>Ga0210401_10000081_pt1 | contig 107561 bp, 101 predicted proteins | sample IncBWH32MmetaG_FD_150866 | JGI IMG/M metagenome (GOLD analysis project Ga0210401, IMG submission 150866) | Forest soil microbial communities from Barre Woods Harvard Forest LTER site, Petersham, Massachusetts, United States - Inc-BW-H-32-M | ecosystem: Environmental > Terrestrial > Soil >...
TCAAATGGGTAGCGGGCCGCCCCGGCGCGCCGCCCTCTTACGCCGGAACTGATTTCCTCATCGCCCGCGACGGCCGCATCGCCGCTCTCTACCTCTTTTTCGACAAGCTGCCCTGAGCTGGACTCTGTTGCCAACGATATGCGGATGACGAACGTTGGTCGTCAGTTAACGAAAAATGGGCTCGGGGCTGCCCGGCGACGTCATCAGAAAAGTTCGAAAATCGTCTGCTAGGGCGACCAGAATTTGCGCTGTTGCTCAGCGGCGTGCTGCCAGGCCATATCTCAGTTTTGAACTTTCTTGAAAGTGGTTAGCTACAGGTGACGGCTGGTTCTTTCGAATGGGGCGCTCGATCAGAATCTCTGCGGAAATTCTCTTGACGCCCTAAAAACAGTTGCTACTTCAAGCTGTGCGACTCGAACCCGATACACCACGCGAAAACGTCCAACGATGATTTCGCGAATTTCAGGTTCATCGCGCTCCGGTACGATACGCCCCGAGTGCGGAAACTCGATCAGCCGTTCGACGGCAGAAAAGATTCGCGCCACGGTGAGATCTGCGTAGTCCTTAGAATCTTTGGCGATGTATTCGCGGATAGCGTCAAGATCGCGCAGCGATTGTGGCGACCATAGAAGGCGCATTACCGTCCGAAGCGATGCTTGGCCTCTTGGTGTGGAACGCCTTCGGATCTGTCAAGCTCCGCCAACCCGGTTTCGATTTTGGCCAGGAACACGAGCCGTTCAATGGCGTCGTCAATGGTGGCATCTGGCGGCATTGCCTGGAGCGCCTCAATAATGCGATCGCGGGTAAATGGCTCCTGCATGGCCTGATTGTAATGCACATTTCGCCGCAGGCGGAAGTATCAGCCAGCACGACGCCAAAGTTCCCGACGTGAGCTGCCCTGCTGTATCCAAGTTCGAAAATCGTCTGCCCGTCCCCACCAGAAAACCAGTTTCCAGCTCTCAGTCATCAATCTTCAGCAACGACTCAGCGCGGATCCGAGTTGTCGTTTGAGTTCGCTCGCCTGCGAAACTTCATCTTTCCACGTCCGTGCTTTTGCCGGCGGGAGCGGGCGACAGGATCGCTTTCTGAGATTCGAGTCCAGACGTAGCGGCAGACATCAAAGGAAGCATGGACACTGACCGCAACATTCTCCACTCGATTGGGAATACTTCTCTCGTTCAGCTTCATCATGTTGTCCCTCCAGACTGCGGAAAAGTATTTGCCAAGCTTGAATGGCAGAATCCGACCGGAAGCATGAAAGATCGCATGGCGCTTTCCGTGATTTCCCGCGCCGAGGAGGACGGCCGCTTGTCGCCGGGGGGAACCGTGGTCGAATACACCGGCGGCAGTACGGGCGCGTCTTTGGCTTTGGTCTGTGCCGCGAAAGGATATCGCATCCATGTGGTCAGCTCGGAGGCATTCAGTCAGGAGAAGTTGGATCACATGGTGTCCTACGGCGCGCAGCTGACACTCGTTCCTACGGATGCCGGCGGCTTTACGAAACAATTATTCCTGGACATGATCGAAGCTGCGCGCCAGCTTGCGCTCACTCCCAATACCTTTTGGGTGAATCAAATCCATAATACCGACACCATTGCCGGCTACTTTCCGCTCGGAGAAGAAATATGGGCGCAGACCAACGGAGAGATTGACGCGTTTGTGCACTCGGTGGGGACTGGGGCCTCTCTGCGAGGTGTGGCCACTGTCTTGAAACGCCATAACCCAAAACTCAAGATCATCGCTGTCGAGCCTGGGGAATCCAGCGTGTTGTCGGGCGGTAAGCCCGGTGCCCACGACATTGAGGGGATTGGGATTGGTTACACGCCGCCGTTGTGGGACCCAAATCTAGTCGACGAGGTTTTGGCCGTCAAAACTGCTGATGCCAAAAACATGGCCAGACAATTGTCTAGGAAGGAAGGGATATTTGCTGGCACATCGTCGGGTGGCAATGTACATGCCGCAATTCGGATCGCAAGCAAGCTTGGCCCTGCTTCCAAAATAGTGACTCTGATGGTTGACTCAGGCTTGAAATATTTAAGCACTGATCTGTATCGTACCGATTCGGCTCCCCACCATTAAACGCGCCTCAGGTCTTTCAGCCCGCTCGAGGCTGCAACCGAGGCATCCAGCTACCGTAATCAGAGAGCAGCCGTCCCGCCACAAATCGCGACGAGAGGGAAGCAGCCTGCATCCAACCTCTGATCGCGTCCTTCATCTCTAAGGGGAGACATCATTTTTTGGGGGGACCTTGAGATTCACTGCTCAAATAGTCTTGTGCCTTGTCTTAGCTGTTTTCTCATCTCCTTTTGTATCGCGCCTCATCGCGCAAGATACCCGGTTTCATAATGCGCCCGCGTCCAGCCGGCAACAAAAAAATCCTTACGCAGGTCAGACCGCTGCGGTTTCGGCCGGCGCGCGACTCTATGCTCTGAACTGCCGCTCCTGTCATGGAATCAACGGGAAGGGAAGCGGCAACGTTCCGCCCCTCTCGCGCGGAGCCGTCCAGACTGCACCCGATGGAGAGATATTCTGGTTTATCACGAAGGGATCCGTCGACAACGGCATGCCCTCGTGGGCAAGCCTATCCGAGCAGAAACGATGGCAGATTGTGAGCTACGTCAAGTCCCTGAAGAATGTCCGGCCTGCGAAAACAGATGCCGCGCCGCCCTCCTCCACCGCGTCTCCCACTCATGCTCCGGCCCCTGCGCCAGCGTTTACGGACTTCCGCTTTGAGCAGCCCGGGAAATTCCACAAGATTACCGTGCAGGACCTGCCCGCGCCCTTTGCTACTCATTCTGCCAGCAACGGACCGGACTTGGTCGCGCGTCCGTCTAACGCATGGCCCAAGGCGCCGGAGGGATTTAGTGTTCAGCAGTATGCCACTGGCCTCGAGAATCCCCGAGCGCTCCGAACCGCGCCCAACGGCGACGTGTTTCTTGCCGAGAGCAGCAGCGGAGCCATCAAGGTGTTTCGCGGAATCACGTCCGATGGGAAGGCTCAGCAATCAGGTACCTTCGCCAGCGGACTCAACCAGCCCTATGGGATTGCTTTTTATCCGCCTGGGAACAACCCCCAATGGGTCTATATCGGAAACGTGGATTCCGTCGTCCGATATCCCTACCGCACCGGAAGTCTCAAGGCCGGTGGGCCCGCTCAACATATTGCCGACCTGCCTCATGCCGAAGGCCACTGGACCCGTGACGTTCAATTCTCTCCCGATGGCAAAAAAATGTTCGTCTCGGTCGGATCGGCCTCCAATGTCGATGACCCCGACACCACCGCCGAAGAAAAGAATCGTGCCGACATCCTTGAGTTCAATCCCGACGGCTCCGGGATGCGAGTGTACGCGTCCGGCATCCGCAATCCCGGCGGGGGGATCGCCGTCGATCCCAAGACTGGCGAACTGTGGTGCTCGGTGAACGAACGCGATGGACTGGGCGATAACCTTGTGCCCGACTACATCACTCATGTTCAGGAAGGCGGTTTCTATGGTTGGCCGTGGTGGTACATCGGAGCTCATCAGGATCCCCGCCACAAGGGCAAACATCCGGAACTGAAGGACAAGGCGATCGTTCCCGACGTGTTGCTGCAGCCGCACAATGCCTCTCTGGAAATGACTTTCTACGCGGGCCCGCAATTCCCAGCCGATTATCAGGGCGACATTTTTGCCTCGGAACATGGTTCCTGGAATCGCTCTGTACGCGCCGGCTATGAAGTCATTCGCGTTCCCCTGCATCAGCAAGGGCGCGCCAGCGGTGAGTACGAAGATTTCTTGACCGGCTTCGTGCTCGACAACGGAAACGTCTGGGGCCGGCCTGTTGGCGTCACCGTCGCTCAGGATGGCTCCCTGCTTGTCAGTGATGACGGCTCGAACACGATCTGGCGCGTGAGCTATACCGGTGCCGGCAGTCAGAAAACCGCACAGCAACATGGCTCCAAAGGTCCCAGTAGCAAGGACGCTCACAACTAGAACGCAAATTTCCCATTGTTTGTGCTAGGATGAGCCCCGAGTTGGCTTGTCGTTTGGCCACGTCTCACGTATGAACCTCCGCCGAGCGCGTCGAATTAGTATCTCCATCGCAATAGCTGCGACCGCCTCGGTTGACTGGGAAAAATGAGCTGATCGACTCGCAATTTTAGAAAGCGCTCAAAACCCACCCACCAGAGGCTCTGGCGAGGTGGGCTTCGTATTTTGCGACCACGAAAATCCTAAGGAAGGAAAAGAACGGGCCGATCATCGCCCTATACGCGACCGTAAACCATGTCCAACTCCGAGGTCACGCTCGCTTCCATCCGCAAGGCTCGCACTCGACTGGGCGGTGCGATCTATTTTTCGCCCTGCCCCTTCTCTCCCGCCATCTCCGAAATTAGCGGTGAGCCCGTCTACTTAAAGCTCGAAAACCTGCAGCGGACCGGTTCTTTCAAAGAGCGCGGAGCCCTCAATAAGATTCTGACGCTCAGCACACACGAGAAGAAGCGTGGCGTCATAGCAGCCAGCGCCGGAAATCACGCTCAGGGCGTGGCCTTTCACGCGAAGAGCAATGGCATCTCCGCGAAGATCGTGATGCCGGTAATGACGCCGCTGGTCAAGGTCAATGCCACTAAAGGGTATGGTGCGCACGTCGTTTTGCATGGCGATGGGTACGACGAAGCCTACGAGGAAGCGTGCCGACTCGCCGAGTCCGAGCAACTCACCTTCGTTCATCCCTTCGACGATCCCGCGGTGATCGCGGGGCAGGGAACCATCGGCCTCGAGTTGCTCGAGCAGGTTCCCGACCTCGAGGCCATCGTCGTCCCCATTGGCGGTGGCGGCCTGATCAGCGGAATTGCCTGCGCCGTGAAGGAAACCAAGCCGAGCATCCGCATCATCGGTGTTCAGGCGGCGCGCATGCCCTCGATGCTGGAAGCTCTCAAGCTCCACCAGCTTACGACCATCGCTTCGAATCCCACCATTGCCGACGGCATCGCCGTCCGTCGCGCCGGTGAGCGCACGCTGAAACTCGTAGAGCGCTACGTAGACGAAGTTGTTTCAGTGGAAGAGGAAGAAATAGCCAGCGGAATTCTCACTCTCCTGGAACGCGAAAAAATGCTCGCTGAAGGTGCTGGCGCCGCTGCCGTGGCGGTCCTCTTGCACCGCAAAGCGAAGCTCAAGCATAAGAAGACGGTGGCCCTCGTGTGTGGGGGCAATATTGATGTCACCCTGCTGTCGCGCATCATCCAACGCGGGCTGGTGAAGGATGCGCGCCTGGTGAGGCTCCAGATCCATTTGTCCGATCGCCCTGGCTCGCTCCACCAACTCACCCGTATTATTGCCGCCCACCACGCCAACATCGTTGAACTGCAGTTCGATCGCGCTTACTACGGAGTAAGCCTGGGTGACACGCTCATCGACGTAACCCTTGAAACCCGCGGAAAAGATCAGATCCAGCGCATTCTCGAAGCGCTCGCCGGTGCCGGTTACCGGCACGAACGTGTTCTCTAGGTAGGCGATAGCCTGTTGGCCCGCGCAACTCATTTCGCCATTCGATCGGCTTGGTTTATCCTTGCCTCCGCCCGGAGGACAACGTGCTCTCTCTCGCTCGCGTGTCGCGCTTCCTCTTGCTTGTGCTTGCGTCGTTCGGTCCTCTAACCACGGCTTCCGCTCAACAACTGGATCCAGCTCTGTACCAGGGAATGCGCTGGCGACTCATCGGTCCATTTCGTGGAGGTAGAACGGTCGCGATCACCGGCATTCCTGGCAAGCCCAACGTCTTCTACATGGCTCCCAACAACGGTGGCGTCTGGAAGAGCACCGACGCCGGACAGACCTGGACTCCGATTTTTGATGATCAGCCCACCGGCTCCATCGGAGCTCTTGCAGTCGCTCCCTCCAATCCCGACATCCTCTACGTGGGCAGCGGCGAAGGTTTACGACGCCCTGATCTTTCTGTCGGTGACGGCATCTACAAGTCGATCGATGGCGGGCGGAGTTGGCAGCATCTGGGCCTGCGCGATGCCCAGCAGATCGGCTCGATACTGGTGGACCCCAAAGATCCGAACCGCGTCTTTGTTGCCGCCCTCGGCCATCCGTACGGCCCGAATACGGAGCGTGGCATTTTCCGTTCACTCGATGGTGGTGTGACGTGGGAGAAAGTCCTATTCAAGGATGACAACACCGGAGGCATCGATCTCGCGTTCGACCCGCACAGTTCCCAAACGATTTACGGCGTCTTGTGGGCTTCGCGCCGGCCTCCCTGGACGACAGGCGGGGCTTACGAAACGGCTGGAAGCGGACTCTACCAATCTACGGATGGCGGCACGACCTGGCGGGAATTAACCAAAGGCCTGCCCTCCGGCAAGGATCTTGGCCGCATTGGCATCGCCATTGCCTCGATCGATCCCAGTCGCATGTACGCGATGGTGCAATCCACGAATGCTGGTGGTGTTTATCGCTCGAACGACGCTGGCGAGAGTTGGGAGCCGGTGAACAACGAGGAACGCGTATATGGGCGAGGCGACGACTTCGCATGGGTGCGCGTTCATCCCACGAAGCCCGACACCATCTTCGTGACCAACACTTCCACCTACCGTTCCGATGACGCCGGCCACACTTTTACTGCGATTAAAGGCGCTCCTGGTGGCGACGACTACCACGCTGTTTGGATCAATCCAGAGAATCCCGACATCATCGCCCTGGCGAGCGATCAAGGCGCAACCATCAGCGTCAATGGCGGTGCGACCTGGAGTTCCTGGTACAACCAGCCAACTGCCCAGTTCTACCACGTGATCACTGACAACCAGTTTCCGTATTGGGTATACGGCGGACAGCAAGAAAGCGGCAGCGTGGGCACTGCCAGCCGCAGCGACTTCGGCGAAATCACGTTTGCGAATTGGTACCCGGTGGGCGTTGAGGAGTATGGCTATGTCGCGCCTGATCCACTCGACCCCAACATGATCTATGGTGGCAAAGCAACCCGGTACAATCGCACCACCGGTCGGACGCAAGACATCTCGCCCGTCGTACTGCGCACCGGGAAATATCGCTTCAACCGCACCGCGCCCCTCATCTTCTCGCCGGCCGATCCGCATGCCCTATATCTGGGATCGAACGTTCTCTTCAAGACCACGGACGGAGGAAACAGCTGGCAGGTAGTCAGCCCTGATCTGACGCGAGAAGATCCCGGCGTACCGTCAACTCTTGGACCCTTCGTCGAAGCCGACCCGGCCAAGGGAAAGCACCGCGGCGTGATTTATTCTCTTGCGCCTTCTCCGAAAGATGCCAACCTGATCTGGGCTGGAACTGACGACGGGCTTATTCATGTGACGCGCGATGCCGGCAAATCGTGGCAGAACGTCACACCTCCCGAACTCACCCCTTGGAGCAAGGTCGCACAGCTAGACGCATCCCACTTCGATGCCGACACCGTCTACGCTGCCATCAATCGTTTCCGCGTCGACGACCTGCACCCATTGGCCTACCGCACTCACGATGGGGGGAAATCCTGGAAGGTGATTGTCACTGGGATTCCGGAGAACGAACCCGTGAACAGCGTGCGCGAAGATCCCGTGCGCAAAGGTCTCCTCTTCGCAGCCACCGAGCGCAGCGTGTATTTCTCTTTGGATGACGGCGAACACTGGCAGTCTCTCCGTCTCAATTTGCCGATCACCTCGATTCGCGATCTCGTGGTGCATGACGACGACCTCGTCATCGGTACTCACGGGCGTTCATTCTGGATCCTCGATAACATAACTCCGTTGCGCCAACTCGACGAGCGCACCGCCGACTCGCCCGCCTTGCTGTTCGCGCCGCAACTGACCTACCGTGTCCGCAGAAATAACGGCACCGACACTCCGCTCCCGCCTGAAATTCCCGCGGGCCAGAACCCGCCCGATGGCGCTATGCTCGATTATTGGCTGAAAGCGCCAGCCTCCGGCCCAGTGGTCCTGGAGGTCCTCGACTCTGCCGGCAAATCGGTCCGGCGATTCTCCAGTTCCGATAAACCCTCCGCTCACGACGAGAAAGACTTGAATGTCCCTACGTATTGGATTCGTCCTGAGCGCACGCTCTCGAGCGCTGTGGGCATGCACCGTTTTATCTGGGACATGCACTATCCGCCGCCCGATTCTCTGGAGCGCGAGTATCCCATCTCCGCGATTTATCGCGACACGCCACTCTATCCGCTCGGTGCCCCGGTCCTCCCCGGAACTTACTCCGTAAAACTCACGGTGGGCGGCCAAACCTACGCGCAGTCGCTCAACATCAAAATGGACCCGCGAGTGAAAACCTCGCCCGACGACTTGAAAGCGCAGTTTGAAATGGAGATGAAGATCGTCGAAGAGATGCACGGGGATTTTCAGGCGCTCGTTCAGGTACGCAGTCTTCGAAAAAAGCTCAAGGACCTCCAGGCTCAAGGAAAGCCGAAGCTTCAGGCCGCGATTGCCGACCTTGACAAGAAAGCTGCTGAGCTCGAAGGCACTCCGGGAGGATACGGTGCCACATTCCTGAGCACTCCCGAGGGTCGAAGCCTGGCTCGATTCAACACCGCCCTCAAGAACCTTCTGGGTGTCGTTGATTCTGCCGACTCAGCCCCCACATCACAAGCGGCCGCGACGTTCGCGGAAGTGCAAAAGGCGCTCGCGGACCAGCTTGCGCGCTGGACGGAAATTCAGAATACGGACGTGCAAGCTTTGAACCGCGAATTGAAACAGGCCAGGATCGCGGTAATCGACCTCAAGTCGACGGAAGAGATGCCCTAGGCCCTAAGCTCCCGCCTGATCGTGAAACACCGGTCGCTCCTAGGCCGATTGTTTCTCGTGCCTGCGCAATACTGCGTAGGTAGCGTCTTCGATGCGGCTCAACGTAGTCTCGCTCCGAGGCTGCGTGCGTCGATCCCGTTCCTGGTTTTGGAATGGTATTTCGAATGGACTCTGAGAATCTTTCGATTGCGGATCTGTCATCGGGCTCCCCCGCCAACACGACATTGTGCAGGCGGCGAGGCTGTTTCCGGAATTACCCGACTTGATTCCTGTTAGCGGAGTCATCCCGGTCTTCAGACTTCAGTCGTCAACTGAAGGCTCGCTGACGACTGAAGACTCACGACTAGCCTCAAAGGCTGCCGCGTTCGGCAAGATAGCGCTGCAAAGCATCCTGCCACGTGGGAACAACAAGTGCATATCTCTGCAGGCTGGCTGGAGACAGAACGGAATACGCCGGTCGCTTGGCGGGCCGTACGAATTGATCACTCGTAGTCGGTCGCACTTGCGTCTCCAGCCGTGCTGAATTCACGATTTCACGCGCAAAATCGAACCAGGTACACTCGCCACTGTTCGTCGCGTGCACCGTGCCATGAGCCCCTTTGCGGCACAGTTGAATGATGATGCGAGCCAGATCGATTGTGTAGGTCGGACAGCCGCGCTGATCATTGACAACGTCCAGTTCCTTGCGCGTATTGGCCAGTGTGAGAATCGTCTCTGGAAAGCACTTTCCGCCGACTCCAAACACCCACGACGTACGCAGAATGCAAACTTCGGGGAGTATCTTTCGTATCTCTACCTCAGCAGCGGCTTTCGTCTGCCCGTAGACACTCTGCGGTGCAAGCGGGTCATCAATCTCATAAGGGCGGTTCTTGATCCCATCAAACACGTAATCGGTGCTGAGAAAAATCACTCGAGCGTTGACCTCAGCGGCTGCTCGCACCACGTTGACTGCGCCCCTACGGTTCACATCGAACGCTAACTCGCGGTTGGTCTCGCAGCCATCTACATCCGTGTACGCCGCAGCCAATATGACCCAATCCGGCCTGTGCAGGATTGACGCCCGCACTTGCTCTTCCGAACGTATGTCAACGTCTCGCGAACCAAGTCCGTTGAGCTCATCTCCCTGCCATTCGCGCATCAGGGCCTTTCCCAGTAGCCCGGTGGCGCCGAAGATCGTGACTCGCATGATGGATCGTTTCCGACTACTCAAATTTTTCGGCGTCGTGGAAAGACGCTCCACGCTGATCTTTGCTCGACACGATGGGCTCGCCGTCGAGTTGCCAGTCAATTCTTAGTTCCGGATCGTTCCACGCCAACGTCCTTTCCGCGGCAGGTTCGTAATAATCGGTTGCCTTGTAGAGCACGTGCGCACTCTCGGAAACTACGCGGAACCCATGCGCGAATCCGGGAGGAATCCACAGCATGTGCTTGTTCTCTTCCGAAAGCGACACCGCGCTCCAATGTCCGAAGGTGCGCGACCTTCTCCGCAAATCAACAATTACATCGAGAATTTCTCCCACCACCACGCGAACCAGTTTGCCTTGCACGTGCCGGATCTGATAATGCAACCCGCGCACCACGTTGCGCGCCGAATACGAGTGGTTGTCCTGCACAAATCGTTCTCGGATGCCAGCATCGGCCATCGCCCGCTCGTTGTAGCTCTCCAGGAAAAATCCGCGCGCATCGCCGACGACTTTCGGCTCCAGGACAAACGCTCCCTCCAATGTTGTATCGATCTTGTTCATGCTCTTGTGGAAATCGCTAAAAGACTTTGTCCCGAAGCAGGAGCAGCAGGTACTCGCCGTATCCGTTCTTCATCGACCGCCCCATCCCCTCAAGTTGGACCGCGCTAATGTAACCTGACCGATACGCAATTTCTTCGGGGCAGGCGACCATCAGCCCTTGGCGTTTTTCGATGGCCTGAATATAGAGAGCCGCCTCCATGAGGGACTCGTGTGTGCCAGTGTCTAGCCACGCCATTCCCCGGCCCATCACCGTCACATCAAGTTGCCCACGCTCGAGGTACGCCTTGTTCACATCTGTAATTTCCAACTCACCGCGCGCCGAAGGTTTCAGGGACTTCGCGATACCGACGACTTGGTTGTCGTAAAAATACAGGCCAGTGACGGCATACCGGGACTTCGGATGCTTCGGCTTCTCTTCCAGACTCAAAGCGCGTCCCGTGGGATCAAACTCGACCACGCCATATCGCTCAGGATCGTGCACGGGATAGGCGAATACCGTGGCTCCGCTGGTCCTGCGCGTCGCCTCCCGTAGATCCTTAGCGAGGTCATGCCCGTAGAAGATGTTGTCGCCCAACACCAGCGCGCAGGAAGCGGTACCGATGAATTTTTCTCCTACCAGAAATGCTTGCGCGATTCCTTCCGGCTTGGGTTGAACGGCATATTCGATGTTGATTCCGTACTGATGTCCGTCTCGCAGCAAGTGCTGAAACTTGGGGGTATCTTCCGGGGTCGAAATAATGAGTATGTCGCGGATGCCCGCCAACATCAGCGTGCACAAGGGATAGTAGACCATCGGCTTGTTGTAGATCGGCAGCAGGCTCTTGCAGGTGCCTTGCGTGACCGGATACAAGCGCGTCCCCGACCCTCCAGCCAGGATGATCCCCTTGTAACTCTGACTGCGGATTGCCACTGTGCCCATCTGGTGCGTTGATCCTTCGCAGATCGCTAGGCGCGTGTCACGCCACTCCGGCTCGCGTACTGCTTTTCCACCCATTGCCGGTACGCGCCGCTCGTTACTTCCTTAGTCCATTCATCGTTTTCAAGGTACCAGAAGATCGTCTTCCGGATTCCGCTCTCGAAGGTCTCTCTCGGATGCCACTTTAGTTCACGTTCGATCTTGTGAGCATCAATGCCATAGCGGCGGTCGTGTCCGGGACGATCCTTCACGAATGTGATCAAGTTACGGTGTGGAATAACAGGATCCTTGGGACAAAACTCGTCTAACAGCTCACAGATGGTTTCCACAATTTCCACGTTCGTCTTTTCGTTCCAGCCGCCGATGTTGTACGTCTCGCCTGCGTGCCCTTGCGCCAGAACGGTGCGCACGGCCTCACAATGATCTCCCACGTAGATCCAGTCCCGCACGTTCTGTCCATCCCCATACACCGGCAACGTCTTCCCCGCACGTGCATTCAAAATCATCAGCGGGATCAGCTTTTCGGGAAACTGGTAAGGCCCATAGTTGTTGGAACAGTTCGTGGTCAGCGTAGGCAGTTGATACGTGTGGTGGTAAGCGCGAACCAGGTGGTCGGATGCAGCCTTCGATGCGGAATAGGGGCTGTTCGGCGCATACGCCGTCTTCTCACTGAACGCCGGATCGGCCGGCCCCAGAGATCCGTAAACTTCATCCGTCGAAACGTGCAGAAAACGAAAGGATTCCCTCTCGCCTGCCGTCAACGCCGTCCAGTAAGCGCGCGCTTCTTCCAGCAAAGCGAATGTCCCGCCGACATTCGTTCGAATGAAATCGTCCGGCCCCAGAATCGACCGGTCAACATGGCTCTCAGCGGCAAAGTGCACGATGGCGCGCGGCCGGTGATCCCGCAAGCATTCCCCGACAATCTTGCGATCGGCAATGTCACCATGCACGAAGGTGTAACGTGGATCCGCGGAGACCCGCTCAAGGTTGCGCAGATTTCCAGCGTAGGTCAGCTTGTCCAGATTTACGATCGGAGCGGCTTCCCGCTCCATCCACTGCAGGATGAAATTCGATCCGATGAAGCCTGCTCCCCCGGTCACCAGGATCGTGTTTTTCATCATGGTTAGCCCTCGCAGGCGCAGAAAATCTCTCAACAGCAGAGCGCGGAGAGAGCTTCTGCACGGGCGTCAAGAACCTTTGATTGTAATGGAAAAGACCGCTGAATTCGGCCCCACGGAAATGAAGGCCAAAACTAAGCGGCGCGCCCGGTGTGGTCAGGGGCTGGCATCGGAATCGCCGCTGCGCCGGCAAGCCGCCCATTATGTGGCCCTCTAGGCGCCGCGCCATAGACCACCCCATCTGGTATTGGCACCAAGACAGGTGCGGTGCTGGGCCACCCAATCGTTTCCAGATACGTCTCCTCAACTTCTTGCACAATTTTCGGCCACAAATATTGTTCTTGAATCCGCTGTTTCGCTGCCTTTCCAGCTGCCTCCCGCACTTCGCGATCCGCCATTAGCAGACGCAACATTCGCTGCAAGTCCGCCCCATCTCCTGGCCGAAATAGGAAACCTGCCCCGTCCACCAATTCGCGATTCTCTGGAATGTCACTCGCAAGAACGCATAGCCCCGCCCCCATGGCCTCCAGCAATGCGAGAGAGAGCCCTTCCAGGTCCGAGGGCAGCACAAACAGCATCGCATTGGTCAGCAGTTCATCGAACGCATCTCCGGAAACATAGTCGAGCAGGCGCACTCGATCACTTGCGTGCCACAAGATGTCCTGATAGTACGCGTCCGACGGATTGCCGCCGCCAGCCAGCACCAGGTCTTCTTGTGTGTCGATACCCTGGTAGGCCTCGATGAGGAGATGGCAATTTTTCTCTGGAGAGAACCGGCCGAGAAACAAAACATAGTGTTCGGGACGGAGACCCCATTCCAGAATCTTGCGCGCCGGCCGGCGTTCTCGCAGCAACGCTCCGTTCGCGACATACCTCGTCTCTGCCCCATACTGCTCTCGGAAGTACGACCACAGCGTTCGCGACACTACCATCGTGGTGTCCGGGCACCACAGCGCAGCTTTCTCGCCTAATCGAAGCACCGTCCTGGCCACCAGTCCCCATTTCTTTCGTTGCCAGTCCAACCCTTGCACCGTCACGGCTGTCTTTTTTCCGACCAGTCTGGGAATAAAAGAAAACAGTGCCGGACCGAGCGTGTGGTAGTGCACGATATCGCAAGGCCGAAACAAAACGTGCAGAGTGCTCAGCGCTGTGTGCAGTACCGTCTCGAAATGCTTCGATCGCACCGTAGGAAGCCGTACTAATCGCATTCCATTGTGCTCACTCTGAAGCGGCGTGAAGAACGTTCGGCAGTACACCGTAACTTCATGACCCGTTGCCGCCAGCCGACGCCCAACTTCCTCGTAGTAGCCCTCGATGCCGCTGTATTTTCCAATCACTCCTCGGCCACCGATGAAAGCCACACGTAGTCGCGGTTTTGCAGGCACCAGCGTGACCACCCTGCTCATTTCTTTCTTGAGCTCGATGGTCCTCGTCGCCAGTCGCTCGTACAGCTCGATCATCGATTGGTAGTGCTTCGCCGGGGAATGATGTTCGCGCACGAATTCTCGCCCGGCTCGGCCCAAAGTCGCCGCCAGATCCGGATTCTGATCCAATCGGGACAACGCTTTAGCCAGCTCCTCAACGTTGCCCACTTGATAGAGAAGCCCAGTCTTTCCATGCTGCACGAATTCGCGTCTCGATCCCAGGTCAGAGGCAACCACCGCGCGCCCCTGCGCATAAGACTCGAGTATGGTCTTGCCGAGCGTTTCGTAAGCGCGCGAAGGAAGCACCGTGAAGCGTGACTCGCGGATGAGTACATCAAGCTCCGAAGCCGGTAAGTGGCCGACGAATTCAACATTCTTTAATTCGATCCGGCGCGCCAGTTCCTCAAGGTCCACGCGACTCGGCCCATCCCCCGCAATCTTCAGCCGAAGCGTGGGTACATACCGCAGAGCCCGTAACAAGTCGGAAACTCCCTTCTCGGGGGAAAGCCGGCCAAAATAAAGGATGGGTGCGTTTGGCGTAGGAGGATGGGGCGTCTGTGCCGGCAGTTTCTGATAGTGAGGAAGCACATCGATGCGATCAGCAGCCCAGCCGTTTTCGACCAGCTTGGCGCGCACAAATTCACTCGGCGCCAGGAAGCGCGTCACACATTTTCCGTACGTTCGCAGACATCGGTGCACGTATGCTTCCAGCGCAAGAACAGCGCCCGCCGCGCGCCCGCCGCCATAACAGTCTTTTGCCACAACATTCCAGAAACGCCCGCCCTGGCATCGCTCGCATACCCTTCCTCTAGCCACCAGGTTGTAGTTCGGACACAGCAGTTTGAAATCATTCAAGTGATACAGAACGGGAATACCACGTTGCTTCAGCTCCCAGAAAATTGACGGCGAAAGGTGGTGATAGATGTTTCTCACGTGTGCAACATCGGGACGAAATTCATCGATCATCTGTCCAAGCCGGTATCGCGTTTCCCGCGAATACACGGCGTGTGCGGCTAACCGCACGCGTTCGAGAAAGCTGTGCTTACTGTTCTTGAAGTCAACGTGCCGAACGAAATACCCGTCGTACGGAGTCGTTGCTCCACGCTCATCCGCCATCGAAAACAATGCCACCTGATGTCCGTGCGCTTCCATCATCTGCATCAGGTCGAACAGGTAAACCTCGGTTCCGCTGAAAGGAAAGTTATATTTGTTGCAATACAAAATTCTCATCGGCATGACTCCGATCGCCGTGCGCTATCCTTTGCATAAAAACATCCGCAAACTTCGCCAGGTTCTTATGCTGATCAAAGTTCTGGAGTATGTGCTCCCGACCGGCCCGCCCGATCGATCCCAAGGCTGACAAAGATTTGCAGATTTGTTCCACCTGCCAGACGAATTGCTCCAGGTCCCCGGCCGCATACAGAAAGCCTGTCTTTCCCGCCTCAACCAACTCAGGAATGCCGGTAATCGAGGGTGCCAGCACGATCTTGCCGTGCGCCATCGCTTCCATCAGCACGAGCGGAATTCCCTCACTGTGGCTGGTCAGCAGCACTAGATCGGCGTCGTCGTAATATTCGGCGATGTCATAGTGTGGAACGTGGCCGACCATGGTCACCAGGTCCGCGATTTTCAGTTCTTGAATCAGAAATTCGAGCTTTGCCCGTTCCGGTCCATCTCCGACGATCAGGCAGCGGAATCGAACGCCGCACTCCCGCAGCAGGAAACAGGCCTGCAGAAGAAATACATGGTTCTTCACCGGATGCAGGCGCCCCACCGCCAGCAGCACGGGAACTCTACTTGCTCCCAGCGCATGGACCCTTTTCTTCGAAGAATTCGCGGGTATCTCGACCCCTAGTCGCTGTACCAACACCTTGTTGCGGTCTACTGTCGGGTAGTGCGCATAGATGTGCTCCCGGTTGAATTCCGAAACCGTGATGCAGAACTCGCACTCCCGCAATTTTGTGTTCATGTGTGCGGCATGCATCAGCAGGTCCGACCCGTGCAGCGTCATGCTGAAGGGAATCCCAAGCATTCGTGCCGCAACCATCGCGATCCATGACGAGAAGTAACCATGATGAACATGGATCTGATCCACGCCGCGGTCGCGCAAAAGCAGTCCGTAATAGACTCCAAGCCACGTGTGCAGTAGTGTTCGCGCCCGTCGCATCATCGGTTCGCTGCTCTCGAACAGACCGGCAACGGTCCATTCAGCGATCGAGCGGAATTGCAGCAGGCAATCAAGTAGAGCGCGGAGCAGGGAGCGCCACTTCAGCGGTTCCAGATAGATCGTCTCGAGCGCAAGCTCTCGTAAGTCTGCTGGCAGTGTGGCCGCATCCACCTTGCGAGAACTGCAAGGAATTACCCGCACACCACGCCTGCGCAATTCCCGAATCTCTTCCACCACGTACCACTCCACCGTCGACGGAAACTGATTCGTGATGTATGCGACAGTGGCCAACTTCTATAAAGTCCTGTCTTCGAGGCCAGCGCTGTAAGTTGTAAGGTGAGCTTTGGGCACGCAATCAGGCCGAAGGGTGAACTCCTGCACCTTTCCACTGCACCGGGTCAGCCTTTGCCGCAAGAATCCCCGCGAAGGTAAAAAGGAGTCCATTCACGAACGGATAATTCATGACGACGAACATCGCATTCACCAGGTAAACGCATAACAGCCAAGGCCACACGCTACGCAATGAAGCCACACCGTTCAGATCCCCAGGTCGTTTCTTGCGAAGCCGGAACAGTTCGACGACCAACCACCCGTACAGCCCGATCCCGAAAATTCCGTGCTCCAGCAGAATTTCGAGGTACGTGTTGTGGACGGCAAACGACTCCCCCCGAAAGCCGCGGATTCGGTCCGCTAATCCGGCCTGGAGTTCGGTGGTCCCCCAGCCTGTGATAGGTCGCGCAGAGAACATCTCCCACCCGGCCCGGTAGGCAGCCATGCGAAATTCGACAGAATCCCTGTCTCGCAGCCGATCTTCGAAGCTGCCAGCGGCCTCTCCCACGTTGGAAACAAAAATTGCCCCAATGATTCCCGCGACCGCCAACAACCCCCACGCCGATCGAAGTCGCACGTTCGTCTTCCGAAGGAGCAACAACATCACCGATACTGCAAATGACAACCAGACTGCGCGCGTCTTGGTTGCGGCGATCGCGACCGATAGTGGCAGCAGTGCCAACGGCCAAATCCCTCGCAACTGTCGGCGACAATAACCTTCAATCGCTAAGAGCCCCAGCATGTTGAGGGTCACCCCGTTCGCGACTGCCTGCAGGAATGGGCCCCGCGCGCGATCTGCGTGTATGCCAAGACTCTCGTCAAGGATGTACCGTGGGAATACGAGCTGCCCTATTCCGGCCATGGACATGATCGCGGTGAAGCTCAGGTAGACCAATATCGCCAGGCAGAGTCTCTCCAACCAGCGCAATGAGCTCTCAGTGCGAAAAGTCATCGTCGCCATCCAGAACATCGCAAGAGGCACAACAAACTTCGCCGCCAGCACGCTCCAGGCGCTGGTCTGGTAGGAGTGGGAGAGTGTACTCACACCCGCCAGAACCGTCAGTGCGGTCATCGGAAACAGCAGCCAGCCCGTAACGCGTAAGGGCTGCCGCAGAGCCAGTGCTCGTAGAACCACCACGAACACCAACACGAGCAATGCGATTCGATCCACCGAGTAGAACTCAACTTCAGGTGGCCGAAACAACATGATCGTCAGCGTCGCAAGGTACAACGCCACGGGCATCGCCATCCCCGCCTGCAGTGGCGCAAACAGAACGACGATGGCCTTCGAACCAATGTTTCGACCGCGCAAGTGCGATTCCGCGGCTCCTGGATTCGCAACCTCGATGACCGAAAGAGCTTCCGCTTTCACGCGCCCGTCCCTTGAAACACGACCGCCACGGTCTTAAGAAGAATCCGCACATCCATCCACAAACTCCATCTTTCGATGTATTCCAGATCTAGCGCCATGTTGGTCTGAAACGATGAGCTCTGGCGTGCGGATACCTGCCATAGACCCGTGATTCCAGGAGTCACATCCAGCCGTCGTAAATGTTCCAGTCGATAGCGTGCATAGTCGTCGAGCGGATGTGGCCTCGGTCCCACCATGCTCATATCGCCCTTCCACACGTTCCAAAGCTGAGGGAGTTCATCCAGGCTGTATCTTCGCAGCCACCTGCCCACCCGTGTGATGCGGGGATCTTCCGCGATCTTGAATGTGGGGCCTTCACGCTGATTTCGTGCGCGCAGCGCTTCTTTAACCTCGTTTGCGTTCGCCACCATCGTCCGAAATTTGTAGCATCGGAATCGCCTGCCTTTTCTTCCTACCCGCAACGCGCTGTAGATCACTGTTCCAGGTGAGTCGAGCTTAATCAGGCCCGCGATAATCAGCAGTAATGGAGCGGTCAGCACAAGCAGGCAGGAGGAGCAGAGGATGTCCAGTGCTCGTTTCAGAATCAATCGCGCAGCCGGCACTTTCTCTTGGTGCAGATTGAACAATGAAATCGCGCCCATGTTCTCGATCCATGTCTTATTGAGCTCACACCCGTACAAGTCGGGCACGACTTTTACGTCGAGGTGGTTCCACCGCCCTTCTCTTATCGCTAGCTCTGCCAGGTCATGTCGATGCGGCTCCGCTAGAATGATTTCATCGACAAACTCCGCTCGCGCGATTGCCGCGAGCTTCTCCGGGGGGCCTAACACGCCAAATGCCGGACCACGTTCATCATCCAGAAACCCGCGCACGACGCGGCCCAGTTCCGGATGATGTTCGAGATAGCTCGCCACCCCTCGCCCTCTCGCTCCGGCACCAAGGATCAGTACGTTTCGCGCCAGCCCCCGCCGCAATCGCTTCGTGCATACATGCTGGCGCCAGCGCCGGAAAAGCAACAGGCTCACAAAACTCAGACCTGCAGATGCTACGGCGCGACTGAGTGAGAGCGCCCAGAACCCGAACGTGCCGATGCCGGCTAACAAAACAATCGCCCAGATCAGGGATTTTGCCAGAATCGCGGGATTACGACGGCCAGCCTGCTCATAAAGTCCTTCGGAATACCCCAGCAGCGTCGCGATCACGCCGAACAGCAAACCCTCGCCCGTCGTACCGGGCAGAAGAATCTTTCCGCGAACACTTCCGTTGCTTGCCGCCGCAATGGCCGCAATGAAAATCCAACTCGCAACAATGAGCGCATAATCATTGAGCAAAAGGGCCCAATCTTTCTCAGGATTATCGCCTGCGAAGGGAGCGGGGAGAAGCAACCCCACCAGCGATGGCAGAACGCCTCGCTTCGTTTTGTGCGCCGCGTGCGCTCCGATCGAGGAGCTATCCTTGACCCGTATCGGCTGTGGACGCTTTGCGCCCGTTCCCCGACTCGTCCCCTGCCCGGGAATCAACCTCGCCGCATACCTTCCCCGGTCAAATGATGTGGGCTGAGTTATGGCGGAGAGCGACACGTCAGACTAGGTCCAGTTCGTATCCTTCGACTCGCACTGCGACGGATCGCTGCAGGCAGTCAATCGAAACGATGAGCTTCTTGCTGTCAGCGTCCACGTAGATTCCTTCCACTCCATCCAGGCATCCCCCGCGCACGCGCACCCGCTGGCCCGCCCGCAAGAAAGCATGGAGGGAACAGGGCACATTTTCTCGCAGCAGTTTTCGCAGATGCTCCACCTGTTCTACCGGCACAGGGGCTGCTTTGCCTTGGGAACTTACGAATCCGATCACTCCCGGCGTTTGCAGAACCCGTAACCGGCTCGCCTGCGATCGGTCCAGCTTGACGAATGCATATCCAGCAAAAAGCGGAATCGTTACGGTTTTCTTGCGATCGCTCCAGCGATGGACTTCGGTCAGCTCCGGTAAAAAGGTCTCGACCCCAAGCCTTATCAGTTGGTGCACCACTTTTTTTTCGCAACGATGCCGCGTTTCCAGTGCGTACCAGCAAAACTCTCCAGCTTGAACAGGTTCCGAGTCCAGTCGCCAATTCAAGCCGCCGGACATGGCTCCGCCAATTGGGTCCCAACGAGATTTCCACCTGGTTCTTGCAACATGTCACCGCGCCACGCAGTTGCCGGCGTGTCGTTGCTCCGTACCGTCCACGACCTACAGCCTCCGGTACAACTTCTCCGGAATCGGAAACACTCGGTCGCGCAAAACCGTTCCCAGCAATCTCACATTCGCAGCCGACAGCTGCTCTCGGATTATCATTGCGCTCCGCCGCCGTGTCCGATGTGCATCGAGTGCGAGTACCAGTCCGTCGGCGAGATGGCCAAGAAAAATCGCGCTTCCATACGCCTCACCGGCTGGAGAAGCGTGGATTAACGCAAAGTCGAATTCCCGCCTTAATTCTCCGAGCCGGCTCAGCAGCCATGCCGAGTTGTTTCCGTTCTCACCGCATCCCAGAAAGGCAGCCGCTGATACCAGCCACAAATTTCGCCCAACTTGGCGGGAGGACTTCCGCAGCGCCCCAGCTGTTTCCGCGCTATCTTCGCCGTCGTTGCTGGTCCTCCCAAAGCTCAGTTCCAGGGCTTTCGTGCGAACGTTGGCCTCTATTAGTGCGACCCGGCCGGCGCGCTCCGCAGCCAACACCTCACCCGCTTTTCGACAAACCGAAGCCACCTCCACCTCAGACCCTGCGGAGCTGAATACCACTTGGCGCGCCGGCCGCGGCCACCCTTGCAGGAAGACCCTTCGCACGAGCCCCCGAATTTGTTCTTGCGCAAACTGCTGTGCATCCCACGCTTTTTCTGGCGCTTCGGCCACTCCATTGCGCGGCTGCTCTGACTCGCATGCGACATCCGCCGCGCTGTCCCGCACGATGCTTAATGTCGCTGTCATCTTCGCTGCCTCGCCATCGGTATCATCTTCATGCGGCTTCCTTCGGCAACGACGCCAATATGGGTGCATGCATGCAGGCAACAATTTCCTCCGGGGAACGGAAGCCAGGATTCAGGTAGTCGACCGTAAATGCTAGAAGCGTGCTGCTTGCCCCGGCGCCCAGCAGCCCCAGCAAGACCACCATCCATCCTGAATGCTTCGGTAATACGGGCGCTACCGGCGCCTCCGCGAGCGTGACGTTCACGATGCCTCGTTCATCCAGCGCGTCCCCGATTCTTGCCTCCTCGCTCTTTTTCGCGTACAGCAGATAACTATCCTCCGCTGTCTTCATGCTCCGCAGCAGATCCTGCTGCTGAATCGATGCTTCCCCCAACCTTTTTGCATCTGCGCGCGACCTCGCCAACTCAGAACTCATCCCCCGCTCCCGTGCATTGAGCACGCTCAGTTCCACCTCCGCCTTGCCAAGCTCTCCCTTGGCCCATTCGTAGTTAGGGTCTTTCTCCGTAGTCTCTTCACGGACGGGCTCCAGGCGCTCTGCCGCAATGGCTGACTTCGCCTGTTCGATTTGTTGCTCCACTTCCTGCACCAGGCGGTACGAAGGCTCGTACTTCGTGAGCAACTCGGTGCGCTTAAGCTCAAGCTCGAGCAAATGTCCTCGCAGGGTCGCTCGCAACTGGGGATTGTCGGAGTTCCGGACCACCGACGTACTCCGCGCTGGCAGCCAGTCCACCCGCGCTCGCAACTGCTGTACTCTGCAACTCGTTTCCTGAATGGCGACCAAAGTCTGCTGATAGCTATTCTCCAACTCTCCCGTTCTTTGCAGGGCAAGGTCTCGCTCCAGTGCGCCCGAAACCACGCCTCCTTCTCGCGAGAACGTGAGCAGTTGCATCTCCGCTGTATCCAGCCGCCGGCGCGACCGGTCTGCCTGTTGTTCAAAAAACGGAAATTCCTCGGACGACCTTCGAACCTCCTTATGTTTCTCGATATACAGTTTGGACACGCTGTTCAACACGCGCGCAGATAATGCCGGGTCTGCGCTCTCGTAGCTCACCAGAATCAGGTTCGTCTTGTGGATCGGCTCTACCTTGAGGCCCTTCGCAAGCCTGCGCACAGCCCGTGCAACCCGCACATCAGCATTGTTGCGCCCAAAATGAAGGCCTCCTTCTGGGGAGGCTAGCCCTGTCTGCTCCACAACCTTTCGCAGCAAGCCCTCATCTCGAAGCAGTTCAACCTCGGAATTCAATTCCTCCTCGCCAATATCCGAGCGATGAAGGTCCACCAGGGATTGCTGCTCGGGAGTTACTACCGGATCCACGCGGCCGTGCCTCAATAACACCTTCATGTGTGCTTGATACGAGGTCGACCCCAGCGCGTAGATCACCGCGATCGCCAGTACAGAAAAAAAACTGCCGGACGCGACTCGCCGCTGTCGGAACATCACTGCCAGAACATCGCGTAACGTGGGGGAGGGCAGATCCTGGCGTTCCGTTCGGCTTGTTGTCTCGTCCGGCATATCGATTCGGCGCCGGTAACGAACCCGTTTCCTCTACGGGCCGCTTTAGAAAGTAGCGGAGTTTGTATACATCCCCATGCTCGTCACGGGCATGAAGCGCATAATATTGGAAACCAGACTCCGGGGAACGAATACATAGTCCCCGGGCTGCAGGGATGGATCTTCGTTTAAGTCGCGATGCTTGAGCATTTCTTTCACGTTCAGCACACGCGCTTCGACGACGTTCGCCGTGGCTCGCCGAAACAGCACCACCTGCGAATGTTTCGATTGTTGAGTGAAGCCGCCCGCCATGGCCACGGCTGCTGTTAGCGTGATAGGCCCGTGAAGTTCGTATTTCCCGGGGTGCGTCACTTCTCCGCTGGCAATAAAATACGGTCGCTCAAAATCCTTCAGCAGGACGGTCACTACGGGATCGTGTAGTAGCTTCGAATAGGCCGCCCGAATCGCCAGCTCCAGTTCCTGCGCGGTCATCCCTTCCACATACAGATGTCCGGCATCCCTGAGTGTGATGTAACCGTCCGGTTGTATGGTGACGGTCTGGTTAAACTCCGGGGCAAACGTAAGGCTCACTTCCAGTACGTCGCTCTTGCTTAACCGGTAAAGCGGACGGCGATCCCTTCCGAGCACTGGGTTTCCCGTGCCGTCCGCTCTATCGGGTTGAGAGATCGCTGGCCCAACGCTCTCCGTTCTTTTTTTTCCGGAGATACAGGTTCCTCTTGAACCCCCCGGTTCGGCCCTGGTTCCTGGGCATTCGCGATCTGGGTTACTGACGGTTTTAGGGGCGCAGCGAAAACCGCGAGCATAAATAAGGACGAAAGCTTCATTGTGATTGCACGCTGTTTTCTCTGCCGTACGCTTGCAACTTACGCGGAACCAAAAAATACGACAAGACATAACTCGTGTTGTCTACTCGCGTGGGTGCGATTCAATCTGCATCGCTGCATCGAGCCCATCGTGCCACATCGCACACTACGAATAGTTTGAAATGCAACCTCTCGAACCAGGCCGGCCTTCCTACCCGCGTCCCGTCTTTCTGCAATCCCACTTGTGTATCGTCCACGATCGTGTACTTGCGTTCCTGTTTTGTGAAGGGAAGGTCCCTCCACGGAAAAATCGGCGAAGAATTCAAAATCCTTTGACCCAATGACTTGTCGCCCCAGGTCCCTCTGTCTGAATCGCGCGAAGGGTGGCCCACAGACCGAATTTTGCACACTGGTGTTTCTCTGGTTCGATGTGGGAAACGTCACGAAAACCGGTGACTAATGACCATGACTTGTTTCTCGCCGCTCCCTACAATCGCCTCACTGTGCAAAACCTGAACCTTCAACGCGCCCTGACGGTGAGGCACTAGATGCATGCTCCCATCAATGTTCTCGTCGCCAATTCCAGCCAAATGCAACTGCAACTTCTTACCAGCGCCTTGCGCCGTCGTCCCGAGTTCAAGGTGATCTCCTGTCCTCTGGATTCTGACCTCATCCTGAAAGTGATGGGAGATGCGGCCATCGATGTGTTGCTCCTCGATGCCAACGGGCAGGGCGGCACCTGGCAAGACATGGCTTTGCTCCGCCGGCTGCACATTTCCTTTCCGAAAGTGGCAAAGATTCTTCTCCTGGAGTCTTTCCATCGCGAACTGGTCGTCAACGCCTTTCGTTCTGGCGCTCGCGGCCTGTTCTGTTTTGCGGTTTCGCCCTTTCGCGCTCTTTGCAAATGCATTCAGGTGGTGCACCTCGGACAAATCTGGGCGACCGCACAGCAGATCGATTACCTCATCGACCTCATCACGCAGGTTCCATCGCTGCGCGTGGTCAACGCGAACGGAAACACCCTGGTCACACCGCGCGAGGAACAGGTCGTTGCGCTCGTGGCCGAAGGCCTTTCCAACCGCGAGATTGCTCAGGAACTCGGTCTCAGCGAACACACCGTGAAGAAGTACCTTTTCCGAATTTTCGATAAGCTGGGCATCTCCACCCGCGTCGAACTGGTGCTATACGCCGTCAACCACGGCGACCATCGCGCTGCCGAGTGGCTGTCAGGCAATGCCTGATTCGCGTGCCCGACATTGTTCTTGCTCGCAAGTCCGCGAAGCAATGTCTACAATGGGGCTGGCCTGCTCGTGGCCCAGAATCCTCATGATTCCATCCAATTCCTCCCGCCGGTGGAGCGTTATCGCCGCCGGTTTGCTGATCTTTGCCATCGCGCTGGTGGTGATTTATGCGGGCAGCAATGCCTTTCATAGTCCTCTGGCCGCCGTAGTGCTGGCAGCTATCGGACTGGCCGCTGTCTTGCTGCAGTTGCGTCTTCGCCAGGATTCCCTGCGTCCAGTGCGGATTCCTCAATGGCTGAATCTGATTGGAATTCTCTGCGCGCTTTGTGCGCTGTTCGCCGACTGGTTAAGGCTCGGCACGAACCTTTACCAGGTCGCTGCTTTAGGAGCGGTGGGATGTTTCGGGGTGAGCAGCTTGATTATGCTCGACGGCATGCGCAAAAGCCGCGTCGCACCCAAATAGACTCGCGGTCTGCTGGGCAGACGGGGGCGTCGGCCTCTACGCAAACCATGTAGGCCCAGACGCTCTCGTCTGGGCAGCCGGGCGCCAGCCCGGCGGGGGAAGGGAAGCACAGCCGGCTCCCAAGTCGACAAGCACGCATGAATTTTTCTGCGATTCGAGGCAGGTCGAGCTATCTGAGAAGTTTGGAAGGGGAAAGCGAAGCCGTCTATCGGAACTCGATTGCGAGCCGTGTTTCTACATCCACGGGCTGCCCATTCTGGCGATACGGTTCGAACTTCCACCACTGCAGTGCATCCATCGCAGCCCGTGTCAGAACGTCCGAGCCACTCACTGGCCGAAGGCTTATCACCGACCCGTCACGACCGATTACGGCCGCAAGCACGGCCACCCCCGTCGCCTTCATCGCACCGCGCGGTTCCACCTTGTGCACCAGCAGCCGAAGCATGACCTCCTGCGGCACGGCCACCGTCGGTCGAGTTACCTCGACGCTACGACCGGGCAGACGGGACTCCAATTCCTGCCAGCCCTGCTCCCACCGCCACCAGCCTACGGCGCCCACCACAATGATTGAGGCCGCCAGAACCATCACGATCTTTCTTCGCAAATAGCGCGCGGAGATCTTAGCCTTGGACGAAGAAGCCTGGTTGGGCGGCGTCTTGACCGATGGCGTATCTGAAAGCCACTTGGGCAACGGAGCCTCAGTCCTCTGCGCCCGGGCAGCGGACTCACTCTTAGCCGTCGCTACAACTTGCGAATTGCGTTCCGGTCTCTCCAGAGCCCAGGCTCCCAGCATTTCGCGCTGGTCCGCGGGAATCGCCAGAAACTGCAGCCCACAGCGCAGCCTATCCTGATAGCAGACCCGCGCCTTGGCAAGCACAAAGCCCGATTCCGGCAAACGGAATTCAACGCCCACTAACTCTCCCGGAAACAACTCCGCCGCCAGAACAGCGCCCACTCCGCTTTCGCCCACCTCGATCGTTCGTCCCGGAACCGCATCCGGTACACCTGACCGCAGTACCGTCACGTTCACGGGCACAGCCAGGCGCCGTCGTGGCGCTACTCGGCGGCCAGCCGGCGGACGTGGTTGGTGCAGATTTTGCGGATTTCTGACGGCGACGGTGCTCATATCCCAGCCCCTTCTCTATGGGCGGACAGACACATGCATCTCGGCCAGATGCGACGAATATGGCTATATAAGAGGGTTGTTGAGCCGGAGTATACCACTATGAGACGCTCCCGGCCCAGAGTGGAACACCTGGTAACCGCCTGGGAAGGTATCGAAGGTAGCAAGACTGTTAGAACACAGATGGCCTACGCCAAAGCGCTGATCCACCCCACCGGGCGAGAGAACAGCTACCGACGCAAACCCCGCGCAGCGTCAACACTTAGCGCGAGTTCTCGCCTTCCTTGAACATGTACTTAATGGCAGGCTTGTAGACCACAATATTCGGCAGGGAAGTCCGGTTTACCTTCAGGCAGTGCTTGTCATACCACTCGATGACACCGTGGATCTCCTCACCGTCGCGCAACACGATGACCATCGGCGTCTTGCCCTGCATCTGCTTCTGGTAATAGAAGTTTTCGGCGTTGGTAGTTTCGGGGGGTGGAAGCTTCTTGCCGCCGCTGCCAGAGCGTTCGCGTCGTTCCATGGGGGCCTGATTGTGATTGGAATTGTGATCGTTGCGGTTAAGGGAAGGCCGGATCAGCTTGCGATTCGCGAATCCTTCCTGTTCCACTACTCGTTCCGTTGGCATGGAATCGATTGCTTCCTTCATGGCACACCACCTGTTCACCCGCATCCGGGGCGCCGGCCACAACACCTCGCTGCTGTGCATGTGGGAATGGAGTGTGAACTTTGCAGTTACCGTAGCACAGGAATGCTGGACTAGACAATGCTTAAGTGATGCAGAGCCAATGACTTTGGTGGGGATTGCTTTCGGCACTTGCCGTTCGAATCGCTGTGTCGTCCCGCTAGTTCAAGCCTAAGTAAATCGCGCATTGATAAATGAATCGCGCTTTGAAGGGCGCGGCTTTAGCCGCGCCGCGTAGAGCGCATGAGAAGCCGGCTTTAGCCGCTGAGGGCGAAGCTTCGCGCTAAACTTGGCGCCCGATTTTGTTCGCATATTTGCGGGACACCACACTCGCACGACGGTGAAGTTCCGTGACTGCGGCCGAAAAGACGCGATTAGCTCAGGAACGACAAAGTCGTATCCCCAAGCTAAAAGCCAACACCTACCACCTAAAACCTAGCTTTTCTCCATCCCTACTGCGAGCGCGTCCAGCGACAGCGACCGCAGCAGGTTCCGTCGCATGCCGCGCTCAACCTCCGCAAGGCGATTCGCCGCATTGCTGATCCACTCGAAATCGATTGCCGCTACCAGCTTTTGCAATTCCCCCAGAATATCCGTGTTGCGCACCAGTTCGGGCGCCCCGGAACTGAGCAGCATCATGTCCTGCAGCAGGCAATACAGCCCGCGCAGAAGCTGGTCCGTTTTCTCCCGTCCCTCTGCGCCCGGACGGTAGGTCTCCGTGACTTTGAACAGTTCGCTGTGGTCGCCCGTCCGCAACACCGAGGTCAAAATCGTTAGCGCATGCGCACGGGACGCGGTGTACTTCGCCAAATCGAATGCACGAGCCCGGCCCACCGCTCCTTCTGACAACCGCGCTACCAGCGCACGTTGCTTTGCCGTCCACTCCGGATGTTCCTCGGCCAGATCCTGCTCAATGTCTTCCGACGGCAGGGCGCCCAGAGTGAACGTCATCGCCCGCGAGCGAATCGTGGGCAGCAACTCGCCGACGTTCTCGGTCAGCAGAAAAATAGTCGTGAACTCCGGCGGCTCCTCGAGCACTTTCAACAGCGAATTCGCCGCCTCTTTCATGAAGTTCGAATCTGTAAAGATGTACACGCGTTCTCTAGCCTCGCCCGGCCGGTAGTGGATGCCCTCAATGACCCGCCGCACCTGGTCGACCTTGATCATCATCTGCGGCGGATCGGGAGGAATCACGAGCACGTCCGGGTGAGTTTGCACGAAAATCCGCGTTTCTCTCTTGTCCGTATCGCGCAGATTCTCCCGAGTCTCGACCGCCTCCGCAAATCGGGCATTCAAATCTGCCGCCAGCGAAATCCGTGTGCAGTTGGAACACTTTCCGCAGAAATCAGGAAGTCCGTCGCTCATAGCCGATTCCAGGCAGTTCATCGCCTTGGTCAGCATCAAGGCGAGTGTGTACTTCCCCGAGCCAGTCCCCCCAGCGAGGATCATGGCATGAGGAAAATGCCCGCGAGCCAGCATCTCGCGCAAGCGATGCACAACGTCCGCATTCCCGTGAAAGTCCGAAAAAGGCATTGGTCCAACTTACCACGCGAGAGGCGAAGCGCCCCGCCCGTCGAGAGGTCCGAATGGAGCGACGGGCGTCCTCGCCCGTCAAGCGGCGAAGCCGCGGCACTGATGTCCCTGCACCGTTCCCTCGTGGCAGGTATTACCCTCGAGAATTCAGCCGAAGCTTCCGCTTCACCACGTCCAGAATCTTCGCGTGCGTCTGCGATGGCGTGCCGCGCGCATCCACCACCACCACCCGCCCAGTCTCCCGGCGCGCAATGGCCAAATACCCGTTTCTCACCCGCCCAAAAAAAGCCCGGTTCTCCTGCTCGAAACGGTTTTCGTCTTTGTGAACGCGCCCCGCCTTCGCCGTCTTGGCAACATTGCGCCGGCGCGCCCGTTCCACGCTCGTAGCCAGGTCCGAGTCCAGCAGGATCGTCAGATCCGGCTGCAGATCACCGCACAGAATTCGATGCAGCTCCAGCACAGCCTTATTCCCCAACTTGCGCCCACTGCCCTGGTAGGCCTCCGTGGAATCCGTGAACCGGTCACACAGGACGATTTTCCCCTGCGCTACACCCGGTTCGATGACCTCGCGGATATGCTGCGCCCGGGAAGCAAACATCAGAGCCATCTCCGCCATCGGAGAAAGCTCCGTGGTCGCCGAGTCCAAAATGACGTGCCGGATCTTCTCGCCCGTCCCCGTCCCGCCCGGCTCCCGCGTCACGACCACCGACTGCCCGAGCGCCCGCAACGCCTTGGCGAGCTTTTCGATCTGCGTGCTCTTGCCAGTTCCGTCCAGACCTTCAAATGTAATGAACTTACCGCGATGAGCTAGGGACACGAGGGGATAATAAAGCACGCGTTGCCAACGTGTCAGGTTCTAGTCTCGCTCGAAGCTCGAAGCTCGAAGCTCGAAGCTCGAAGCTCGAAGCTCGAAGCTCTGAGCCCTGACACGCGACTCTACCTCTCCCCCCGCCCCACCCACTTCGGCACGGCTGGAAATTCAAATCGCTGCATCCGGTCCAGCAAGCGCTCGCCATCTTCATCCACAAGTAGCAGTCCCCGGTGTTCCGGACGAAGAAAGCCCTCCTCAGTAGCCCGATCGGCCAATGCCAACATGGGATCGTAGTACCCTTCGACATTCAGCAGCGCGCACGCTTTCGACTGAATCCCCAACTGCGACCACGTGAACACTTCGCAGAACTCGTCCCAGGTTCCAAACCCACCCGGCAGCGCAAGAAATCCATCGGCAAGATCTGCCATCATCGCCTTGCGCTCGTGCATCGTGCCCACGACGTGCATTTCGGTCAATCCCCGGTGAGCTAATTCCTTCTCCTGAAGAAGTCTGGGAATGACGCCAATGACTTTGCCTCCAGCTGCCAGGCAGGCATCAGCGATCACGCCCATTAACCCGACCCTTCCGCCTCCGTACACCAGCGTAATGCCACGCCCACCGAGCAGTTCGCCCATCGCGCGCGCAGCCTCGCTGTAGGCAGGACGCCGTCCCGCATTCGAACCGCAGAACACACACAATGCTTGCATCACTCGTCGATTGTACGGTCCGCGAACGTGCAGCCGGAAGAGATTGCCCATGACTTCGCAGAGTCGCCTGCACGCACATCTGACAACGGCGGCCACCCCCTCTGATATATTCAGGAATTTGCCGTGCCGGATTTCTGGATTACGAGGAGCGCTGGAACGATGGCTTTTTCCCGGACCCGGATCTTGTCTGCAGTTTCTCTGATTCTTATTTTCGTGTCCTACGCCTGGGCCGCCGGCCCGAACATTTCACTCGCCGTCGACGCCACCGAAGCGCCCCGCAAGATTCTCCATGCCAGGCTCCGCATTCCCGCCACCCCAGGCACGTTGACCTTGTATTACCCGAAATGGCTTCCTGGGGAACATTCCCCGACTGGCCCAGTAGTCGATCTTGCCGGTCTGAAGTTCTCCGCCAGCGGCAAGCCCCTGAAATGGCGCCGCGATCTTCTCGATGGCTGGACCATCAACGTCGAGGTTCCCACCGGCGAGAACGAAGTCCTCGCCGACCTCGACTACCTCGAACCCGCGACCCTTGAAGAAGGATTCTCCTCGGGATCTTCAGCCACCGACAAGCTGCTCGTCCTAAGCTGGAACCAGGTCCTGCTCTATCCCAAGGGTTGGAAGGCCGAGGACATCACCTTCAGTGCCGCCCTCAAAATTCCTGACGGCTGGAAATACGCGACCTCGCTGCCCCTCAGCAACGCCAACGGAAATGATCTCCACTTCCGCCCCGAGCCTCTGAATGTCCTCATCGATTCTCCAGTTCTCACCGGTCAATATCTGAAAGTAGTTCCGCTCGCGCAGAGTCCTCCCGCCGAATTAGATGTAGCTTCCGATAGCGCCGCTGCTCTCGAACCACCAGCAGAAGTCTGGGACCTCTACAAGAATCTTGTGACTCAGGCAGGCGCTCTCTTCGGAGCGCAGCACTACCTCCACTATCATTTCCTCTACACCCTCAGTGACCACGTCGCCCACTTCGGACTCGAACACCATGAATCCAACGACAGCCGCACCTCCGAGCGTGGCCTCACCGACGAAACCGAGCGCAAGCTCGACGCCAGCTTGCTGCCCCATGAATTCACGCACTCCTGGAATGGCAAATATCGTCGTCCCGTCGGCCTCGCCACGCCGGACTACCAGCAGCCCATGCAGACAGACTTGTTGTGGGTTTACGAGGGCTTGACCGAATATATCGGTTCCATCCTGACCGCCCGCAGCGGTCTCTGGACCCCGGATCAGTACCGCGAATACCTCGCCATCGTGGCTGCCGACTTCGACCATCTTCCCGGACGAACCTGGCGCAACCTCCAGGACACCGCCGACGCCGCTCCACAGCTCTATTTCGCGCCCAAGCCCTGGTACTCCTGGCGCCGCTCCACGGATTTCTACGATGAAGACACCCTGAACTGGATGTGGGTGGATGCCATCATTCGCCAGCAGACAAAAGGGAAGAAATCACTCGACGACTTCTGCAAGCTGTTTCACGGCGCGCCCGGCGGCGCTCCAACCGTGAAGACGTATACCTTCGACGATGTCGTAAATGCTCTGAATCAGATCGCTGCCTACGACTGGCAAGCCTTCTGGACCGAGCGTCTCATCGATCATGGTCCCGGCGCACCGCTGACAGGAATCGAAGAGACCGGCTGGAAACTTGTCTATACCGATACGGCCACAGACTACTTCCGCTCGGATGAGCGCGATGATGCCCAAATCCGCGAGATGTATACGATCGGTCTACGTCTGCGTGATGACGGCGGGATCATCGACACCATCGAAGGCATGGTTGCCGCCAAAGCCGGCATCGGTCCCGGCATGCGCCTCATCGCCGTCAACGGCCGCCGCTTCTCCGCCGAAGTTCTCCACGACGCGATCAAGGCCGCGAAAGGCGCCACCGATCCCATCGAACTGCTGGTCGAAAACACGGGCTACTACAAAACCTTCAAGCTCGACTACCACGAAGGCGAAAAATATCCGCGCCTGGTCCGTGAAGAAAGCAAGCCCGATCTGATGAGCGATATCCTGAAGGCAAAGTAAGCGCCTTGAAACCGAGAGGTCACGAAGAGATCCACACAGCTGACACAGCTGACAAAGCTGGCAAAGCTGTCAAAGGCAAAGCTGTTAAAGCTGTTAAAGCTGTTAAAGCTGTTAAAGCAGTTAAAGCAGTTAAAGCAGTTCCGGCCTTCTCAGCGACCAATTCCGGGTTCTCTGTCATCTTGAGCGGAGTGAGGCGCCAGCCGAACGCAGTCGAAAGACCCCGGTGCTGTTTAGGTTTCATCAGAAGCAGATATGCATTTCCACCACGGGCCGCCAAGCGGATCGCCGTGACCCGCGCGCTCAATCCTTCTCTGCCCACTCTGCGTTAATCTTTCGCGCTCAGTCCCGTGAACAAGTCGGTTTCTCGCGCAGCCGAACCAGGTTCCGTCGTTGCTGCCAGGTGAAAGTACTCCTCCGGCCCGCGTGACAAGATCGTATCGCGCACCAGGGGGAACACCGGCGCCTGCGTAGTATGCGTCTCAAACGCCGCGATTTTCGTCTTCACAAAATCGCCAATCTCAATGACCGTGGTGATGGGCGGCGGTGAAACTGGCGGGCGTCCCGCCAAAACGAAGTTCCCTGTCGCGTAATACAACTTCCGCGTGCGATGGGCAGTGACTCCATCAAGCAGTTGATCCGCGTAACGGTTCTCCCGTCCTGCCCACTGGTAAGCCATGGTCGCAAACACCGAAGCCATGGAATGATCGGTGTGTCCGGTCACCCCACCTTCAGGTCCAAACGTAAGCATGACGTCCGGCCGAAACTCCCGTATGTGCTGGATGAGGTCTCCCACGACTTTGTAGAGATCAACCCGATGCAATTGCCCGTCCGCATAATCGAGAACCACGCCGCGATCAATGCCCAGAATCTCGCACGACGCCGCAAACTCCTTTCGGCGAATGGCCGCCAGTTCGTGATCGGTTTTCGCCAGCCCACGATGAGAGCCGGCCTGTCCGGCGGTCAGGCAGACCACATAGATTTCGGTGCCGCGCTCGTGATAAAGCCGCAAACTCCCGCCAAAAGCAGCCGCTTCGTCATCCGGATGCGCGGTAACGCAAAGTATGCGTGGCATCCGAAGATTGTAAGCGAAGTTCGCGTAGGGGCAGACGCCTCGTCTGCCCAGCCGAGCGAAGCTCGGCTTCCGGAATATCGCCAACCGGCGGAGTCGCAACAAACGGAGAAGACAGACACCACGCCCGGCCGCCCAAACGATGGCGTCTGCGCCTACGTGGCTTCTGCCTCTTCGAGAATTTCTTCTTCTTCCCCTTGTTCCAGCATGAAGCTCAACACTTCCTGCGGAACCGGCGCGTTCCAAACCGGCGCGAACGACTGGCGGTGCAGCGGCGACGGGCCATGCTCACGTAACGCTGCTAAATGATGAGGAGTACTGTACCCCTTGTTGGAAGCCAGACCGTACACTGGGAAAACCGGATCCCAGGCACAAATCATTCGATCGCGCTCCACCTTTGCCAGAATCGATGCCGCCGCAATCGACGCCGAAAGCGCGTCTCCATGAATGATCGGGCGCTGCGGCAACTCGCAATCCAGGCGCAGTGCGTCGATCAGCAAGTAATCGGCGGAAGGAGACAGCTGCCCGACCGCCATCTGCATAGCCAGCCGCGAAGCCTGGTAGATGTTGATCTGATCAATGCGTCCTGCGTCCACGGCCGCCGTCGCCCACGCGAGCGAGTGTTTGCGAATCCGCTCCGCCAGAACCTCCCGCCGCCCGGCCAGTAGCAGCTTCGAATCACGCAGCCCGCGTATCCGGTACGCCGGATCCAGAATCACCGCCGCCGCCACTACCGCCCCAAACAGCGATCCGCGCCCCACCTCATCGACGCCCGCCACCAGCCGCGCCCCGCCATCCCACGCTTTTTTCTCATAGCGCAGCGTGCACCGCAGGCGCTTCAGCAAACGCAGCTTGGCAGCCGATGCCGACAGCTTTTTCTTGGCGAGTTTCGTTTGGGCGGGCACGGCGTAACAGCTAAGCAGATGTTCTCCGAGATCGCTGTGCAAACGCAAGTGGAACTGTAAGAAAAACGGCCTTCGCGAAAATGACAGGAACCACGAAATCGAAGGTAGCCGTCCCGCCCGTCCAGCGTTTGAGCGCCCGGAAGAATCTCACAAAACGCAATGGTCGCTTCGTAACCTCGCCTTGGGTACGGGAGTTAATTGAGCCATTGTCTCTGCCTTGCTATGCTCCAGATCGCTCCCCGCAGGTTGCTCGCGCCACCTTAGCGCCAGATCAGGATCGTATTGTGACTCAAGCAGTTGGAAAGCGCGGCACCGATCGCACCGAGAAAAGGATTCACGTCGCCCTGCCCGTGCGCATTACCTATTTTGACGGCGACGCCAAGCCTCGCCTCGAGATGGCCTGCACCTACGACATTTCTTCTCACGGTGCCCGCGTCACCGGCTTGCGCTGCGTCAAAGAAGCCGGCGAAATCCTCGTAGTCGAGCGCGGCCGCTCCAAGGCCTATTGCCGCGTGGTCTGGATCGGGGAATCGGCCTCGCCTTTGCAAGGCCAGGTGGGCATCCAATGCGTGGAGGCGGAGAAGACTCTCTGGCTGGCCGAACTGCGCGAAATGGAAGAGGCATACGATCCCATCGTGCGCGACACACTGCTCTACCGCATGAACTCGGCCGCCAGGCGAAGCGGAAACCGTCGTACCTATCCACGTTTCGCCGCCGACGGCACCGCCGGGTTGCTTCATCGTGGCGCGGCAAATTATCTGGACGGCACCATCAAGGATGTATCCGAAACGGGTTGCCTGCTCACCACCCAGAGTGCCATTCTGCCGGGCACGGATCTCAAAATCGTCCTCAAAGTGGCGAACTACGAGCTGAGCATTAAAGGACAGGTCCGGCACGCGGTCGTCGGGGTGGGTCTCGGCATCGAATTCCGCGAAATCCGGAAAGGTGATCGCGCCATCCTGCAACACCTGCTGCGCAAGCTAGCCGACCATGAAAAGTCTGCGGAAGAAAAGAACAAGCAGAAAGCCAAGTCAGCCGGCGTCCTGGCCTAGCAACTGCCGAAAACTCGGATTGCGATCACGTTTTGAAAGAGCGCGGCTTCGAGCCGCCACCGATTTTGCTTGTCTTGCGGCTCGGCCGAAGAGTTTGCTAAATCGCTCGCCGACGCCGACGACCTCAGCGGCTATAAAGCCGCACACCCCGGTTTTGTCATTCCGACGCCGAACGGCGGAGGAATCTTGTTCGTTCACAGCTGCGTCTGTCGAGAGTCTTTCAGCAAACTGTTCAGCCGCTGAGGGACGTTGGGGACGTCGGAATTTCAGCAGGCACTCATAGCACTGCACCCTCCCCGGCACACGAACTGGGAGTCAACCCATAGCCCTGCAAATCCGAAACTACACCTGACTGAGTAAGGGAAATTGCAGGCGCAGAGCACTGTGCGCCTGCAACCGAGAGGAAACTACTTCGTCGCCGCCACCTCGGCGGTGGCTCGCTCGCGGTCCACATCCTTCAAACGCGCTGCCTTGCCCTTCAGCGCCCGCAGATAATACAGCTTCGCGCGCCGCACCTTCGACGATCGCAACAGCTCAACTCGATCGATCACCTTCGAATTCACGGGGAAAATACGTTCCACCCCTTGCCCGAAGCTGATCTTGCGTACTGTAAAACTCGCCTGTGGGCCCTTGGCCTGCGAAATCACCACGCCTTCAAACGCCTGCACGCGCTCCTTGTCGCCTTCCCGGATCTTCACGTGCACCCGGATCGTGTCTCCCGGCGCGAACTCAGGCAAGTCGGTGCGTTTCTGTTTGGCCAGCAGCTTTTCAATAGTGAGGTTCGACATGATCGTTTCCTTCGTGAATGTCTCGATATTCTTGATTGTGTCCCAATAAACCTTGTCACTTGAGCGAAGCGAAGGACCTTGAGTGAAGCGAAGAACCTTCTTTTACTTTTTCATCTCCGCCAACAACATCCGGTCCTCGTCGCTGAGGCTCGCCGCATCAATCAAATCCGGCCGATTCCGCAGCGTCTTCTCCAGCGCGGTTCGCCGACGCCATCGGCGGATCTGATCGTGATTGCCATTGACCAGCACTTCCGGCACCGTCATCCCGCGAAACTCTGCCGGCCGCGTGTAATGCGGATAATCCAGCAGTCCGCCCGAATCACAGGTCGAACTGGGAGCATCTCCGGCCGCCCGGGCCACGCTGGCCGTGAAAGACTCCTGCCGTGTGGACGCTTCGTTCCCGACAGCTCCCGGCACCAGTCGAACGACGGTATCCACGATCACCGCCGCGCCCAACTCTCCGCCGCTCAGCACGTAGTCGCCGATCGAAATTTCGCGATCCGCCAGGTGCTCGCTCACGCGCTCATCCACGCCTTCGTACCGCCCGCAGATCAGCACCAGCCGATCAAGCGCAGCCAACTCCTGCGCCAGGGCCTGATCGAGGCGTCGACCTTGCGCGGACAGCAGAATGACCGATTCCTTCGCCCGTCCTGCCAAACGCTCGTTGCGCGAAGCCACATTCAGCTTCTCAATACATTCAAAGATCGGTTCCGGCTTCAGGACCATGCCTTCGCCGCCGCCAAATGGGCGGTCATCTACAGTGCGATGCCGATCGCGGGTAAACTCCCGCAAATCGTGGACCCTTATGTCCACCAGTTCCGATTCCCGAGCTCGCCGCAAAATTCCGTAATCCAGCGGCCCGCGAAAGAAATCCGGAAAAATCGTGACCAGATCAACACGCATTGGGTAATTGGGAAATCTAGTAATTGTGTAATTTGAAAATCAAAACCACCCGCGCCCAGTTCCTCAATTTCCCAATTTCTCAATCCTTCTGCATCTCCCGCTTTTCTTCCTCGCTCAGCGGAGCATTCACCTCGAGCATGCCTTCCGGCAATCGCATGCGAACTTGCTTCTTCGCCGGATCCACCTCCGCAAGATACGCCTCCGCGAACGGGATCTCGTATGGTGTCTTGGCCTGGCCTCGAACGATCAGCAGCGGCGCCTCGCCCGCACCAAATTGCACGCCTTCAATATTGCCGATCTCTCGATCGCCGTCAAAAACCACGCACCCGGTCAGATCGCTGATATACGTCCATCCCGGCTCGAGTTCGGCTCGCTCGGCCTGCGGAACCTGCAATTCACATCGCACCAGAATTTCCGCGTCCGAGATGGAGTCGATCCCGGCGAACTTCAAAACCAGGTGACCCTTATGCGGCCACAACTCCTCCACCGTCAGCTGCCGCCGTCCGCCGCTCTCATCGAGCGCGAACAGCCGCATGCCTTCGACGAAGCGGTCGGGAACGTCCGAGTGCACTTCCACGGCAACCTCACCGTGCCGACCCTGCGTCTTCAGGACGCGAGCCAGGCTGATGTACTCGTCGCCCACAGTCTGCCCTTTGTAGCGCCGGCATCCTGCCGGCTGTCGCGAGCCCGGGGTCCCAGCAAGCTCGGTTTTAGCTTGCTGGGGTGGGAGTGCATCTTGCGCTCGCCACGCGGAGGTGCATCTCTGAACCCTATTCGAGGATTTCGAGCGCATAGCGCTTCTGCGCTTTGATGCCGGCCGCACTCAAGAGCGTCCGCAGCGCCCGCGCCGTTCGTCCCGACTTGCCGATCACCTTGCCCAGATCGCCTTCGGCGACCGTGAGCTCAAGCACGATTTCGCCCTCTTCTTCGATCTGGCTCACCGTCACCTGGTCCGGAGCATCCACCAGCGCCTTCGTGACGTGCTCGAGAAGAATCTTCGGGTCCCCGCTCTGTTCGCTCATCGCATTTCCTTACGCTGCACACCGCCGGGGCAATACAGCACTGTATGCCTGCAGACTGTACACCTTGCCCCGCTTTGAACTGGATCGATCCGCCGCTTTGAACCGCCGCGGCGAGCAGCCTGCCGTCTGGACTCGGGCTACGCCGCTTTGAAAGCTCGCGACCAATCGATGTCGCTTCGAGAATTCTCGAAATAGCCGCTTTGACTCGAAATAGCGGCTTTAACTCGAAATAGCCGCTTTAACTCGGACTAGCCCCTTTGACCCGAACTAGCCGCTTTGAAAGGGCTCGGCTTCAGCCGAGCCGTAGAGCGTTACCATGGAAAAGGGCTTTAGCCCCTGAGGTCGTCTCTATCAGGCGGCAGGCCCAGCGCTCGCAGGCTCAGGCACAGGCTTAGCGAACAGCTTGCTGACGCGATCCGACATCTTCGCGCCCTTCGAAACCCAATAATCAATGCGATCGCGCTTCAGATCGATATGGGCCGCCGCGCCCCGGGGATTGTACGTCCCCACGACCTCGACTGAGCGCCCATTGCGCGCCCGTTCCTTCTCGATAACCACTACGCGATATTGCGGTTGTTTGCGCGCACCCGTGCGCGCCAGTCGAATCATTAACACCAGATTTCCTTTCCTAGTCCTTCCGGGAGGGATAAGACAAACCATTATTATCGCGGAAGTTAGCGCCATTGGCAAGGGCGCCGTTCCTATCCCAAACTAGCATTCAGACCCGTAGCCAGCTGTCTATCTGCTCATCTTGTGCGCGAAAGCTCGCATCTCGTGGCTCAAAGCCGAAAGCCCCTATACCACTGTCATCGTGAGCGGAGTGAGGCGAATGCCGAACGGAGTCGAACGATCCCATGTCTCGCGGATGCACCAAAGACCTAAACGCTTCTTCGACCACGGAATTGGCACGCACCGCGCAAGCCAGCGACGCTCCATCGGGAGTTCCCTGTTCGCAAGCAACTTGGCTCCGAAGAAGTCCAGCAATCGTGCCGATGACGCTCACAACCAGTAGTACTAGCGCCACGGTCCGCTAAGCTCCGCCCGCCACGTACAAGCTCACAATCAGCACGCTCATCAGAGGAAGCAGAATGACGAACAAGGCCGCTTTCATCGCAGCTGCTCCAGAATTTCCGCGGGCTCCGGCCGCTCGGTATAGTCCTCGTCAGCCGAGGCGAACAGCACGGTCCCATCCCGCTCAAGAATATACGTCGCCGGAATCGCCAGCTCCCAGCTCTCGTCCCCATTGATGAAAGGCAGATTTACGAACGCCCGCCGATAAATGGCCTGCTGCTCATCGGGTAACCGGTACACCAACCCAAACTGCCGGGCCACCTGGTTTCCCGCATCGCTCAGGAGCGCAAAGCGCAGTCGGTGCTGATCGGCCATGAAGAACGACTGCTTCACTGTCTGGGGAGAGATCGCCACCAGCGAGGCCCAGGCCGCCTCGATCTCCGGGACGATCCGATTCATCGCCTCCATCTGCCCGCAACAGAACGGATCCCAGCGCCCACGAAAAAAGCACAACACCAGCCGCCCTCGTCTCAGCAATTCCGCCAAGGAAACCATGTTGCCATTGTGATCCGGAAGCGAAAACTCCGGAGCCCATTCGCCCACCGCAAGCGATTTATCCACTAATCCTTGGGCCTTCAGGCCGGCGATCACTCGGGCATGGCATTCAAGTGTCGCCGCCGGCACATGCTCCGCAATCTTCTCTTTCCGCTCGGCCAGAATCTCGCGCAGCAGCCGAGTATCGTTTCCAGAGGTCGATTCTTCGAGGGATCGCCATTTCATAAAGGCAGTCAACGGTCGTTGGTCGTCGGCACAAAAAATGGGTGCCCCAGCCTAGCGCGTCCTTTGCGCTAGGGTGGGATTCCAAAAATGCCGCGTTCTAGGGCTTGGCGACGACTGACGACTGACCACTGTTTTCAACGACCGAACGACTACATCTTCGGCATCCGCATCCCCGCCAGCCGCCGCGCAAAACTGGGCTTCCCCATATCCTTGAACATCTTCTTCATCTGCACGTACTGCCGGAGCAAGTTATTCACTTCCTGCACGGTCGTTCCCGAACCGCGGGCAATGCGTTTCCGCCGGCTGCCATTGATGACTTCGTGATGATTCCGCTCGTGCGCGGTCATCGAGTTGATGATCGCTTCGACCCGGTTGATCTGTTTCTCATCGACCTTGTCCGCCGCCTTCTGCAGCCCGCTGAACGGTCCGATCGATGGCAGCATTCCCATCAGGCTCTGGATCGAGCCCATCTTGCGCACTTGGCGCAGTTGATCGCGAAAATCCTCCAGCGAGAAGCCGTCCCCGGCCAGCGCCCGGCTGGCCATTTCCTCGGCTTTCTTCCGGTCGATCTTCTGCTCGGCCTTTTCGATGAGCGACAGAATGTCGCCCATCCCCAAAATTCGCGAAACGATGCGATCCGGATGAAACGGCTCGATCGCATCGTACTTCTCGCCCACGCCGATAAATTTGATCGGCTGCCCCGTAACCTGCCGGATGGAAAGCGCAGCTCCGCCGCGCGCATCACCGTCCATCTTGGTGAGCACCACACCGGTGAGTGTGAGCTTCTTATGAAACTCATCCGCCGAGCGAACCGCGTCCTGCCCCGTCATCGCGTCGGCCACAAACAGAATTTCCGACGGATTCAGCAGCCGCTTCAACGACTGCATTTCCTCCATTAGCTGATCGTCAATGTGCAGGCGTCCCGCTGTATCGACAATGAGCACGTCACTGCCCGAGTTGACGGCCTCGCGCCGAGCCTCCTTCACCAGCCGTTCCACCGTCGCCGTATTGGCCTCGGTAACTTCACCCTCGTAGATATTCGCCTTGATTGCATCGGCCACGACCTTCAACTGTTGCCGCGCCGCCGGGCGATAAACGTCCACCGACACCAGCAGCGGACGGTGTCCGCCATTCTTCAGCCAACTCGCCAGCTTGCCCGAGGTTGTCGTCTTGCCGGAGCCCTGCAATCCCGCCATCAGAAAGACCGTCGGAGGCTGCGAAGCAAACTTGAGCTTGGCCGTGTCCTTCCCCAAAACCGCGACCATCTCGTCGCGAACGATCTTGATAACCTGTTCGCCCGGCGAAAGCGCCGTCAACACTTCCTGCCCGACCGCCTTCGCCTGTATCTGATCGATCAGCTGCTTGACGACTTTGAAGTTGACATCGGCCTCAAGCAGCGCCAGCCGGATCTCCCGCAGCGCCTCCTGGATATTCTCCTCGGTAAGCGTCGCCTGCCCGCGCAAAGTCTTAAAAGCGCGCTGAAGTTTTTCCTGAAGATTCTCAAACATAGCCGATGCCTATTCTAACAGCCGGGAAGTTGTTCGTTCGTCGTCTGTCGTCGGCTGCGGGGCAATGCTCGTCAGGCGACCGCCAGTAGCTGATAGGTGCGTTGAGAGCCGCGATCCACTCCTCGGAATGTGCTAAGAAAATGCGTGTAAGAAAATGCGCCTAAGAAATAATGCGCCTAAGAAATAATAATGTGGTTAAAAAATAACGTGGGGCTAAGAAATAATGTGGCTAAAAAATAATGTCGCTAAGAAATAAAGTGGGCAAAAAAACGCTGTCATCCTGAGCGAAGTGAGGCGCCAGCCGAACGAAGTCGAAGGACCCCATGCCCGCTGGCAGCACCAACGGCCCCGCGGAAATTTCCACCACGGCTCATCGGCCCTTGATCGGCTCTCCCGGAAACGCCATCTGCCAACCCCACTTCTCAGCCAAATCTTCCCACCGAGGATTGTGCGACTCAATCAGTGCGATCTTCTTCGAACGCCGCCACCCCTTCAGTTGTTTCTCCCTCGCAATCGCATCAAGCACGTTCCCAAAAGCTTCGTAATACACCAGCCGCTCACAATGGTACTCGCGAGCAAACCCTTCAAACTGGCCACTCTTGTGCTCCCAAGCCCGCCGCTCAATATTGTTGGTCATGCCGATATATAGAGTCCCACTGCAGCTCGCAACGATGTAAGTCCATTACTCATGGTCCATACTAGAAATGCCTTTTGAAGTTCACCTCGGCCCAAGCAGGTGAGCGATCCTTCGACTCCGCTCGGCAACCGCCTCGCTGCGCTCAGGATGACAGGACCAGAGAAACACTACGGTGACCGCGGCTACAGTGCGATGTGACTGCCTCCGAAGTGGCGATAGCACGCGCTTGCCGCCGCGCCACAAATCCAATCTCTTCTCAACGCTGTCATCCTGAGCGCAGTGAGGCGACAGCCGAACGAAGCCGAAAGCCTGCCCTGAGCGAAGCCGAAGGGGACCCCATGCCCGTCGGCAGCATCACCGGCCCAACGGGAATTTCCGCCACGACTTCGTCTCCGAGATACGGGATTCACACCCCCGACTCCACCCACTCCCCATCCCCCGGAATCTCAGCCTTCTCCACTCGCGCCGCCTCCAACTGAAAGCCCAGATCCGCCCGCGTCAGCAGGCAATGATTGATCGCCTCCATGTGCACCGCCACGACCTTCGAAGCTCCAGCCGCTTGGCACGTGGCAATCACATCGTCCGCCGTCATCGTGATTGGATCACCCTCCAGAAACTGCGCGGCTCCGGCATTCACCACCACGACCGCAGGTCGATGCTCGCGCAGCGCATCCTGAACCTCCCCGCACCAGATCGTGTCCCCGGCAATGTACAGAGTCGGCTCGCCCGAAGCTCGCAGCACAAATCCGGAGACCGGCGCCATCGCCTTCCCAATCTCTCCCCGGCCATGCTGTCCGTCGGTGCGCACGATCTCGATCCCGTTCCACACTGCACTCTCCCGCACCGCTTGAGCAGCGCCAAACCCCTGTGAGCGGAACTTCGCCTGATCTTCAATTTGACCGAACAGCGGCAGACTCTTCCCAAGCAACTCCGCTGCTGTCGCATCCCAGTGATCACTATGCGTATGTGTGACGAGGACGGCCTCCACTCCCTCCAGCACTTCCGCGACCGGAATGGGCAACGGCACCAGCGGATTTTTTCGCGGATTTGGCGAGTTCTGGATCGGCGGTCGCGCGCCCGCCTCATCCAACATGGGATCGATGATCAGTTTGTGGCCGTTATACTCAATCGTGAGGGTGGCGTGCCGGATGAGGCGTAAGCGCATGCATAAATAGTACAATCCTGCCGTTCCCGATCCCGCCGCGTAAATGCAAAACAATCCCGACCCGAACGTCGCCATTCCCCCGCCGGGACAGCGTGCCGCCTCGATCGCTCCCGCATGGCACACCATCGCCCTTCTGCTCTTCATCGGCCTTGCGTCTGCGACCAGCGCGTACTCCCACAACCTGTCGCCGCTGGGATTTCGTCGCGGCCCAGCCATCGGCTACCTGAGCGTGATCCTCATGCAATGGGTGATCGTGGCGTTCATCTGGTTTGGCATCCGCCGCCGTGGCCTCACTCTTCGTGATCTGATCGGAGGAACTTGGCCCCGCTGGACTAGCATCCTGCGCGACGTAGGCATCGCCGTTGTCTTCTTGATTGTCTCCGGCATGATCCTTGCCGCCTGCGCACGCCTTTTACACGCCAGCGGTCGCGAAGTCGCAGAGCGTCTGTTGCCCCACACGAGAACCGATATCGTTTCCTATCTCCTCCTCTGCGCGACAGCTGGCTTCTGCGAGGAGGTCATCTTTCGGGGCTATCTGCAAAAGCAGTTCAGCGCCTGGACCGGCAGCACGATTGCCGGCGTACTCCTCCAAGCTGTGGTCTTCGGGGCTGGGCACGGCTACCAGGGCCCGCGCCTGATGGCCGTCATCACGGTTTTCGGTTGTCTCTTTGGATTGCTGGCGCAGTGGCGGCGCAACCTGCGACCCGGGATGATCGCCCACTTCCTGCAGGACTCCTCTGCGCTCTTACTTCGATTCCACTGACAATTATTTTTTCTCCGCCGTTTTCCCGGCGAACACTTCTTTCGCTGCCACCACCGTATTGCAGTGAATCGTCACGGTGTCATCCACCTTATGCGCGTACCCTCCCGCGAAGGTCACCATGACGGGAATGTCCCGCGCCCGCGCCACTCGAAACACCAACTCATCCCGCTTCTTCAATCCCTCAATCGTCAGGCTCAGCCCACCCAGTTGATCCTCGCGATAGGGATCGGCCCCCGCGATATAACACAGCAACTCCGGCTCAAATTGCCGCAGCCCTGAACTCAATGCATTGTCGAGCCACGCCAGGTAATCGTCGTCCCCGATTTCGTCCGGCAGGTCGACGTCAATCGAAGAAGGCGGCTTGAACGCTGGATAATTGTTCTCCTGATGCAGGGAAATGGTGAACACATCCCCCGCATGCGTGTTCCGAATCCTCGCTCCATGCGACACCGGAATCCTCGCCCCACCCACCGACGGCAACGGATCACTCGGCACCCGCACACCCGCAAAGATCACCGCCGTCCCGTTCCCCTGGTGCACGTCGCAATCCACCGTCATTGCGGTCCGGATCTTTTCATCCCGCTGCATTCGCCGGATCGCCACCGCCACGTCGTGGATCATGCAGAAGCCCTCCCCGTGATCCGGAAACGCGTGGTGAAATCCTCCGCCAATATTGAACGCCACTCGATCATTCAACGCGTAGTCAGCCGCAAGAATCGAACCGCCCGCCGCCAGCCAGAACGCCCGCACCAGTTCCGGCGAGTAGGGAATCTCCATCTCCAACTCTTCCCGCGCCGAAAGCGTGCCGGTCTTGAGCTTGTGCACATACTGCGGCGTATGCACTAACAGGATGTCTTCATCCGACGCAGGCTGGGGCGAAACGAAATCCTTCGCATCCGCCACGCCGCTCTCGAGCAGTCGCTCGTGAATGCGCTGGTACTTTTCGGCGGGGAAAACATGCGAGCCGATGGGAAGGTAATAGTCGTCGCTGTAGACGAGCTTGAAGGGAAGCATTCAGCACTCAGCCGTCGGCGCTCGGCCCATTCCGGCTCGGAAAACTCCATATCATACGCCGCGCGAAGCCGTACCGGGGAAGGTCCTCCGGGATGCCACCCTCAGACGTGAAGACCCTTTGTCACATTTTGCAGTGAGTCTGATCACTGCAAATGTCTCGGCGGCCTTCTAGGCTTCACACTGTAAAGGTGTCTCCGCTGGTTTCGAGACGATAACCAAAAGGAGCTTTCTTATGCCTTTCAAGCGCCTTGTTCTGCCTGTACTCGCCCTCTTCCTCTGCACCGGTTCGTCCCTTGCACAAGAGCCAAAGCCTTCCGAGCTGACGACCACCAATCAGACTGACAAAAATCCCGTCATCACCAACGAATCCCTTCCTTCCGGCGCCCGCATCTACATCGCGCCCATGCCCAGCGGATTTGAAACCTACGTCGCCGCCGGCCTGGAAAAGAAGAAGGTGCCGGTCGTTCTGGTCACCGATCGCGATAAAGCCGACTACGAACTCAGCGGTGTCTCCGACAGCGACAAAGCTGGTTGGGCAAAGATGCTCTTCCTCGGTTCTCAGCAAACCAACGAAGCCGCCAGCATCAAGATTGTGAACCTGAAGACCAGCAATGTCGTATTCGCATATTCGGTGAACAAAACCAATTCGGTGCGAGGGAAACAGAGCGCCGGTGAAGCCGTTGCCAAGCACATCAACGAAAAAATCGAAAACCGCTACCACTGAGGTGTCTCATGAAGAGTAAAGCCTTCATCGCCCTGATACCCTTGTTTGCGCTGTTCGCGTTCCAACATGCTTCGAGCCAGGAGGCCAGCAAGGTCATCCCACCGAATTCCAAGGTGTTTGTCGCTTCCATGCCCGACGGCTTCGATGAATTTCTCAAAGCGGCCATAGAAAAGAAGAAAGTCCCGCTGCAAATCGTCGCCGAGAAGGACCAGGCCGATTTTCAGATCACCGGACAATCGGAAACACAGAAAGCCAGCACCGCCAAGAAAGTCATCATGTGGGATTGGCGCTCGAACGAGCAGGCCAGTATTCAGATAGTGAACCTGAAAACGTCTGAGGTCGTCTTCGCTTATTCCGTGAACAAGGTCAGCTCCGCGCATGGCAAAAAGAGCAGCGCCGAAGCCTGCGCCAAGCATTTGAAAGAGAAAATCGACGGCAAGCAGTAGCGCTGCCGTCCCGGCGGCTGTCAGGCGGGCGTCGCGCCCGCCCCAGAGCCGGCACGATGCCGGCACTTCCTCTTGCAGGCCGACGTTTTGCGGAGCACGAAATCCGCGACCTTCGCAGATTTACTTTTTGCGCAAAGGCGTGGCAGCTGCGGGTGGCACCTGTGGTCTCCGCAGGGGGACAATCGCGCCCTTGGATGGGTCCGCCGCCGCCGTCGCCCGCGCCAGCACCTCCTGCTGAATGTACTTCACGAAATCCTGAATCTGCCGTTGCATCTCCTCCATCCGCTCCCGCATCTGCAAGATGATCGCAATCCCGCTGATATTCACTCCCAGGTCCCGCGCCAGCGACAAAATGAACTCCAACCGCAGCAGGTCCTCATCGGTATAAAGCCGGGTATTGCCCTCCGTGCGCGAAGGCTTGAGCAGTCCCTCCCGCTCGTAAAGCCGCAACGTTTGCGGATGAATGCCATACATCTCGGCCACCGCCGAAATCATGTAGGCGCCCTTGGATTTGCGTTTAGTCATAGGCCAGTATGCCCGCTATGATCGTGCAGCGCACCCGCAAGATGGAGCACCGTGAAAACATAGAACACCGTGAAGCATGGAGCACCGTGAAGCATGGAGCACCGTGAAGCATGGAGCACCGTGAAGCATGGAGCACCGTGAAGCATGGAGCACCGTGAAGCATGGAGCACCCTCAAGCATGGAGCACTCGCAAGATGGAGCACCGTGAAAACATGGTGCACCCCGAAGCATTGAGCACCTTCGAACAAGGAGCACTCAGAGATCAGGGCGTTCTGAGCTTCCACAAACGAGCCCCCGCAGGGGGCGGCATACATTAGCCCAGCGCGTAAGCGCTGGGAACAGGCCGTATTTTGAACCGAGCCCCGCAGGGGCGACACTCAGCGTAGCGGGCGTAAGCCCGCAAGCGCTCTAAGCCCACCAAACCGAAGGCGACCCGCCTAGGAATATAGCATTCTCAACCAAGGGCGGTACGACGCTTCCAATTGGGAATACTTGGAACAAGAAAGGAACAAAAACGAGCCGCAAGATCTTCTGCTTCCAGAAGCGGAACTCAGCAAAATCCGCGACTCTACGCTGCGGGCTGTGGCTTCTCCGTCCCCGGAGCCCATCCACCCGGCTTCAGAGCATGGTTCAATCCGTAAGCCACCACGCCCGCCGCCATCAGGATCATCCCGAAAGCGAACGAACTCATCCCCGCGACTGTCTCGTGCTCGCTGCGGAAGATCGAGAAGCCCAGCATCAGCATGGGAGTGATTCCGATCGCGATCGCTCCAAACAAGCCGCCCGGGACGCGGAAAGGCCTTGGCAACTCCGGTTCCCGGATCCGCAGGCAAATCAAAGCCGCGAACTCCAATCCCAGGCTAGCGCCATAAAGCAGAATGTCGATGGTCACCAGCCGTTCAAATCCCAGCAGTAGGCAAGGTGCCCACAAGACCGCCAGCACCACAATCGCCACCCATGGCGCCCGCGACCGGGAATGCCGCTTGCCGAAAATCTTCGGCAGCATCCCATCCTGAGCCATCGCCAGGGGAAGCCTCGAGTAGCTCATCACCAGCGCGTTGAACATCCCAAAGCCGCTGATCATGCCGCCTAAGGCCAGAGCCACTCGCAGCAGAGGTCCGCCCAGCATGCCGGCAACGTCCGCCCAAAAACCGGTATCCCAGGCGCCCGGCGCGAGCCCGGTCATCCACATTGCCGCCACCGGCAAAATGTAGCTCACAGCCACAATCAGCACCGCTGCCAGCATAGCGCGCGGATAAGTCCGCTGCGGCCGCTCGACTTCTGCGGCAATCGTCGACGCGTTATCCCACCCCATGTAGTTCCACATGCAGATGAGCACGCCCGTCAGAATGTCGATGCTGGAGTTGGTCGGCTTTGTGATTGCCTGTGCCAGCGCGCCAAATCTAAACGGCGCGATGCACACGATGGCGATAAAGGGCGCCGACAGTGCGAAGAACAGCCACAGCGAGGTGTTTGATACCACCTTCACCCCGGCCACGTTCAGCAGCGCACACAACGCCACCACGGCCAATCCCACCATCAGTCCCCGATGCCCGATTGCGAACCAGGGAAACAGCCGCTGCAAATAGAGGATGAACAGCGTCGGGTAAATCGCCATGTCGAACACCGACGCCACCAGCGACAGCCACGCTTCCTGGAATCCCCAGAAATTTCCCATCGCCCGCCGAACCCACGCGTAGTACCCGCCCTCTTCCGGCAGCGCGCTCGAAAGCTCGCCGATCATGAACGCGGTCGGCAAACTCCACAAAATTGGTGTCAGCAGCAGAATCAGAATGGCCCGGCCATACCCGGCGCCGTGCACGATGTCCTCCGTGCCGTACGTGCCGCCCGATACCATAAAGAAGGTAGCGGCGACCAGCGGCCACAAGGTGAGCCTGCCGAATTTTTTGTTCTGGGGAACAACCGGGAGTTGCTGGGTTGGCTGGGTAGGTGCGCTAGCTGTTGCCAATTTCTATGGCTTCCTCCTCAAGCGACTCACTCTCACCACCGCGTCTCCCTGAATTTTCGCGGCTCCCGGGTAACTGCGATTCCACGGGCATTTCGGCGAAGTTAGTTCGCAGCACAGAGAATACGGCAAATTAGATGCGACGCAATCATTATTTGAGATTTTTTTTCGCGAAAACACAGTACGGAGGTAATCGCATTGCGCGTAGGGGCAGACGCCCTCGTCTGCCCGGCCGAGCAAAGCTCGGCAAACTCTCCACGATTCAAAACTCCAAATGGTTCGACCCGCTTCCCCGTCTCGACGCTATTGCTCACCTCCGGCATCCGCTGTATAACTTCGTCATTCCGTCCCAAACCTTTTCTCAAGGAGACCGCTGATGACGAGAATATTCGGAGCCGCCCTATGCCTCTGTGCCGCACTATTGCTCGCCCAGGGCGCTGTCCCGCAAAACGCCTTCGCCCCTGACCAGATCAAGTGGGGTCAGGCTCCGCCCTTCATGGCACCCGGCGCCAGTCTGGCTGTGCTCGAAGGCAATCCCATGGCAAAGTCCGGCGACTTCACCGTCCGCCTCAAAATGCCCGACGGCTACAAGATCGCCCCGCATTGGCATCCCAACCGCGAGAACGTCTCGGTTCTTTCTGGGAACTTCAAGGTAGGAATGGGCGACAAGTTCGACGAATCCAAGATGATGCTGTTCCCTGCCGGAAGTTTCGCCTACATGGATCCCGACATGCACCACTACGCCATGGCCTCGGGCGAAGTGATCGTCCAGGTCCACGGTATGTCGCCGCTCCAGTTCAACTACGTCAACCCGGCTGACGACCCCAGCAAGAAATAGAAATGAAGACCAGGTCTCAGGTGTCAGTCTCAGGCCTTAGGCCGCAGAGACGTCCAGGAGTGCAGATTTTCCTCATCGGCCAAGAAAAAGCCCTAAGTAAAAAGGGAGCACGTGGGCGAACCCTTCGTGCTCCCTTCGTGTCCTTCGTGGTGAAGGTCTTGTTTCTTTAGATAGTGTCCATACCCATCCTGAGACCTGACACCTAGACCTTCCCCCACAGCTCCACCCGAGGATCCTCCGGGTTCAACCTTGCCAGTTCCCGCAGCAACTCCTTGGTCTTCTCATCCCGTGGCATGGGGACCGTGATCTTTACCTCCACAATCTCATCCCCGCGCACACCTTCCTTAGTCGCCGAGGGCACGCCTTTTTCCCGCAGCCGTAGCCTTTGTCCAGATTGCGTCCCCGGCGGAATCTTCAAAAGAGTCCGTCCATCAATCGTCGGTACCTCGATCTTCGCTCCCAGCGCCGCTTCGGTCGCGGTCACCGGCACGGTCAAGCGTATATCGTCTCCGTCGCGATGAAACACCGGATGATCGCCCGTCTTGATAATCACGTAGAGGTCGCCCGGAGGCCCGCCGTGCGATCCGGCATTCCCCTTCCCAGCCAGCCGGATGCGCTGCCCATCCCGGGTCCCCGCTTTGATCCGAACCTCCAGCGGTTCCGTGCGCTCGATGGTCCCTTCACCATGGCAAGTAGGGCAGGTCGAGATGTTCTTCCCGGTCCCGTGGCAGCGCGGGCATTGCACGTTGAACTTCATCCGCCCGCCCGTCTGCTCAATGGTTCCCTTGCCATGACACTGCGGACAAACCCCTGGGGCCTCGACAAATCCCGATCCGTGACAACTGCCGCAGGTTTCCCGGCGAGTAATGTTCAGCCGCATCACCCCGCCCCGGATCGCCGTCCAGAAGGGAACATTGACCTGATATTCGAGATCCGACCCGGGCTCCGGCCCTTCCGCTGCCGCTGCTCCGCCGCGATCGAACATGCTGGAGAAGATGTCTCGAAAGCCGCCCCGGCTCGAGGAGGATGCTCGCTTACCCCGCCCACCTCCCTCGAATAGATCTGAGAAGTCAAAGCCGCCAAAGTCAAACGGCACACCCCCGGCTCCTGCAGATCCCGTGGCATTGCCTCCAGGTTGACCCCCAGGGAAGCCCCCCGGAGTCCCACCCTGCCGCGCATAAGCCTCGGCCGCCGCCGGATCAATGTTGTCGGAATAAAATCCCAGCTGGTCGTAGATCTTGCGCTTCTTCGGATCGCTCAAGATTTCATTCGCTTCCGAAATCGTCTTGAACTTTTCCTCCGCCGTCTTGTCCCCGGGATTAACGTCGGGATGGTACTTGCGTGCAAGCTTCCGAAAAGCCTTCCGGATATCATCCGTAGAAGCGCTCTTCTTCACCCCCAGCGCGCCGTAATAATCTTTTGTTTGAGTCGCCATGAAAATCAGCTGCTAGCTTGTAGTCGTCAGCTCGTGGCCCTTAGCTCTTGGCGGTATCCGCTCCTGTGCCTGGCAATAACCTGTCATCCTAAGCCCAGTGAGGAGTCAGCCGATTGCTCAACACCAGGAAATCTCATCCTAAGCGCAGTGAGGAGCCAGCCGATTGCTCAACACTGAGAAATGTCATCCTGAGCGCAGTGAGGCGCCAGCCGAACGGAGTCGAAGGACCCCATGCCTGTTGGCAGCACCACCGGCCCTTCGGAACCTTCCACCCGGCTCTCGCCGCATTTCCGCTCATCAGTGCACAATCCGCTTCTTCCCCTCTTCCGGAGCAAACGCAAAATGCTCCGAGTGCACCGCCTCGATCTCCACCGGAATACGGATCACGCCACTCCCCGTAGGACGAAACACATACCACCGTCCCTCATCTTCCACATAATTCAAAAAATATTCCTGCTGATTCACTTCGAATTGCAATTTAGGTTTCCTCCAGTAGCGCCGGCGTCCCGCCGGCTGTCGCGCGGGCGTCTCGCCCGCGCCATCTCCAATACCAAGAAGGGGCGCGATCGCGCCCCTCAAGCTAAAAGCTGGCAGCCAGGAGCTGGCAGCTCACTTCTTATCTTCCACGTCCACGTACTCGGCATCGATCACGCCCTCATCTTTCTTGGCCTGACCGTCTCCACCGCCCGCGCCCGAAGCTCCCGCTTCAGCGCTCGGGCCTGCGCCCGCAGCGCCCTGTGACCCAGCCGCCTTGTACATCTGTTCGGCCAGCTTGTGCGATGCCTGGGTAAGCGCTTCGCGCGCCCGATCCATGCTCGCCTTGTCGCCCGATTCCAGCGCCTTCTTCGCATCGGCGATCGCGTTCTCCACGTCGCCGCGCTCCGAACCCGAGATCTTATCCCCCGACTCGCGCAGCATCTTCTCCATCTGGTAGACCATGCTGTCGAGCTGGTTCTTGGCTTCGATCTCTTCGCGCTTCGCTTTGTCCTCGGCCGAGTGGGCATCGGCTTCCTTCGCCATCCGCTCCACTTCTTCCTTCGACAGTCCGGACGACGACGTGATCGTGATCTTCTGATCCTTGCCCGTCGCCATATCCTTCGCCGTCACGTTCAGGATTCCGTTCGCGTCGATGTCGAACGTCACCTCGATCTGCGGCATTCCACGCGGAGCCGGTGGCAACCCGGTCAAGTGGAACTTGCCCAGAGTCCGGTTCTGCGCTGCCATCGGACGCTCGCCCTGCAGCACATGCACCTCAACCGACGTCTGATTGTCCGCCGCGGTTGAGAACGTCTCCGTCTTCTTGGTCGGAATCGTCGTGTTCCGCGGGATCATCGGCGTCGCCACGCCGCCCAGCGTTTCAATCGCCAGCGACAGCGGAGTCACATCCAGCAGGAGCAGGTCCTTGACCTCACCCTTCAGAACGCCGCCCTGGATCGCCGCGCCCACTGCCACGACTTCATCCGGGTTCACGCCCTTGTGCGGCTCCCGTCCGAACAGTTCCTTCACCAGCGCCTGAATGCGCGGCATCCGCGTCTGTCCGCCGACCAGCACCACTTCATTGATCTTGCTGGCATCGACGCCCGCGTCCTTCATGCACTGCCGGCACGGACCCACCGAGCGCTGGATCAAGTCCTCCACCATTGACTCGAGCTTCGCCCGCGTCAACTTCTTCACCAGGTGTTTCGGACCGCTGGCATCCGCCGTGATAAACGGCAGGTTGATCTCGGTCTCCATCGTGGTCGAGAGCTCGATCTTCGCGCGCTCCGCCGCATCCCGCAGACGCTGCAAAGCCATCTCGTTCCCCTTACCACGCAGGTCGAGACCTTCGTCCTTCTTAAACTCGTCAATCAGCCAATCGACAATCCGCTGGTCGAGGTTGTCACCGCCGAGGTGCGTATCACCATTCGTGGCCTTCACCTCGATGACGCCTTCGCCCACTTCCAGAATCGAAATATCGAACGTACCGCCGCCGAAGTCATACACGGCGATCGTCTCGTCCTTACCCTTATCAAGCCCGTAAGCCAGCGCAGCCGCCGTCGGCTCGTTGATGATGCGCTTTACGTCCAGCCCGGCAATCTTGCCGGCATCCTTGGTCGCCTGCCGCTGCGCGTCATTGAAGTACGCCGGAACCGTGATCACGGCCTCGGTCACCTTCTCGCCCAGGTAGTCTTCCGCAGCCTTCTTCAGCTTCTGAAGAATCATCGCGGAAACCTCCGGCGGGGTGTACTTCTTGCCCTGCGCGATGACCGCCACGTGGTCCCCATCGCGCTCGACCTTATAAGGGACCATCTTCATTTCTTCATTTACTTCGTCGTACCGGCGTCCCATGAACCGCTTGATCGAGAAGATCGTGTTCTCAGGATTGGTAATGGCCTGCCGCTTCGCAACTTGCCCAACCAACCGCTCCCCAGTCTTCGTAAAGCCGACCACCGACGGAGTAGTCCGCCCACCTTCTTCGTTCGCAATCACCTTGGGTTCGCCGCCTTCCATCACGGCGACCACCGAGTTCGTGGTCCCCAGGTCAATTCCAATAATCTTGCCCATATCCGCTCCTCCTAGACCTCTATAAGTGCATTAAAATCTTGCGCTTGACACGTATCTACGAGCTCATAATAGGACTTGAGTGTAGCGTTGTCAAGTTTTAGATGAGAGGGAACGGTCAGCGGATGCATAGACTTAAATCGAATAATCGCCTTAAAATCAAAGGATTGCAAGGACAGGGCGCACGGTCGGGCGATCTGGCGATCTGGCGTACTGCGGGCGCTGGCAGGTCCACTTGAGCAAGCGCGACTGAAGCGAAAGACGCCCATGCCCTCATGAGTCCGCGGCGTGTTCCCGCCGACGGTTCGCAATCGGCCACGCTTTCAGCCTTGGTCCCGACGTCTGTAATGAGCCTTTAGAGGCTGCAGAAAAGCTCGGATTTTGATCGCGTTTTGAAAGGGCGCGGCTTCACCGTAAGTACAGCAAAATCAGCGCCGGCTTTAGCCGCTAGAAATTGAGGCTCTCGAAAAGACTTTTCCCGCAGCCTGTTTAGGCGCTGACCTGTGTGCACGGAAGGAAGCGCTGCTATAGAAGCCTGCACTATTCTGCCGCGTGAAGCGCAGCCAGGTACGCCGCCTCAACCGTTCGCGCAATCAACTGCTGACCCGACTGGCTGGGATGAACGTCGCAGACGAACTGGTTCTGTGGTGAGGCATTGAGTAACCCCGCCCTGCACGTTTGGCCACCGGCGAACGGATTGGAAGCAGCGGTCTGAAACGTTGTGAACACATCCGCCACCACTGCCCCAAAGGTCGCGGCGGGTGCGGTCACAGCCTGGTTCAGAAGTTGGACTCCTGCGGTTCCGGCCGCGTCTGAGTAATCGAGCGAATAGTAGTTCTCCACTACGATGACTCCTTTGAAGCCAGCGCCGCGGATCTCGCCCAGGATCTTCGCCATGTTCTCGCTCGCCGTGGCCAGAACTTGCGGCAGGCCATTGGCTATGCAGGTCGGGTCACCCCCACACATGGTCTCAAGCACGAAGACGTCATTGGCCCCCAGCAGGATTGTCACCAGGCGCGTTTGTCGATGGCTCGCCAGGAAGGCCAGCGCAAAACTGGATTGGGTCGTGGTATACGGAACATGCAGCGGCGCGTGTAACTCGAAGCGAAAGGCCCGGCACCCATTGTCCGTTGCAGTCGCCGACAGAAAGCTACCCGTCGTTTCCCCGGGACATGCGGCGTTAGTGTCGTTCAACCGCAAGGCGCGCCCGGCGTAGTCGGGATAGCCGATGAAGTTGTCAGGAGTCCCGTATTCGAATCCCGCCTGAGTGATGAAGCCGAAGACCACACTATCGCCTAAGGCAAGGTACGGGCGCGGCGACGATTCACTGGGCATGGCAGCGGATGCGCCAGTCACCAGCAGACACAAAATCAGCAGGAAAGTGCGAACACGTGGAACCATGACGGCCTCCGCAGCGGTAGGATCGCAACCGCTCGTCCGTCGGAGTATGCGGGGCCGCAGGTCGAAGACAGACGACGGTGCGGCGGAATTCTACTGCGGAGCAAGATGCGGCGCAAGCCGCTAGGCAAGCCGTCCCTGCATTGAGCCCAAATCCTCTCCTGTCATCGTGAGCGGAGTGAGGCATCAGCCGAACGGAGTCGAACGCCCCCCCGTGGGTCACGGACTCCGATGGCCTGAAGAAATTTTCCACCACGGCCCCCCATGCTTTGCCGCAATGGAGCGAGAGGTCGAACTGCGTCGATCAAAAAATGCGCTGTCATCGTGAGCGGAGTGAGGCGTAGCCGAACGGAGTCGAACGCCCCCCATCTGTCACAGACTCCGATGGCCTGAAGAAATTTTCCACCACGGTCCCCCATGCTTTGCGGGAATGGAGCGACGGGTCGAATTGCGTCGATCAAAAAATGCGCTGTCATCGTGAGCGGAGTGAGGCGTCAGCCGAACGGAGTCGAACGCCCCCCATCTGTCACAGACTCCGATGGCCTGAAGAAATTTTCCACCACGGTCCCCCATGCTTTGCGGGAATGGAGCGACAAGTCGAATTGCGTCGATCAAAAAATGCGCTGTCATCGTGAGCGGAGTGAGGCGTCAGCCGAACGGAGTCGAACGATCCCATGTCTGTCACGGACTCCGACGGCCTGGAGAGATTCGTCACCACGGAACTCCCGGTCTTTCGCCGCCCACCTCTCAGCCGAGCACCGGCGAACGTTCCCAACGTCGAACTCTCTAGGAAGAAACACTGCGGCCCTTCTTTTGACTTCCTCCCCCACGCCTCATAAGATTCCCCCCCAACCACATGATCGGCCACACCATCTCGCACTACCGCATCGTCGAGAAGCTCGGTGGTGGCGGCATGGGAGTCGTCTACAAGGCCGAAGACCTCTCGCTCGGCAGGTTCGTAGCCTTGAAATTCCTCCCCGACAACGTGGCCCAGGACGCCTCCGCCCTGGAGCGCTTCCGTCGTGAAGCCCGCGCCGCCTCCGCTCTCAACCATCCCAACATCTGCACCATTTACGAGATCGGCGAGGGCGAGGGCGCTCGCTTCATCGCCATGGAATACCTCGAAGGCATGACCCTGAAGCATGCCATCGCCGGGCGTCCCACAGAGATCGAGACGCTGCTTTCCTTAGGAATGGAAATCGCCGACGCACTCGACGCCGCGCATGCTGCGGGCATCATCCATCGTGACATCAAGCCCGCGAATATCTTCATTACCAAGCGCGGTCACGCCAAGATTCTCGATTTCGGTCTGGCGAAAGTCGGAGAAGGCCCTACCTCCGCCAGTCGAATCGCCGATGCCAACACGCAATCCAAGGATGAGCACCTCACCAGCCCAGGCTCGACTCTGGGAACGGTCTCTTACATGTCGCCCGAGCAAGTGCTTGGCAAGCCGCTCGACGCCCGCACGGATTTATTTTCCTTCGGCATACTGCTCTACGAGATGTCGACCGGAGCTTTGCCATTCCGAGGTGAAGCCTCCGGCGCCATCTTTGATTCCATCCTTCATGCCGCCCCGGCCGCTCCAACCCGTCTCAATCCGCAGGTGCCAGCCGACCTCGAACGCATCATCCAAAAGGCGCTGGAGAAAGACCGCGAGGTCCGCTACCAGCACGCCTCTGAAATGCGCGCCGACCTGTCGCGCGCGCGTCGCGATACTGGCTCGGGTTCCAGTGCTCGCGTCATCGCCCCGGTTGCTGAACCATCGACGAGCAAGTGGTGGATTTGGGCTCTAGCCTCCCTCCTCGCTGTCGCTCTCATCGGCGGGTTGGCTTGGCGATTCAAACCCTCGTCGTCGCCCGAGACCAAAGCCGCTCCTCCTCTTGCCACCATCGCTGTTCTTCCATTTCAGAATCTCGGCTCTGACAAGGACTCCGACTTCCTGCGCATGGCGCTCCCTGACGAGATCGCAACCACCCTGAGCTCCGTACGTACCCTGTCGATCCGCCCCTTCGCCACAACTAGCAAGTACGCGAACGCAGGAACCGACCTTCAGCAGGCGGGCAAGGAAATGCACGTCGGCAGGATCGTGACCGGCCACTTCCAGAAGGTGCGCGACCAACTGCAGTTGACCATGGAAGCGGTGGACGTCGCCGCCGACCGCGTGCTCTGGCAGGACACCAGAAACGTTCCCGCAGAAGATTTGGTAGCGATGCGGGACCAGGTTACCGCCCAGGTGCGCCAGGGTTTGATTCCGGCGCTCGGCGCGAACACGGCGGCAGGAGACAGCGGGACCCGTCCCACCAATGAAGAAGCCTACGACCTCTACCTGCGGAGTGTCGCCATTGCGCACGATGGCAATCAGAATCGTGATGGCATTCGCATGCTCGAGCGATCCGTTGGCCTTGACCCCACGTTTGCGCCCGCATGGTCTGCATTGGGCAAACGCTATTACTACGACGAGGAATACGGCCCCGGAGCCACCGGTTCGATGTCGCGCACCGACCCCACTTTACGGCGCGCACTCGCGCTCGATCCCAACCTGGAGGACGCCGCAGCGCAGATTGTGAGCCTGGATGCGGATGCAGGAAAGCTGACTCTCGCCTACCAGGAAGCCAAAGCCATGATCGACAAACGTCCGCAGAGCGGTTTTGCTCACTTCACCTTGTCGTACGTACTCCGCTATGCCGGGTTGCTGCACGATGCAGCACGAGAGTGCAATGAGGCCCTACGCCTCGATCCGGGAAACTACCAATTCCGCTCGTGTGCAAGCGTCTTCGGAACGTTAGGACAATTTGATCAGGCCCGAGCCTTTCTGCAATTGGATGCGGGTTCGGAGTGGTCCACGAATGTGGAAGCGCATATGCTGTTGCGCGAAGGCAAAACCCAGGCGGCTTTGGAGTGGCTTCATCGTCTGCCCAGCAGTACCTTCTTCCACACTCGCGCTCTCGAGGCCTGTTACTCAAAACCCCGGCCTCCAGGATTAGACCAACTTCTGGATCAGGTCGAGAAGGATGTGCTTGCCTTCAAGGATCCTGAACCCAGATTCAGTACCGGTGTACAGTACAACGCCTGTAGAGGGAACGCCTTCTCCGCGCGACTGATGAAATCGGCGATTGCGGACGGTTATTGCGGGTACGAAAACCTGCAATCCGATTCGCTGCTGGCCGAGTTTCGCAAATCTGCCGAATACCCCGCCATCCTCGCCCAAGCCAAACAATGCCAGGATCAATTCCTGGCCCAACGCAACCAGCAGCGGAAATAAAACGATGGAGTGACGGGCGTCCTCGCCCGTCGAACTGCGTCGATCAAAAAATGCGCTGTCATCGTGAGCGGAGTGAGGCGTCAGCCGAGGGAGTCGAACGACCCCACGACTGTCACGCACTCCGATGGCCTGAAGAAATTTTCCACCACGGTCCCGCATGCTTTTCCGGAATGGAGCGACAGGTCGAATTGCGTAAATCGAAAGCCCCCCGGCGAAATCGCCATCTTTGACTTCTCCCGCCGCCCAAACATAAGATTCCTTAGCTCGGCACCCCGCTCCCATGATCGGCCAGACCATCTCCCATTACCGCATCGTCGAGAAACTCGGCGGCGGAGGTATGGGTGTCGTCTATAAGGCCGAGGACATCAAGCTGGGACGCTTCGTCGCCCTCAAGTTTCTTCCCGAGGACGTCGCCTCCAACTCCCAGGCCCTCGAGCGTTTTCAGCGTGAAGCGCGCGCCGCTTCCGCTCTCAATCATCCCAACATCTGCACCATTCACGAGATCGATGAGGACAATGGCCAGACTTTCATCGTGATGGAGTACCTCGAAGGCGTGACCCTGAAGCATCGCATCGCGGGGCATCCCATCGAGACCGAAACCCTGCTCCAGCTTGCCATCGAAATCGCCGATGCGCTCGACGCCGCTCATACCCAGGGCATCGTTCATCGCGACATCAAGCCCGCCAACGTCTTCGTCACCAAGCGCGGTCACGCCAAAATTCTCGACTTCGGTCTCGCCAAGCTGTTGCCCTCCGCGCGCGATTCCGCGCAGACTGCCGGCCCCACCGCCATCAGCGACGCCTTCCTGACCAGCCCCGGAACCGCGGTCGGCACCGTCGCCTACATGTCTCCCGAGCAGGCCAAAGGCAGAGATCTCGACGCGCGCACCGACTTGTTCTCTTTCGGCGCTGTGCTCTACGAGATGAGTACCGGCGCCATCCCTTTCCGAGGCGACACCACCGCTCTTATCTTCGAAGCCATCCTCAATCGCGCTCCGCTTTCCCCGGTGCGGCTCAATCCCGATGTCCCGCAACGGCTCGAGGAAATCATCAACAAAGCTCTCGAAAAAGATCGTGAACTCCGTTACCAGCATGCCTCGGAAATCCGCAGCGACCTGAAACGTCTGCAACGAGATAGCGGCTCGGGTCGGGGCGCTGCAGTTCCATCGGCCAGTTCATCGGGGGAGACTCCGGCTTCCGTGGCTGGAGCGCCTTCAGCAAAACCAGGCAGCGGTTCTGCCGGTGGTGCCGCTACTCCCGTTGCCGCCGCGTACTCCAGCAGTTCAAGCGTTACAGCCGTCGCTCGTCAGCACCGCATAGGCACCATCGTCGCGTCGCTGGTTGTGCTCGCTCTACTCGCTGCCGCTGGTTTTGGTATTTACGCCTTCCTCACCCGCACTGGCCCCGTACCCTTTCAGAATTTCACGATCACGCAGGTCACCAACAACGGCAAGGCGGATTTAGCTGCGATTTCTCCCGACGGCAGATATATCCTCCACGTCCAGAACGAGAACGGGATACACAGCCTTTGGCTCCGCAACATTCCTACCGGCAGCGACACGCAAGTGATTCCGCCCGCGTCCAGCGTATATCGGGACCTGGCCTTCTCCCCCGATGGCAACTATGTGTACTTCCGCAAGTCTGGCAACGTGCAAGCGACGGAGTTCAACTTGCAACGCGCGCCCGTGCTGGGCGGCGCTCCCAAACAGGTGGTCCGCGATATCGACAGCAACCTCGCGTTTTCTCCTGACGGCCAGCATATGGCGTATATCCGCGCCAATGATCCCGATCCGGGCAAGTACCGCCTGCTTACCGCGAACCTCGACGGCAGCGACGAGACCGTGCTTCGCATCGCCCAATCCACCCGCGGATCCGACCCGACCCAGATCACATGGTCGCCCGACGGGAAGCGCATCGCATACTCCTACCTGTCTGCAGGGGCTGCACTCAGCTACGTGGAATGCTACGACTTGGCAACCAGGCAGGTCACAACTCTGGCCGCTTTGGACAGCAACAATGTTTTCGAGGTGAAGTGGCTGCCAAACGCGCACTGGCTGCTCGTTGTCTATTCGACAAGAGGACCTCACATCGAGCAAGCGCAAATCGGCTTGCTATCCATCGACGGTAAGTTGCGCCCAATCACGCGTGATACCAGTCGCTACGCGACTTTGACTCTGTCGGCCGACGGCCACAGTGTGGCGACCGTGCAGATAAAGACCACCCGCGGGCTCGACCTGATCGCCGTTCCTGACTCTCCCAAGCCTGCCGCGCCTCGGTCGCTGACTCAGGTTGCCGATCCGCGACAGCTGAATTGGACTCCCGACGGGAAATTGCTCGTTTCCGACAACGAGAAAGTCACTCGTTTAGATGCCGATGGACAGAACGCAACCGCCCTGATCGGAGATCCGACTGCGGCGCTCTTCAGCCCAGCTCCATGTGGCGATCAGTACCTCGTCTTTGCCTGGGCCCGCCATGCCGGCAACACGGTCAACATTTGGCGCTCGAAAGCAGATGGCTCCGACCCCAGGCAGATCTCATCGGGAGTCTTTGACCGCAGCCCAGCCTGCTCGCCCGACGGGAAGTGGGTGTACTACATTGCCTCTCCGGGAACCTCCCGCCTGATGCGGGTGCCAATCGATGGAAGCAAACAAGAGGAAGCGGTCCCTGCAGGTGACATCCCGAACCGGTTCGCCATCAATGGGGTCAGTTTCATCTCGGCGGACGGGAAATCGTTGGGCTTTGTCGTCGATCTGATTGATCCGCGCACCAACGACGCCTTCAGTAAGCTTGCGATTGTCAGCCTGGAGGCTGGATCCACAACTCCTTACCGTCTCATGGATCTCGACCCTCGATTCAGAGGCACCGAGGATGTCGGCACGGGGTTGAAACTTGTGCCTCACACCAACACGGTGGCCTATCCCATTACCGAGAACGGCACCACGAACCTCTGGCTGCAGCCGCTCGACGGATCGGCAGGGCACCAGCTTACCCATCTCACCTCGGAACCCATCGCGGACTTCGCCTGGTCACCGGACGGAAAAATCCTTGCAGTCACCAGCCAACACGACGTCGCCGATGTGGTCTTGCTGAAGGAAGGAAATCCGTAAGCAGTCGCCAGTCTTCGGTCTTCAGTCGTCAGCGAGCACGACGATCCGAGACCTGAGACTGAGACCTGACACCCTCTCTAGTCGTACTTCTCGTACAGAATCGACTTCCGGTCCCAGCCCAGACTCTTGAGCAGATCGCGATTCGCACGGACCATCTTGTCGAGCCCGCAGATGTACGCGTGCATGTCGAGCCGGTCGCCGACGATCGAGGGCACATGTTCCTGCACGTAGCCGCGCAGCCCTTTCCAATTCGGGCCCCCGCGGCTCAGCGTCGGAAGGTAGTCGAAGTTCTTATGGGCAGCCGCGAGAGCGGTGAGCTCGTCGTGATAGTAGATGTCTTTCTCTTCGCGGCTGCCGAACAGCAACCAGAACTGTTTGTTCTGATGCCGCGCCGGGTCAGCTAAGAGCCAGTGCAGCATCGAGCGGTAAGGTGCGATCCCCGTGCCGGTCGCGATGAAAATCGTATCGCGCAGCGGCGGACGCAAAATGAAATTACCGAATGGACCTTGACCGGAAATCTCCGCGCCCGGCGCGAGGTCGCACAGGTAGTTTGACATGAACCCATCCTGCACGCGGTTCAGGCAGAGCGCGAATCGGTTGCCATCGGGAGGAGACGCGATGGAATACGCGCGCGTGATCTCCTCGCCGTCAGGCTTGGTGTGTGTCAGCGACAGCCACTGCCCCGGAACGAACCCGAAGCGCGGAAGACTTTCCACTTCGAACACAAGATGCTTGGTGTAGTTCGAAAGGGAAGTGCTCTCGCTCAGCCGGGCAGTCAAGATGGGGAACGCCATACTACTTAGATGAGCGTAGAGGTGCGCCGGTGTCTTACACAAACTGGCGGAACGTTCCATGTGGAACGTTTTGTAATATTGACGTTATCTATAATTAGCTTAAAGATAACATTTGATTTTATGGAAGTCGCGGGCAGTACTGGAGTTAGTGTTTGGTTTTCAAGCCTCTTCTGTGTCTGGAGTCGAGCCTATCACCATATGCCGATTAGGCGGCAGGTCAATCCGAGGCAGCGAGGTGCCGCGGCATAATACGCCGCAGCCGGACAGGCGAGGGCGCCTGTCCCTACGTGAGTCTGGTTATTCTACCGTGACCGACTTGGCCAGGTTTCTGGGCTGATCTACGTCGCAGCCTCGGCGGACGGCGATGTGGTAGGCCAGCAGTTGCAAGGGGACGATCTCGAGGATAGGTGCTAGTTCTTCAGGCGCCGGCGGAACGTAGATTACGTGGTCGGCGGCTTCCTTGATTTCTTCGTCGCCTTCGGTCGCGAGCGCAATCACCTGACCGGAGCGCGCTTTCACTTCCTTCAGGTTCGACATCGTCTTCTCGTAGCGCACCACGGAGAGCGGGTCGTTGGGATCGCGGGTGGCGACGATGACTACCGGCAGGTTTTCATCGATCAATGCGTTGGGGCCATGCTTCATCTCTCCGGCAGGGTAGCCCTCGGCGTGAATGTAGGAGACTTCTTTTAGTTTGAGTGCGCCTTCGAGCGCTATTGGATAGTGAATACCACGGCCCAGGAACAGGAAGTCCTGCGCGCGCGAGTAGGTCTTGGCCAGTTCCTCGCATTTTTCTTCGTGAGTAAGAATCTGCTCCAGCTTTCCGGGCAGGCGGGTCAGTTCGTGCACTTCGGATTTCAATTGCTCGGGACCGAGAGTTCCACGCACCTGTCCCAGGTAAAGGGCAAACAGGTAGAGCGCAGTGAGCTGGGCAGTGAATGCCTTCGTCGAAGCGACGCCGATCTCGGGGCCGGCATGGGTGTAGATGGTTCCTTGTGCTTCGCGTGTGACCATGGAGCCGACCACGTTACAGATGGCGAGGGTCTTGGATCCCTTGGCCTTGGCTTCGCGCTGCGCGGCGATGGTGTCGGCGGTCTCTCCCGATTGCGTGATGAGCAATGTGATGGTGTCGGAAGGAATGATGGGGTCGCGATAGCGCCACTCGCTGGCGTAGTCGACTTCGACCGGGATGCGCGCCAGGCTCTCGATCATAAACTTGCCGGCTTGTCCCGCGTGCCAGCTGGTTCCGCAAGCGGCGATGTTGATTTTCTTCGCGGCTCGGAACTCGGCCTCGGTGATTTCCATTTCTTCGAGGAAAATGTGGCCCGTGTCCTGCGACACGCGTCCCAGGGTGGTGTCCTTCACCGCGCGCGGCTGCTCGTAAATTTCCTTCAGCATGAAATGCTTGAACCCGCCCTTTTCAGCCATGATCGGGTCCCAGGTGACATGCTGGATCTGCCGGTCGACGGGTTTGCCGTCGAAGTCCGTGAGCTTTACACCGGCGGCAGTGATAACGGCGAGATCACCGTCGCCGAGGAAGAACAGGTCGCGGGTGTGATAGAGAATCGCGGGCACATCGCTGGCGACGAAGTACTCGTCCTTGCCGAGTCCGATCACAGCGGGAGGACCATTGCGGGCAGTGACAATCTTATTAGGATCATCGGCGGCGATCACGCTCAGGGCGAAGACCCCAGTCAATTCTTTAACCGCTTTGCGAACGGCGTCTTCGAGCGGCGGACGATGTCCGTTACCACTCTTGAAGAAATTTTTCTCCACCAGATGGGCGATAACCTCAGTGTCGGTTTCGGTGGTGAACTTGTGGCCTTCTTCGATCAGCTTGCGCTTCAGGGAAAGATAGTTCTCGACAATGCCGTTATGCACGACCACGATCCGGCCGGTGCAGTCGCGGTGGGGATGAGCATTCTCTTCACTGGGACGGCCGTGCGTGGCCCAGCGGGTGTGGCCAATGCCATAGGTGCCGTCGAGGGGCTTGGCGCGGATGACTTCCTCCAGGTTCCGCAGTTTGCCCTCCGCGCGGCGGACCTGGAGTCCGTCGCCGTTGCCGGCTACGGCGATCCCGGCGGAATCGTATCCGCGATATTCCAGCCGTCGCAGGCCATCAATGATGACCGGGACGACCTGCTTTTTGCCAACGTAGCCGACGATGCCACACATAAGAGCTGAACTCCTTGTCACCAGTGTGGCGGGGAAAGAAGGGTCACACCACACCTGCACTGCCAGGGATTCGTGAAGCTACTCTTCGAGAGAGTATCGGTATTCCTCGATGACGGGGTTGGTGAGGACCTCGCGGGCGATGCGCTCTACCTCCGACTGAGCCTCGGACTTTGTGAGGTCGCCATCGAGCGTGAGTTCGAAGTACTTGCCCTGGCGCACGTCTCCTAACCCTTTGTAGCCCATCTTCTTAAGTGCGCCCTGAATAGTTTTGCCCTGCGGGTCCAGAACGCTCTTCTTGAGAGAAACGTAGACGTAGGCTTTCATCCGTGCCTCATTATACGGTAGATCCAAAGGGTTTTTCGCGGCTTTGGGCAGATCTCCGGGACCGGCGCTCCAAGGGCGGTGAAACGAGTGGCAAAAAGATCGGCAAATCGAAAAAAATATCCGGGAATGGCTCGTCAGTCGGATTGGAGATCACGCAGACGGTGTTCGAGATCGTCTAGCGCGCCTTCGAGCATCTGACGAAGACGCGGGTCCTGAGCGGCTGCGAGCTGTTGCCGAACTCGCTGGCGGGAAAGAAGTAATCCATCGATCTGGCGCTTAAGAGCAGCCTGCTGAACAGTCATCTTGGGTCGGGATGGCCGGTTTCCTTCGGAAGCCTCAGCTTGTTGAGCCTCGACGGACTTGCTTTCCCAGCCGCGCGCCATAGAGAGATTATAAGCGAACCAGATAAGGCATGGGATGAACGTTCCCGAGATATAGTTCCTTAGTTTGTGTTGTGAGGTTGTTAAACACTATCGAGCCTAGGTAGTTCCACTTATCAATCCCTGACGTTGAACTCTATGCTTTGCTTCGCGTAGTCATGTGGAGCTGTCGATAGACCGTTTGGAATTAGCGAAGACTTATAGCAATTCCTTAGTCAAACAATTTTCTGGTTGTGGACTTTTAGCTTTCGTGACATAACAAAACGGGTTATTATCGAGCCTAAATCGCCTTTAGTGTTGGAGGCGTGCCTTGCGATGAGGGCGCAGGCGCGAAGTTAGCGATGCAGTCTGGCCCTGCCGTCCATTCCGAAGGGTCCACGGAGTCGCGCCGTTACGAGGCCTTGCTCGAAATGGCGGACCTCATGGTCCGGCATCACACGCTGCCTGAGTTGTACCACGAGGTGGCTGTGGGACTGCGCAAGGTCGCGGATTTCCAGTTTCTGAACTTGTCGCTTTATCATCCCGAACACAACGCCATGAAGTTGCACTTTCTGGAAGGCGAACCAGCGTCCGGCTTGCCAAAAGAACTCCCTGTCTTGGAGGCGCCTGGTGGATGGGTCTGGCAGCACCAGCAAGAACTGATGGTGGAGAACCTGGAGAAAGAGGCCCGCTTTCCGCGGGTGCTGGAGGTCCTGCGCTCGAAGGGAATACGCACCTACTACGTGCTGCCGCTGACCAGCGGGGAGAAGCGACTGGGCGCGCTAGGGGTGGCGAGCATCAAAAGCAATGCATATCAAGAACAAGATCGACGATTGTTACGCCGGGTTGCCGAGTTGGTTGCATTGGCAATCGAAAACGCGTTCACGCGCGAGGCGCTGCAGGAAGAGAAGGACCGCTTACGGGCGCTGGTCGAAATCAATCGCACTCTAGCTTCACGCCTGGAAGTACAGAGTCTTCTGCCTCTTATCTCCGAATGCGTGACCCGGGTGGTACCTCACGACTTCGCCGGAGTCACGCTATTTGAAGGTGACAAAGAAAACATGAAGGCCTATGTGCTCTCGCCGGAGCGGTCGCAGCCAATCATCGAGAGCGGCAGATCGGTGTCACTGAACCAGACACTATCAGCGCAGGCGTTTCTGGAGGGAGAAGCGAAGACACTTACGCGCGACGATCTGGAGAGTCATGGCGCCAACATCGCCGAGCGGATCCTGGGAGCAGGCATTCGCACCATGCGTTGCGTGCCCCTGCTCGCGTCGACAGGAACGCTGGGAACACTCAATGTGGGCAGCAAGAAGGACAGAGCTTTTTCTCCGGAAGACGAGGAGATTCTGAACCAGATCGCCGCCCAACTGGCGATCGCGCTCGACAATGCTCGCGCCTACCGGGAGATTCAGGCGCTGAAAGATCGCCTGGCGGAAGAAAAACTGTACCTCGAAGACGAGATCCGCAGCGAACTCAATTTCGAGGAAATCGTGGGCGAAAGCCCGGAACTGAAGCGTGTGCTGGCGCAGGCGAGAACGGTGGCGCCCAGTGGTTCCACGGTGCTGATTCTGGGTGAAACCGGAACGGGAAAGGAACTTATCGCGCGTGCCATTCACCGCATGAGCAAGCAAAAAGATTCCACCTTCATCAAGGTAAACTGCGCGTCGATTCCCACCGGGCTGCTCGAAAGCGAGCTGTTCGGGCATGAAAAGGGCGCCTTCACGGGAGCGGTCAGCAAAAAAATTGGCCGCATGGAATTGGCGGACAAAGGAACCTTGTTCCTGGATGAGGTCGGAGATATACCGCTCGAACTGCAACCCAAGCTGTTGCGCGTCTTGCAAGATCACGAGTTCGAACGGCTGGGTTCGAACCGCACCGTGCGAGTGGATCTTCGCCTGATCGCAGCCACGAATCGCGATCTTTCGAAGCGCATCACAGAAGGCGAGTTTCGCAGTGATTTGTTTTATCGCTTAAACGTGTTTCCGATCCACATGCCTCCGCTGCGAGCACGGCGGAACGACGTTCCCTTGCTGGTGCGTCACTTCGTGAAAAAGCTTTCGCGCCGGATGGACAAGCGTATCGATACCATTCCGAGCCAGACCATGGAGGCGCTGATCAATTGGCATTGGCCCGGTAACATTCGGGAACTGGAAAATGTGATCGAGCGTTCAGTCATCCTATCGGAGGGCCCGGTTCTGCACAGCCCTCTCGCGGAGATGCAAGCGGAACCATCGCAGGCCAGCATAGCGGATGCCACCCTGGAGCGAGCGGAACGCGAACACATTATCCGCGTGCTGCGCGAATGTGGGGGCCGGGTGGCGGGAGCGAAGGGTGCGGCGGTGAAGCTTGGGCTCAAGCGGACGACGCTGCAATCCAAAATGGGAAAGCTCAAGATCGAGCGCACGGACTATGGCAGTTAGGCTGGATACTAACTGAGTGGCACGTCGCCAAGGGCGTGCACCACGGAGAAAACTATCTGCCGAGTTATCGGCACCGCGCCAACCTATCGTCGTTTCGAGCCGTTCTTGATTTAACTCGCCAATGAATTTCTAAGCTTACATGGGGCAATTTGGAATAAGTCCATCTGGAGAGAAAAGTGCAGTGCTATGAGACTGCCTCCCAAGGTTTCGCATGTTAAGGATTACGATCGACGACAAAAAAGACGCGGTGATCGTTCGCCTGGAGGGCGAGTTGATTGGCCTGTGGATACAGGAAGTGGAGCAGTGCTGGAAAAAAGTATTCGCGAGTTTGGGCGAACGTTCAGTGCACGTGGATTTGAGTGCTGTGAGTTTTGTAGACACAGCCGGCGGTGCGCTCCTGAGACGGATGCACGACGCCGGCTTTCGATTTGCCGGAGGGGCCGCAACCGGGCAGGCGTGGAACCGAGAGGGTTGTGATTTGCAAGCAGACGCAAATTGAAAGGCTGTGTAGGCCGAGGGCAAGGCGTCGAAACGCATCCCGGGGGCGATGGGGCACGCAAGCGAGGCAGGAGGAACGAAGTATGAATACGCCGTACGGTTTGGAAATCGTGGAAAACTGTACGAACTGCAAACTGAAGCGCGACGATTGTTTCTGCAACTTGTCGGTCCCGGTACTCAAGATATTCAGCGCGATCAGTCATCAAACTACATTTCCACCCGAGGCAACTTTGTTTGTGGAAGGGCAGAATTCGCGAGGAGTGTTTCTGCTGTGCTCGGGGAAGGTGAAGCTGTCGACGAGTTCGCGCGATGGCAAGGTGCTGATTCTGAAAATGGCGGGCCCGGGCGAAATGCTGGGATTGAGCGCGGTCATCGCAGGCACGGAATACGAACTGACGGCAGAAACGGCAATGCCATGCCAGGTGAATTTCGTTCCTCGCGAACCACTGCTTGATCTGCTGGCGCGATATGGGGAGGCCGGGTTGAGGTCCGCGCAGGCGCTGAGCCGCGAATTCCAGTCCGCCTATCGTGACATTCATGATTTGATCCTGGCGCGCTCCTCTGCCGGGAAACTGGCGAAGTTATTGCTTTCATGGACTCCGCCGTCCGCGAATAACACGAAAGAAATTCGGGTCAGTTCGGGTCTGACGCACGAAGAGATGGCGCAGATGATCGGGGCATCGAGGGAAACGGTCACGCGCCTGTTGAGCGACTTGAGAAAAAAGCAGTTGATCCGGCTGGAAGGGTCAACGCTCGTAATACGGAATCGCATGGCTTTGGAAGCGATGGTTTCCTAAGCGTGCGGCTGGGACGGCGAATGCCACGCCGATCTCCCTCCCCTAAAGGGCTACGTAGAAAGCGGCCTCCGTGTGAGGCCGCTTCTTTTTCTCTTGCTTCTTACGGCTTAATCAAAAAGCCTTTAACCGCTAAGATCGCAAAGGGGCGAAGCTCGCAAAGAGAGGCATCTTACCAGGGTTACTGGACTGGAGAGGTTTTCCAATCTGAAATCTTCAATCTGAAATCTGCAATTCTTCGGGCTCGGGGCTCGCTGTGGCAACAGTAGGCTCCGCACGCAATTTCAGATTGCAGATTGTGGATTTCAGATTTCCTGGATTACAAGTCACCGCAAAGTTGCGGACGGGCCATCTTTGCATTCTTAGCGGCTGTCCTTGGCGAACTTTGCGGTTACTTTTGTGTTCTCGCGGTCTCAAAAACAAAAGCCTTTAACCGCGAAGATCGCAAAGGGGGGCGCGAAGATCGCAAAGAAAGGCGTGCTTATAAGCGCGAAGAAATCCCCACTACTTGCCTGCTTCGCGCACGGAGATGTTTCCGCGCAAGGAATGCAACTCGAATGCGGCTGAGGCGGCATGGAATAAAGAATTGGACTGGCCGATGCCGGCGAGGGCCGGTCCCAGGACCTGGTGGTCGACCTTGCCTTTGACAGAGCGCGCTTTAAAGTGTGCCAAGCCCGCGAAGGGAACCGCCACGTCGATGTTGCCGGTCCCGGTCATGAGCTTGTAGAAGCCCTGGCCAGGGTCACCGAGGTACTTGATGCGGCCCGTTCCGGAGTGCACCTCCACCATGGGGCCGGAGACTTCCTGCAGGCTGACGTCGCCGCTGGCGGTGGTGACGTCTACGTATCCATTGGAGATCTGGCGAAGGGTAATGGGGCCGCTAAGAGTCTTGATATGAATGTGAGCGTTACGGATGGCGCGGGCATCGACCGAGGCGGTGGTGCCTTCGAAAATGAGATCCCCTTCGAGATTTTCGGCGGAGAGGGAACCGGCGGCGGTGCTGAGGATCACACAGGAATCAGCGGGCACAAGGACTTGGTAATCGACGTTGTCGGCCTTGGCGCCGGTGGCTACCTGGGAGCCGGTGGTCAACTCGATGCGGTTCTCGTTCTGCTGGTGGAGAATTTCCACCGCATCCGAATGCACGACGGTGGCCATCACCCGATCCACGGAGGAGGGCGTGACGGTGATTCGACCATACTGGTTGCGGATGGAGATGACGGCGCGAGGGCTCACCCTGTAGGCAAACACGTCGCGCTTGATTTGGGCAGAGGACGCGACGCACGCCGCCAGAATCAGAAGTGTGAGCGGCGCAATGGGGATGGACCTTCTCATCGGCAGACTCCAGTCCGCAAGCATCGAGACGACGCCGGGAAATGATTGGGATGAAACACGAATACCTGCTATTGCGATGCCGGGGTATCGGTTCGAGTTGCTCTGCGTCGGCACGTTTAAAGTCCGAAAAGCTCGCGCAATCGCTTGGTCTGGGCGCGACTGACCGGAATCTCCGTCTGCTTCTTGTCATCCATTCGAAGCTGGTAAGAGCTTTTAAACCAGGGAACGACTTCCTTGATGCGGTTGATGTTGACCAGGAACGAACGGTGCGCGCGCCAGAAAAGGTTAGGGTCAAGGGAATCGAGCAGTTCTTCCAGGGTGCGGCAATTGGACTGGCCTTCAGCGCCGTTGGCTCCGGCGGTGACCACGCTGATCACGCCGTCTTCGATCGAGGCGTAGCAGATGTCTCTCTGATCCACCAGCAATAGCCGGCCCATGGATTTAATGAGGACCTTGGAGGTGGATTGGGGCTTCTGGGACTCGAGCATGCGGACGAGGGTCTCGAGTTTGTCGCTGGGAGAGGCGCCGGCCTCCATTTTAGAGCGCACCTTCTGGATCGATTGCGCGACGCGCTTTTTGTCGAACGGCTTAAGCAGGTAGTCGACGGCGTTCACTTCGAAGGCTTTGACGGCATACTGATCGAAGGCGGTTGCGAAGACGATTTTTGGGAGGGTGACTTTTTTATCGATCAGCTTCTTGATGACGCCGAAGCCGTCGAGGCCGGGCATCTGGACGTCGAGGAAGACGAGGTCAGGATTGTGTTCGCGAATCAGGTTGATGGCTTCCAGGCCGTTCTTACCCTGGGCGACAACGTTGACATCGTCAACGCCCTTCAGCAGGAAGGTGAGTTCGTCGCGGGCCAATTGTTCGTCGTCAACGATGACCGCGGATAAGGACATGCCCAACTCCAGGGGGATGTTCAACAACAAAGTATAGAGGGGAGAACGACAAAAGCGCCAGTTGGCGCTAGTGGGACAAGAATGGAGCGGGAGGCGTTGAAAATTGCAATGCCCGTCCCGGTCCCTCGAAATAGGACCAGGCGGGCATCGACTTTTCATGATCTCGGTGTTATTGCGGCGGCGGTGGCGGCGGCTGAGTTGGCTTAACGTCGCTCTTTTCAGCGCGAGTCTTATCAGCCAGGGCTTTCTGCGAGTAACTGCTACTCGGAGAGCCGTATTTATAGTTGGCCCCTTCCGCCCCGGAGGTCTCCGAATGTTCGACGGGTTTCATGGCGACTACCTGGTAGCGACGCTTCTTGTGATCGCCATCAGGAATTCGCATGACCATTACGTCCTTGTCGATCTTGAATTCTCCTTCCTCGCCCACGGGAAGAATTCGGGGATGCTTGTCGAGCGGCCGGACGTGGTACTCCATTTCATCTGAGCGGAGCATGTACTGCGGGCATAACTTCTCGGTCGAATTGACTGCAGTGGCTCCGATGGAGGCAAATACGCTGCCCAAGCCGGTGAGTCCTCGTTCCTTGGCGCCGCAGGGAACAGCTTCCATTTTCTCGATCATGGCGCGTTCCCGATGCTTTTTGCCGCCGGCGAACGAAGAAACCGCAAGAAGCAGCGTGAACATAAGAACTAGTGGCAATTTGCGCTTCATAAGCGCCTCCCTTGACATTCCATTTTTTCCATTCGCGGACAAGGCTGGGAGGGCCGGCGTGCGACCCTCCCTCTCGTCCTTGCTGGAGCCAGCTACTTCAATTTAGGGTCAGACGGCAGCTTGGGCGAGCCCTTGGGGGCCGCCTCAAAAGTCTGCGCCGACTTCACAAACGATTGCGGGTTGGCGCTCAGTTCCTGGCGAACCTTAGGATTCGCCTGCAGGTACTGACGCAGTGCTGGGTGCGTTTCAACGTATTCCTCGTTGGTAGCCAGAGACGGATTCTTGGAGAGGTCGCTGGCGATGTTGCCATGGTGCTCCAGGAATTCGTTGAAGCTGGAAACCGAGGTGCCCATCTTGTCGCGGTCGCCCGTCACACCCTGGCTGCGGACGCCCTGGTTACCGGCGCGCATACCATAGTCCTGATCGCGACCGGTGCCAAAATCCTGGTCACGGCGCGTCGCGTAGTTCTGCTGCTGGTGCTCGAAGTTCTGTTCCTGTTGCATGAAGGCGCTCGGATTTTCCTTATATTCCTGAGCGGCGTAAGGGTGCGACGCCAGGAACGTCTTCAGCGCCTTGTGGTTTTCGACGAACTTCTTGTCATTCACCAGAGCCGGATTTTTGCGAAGCTGCTCGGCGATTTCAGGATGGCTGTCCATGAAGCGGTCCATGTTGCCCAGCTCGCGGCTGTTCGCATCGGTTAGATCAAACTGCTGCTCGCGAGCCATGAACCCGTTCGGGTTTTCCCGCATTTCTTCGCGCACACCAGGGTCCGCCGCCAAGAACCCCTTCAGCGCCGGATGGCTCTCGACGAACTTCTTATCGTTCACGAGCGCGGGGTTTTTCTTGAGCTGTTCCGCGATCTCCGGGTGAGAATCCATAAAGTTATTCAGGTTGCTTAATTCTCCGCGCGTGATGTCGCGATCGCGGTCCTGGTCGCGGTTCATGCTGCGATCACGATCACGGTCTTGCATGCGGTCCTGATCGCGATTCGTGTCACGGTCGCGATCCTGCATGCGGTCTTCCCGCCGGTCGTAGCGCTGCTCCTGGCGCATCACGGCATTGGGATTTTGCCGGAGCTGTTCCCTCACTTCAGGATGCTGCTGCAGGTATTGCTGCAGGTCGCCATGATTCTCGACGAATTCCTCATTGTTCACGAGGGTCGGATCCTTACGAATCTGTTCCGCGAGTTGCGGATGGCCATCGAGAAAGCGATCGAAGTCCGCCAGCTGGCGCCGCGACATGTCGAAGTCACGGTCCTGCTGCTGATACGCCGGCTGCCGGGACATTTCCGAATCCCGGTCTTGCGGCGTGGAACTGGGAGATTGCGCTCCCAACGGTATCGTCCATATCAAAGCGCCAAGCGTCAGCGCTGCCATCCAAAAATGAATTGCCGGACGTCTGATTTTCATAAAACCTCCTGGGTGAAAATCATGCACACGCGTACGGGGGAAGATACGCACGAGCACGAGGTGAGAAATGCACGGTCGAGGCCATAGGCCAAACGGGGGCTAAGCCATGCGGTTCTAAAGCCTTGGCGATGGGATCGGAGAAACCCCCGAGGTGCTTCGAGGGGTGCAATTAGGACACGACAGGGGGAAATTCGTTATAGGGAGAGGGCCTTAGAGAAAAAAGATGCGCACAGGAGGGAACGAGAGTCGTCAGTTTATCGATGGAGGGGCGGGCGTCCTCGTCCGCCGAACGGGCGAGAAGCCCGTCCCTCCACTTCGTGCTTGCCCAATTGCCGATCCTCACCTCTCCACGGTATTCTTATGTGTACACACCCCGATCCGCTCAATCCCAGTCATTTTTCCAGACGGCGAACAACCGCGGGCGATGCGCGTGTGTGCGACCCCGGGATCCGAATACTTGTGCTACGGAGCTGGCTGTGAAAAAGGGTAAGGCTGCGGTCATCGTGGGCGCGCAATGGGGAGACGAAGGCAAGGGCAAGATCGTCGACGTGCTCTCCGAAGGGTTTCCGGTGGTAGCTCGCTATGCGGGCGGGCACAATGCCGGGCACACCGTCATCATCCGCGGCAAGAGGTTTGTTCTGCAATTGGTGCCCTGCGGAGTGCTGCGGGCGGGCTGCGCGAGCGTGGTCGGCAATGGCGTGGTGCTTGACCCGATTGCGTTTTTGAAAGAGGTCGGCGGCCTCCGCGACATGGGCGTGCCCGTGGATGGCAACCTGTTCGTCAGCAACCGCGCCCAGGTAATTCTGCCCTATCACCGCATGATTGAGCTAGCGGCGGAGAACGCGCCCGGCCGCGTGAAGATCGGAACCACTTCGCGCGGGATCGGCCCGGCCTACGAAGACAAGATGGGACGCCGCGGACTGCGCGTCGCCGACCTGCTCGACCTGAAGCTGCTGCGGACGCACATCGAAAATGCCGTGCGCGAGAAGAACATGATCGCGCATGCGCTGTTCAACTCCGAACCGCTGGATGCCGACAAGATGTACGACGAATATGCGGCCGCAGCTGCGAAAATCGCGCCGTTCGTTCGCGATACGGCGGCTTTCCTCAACCGCGCTCTGGCCGACGGAAAGTCCATCGTGTTCGAGGGAGCCCAGGGAACGATGCTCGACATCGATCATGGCACCTATCCGTTTGTGACGTCGTCGAGCGCCACCTCCGGTGGTGCAGTGATTGGAACCGGGGTCGCGCCGACTGCGATCGACATGGTTATCGGCGTCACCAAAGCCTACTGCACGCGCGTTGGCGGAGGGCCATTCCCCACCGAAGCGAATGACGACAAGGGTGAACTGCTGCGCTCCCGGGGCAATGAATACGGCGCCGTCACGGGTCGTCCCCGCCGCTGCGGCTGGATGGATTTGCCTCTTCTCCGCTACGCTGGCATGATTAACGGAATCTCGTGGCTGGTGGTCACGAAGTTGGATGTGCTCGACGCGTTTTCGGAGATTCCGGTTTGCGTTGGCTACAGGATCGACGGCAAGAAGACCGACGAGATCCCGGCGCAGGCCAGCGGCTACGATAAGATCGAGTGCATTTACGAAAATAAGCCCGGCTGGAAGAGTTCGACCGAGGGCATCACGTCGATCGAAAAGTTGCCCAAGGCAGCCCGCGAGTACCTGGCATTTCTGGAGAAAGAAAGCGGCGCCCGGGTGGGAATGGTTTCCACCGGGCCGGACCGCGACCACACGATCTTTGTAGACGAGTTTGCAGAGGCGATGAAAGCAGCCGGCAGGCAAGTTGAAGTGAAGGCATAGAATTGTCAGCTTTCAGCCATCAGCTCTCAGCTTTCAGTGAATTTACTGACAACGGAGAGCGGACGGCTGAAAGCTGTTTACAAGGGAGCGTGCAATGGTTGTCCTGGCGGTGACGTGGATGGCGAAAGTGGGGCACGAGAATGACGTCGTGGGCATTTTCGGAAAGTTAACGGAAGCATCCCGCAAGGAACCCGGCTGCTCGATGTATGTTGTGCATCGCCACAAGACGGAGCCGCGCCGGTTCTTCATCTACGAGCAGTACAAAGACGACGCTGCCCTCGAAGCCCATCGCGCCGCACCCCATTTCCTCCAGTTTGCCAGGAAAGAACTCCCCAAGGTGGCGGACCGGGTGGAAGGGCATTTGTTCGAGCCGCTGGGGTAGCCGGCCCATCGCTACTCCTCGCTCAGGAATTGCTTCGGCGGCAGAATTCCTCTGGAATTTCAGCGACTTCGTCTTTGCAAATTCCTCTTAGCTTCCAGCTCGCGGGTTATCATCCACCAATATGAAGACAGAGTTTCTCTTCGAAGATCCTCCGTTCGCTTCGTGTCATGGGGCAACCATTGTCCCAACCAACCGCGGACTGATCGCGGCATGGTTTGGCGGGGAAATTGAGGGGAGCCCAGATGTGAGCATCTGGATATCTCAAAACGGTGGCACAGGCTGGTCACCACCAATGGAAGTCGCGACCGGGCAGGAGAAGGGACAACGATATGCGTGCTGGAATCCCGTTCTGTTCACAACGACCACGGATCAAACATTGCTCTTTTACAAAGTCGGGAGAAGCCCGAGAAGTTGGTGGGGCAGACTGATCAAATCCGACGATGCGGGGCGCAGTTGGTCGCAGTCGCAGCGATTGCCCGACGGGATTTTGGGACCGATTAAGAACAAACCGGTGCAATTTGACGATGGCACTCTTCTTTGCGGGTCGAGCTCGGAAGAAAAGGGCTGGACGGTGCATATGGAGATCACCTCAGATCTCGGGAAAAGCTGGACGAGAACAGCGCCTCTCAACGATGGCCGAAGGCTGGCGGCGATCCAGCCCACCATCCTTTGCTTTCCCTCTGGAAGCCTGCAGATTCTCTGTCGCACACAACAGGGAAAAATTGCCGAATCTCGCTCCGAGAATCAAGGTCGAAGTTGGAGCAGGATGGAGTTGATGTCCCTACCGAACCCGGACAGCGGGATCGACGGTATTGTTTTACGAGATGGCCGGGCGTTGCTAGTCTATAACCACAGTACGACCGAGCGTACACCACTCAACCTAGGCTTATCTCAGGACGGCAAGAATTGGCACATTGCTTTGACACTGGAGGAAAATGCAGGCGAGTTTTCCTATCCCGCCATAGTCCAGAGCTCCGACGAGATGGTCCACATCGTCTATACCTGGAATCGGACCCGCATTAAGCACACGATTATTGATCCGAAGGAAATCGGGTAGCACGTTACTACCGCAAGCCTGCAAGAAGGAGAGCTACGCCGCAAAAGAAAAAGCAACAGCCCCCCATGCCAAACTGGATTGAACGGGTCAATCTGGAACTATTTGGGAGATGTTGGCTCTTAAGTTCGCGCAGCTTTCTATGAGTCCTGAAAGTCCAGAACAGAGGTTCGAATCTCTGTTCTGGGGGCAGATGCTCGTTCACCTCAAACTGCAATTGCCAGAGCTGGTAGCTGCTGAGAAAGCCGCAACTTACACCGCAAACCGCTAAGATCGCTCCCAGCGCAATCAGCATAGTTCGCATCTTGTAAGCGCACAATTACGCGGGTGAGGCGCCCGCGCCACACTGACTATCATTTGTTCTTGTCCACCATGAGCACGCCGCCCGAGGCGTAGCTCTCCTTCGACACTTCTACGAACGTAACCACGATGGCTTCGCGGCGGGCGCCGGCTTCCTCTACCATCGCGTCGGTGATGCGCTGGGCGAGCTTGCGTTTCTGATCGGCCGTGCGGCCTTGGAGCATGGTGACTTGGATTAGGGGCATTGGGTTTCGGTTCTCAGTTCTCAGAAACGAATAAACTCTATCGTATCGCCGGAACGAAGATTTTATTTGCGATTTCTGTTCTTCTCTGTGCCTCTGTGTCTTTGTGGTGAATTTCCCCTTACTTCGCCAACTCGTATCCGGCAAAGAAAAAACTCAATTCGAACCGCGCAGTTTCGTCCGCATCAGACCCGTGGATGGCGTTGTACTCGATGTTGGTCGCCCATTTCTTGCGGATCGTGCCTTCCTCGGCCTGTGCCGGGTTGGTGGCGCCCATCAGCTTGCGCAGATCGGCGATGGCATTTTCTTTCTCCAGGGCCAGCACTACAATCGGCCCGCTCGACATGAAATTGGTCAGGGAATTGTAGAACGGGCGATGTGCATGGACAGCGTAAAACTGCTCCGCCTGGTGCTTTGAAATTTCCAGCATCTTCATCGAGAGGATGTGGAAGCCGTGTTTCTCGAATTGCTCAATAATGTCGCCGACCGCGTTCTTCTTCACCGCGTCCGGCTTGATGATGGTGAGGGTGCGTTCCAGCGTCTTCATAGCTTAGTTGTTGGTCCTTGGTCGTTGGTCGTTGGCTAAAACCTTGTCGTCGGTCCTCGGTTGTCGGTTGTCGGCGACAGCACGTTGCCTTTCATTCTGCCAACAAACCCGAGACTTGCAACTCTGTACTTAGCACTCGGTACTAGGTACTCGCTACTCCGATTACCGACATCAGAGTCTCGCCGATCATGGCGGGCGATTTCGCGACTCGAATGCCTGCGGCTTCCATGGCCTTGATCTTCTCGGACGCCGTTCCCTTTCCGCCCGAGATGATGGCACCCGCATGCCCCATGCGGCGTCCGGGAGGCGCGGTTTGTCCGGCGATGAAGCCGACCACCGGCTTCTTCATGTGCTTCTTCACGTACTCGGCTGCGGTTTCTTCCGCGTTGCCGCCGATTTCGCCGATCATGATGACCGCTTCAGTTTGCGGATCTTTGTTGAACAGCTCCAGCGCATCGGTGAAGTTGGTACCGATGATGGGGTCACCGCCAATGCCAATTGCGGTCGACTGCCCGATGCCGCGCGTTGTGAGCTGGTAGACGGCCTCGTAGGTCAGGGTCCCGGAGCGCGACACGATGCCGATGTTGCCCTCTTTGTGAATGTTCGCCGGCATGATGCCGATCTTGCACTTGCCGGGCGAGATGATGCCGGGGCAGTTCGGGCCGATGAGCCGCGAGCGGCGCGTTTGCAGGAACTCCCACGCGCGCACCATGTCAAGCGTGGGAATGCCTTCGGTAATGCAGACGATAAGTTCGACTTCGGCATCAGCGGCTTCCATGATGGCGTCGGCCGCAAACGGCGGCGGCACAAAGATCACGGTTGCATTGGCGCCGGTCTTGTCGACCGCCTCCTGCACCGTGTTGAAGATGGGCCAGCCTTCATGCGTGGTGCCGCCTTTGCCGGGCGTAACGCCGCCCACCACCTGCGTTCCGTAAGCCGCACTCGCCTTGGCGTGGAAAGTGCCTTCGCGTCCGGTGAGTCCTTGCACGATGAGCCGGGTCTTTTTATCTACCAGGATTGCCATGATTGCTCTCTTCTGCGGGACCGATGCGGTCCCGATGAAAGTCACAAAAGCCGGCGGGACGCCGGCGCTACTAGCCTTTCGCCGCCGCCACTACTTTCTCGGCCGCGTCTTTCATCGTCTCGGCGACTGTGAAGTTCAGGCCGGAATCCTTCAAAATCTGCCGTCCCGCTTCCACGTTTGTTCCTTCGAGGCGCAACACGATCGGTAGCTGGATATGCGTCTTCTTGGCGGCTTCTACTACGCCTGTGGCGAGCGTGTCCACGCGCAGGATGCCACCAAAAATGTTAATGAGCACGGCTTTGACGTTCTTGTCGCTCAGCAGAATCTCAAAAGCATGAGTGACCTGCTCGGCGTTGGCTCCGCCGCCTACGTCCAGAAAATTCGCAGGCATGCCGCCGGCGTACTTGATGATGTCCATAGTCGCCATCGCGAGGCCCGCGCCGTTCACCATGCAGCCCACGTTGCCATCGAGCTTGATGTAGTTGAGGCTGTATTTCGACGCTTCCACTTCCAGCGGATCTTCTTCGGTGATGTCGCGCAGCTCGCGCAGATCGGGATGACGAAACAGCGCGTTGTCGTCGAAATTGATCTTCGCATCGAGCGCGAAGAGGCGCCCATCGGTGGTCGTGATGAACGGATTGATTTCCAGCAGCGAGCCATCCGTGCCTTCGAAGACTTTGTAGAGACCGGTCATGAACTGCACGGCCTGATTTACGAGCTGTGGTTTCAGGCCAAGCTGGAAAGCAATCTTGCGCGCCTGGAATGCTTCGAGCCCCATGCCGGGATTCACGTATTCCTTGAGAATCGCCTCAGGCCTTTCCGCCGCGACCTGTTCAATGTCCATGCCGCCCGCGGCCGATGCCATGAAGACCGGCTTGCCTTCGCCGCGATCCACGAGAATCCCGATATAGAGTTCCTTCTCGATAGGCAGAGTTTCTTCGATCAGCAAGCGGCGTACCACGCGTCCTTCGGGGCCCGTCTGGTGGGTGATGAGCGTCATGCCCAGCATCCTGGCGGCGACATCGCCGGCTTCCTGCACCGATTTGGCAATCTTTACGCCACCGCCCTTGCCGCGGCCTCCCGCATGGATCTGCGCCTTGACGACAACCCCCGTCGCCCCCGCGGAGAAAAGATTCTTCGCCGCGCTCTCGGCTTCTTCGCGCGTCTCCGCCATCTCGCCCCGGGGCACCGCGACGCCATACTTCTTCAGGATTGCTTTCGCCTGGTACTCATGAATTTTCATAAATGATTCCCGATCCTAAGGATCACCGTAAATGCGGGCAGGGTCCCTGCTTGCAGCTTTCAGTTGCGGGCAGCAAACGTCTGATTTTATAGAAGGGTCTGGGATAGGGCAAACGCAAGCGGTCACATTATGCTGTGACGAGATCCTGCCAGTGGCGTTCTCCGCCACCTCTGCGGCCATTCTCAGGCATCTCTGCGATTCAGGATTTTCTCTGAGAACTCAAAATCCCTGAATCGGTGTTCGCCGATCGAACGGTGCTACCCTGTACCGGATGATTGTGGATGTCCTCCATCGGATCGCGAATCATTGTCAGTCGCTGTCGCGCGACGAGGCGCGGCGCGTCATGTCGGAAGTGCTCACGGGGCAATGCACCGATGCGCAGATCGCCGCATTTCTGGTCGCGCTGCACATGAAGGGCGAGACGGTCGAGGAAATTGTCGGCTTCGCCGAGGCCATTCGAGCCGCGGCAACTCCCCTGGTTGTGGCCGGCAATTCGATGATCGACGTCAGCGGCACGGAACGCGATGCCCTGGTCGATACCTGCGGCACGGGCGGCGATGCCAGCGGGACCTTCAACATCTCGACCGCAACGGCGTTGGTCACGGCCGGCGCGGGTGTGCGAGTGGCCAAGCACGGCAACCGCAGCGTGACTTCCAAGTGTGGCTCGGCGGACGTGATGGAAGCCCTGGGCGTGAACATCGCGTTGCCGTCGTCAGAAATCGCAGACTGCCTCAAAGAGGTCGGTATTGCGTTCCTCTTTGCGCCTGCTATGCACTCGGCGATGAAGTACGTCCAACCTGCCCGCCGCGAACTGCGCCTGCGCACCGTTTTCAACCTGCTTGGTCCGCTTACCAATCCGGCGCACGCGTCGGCACAGGTGGTCGGAGTTTATTCCGATGATCTCGTGGAAAAATTGGCGGAGGCGCTCAGCATGCTGGGCCTGCGACGCGCTCTGGTTGTGCATGGATCCGACGGACTGGACGAGATCAGTATCAGCGGTACTACCAGAGTTGCCGAAGTACGCGATGCGCAAGTACGCACCTATGAAGTCACGCCTGAAGAGTTCGGCCTGGCGCGAGCGCCCATCGAGACAATTTCTGGCGGCGACGCAGGAGAGAACGCGAAGATCATCCGGGAGGTGCTCGCCGGGAAGAAATTCCCTTGCCGCGATATTGTGTTGCTCAACGCAGCCGCAACCCTGGTCGCCGCAGGACGAGCCAATCACCTTTCCGAAGCCATGCCTTTAGCTGCGAAATCCATCGACTCTGGAGCAGCTGCCGCCAAATTACAACGGCTCGTGGAATTCACTCAGCAGGATGCGAAACCTGTTCCTTAGGTCGAGGTTTCCTAAGCTCGGTTTCGAGTGTTAGGAAAATCCCCACCCTAACCTCGCAAAGAACGCGAGGTTAGGATGGGGCACCCGGCGTGGCCTCAGAACGCAAATCGAAAATCTGACTTTTTCAGCTCGAGGCTCGTAGCTCGTCAGCCTTTCTTCAAGCGTTCAATCTGCGCCAAATGACTTGTCCCATGCCCCGCCATCATTTCGACTAGCCGCGCTACCGTGACATCCTTGTTTTGCTCGGGATGGAAAGCCGACTTCTCCAGATCACCCGGCTTAAGGCGGCGCAACAGGCGCAGGTTGCCGTGGCGGTTCAGTCCATAGGCCGCCACTAATTCCGGCGCCGACATTTCCATATACCCGAGATGCTTCGCCCACGCTTCCTGATTGATGGGTGCAATCACCGGCTTGTCATCCCCCAGCATCTGCCGCAAACGATAGCCATAGACAATTTCAATGTCGGCCAGGTGGCCGAGTATTTCGAGAATCGACCACTTATCCGGAGCGGGTTTACGACGCAACACCTCTGGCTCTAGACCCGACACCGCGGCCGCAATTTCTTTTGGATTCTTCTCCGCCGCTTCCAGATGTTTCTTCAGTTCTGCTTCTGTCATTTAAACCTCCTCGCGGGCGGTGCACGCTCACGACAGCACATTCTCCTTCTGCATCCACTCGGCCACTTCCACCCGCCAGCCCAATTCTTTCGTGATGGTGTCGCGCAGTTGAGAAGATGCCGCCGGCTCGCCGTGCACCAGGTAGGCAGTCCGGGGCTTCTTCGGGAATGTGCGCAGCCATTCCAGAAGTTCCGGCGGATCGGCATGGTCGCTGAACTGTTCAAAGGCAGCAATCTGGGCGCGAATCTGCACAAAGTCGCCGAAGATCTTTACTTCATTGGCGCCGCTCTTGATCGTGAACCCGCGCGTGCCCGGAGCCTGGAATCCAATGAACAACACCGTATTCCTCGGGTCTGGCAGCCGCTGGGCCAAGTGATGAAGAACCCGCCCGCCGGTCGCCATTCCGCTGGATGAAATAATGATAGACGGATAGTGCACTTCGTTGATCTTTTTCGATTCCTCCGCGGTCGATGCAAACGTAAAGCCCGACCATTCCAAGGGCGTACCATATTTCCGGATCAGCGTGCGCGCTTCTTCCGTGTAGTCGTCCTCATACTTGAGATAGATTTCGACCGCCTTGATCGCCATGGGACTGTCGCAGAAGACAGGAATTTTCGGAATCTGGCCGGCCTGCATCATTTCCATGAGCATGAAAACAAATTTCTGCGTGCGCTCCACCGCGAACGCAGGCACTACAACCGAGCCACCGCGTTCGACCGTCTGCCGGATTACCTGCGCGAGTTCAGGACGCGGATCTGTGTGGGGATGCACGCGGTTGCCGTAGGTCGATTCCATCACCACAAGATCGGCGACCTCGCCCTCGTTCGGCCCGGAATGCACCACCTTCCCGGGCGCAACCAACTGGTCGCGCACACGTCCGATGTCCCCCGTAAACAGCAGTCGGGTGGCGCGCCCGTCCACCGTGAGCATTACTTCGACCATGCACGAGCCCAGGATATGCGCCGCCGGCACGAAGCGGAAGGAAAGCTCGGGGCTGAGCTGTTTGCTCTCTTTTACGCGCACTGTGTGGAAGTACTGCATGCACGCCTCGGCCTCGTCGAGCGTGTAGAGCGGCAGCGCAGGGTCGTGCTTCGATTTTTTGATCTTGTTGTAGAACGCGGCGTCTTCTTCCTGGAGGTGTCCGGAGTCGGGCAAGATGATGGCGCATAAATCAATGGTCGCTGCGGTCGCAAAGATCGGGCCCTGGAATCCCTGCTTCACCAGCCTGGGAATCCACCCGCAGTGATCGAGGTGCGCATGGGTCAGGATGACGGCATCGATCTCACGCGCGGGGATAGGCAGATCTTTCCAATTGCGTTCGCGCCATTCCTTCTGTCCCTGAAATAGACCGCAGTCGATGAGGACCTGAATGCCTTTTTTGCCATCTCCATCGAGCGATGTGTTGATGAGGTGTTTGGAGCCGGTGACCGTACCAGCCGCACCTAGAAATTGAATGTAGGCCAAGACTTTCTCCGAGACTGCATAAAAACCTACCACGAAGACACGGAGGAACCGAGAAAAGCAATTGGAAATAATTGGAAATTGGGAAATTGAGTAATTGGGAGATTGAGTGGCGCCACCGGCGCGCCTATGCCTGTTTGAAAATTACCTGATTACCAAATTCCCCAATTACAAATTCCCCAATTACAAATTCCCCTCTGAGCCTCTGTGGTGAACTTAGGGTTTCCGACTTTCAATTTTGAAAACGTTATTGCTCATATCGCTCTCCGGCACGCTGCCGTCGTTGACGACAATCTCGGTGGGCGGTTTCGGAGTTGCGACGCGCACGACACCTTTCGCCTTTGCGCGGACCTCCACGCGTTGCGTTAATTCGCCGCCTTCGAAACGAACCGTAACCGGAACTTCAGCGCCGGCCGCTCCCAGATTCTCAACCGTGACGGTCACCAGATAATTATCCTGCGAAGCTTTTCGCGGGAAGGCGGACTCCACGCGGAAATCCGGCAGGCCGCGATCGTGACACACCCAGTCATCGAAGAACCATTGCAGGTCGCGCTTCGATTGTGCCTCGACCAGACGCTGGACATAAGCAGGATCTTTGTCCTCATCGAGACGGTAGCTTGCCAAAACCTTCTTGAGCGTATCCTCCCCCAACATGTCCCGTAACATCCACCACACATAGGCAGCTTTACTGCGATAAAACTCGTCGACGGAGGTCGCGATCAAGGACTCGTCTTGTGCCGAAGCGTCTTTCGGCCGCTCAGCGACAACCTTCTCTGCCGCGACCACGGCCGAGCGATGCAATCCCAGAAAATCCAGCGCAGATTGGCGGTTTCCTTGTCGCTCACGGTAGGCAGCCTGCGCAAAATGCGCGAGCCCTTCGTAAATCCAAGGCCGGTTCGACGGAAATGCTGCGTGCGCGAGTTCGTGCACGAGCGCGATCTGCAAGAGCTTCGGGTCGGTGTCACCCAGAGGCGTCAGAAGCATTGCGCCGCTTTCGAAAGGGGAGGCTCCCGGATCGAACAACTCCACGACCTGCGCCTTCTCACGAGGCGTGCCGAACCACTCCCCAACGAAGGGCGTTACAGTATCCGCAGCCTTGGCGTAACTTTCGGCATTCAATCGATGCTCCGGACGGTGCGCAACTTCAACGGTTGGCTGGTGGAGGATTTCGTAGTTCGCCATGACGAATGCGGGCACGCGCAAGCCCAGCGGCACAAATTGGCACTCAGCGGACACCGCTAGCGCTCTACTCATCTGCTCGTATAGGGCGGTCCCTGTTTGGTTGCAAAGCAAAATCGGCACGCCACTGCCGTCATTATTTGAATACCTGAGCTTGATTCTCATGTCCGCGTTTTGTTCGCGTTGCTTCCAGCGCCCGAGAGTCTCAAAGAGGCTGTTGCCCTCCGAGAGATTCGCAGCCTCCGTGGCTATGGGATACCAGGCGACGTTCCCCACTCCGCGCACGGCTGAGGCCTGCTTGCTGATCTCATCCCAATCGCTGTGCAGCGCCGCTTCCTTCGGCACACCGATGCGCGTCAGCCGCGTCGCATCCAGCGCAATTACGCCTTCGTAGCCGATCGCAAGTTCGACCGTGCCGCCGGGGGCAACTTCTTTGGGCAAGGTCACAATGGCTTCGGAAAGTTCGCCGGTGTGGTCAATGTCAGACTCATACGGCTGGCTCACAAATTGCAAAGGCTTGCCCTCGGCCTGAATCGATCGCCACGTCAGGCTTGAGGAAATCTGCAGGGAAGCATTCTTTTGGGGAGTCGCAGAGTCATTGCGCAACACGATCGTGCCTCGAACCGCGAGCCGCTGTTGTTCCGGCTCAATGCGAACATCGAGGTCGTACTTTGTAAAAGTGAACGCCTCGCGATCCAGAGAGAAACAACTCACCACCGAAACCAGCAGAACGCAGACCACAGAACAAAACTTCATTCGGAATCCTGCGCCGCCTTTTTCCTGCGCTGGCGCACGACCTCATAGAGCACTACGCCCGCCGCCACCGACACGTTCAACGAGGAAACCTTTCCCAGCATCGGGATCGATACGAGGAAATCGCACTTCTTCCGCACCAGGTCGTGTACGCCTTTGCCCTCCGCGCCCAGCACGATCGCGCAATCCATGTTGTAGTCGAGCGCATCGTAAGTCTGCGGCCCGCGCTCGTCGAGCCCCACCACCCAGATATTGCGCTCCTTGAGTTCTTCCACCGTGCGCGCGATGTTCGTGACTTTCGCTATCGGCAGGTGCTCACTCGCGCCCGCCGAGGTCTTCGTGACGACGCCCGTCACCGCCGCCGCGCGCCGTTCCGGTATGATGACTCCGTCCGATCCGGCTGCGTCGGCCGTGCGCAGAATCGCTCCCAGGTTGTGCGGATCTTCCACGCCGTCGAGCACCACAATCAGGGAATAGGTGCTGCGCTTGCTCTCGACCACGTCATCCAGTCCGCTGTACTGTTTTGCCGACGTAACCGCGACCACACCCTGATGTGCTGCATTTCCCGCCATTCGGTCGAGTTCCGTCCGCTGCAGGAAGCGCACTGGCACGCCCAGCTTGCGACACTCTTCTATGATGCGCTGCAGCCGCAGATCGTGACGCTCCTTGGCAAGCCCCACCCATTGAAACGCGCGGCCGCGCGCCTTGATTGCCTCCGTGACCGCATTCAGACCGTAGATGTAATTCATGGAATCGTCAGTGTACTGCGGGAGAGGCTCTAGGCTCTAGGCTCCCACCCTAACCTCGCACAGAACGCGAGGTTAGGATGGGGCACCCGGCTCTAGGGCACCGGCGCGCGGCATATGGAATGTAGCGCCGGCATCTTGCCGGCATCTGTTGTTGCACGAAAGCGGCGGGCGGGACGCCCGCGCGACAGCCGGCGAGACGCCGGCGCTACCTCGCAAAGCAACTGCTAGACTAAGAAGTTTGGAGGAAGGGGTTTGAGCGACGTATTCATTCTCTCCGCGGTGCGCACGCCCATTGGCAAGTTCGGAGGCTCGCTCGCCTCCATGAGCGCCGCCGATATGGGCGTGGTCGCGGCGAAAGCTGCCATAGAGCGTGCAGGCGTCGAACCCAAGCAAGTTGAGGAGACCATCTTTGGCAACGCGCGCCAGGCCGGCGGCGGACCCAATCCGGCGCGCCAGATTTCCATCCGCAGTGGCGTGCCGCAAACCGTCCCAGCGTACACCATAAACAAGGCCTGCGCCTCGGGGATGAAGTCGATCGCCCTCGCCTACCAGGAAATCGCAACCGGCAATCTTGATTGCGCTCTCGCAGGCGGCACCGAATCGATGTCGCGCCTGCCCTATTATTTCGACGGCGCCCGCTGGGGATACCGCTTTGGCAACCAGGAACTCGTCGATGGCATGTACCGCGACGGCTTTTTCTGCCCGCTCGCCCAAATGGTGATGGGTGAAACCGCCGAGGTTCTGGCTGAGCAATACAAGATCTCCCGCGATGAGCAGGATGAGTTCGCGCTCACCTCCCAGACCCGTGCCGCCACCGCGATTGCGGCCAACCGGTTTCAGGAAGAAATCGTCCCCGTCACGCTCGCAAGCAAGATGGGCACACGTGTCTTCGACCGCGATGAGCACCCATTCCGCGAGGCCACTCTCGAAAAGCTGGGCAAACTCGACCCGGTATTCTCGAAAACCGGCACGCTCACCGCTGGCAACTCGTCGGGCATTACCGACGGCGCGGCTGCCATGGTCCTCGCCAGTGACTCTTTCGCGAGCAAACATGGCCTCCATCCCTTGGCCCGCATTCTGGCGGTCAGTTCCGCGGGTGTCGATCCCCGCATCATGGGCATCGGCCCAGTCCCTGCGCTGCGCAAGCTGGAACAAAGGCACGGACTCAAGCTCGCCGATTTCGCTTTGGTGGAACTGAACGAAGCCTTCGCCGCGCAGGTGCTGGCCTGCGATCGTGAACTCCACTTCAACCGCGATACTCTGAACGTAAACGGTGGTGCGATTGCGCTCGGACATCCCATCGGCTGCACAGGAACGCGCATTACCGTGACGCTGCTCCATGAAATGCGAAAGCGCCGGGTCCAGCGCGGCGTCGCCACTCTCTGCGTAAGCGGCGGGATGGGAATGGCTCTTGCCGTCGAGAATATGGCCTGACCGCGGAACTTGTTTAATGGAGAGACGCCGCCGCTCCATGGATTGAGAGCGGCTTCGCCCCACTCCCGCGCCCAGTGAGCGCTTGGCCATCTCCGCTGCTTTTGCTATTCTTCCTACTGCCAGCCCCCGATTTTGAACGATTTCCCTCCTCCCGACTCAAGGAGATGCCTGTGTCTTATAAGCTCGTGTTCCGCATAATGTGCCTGTTGTTGGTCTGGGGAAGCATGCCGGTGTTCGCTCAGCAATTCAGCGCGGAAATGGTGCGGCAAAAGCCCCAGGGGGCGGCCAACAGCAAGGTTTCCGTAAGCGGAACCAAGGTCCGGCTCGATACCGAGGGACAGGCGCAAGCCAACTACGCCATTCTCAACTTGTCGCTGCGGCAAAGCTCTATGGTTCTTCCTACCACCAAGTCGTACGTCGTCTCGCAACCTGGGCACCTGCAATCTTCCATTCCATTCTTCATTGTCGAGAATGCCGAGAACGCGTGTCCTGCCTGGGAGAAGAGCATGAAGAGCCCTGGCACTTGCAAGAAGGTGGGCGAGGACACGGTCAACGATCGTAGCGCGGTGAAATATACCGCCACCAGCGACAACGGTGAGACAGGAACTGTCTGGGTCGATCGCAAACTGCACTTCGTGATCAAGTGGGAAGGTGACAAGAGCGCGGCTGAATTGAAAAACATCCAGGAAGGTCCGCAATCCGCAAGCTTGTTTCTAATCCCGACTGACTACGAAAAAATCGATCCGTCGGCCGCGCGTGCCAAATCGAAAAAGTCCAAGCCTCAACCAATGACGCCCAGGTAAGTCCCTCGGCTCCGCTGACGACTCAGGACTGAAGCCTGTAGACTATTTGTTCATGCCTGAGCTTCCTGAAGTTGAGACCATTGCCCGCGGGCTACAGCAAAAAGTCGCGGGGGACGTCATCGAGTCGGTCTGGCTCGGTTCCAAACCACAGACCATGAAGTCGCGGCCTGCGGAAATCGCTGCCACGCTGGAGCACGCGCGCATCACCCAGGTACGCAGGATGGGCAAGCACATCGTGTTCGACCTGGAGCGCAACGGCGTGCCGGCCGCCGCGAAAACGCGCAGGCGCATCAAGGCTCCAGGTCCACGTGCGCAATGGATCGTTCACCTTGGAATGACAGGCCGGATGTTGGTATGCGAGCCCAGCGCGGAATTGGCCAAGCATACGCACGCGATCGTGACTTTGGCGTCTGGACGAGAACTTCGCTTTGTCGATCCGCGCCGGTTCGGTCGGCTGAGCGTTGCCAGTCAGGGCGATTTTGAGGCCGGAGGGTCCGAACCCCTCGAGGTCGAGAAAGAACGGTTTGTGGCCCTTTTTCGGGGACGCAAGACGCCGATCAAGAGCGCGCTTCTGAATCAAAAGCTGCTACGCGGAGTTGGCAACATCTATGCTGATGAATCATTGTTCCGCGCCGGGCTTCGGCCGCGTCGTCGTGTGTCGACGATCACTCGCGCCCAGTTGGAGAAACTCTACGAGTCGGTGCAGGAGGTTCTAAAAGAAGCCATTGCCCTCGGAGGCTCATCGATTTCTAACTATGTCGATGCGGACGGGGAGGAAGGTTTTTTTCAGCTCCAGCATCGCGTATATGGGCGCGAAGGCGACCCGTGCCTGGTGTGCAAGACTCCCATCAAGCGAGTGGTCATTGTCGGCCGCAGCAGCCATTACTGTCCGAAGTGCCAGAATTAAACCCGGTGCCAGTGGAGCGCTGGGCGTCGGCGGACGGGCGAGACGCCCGTCCCTCCACGATCTACAAGCGGCATGGATTAAAACGTTACATGCAAGGCTTTCCTGAGATTTTCCGCACATACAAAAATCGACAATCGAATCCTGCCGGTGTAGTCTGTTTTCCTTTGTGACTATGTCTAACTTCGCAATCGGCGTCGATCTGGGTGGAACGAACTTGCGCATTGCTGCGGTCGATGAGCAGGGCAGGCTGATGGAGAAAGTCACCCTGGGTACGAAGACTGTACTCGGCCGCGACCACGTGCTGAACGATATGTGCGAGGCCATCCGGCACGCGTCCGACAAATACAAAGGTGCGGGCGAGTTGCTGGGCGTTGGCATTGGCGTCCCCGGAATCATCGACATGCAAACCGGTATGATGCGCGAATCGCCGAATTTGCCAGGCTGGGCGGATTACCCGGTTCGGAGCGAAATTGAAAAGCGGCTGGGCGCGCCCGTGATTCTTGAGAACGACGCGAATGTGGCGGCCCTGGGAGAGAAGTGGCTGGGCGCAGGGCGGCACGTGGGCGACATGGCGATGTTGACGTTGGGAACGGGCGTGGGTGGCGGGCTCGTGCTGGGTGGAAAAATCTGGCACGGCATGACCGGCATGGCAGGTGAGTTCGGGCACATGACGGTCGACCCGGAAGGCCAGCTGTGTGGCTGCGGGAATCATGGATGCCTGGAGCAATACGCATCAGCGACAGCAATTATGCGCATGGCGCGCGAAATGATTGCGAGTGGCGATGCTCCCGGACTCGCCAAGGCGGCCAGCGCCGACCCGGAATTCAGCGCCCGGGAAATTTACAATCTCGCTATTCAGGGAGACGAACAGGCGCGCCGTATTTTTCGCCGCGTCGGACGCGCGTTGGGAATTGCGCTCGCTACCATGGTGAACGGTTTGAATCTTGAGATGTACGTCATCGGCGGCGGGGTATGCAGTGCCTGGGAAGCGTTTTCGCCCACGATCTTCGAAGAGCTTCGACAGCGAGCCATGGTGTATGCGGCCACCGCGCCTGCCGATCCGCTGCACATGCCTTCCGGAGCATCGGGTCAAAAGGAACCGGGGAGCGGACGCACAACCATCATTACGCGCGCGTTGCTGGGAAGTGATGCCGGGCTGTTCGGGGCGGCGCGGTTGCCGATGACACGGGAATCCTGAAAGACCCGCCCAAGCGGAGCTTGGACGGGGCACCCACCTCCGGTCGCACTAACAAGGAACAACTGTCATCTTGAGCGGAGTGAGGCGCAAGCCGAACGGACTTAACGGTTGACTCGCATCGGCCTCTGTCCGCGGAGCGCTCCACGTCCCATCCGCTCTGGTAACTTCTACTTTTTCAGGGCGCGAATAAAGAATTGGTTCTGCTCCGCCGTGCCTAGCGTCACGCGAATACTGGTTGGAGCACCCCACGAGGTTAACGGTCTAACCAGAACGCCTTCCTGGCGCAGTTTTCGTGCGAAGTCTCGCGCATCCTGTTTCACATCGAACGTAAGAAAATTAGCCCAAGTTGGAATCACCTGGTAGTCGAGAGCTGCGACTTCGCGGCCTATACATTCCGCCTGGAGTGCGTTTTCTTCGACCGCATGACGGATGTGGGCTTCATCGTCGAGGGCGGCAAGCGCGGCGGCCTGGGCGATGGCCGAGACGGCAAACACGTCCTGCACCTGCGCGAAATAAGCCATCAACTCCGCGGGTCCCATGCCGTAGCCGATCCGGAGCCCAGCAAGGCCATGGGCCTTGGAAAACGTTCGCAGCACGACCACGTTTCGTTCGGCCCGTACGTGCTCGATCGAACGCGCGTAGGTCACCCCGCGTTTGACTGCGAAATAACTGGCATAGTCGAAGTAAGCCTCGTCAAGAACGACGATGACATGCGTCGGCACACGCTCCAGAAAACGATCCATGGCAACGGCGTCGATCAGAGTTCCGGTCGGATTGTTGGGATTGGCGATAAACACGACTCGCGTCTCCACATCCATCGCCGCCAGGATCGCGTCCAGATCATAGCCTCCGTTTCTTAACGGAGTTTGTACGAGCCTCGCGCCCACCGCGCTGGTCACCATTGGATACGAGATGAACGAACACGCGCTGGTCACGGCGTTCAAACCGGGACGCAGGCAGGTGCGCGCGATCACGCCCAACAGCGCGGTCAATCCGTTGGCAACCAGAATCTGTTCCGGCTTGAGGGCGTGCTGTTGCGCGAGCCTCTCCCGCAGCCCAGATGCGCCATCATCGGGATAGAAGTGTGAGGACTCCAAGGCGGCCCGCATGGCGGCCACAGCTTTCGGAGACGGGCCATAGACGCTTTCATTCGCGTTCAGCCTGAGGAGCGAGGCATCCCGCTCGGGAAGGGTAGAAGTGGAGGACTTTGAGATTGCGTGCTGGCCCGACGCGCGGGCGGCGTCGTTCACAAGATCGTTGAAGCGGCCCATTGATGAGGTCAAGAAGCGGCTTCGTGCTTCGCGCCAACGTTCTGTCCCGCGGCCGTGCGCAGGCGGTCGACTTCTTTCAGAGTGAGCGTGCGGAACTTTCCCGGCGGCACATCGAGCGAGAGCGGCCCATACTTCACGCGCTTGATTTTTTCCACGTGGTGACCGACCTCCTCAAACATGCGCCGGATCTGCCGATTGCGACCTTCGATCAACGTGACTTCGTACCAGGGATTGGCCGCATCCTTGACGATGCGGATCTTGGCCGGAGAGGTGCGCACACGCTTGCCCTCGTCGGTTGCGATGGAGAGGCCACCCCGCAGTCGTTCGATGGCCTGATCGCTGGGTTTGCCGCTGACTTTGACCACGTAAGTCTTGGGCACGTGGGAAGCGGCCTTCATCAGCTTGTGCGCGAGCGTGCCATCGTTGGTCATGAGCACGAGACCTTCACTGGCGTAGTCGAGCCGGCCGACGGGATACACCCGACTGCCCACGCCGCGAATGAGACCCATGACCGTGGGCCGTTTTTCGGGATCGCTCACCGTGGTCACGAAGCCCACCGGCTTGTTCAGCAGCAGATACACGTGGCGCTGCGCGCCCTTGAGCAGCTTTCCATTCACGCGAATGTGATCCTTTTCCGGATCGGCTTTCGAGCCGAGTTCGGTGACCGGTTGCCCGTTGACCAGCACGCGTCCAGCCGCGATCAGTTCCTCGGCCTTGCGGCGGGAAGCCACTCCGGCGGCGGCGATAATTTTCTGTAGGCGTTCAGCGGGCACCGAATCTCCATTTGTGTCTTGAAGGGACATGCGAACTATTTTTCGGGCGTTCCGGTATGCGCATGCACGCTTTGTTCTTCCCCTGAAAACGCCTCGATCTCGGCGGTTTCGTCTGAGACGGCACTTCTCGCTTCCGTGCCGGGCTCCGAAGGGCTCTGATCAAGCTGATCACTCCCGGCAGGCGCTGCGCCGTTCTCGGCTGCCGGCAACAAATCGCTTTGGAATGACTCCGCCACCAGCTTTTCGAATTCTTCCATGCTGGGCAGTTCGTTGACATCTTTCAGTCCGAACCGCATCAGGAATTCCCTGGTGGTCTTGTAAAGGATCGGCCGCCCGATCACCGCCTTGCGCCCCGCGGTGGTGATGAGCTTGCGGTCGAGCAGGGTGGCGATCACGCCACCGGAATCGACTCCGCGAATTTCACTGATCTCGGGAACGGTGACAGGCTGCTTATAGGCGATCACGGCGAGCGTCTCCAGAGCCGGCAAGGATAGGCGAATGGGCGGCTTCAGGCTCTTTGCGAAGGCGCGGACCATATCGTGTTGCTCGGGCTTGGTCGACATGCGATATCCGCCTGCCACCTGCCGGAGTTCGATGCCGTGCTCGGAGGTTCCATATTCGGCGGCCAGCTCTTCCAGAGTTGCGCGCACGCGAGATTTGGCTCCGACCTCGTCCATGCCCTCCTGCCCGGCGAGCACAGAGTCCTTTACGAGCTGGAAAATCTGCTCCAGCGTAACCGGCGTTTCCGCGGCATAAACAATTGCTTCGATTTTGGCTTTAAGACTCATTGAAAATCGGCCCCTGGCTTGTGGCTAGCAGCTATCAGCCGTCAGCTATCAGCTGCTCTTCTACTTCCAATCATCTCTTACTGCGGCTTGCTCGTTCATGATGGCTTCAAATCCGACGTGCTTACGAATCAGAATTTCTCCGAACATACGTTCCTGGCGAAGCTGCACGGCTTGGAGGCGGACCAGTTCGAGCATGGCCAGGAACATGCAAACCAGCGCCTGGCGCGACTCGATGTTGCGAAGAATCTGTTTCAGCCTCACCGGCTTGTCTTCGAGCGACAACCGCCGCCGCAGGTAGTCGATCATCTGTCCCACCGTGACCGTCTCTTCGTCCACCTGCAGGATTGGCCGGGAGCGGGCGCGATCGAGAATCTGCTGGAACGTCTTCACCAGGTCGATGACATCGGCGGCCAGTTCCGGTTCGGTGCCTTCGGCATCCTTGAATTCTTTCAGCGCAGGGTTCGACCAGATCGCGTCTTCAATCTGCTGTTTCTGGAGAAGCATCTGCGCGGCCGACTTGAACTTTTCGTGTTCCAGCAGGCGATTAACAAGCTCACTGCGCGGATCGTCCACCGCCTCGGCCGGTGCCAGTGGGTCACGTGGGAGCAGCATCTTCGACTTGATGTGGATGAGCACCGCGGCCATGTAGATGAAGTCGGCGGCAATATTCACGTCGAGTTCGCGCATGCGCTCCACGTAGGTCAGATACTGCGCGGTAATGCGCGCGATCGGGATATCGTAGATATCGATGTCTTGCTTGCGGATGAGGTCGAGCAGCAGGTCGAGCGGGCCTTCGTAAACATCGCCTACCGCGACGGCGAAGGGGAAGTCGTTGGTCTCCTTCTTCGCGCCGGGCTTGTCGCCGGCGGGCGAAGGAGACAAGGAACCCATTCCCTCGGTTGGGATCAGGACGCCCGAAACAGCCTTCACTTCTTCACTCATGCTCGCGATTGGTCCCCACTACTTGGCGCCTTCGGACTTGCTCAAAGGCTCGTACTCCAACGACATGCCCATGGCGGCGCGCACCTCTTTCATGGTGGCTTCCGCAACCTTGGCTGCCTTGCCTGTACCTGTCATCAGAATATCCCAGGCGAGGCGTGGGTTCTCCTCATATTTTTTGCGACGCTCTTGTATAGGAAGGAGCACCTTCAGCAGTGCATCGGCGGCCCAGCCTTTGCACTCGATACATCCAATGCCTGCGGAGCGACAGCCTTCGTTTACCCTGGCCATCGTCTCCTGGCTGCTGAAAATTTTGTGCAGGTCACCGACCGGGCAGAGATCGGGATTTCCGGGATCGGTGCGTCGCACACGAGCGGGATCGGTCACCATGGTTTTGAGTTTCTGGCGCACGACTGGCTCCGCATCAGTCAGCAGGATCGTATTCCCGTAGGATTTCGACATCTTGCGGCCATCGGTGCCGGGAAGTTTGGGCGTAGGCGTCAACAGTGGCTGCGGTTCGGGAAGCACGGGCCTCGACTTGCCGTAGAACTGATTAAATCGCCGCGCGATTTCGCGGGTCAGTTCGACGTGCGGCACCTGGTCTTCCCCCACCGGCACGAAGTTTCCCTTGTAGATAAGAATGTCGGCCGCCTGCAGCACCGGATATCCCAGAAATCCGTAGGTGGTCAGATCCTTTTCGGTGATGTTCTCGCGTTGTTCCTTGTATGTTGGCACGCGCTCCAGCCAGCCCAGCGGCGTGATCATCGAGAACAGCAGGTGAAGTTCGGCGTGCAGCGGAATGTGCGACTGGATGAACAGCGTGGAACGATCCGGATCGAGCCCCGCAGCCAACCAGTCCAGCAGCACCTCCAGGGAATTTTCTTTCACCTTCGAGGTGTCGGCGTAATCGGTGGTGAGGGCGTGCCAGTCGGCGATAAAGAAGAAGCACTCGTACTGATCCTGCATGCGCACCCAGTTCTGGAGCGCGCCGACGTAGTTGCCGAGATGCAGTTTGCCAGTGGAGCGCATGCCGCTGAGCACGCGTTTGCGTTGGGAGGTGGGCATCAGAATCTCGTGAGTACTCCATCGAAGAAATTCAGGAAGGGCGAAATCAGGCGCATCAGCAGGTTGCCTCCCAAATAGACCAGGGCCAGCAAGCCAAAGATTCCCATGGCATCGTAGGCACGGCGGACCGGCTCTGAGAGGAAATGCCGCAACACGTGGCTACCATCGAGCGGCGGCACCGGAATGAGGTTGAACACGCCCAGGATTATGTTGATCAGCATCAGCTCGTACAGAAACAGCGTGAGCGGGATGAGAAACGAAGTTCCTCCCCTACCTGCGATACCCAGCCGGTAAGTGAAAGGCATCGTGGATACCAGTCCGTGGCCTTCGACGGACGTTTTGGCAATCACAAACATGACCACCACCGTGCTGGTGGCGATCAGGAAATTGCTGACCGGACCAGCCACCGCGGTCAAAATGTCGTCGGTCACAGGGTTCTTAAAGTTTCTCGGATCCACCGGCGTCGGCTTGGCCCAGCCAATCACCGGAAAGTGCGTGACCAGCGCGATGAGCGGCATCACAATCGTGCCGACCGGATCGATGTGCTTGATCGGATTGAGGGAAATGCGTCCCAACATGCGCGCCGTCGGATCGCCGCACCGGTTGGCAGTCCAAGCGTGGGCGGACTCATGCACGCTGATTGCGAACAGGAACGCAATCATCTGGAAAACCACGCCCACAATGTCAATGTGGCTCAGATCCATCGAGATGGCTCGATTCTAGCAGACAGTGCGCGGAGATGATGGCTGGCGAGGCTTCGAAAGCTATGTACAACAAGAACTTAAGGAGCGGTTCCCAGATTGCAAACCTTCCACAGGGTGCTTCGTCTAAGATAAAGGAACCGCTAGCAGAGTCGCCCCACAACCTGTTTACCTAGCCAGACCGAGGGACGCATGTCTTTACATATCAAGAGAGAGCAAACGGGGGACGTGGCCTTTTTGCAGTGCGCCGGAAGAATCGTGCGCGGCGAGGCGCTTCACTTTCTGAAGGACGCAGTGACTAGCCTGAATCGGCCCAGGATGGTCGTGCTGGACCTCACCGAAGTCGAAATGCTCGATGGCGGCGGCCTGGGCATGCTGGTCTTCCTGCATCGCTGGACGAGTGACAACGGCATTCAACTGAAGCTGGTAAATCCGTCGAACTTCGTACGCGAGATGCTTGACCGCACGCACTTGACTTGCGTGTTCAACATCTCGTCGATGGATGACGTTTTGGAAATTCTCTGTACCCCGACTCACGTCACCATGGACGTGAGCCGGGCCCTCAACCGCGCGGTCGCCTAGGCTGCGCATGTAGCCGGCGACGAGGCCGGCTTGCGCGCGGGCATCTCGTCTCGCGCGATAGAACTTCCTTCCCTTAAGACTTCCCAAAGCTCGTCACGGGATTCCTTGCTTTATAATTCGCGCCACTCATGAAACGCAGCAAGGCACGAAGCTCAGGGACAAACTCGAATCCGCGGCCCGTGGATGCCCTCGTCTACCCACGCTTCTCCGGGATCGCGACGTTTATGCGCCTGCCCCAAGTTTCACGCGCCGACGAACTCGATATCGCCCTGATCGGCATACCCTACGACGGCGGGACCACTTATCGTCCGGGTCCGCGATTCGGACCGCGCCGTGTGCGGGAGCAGTCGGCAATCATCCGGCCCTGGAATCCGGCGCTGAATATCAATCCGTTCGAAAAGTCCCGAATCGCAGATTATGGCGATCTGTCCATTAACCCGCTCTCCATCGAAGACACCTTCCAGCGAATTACCGCGCAGCTTGATGACGTGTTGAAGGCGGACGCCCGCACAGCTTGCGTGGGCGGCGATCATTCGATCCTCCTGCCGATCTTGCGCTCGATTCACAAGCGGTTTGGGCCGGTCGGACTCATCCAGTTCGACGCGCACAATGACACGTGGGGCGGGTATTTCGGCAGCCCGCACTCGCATGGGACGCCCGTGCGCCGCGCGGTGGAAGAAGGACTGCTCGTTACGAAAGATGTGTTGCAGATTGGTTTGCGCGGGCAGGTGTACTCAAAAGACGACTTCGCGTTCGGCCGCGAACATGGCTTCCAGGTGGTCACGTCGGAGGAACTTCATCGCCGTGGAGTTGCGCAGGTCAGCCGGTATTTGAAAAGGCTTGCCCGCCGTCCGGTCTACGTGACCCTCGACATTGACGTCGTCGATCCCGCGTTCGCGCCAGGCACGGGCACGCCGCAGGTAGGTGGTCTTTCCAGCGCACAGATTATTGAGTTGGTCCGCAGTCTTCGCGGCGTCAACATTGTGGGCTGTGATCTGGTGGAGGTCTCGCCGCCCTACGACAACGGAGATATTACGTCGCTGCTCGGGGCCAACCTGTTGTACGAATTGATCTGCGTGATGTAGGCGCGGGCGGCTTATTTGCAGCCCCGGCCTCCCTAAACTGCAGACCTTTTCTTGCGTCCTTGGCGGCCGTTCTTCGCGAGCTTTGCGGTTAAGACCTTTGCCTATTTCCGGGAGCGCTTTCAAAAACAAAAGCCTTTAACCGCGAAGGTCGCAAAGGGAACGCGAGATCGCAAATAAAGACGTTTTTCATGAGAATCTTTCGGCGAAACTGTTAGCCGCTGGGGTTCTAGTAGGAGAGAAACACGACCACGACGCAGGCCACAAATTCCGTTCACCCCACGCAACTCGCCCGCCAACTCCGGATCACCGACTACTTCACGCTCGGGTGGGGCACGATGGTCGGCGTCGGCTGGCTGGTGGTCATGGACGACTGGCTCACGCGTGGCGGCCCCCTCGGCGGCATTCTCGGATTCGCGATTGGCGGCGCGCTCCTGCTGCCGATTGGCTACGTCTACGGCAAACTCGTGGCCGCCATGCCCGATGCTGCGGGCGAAGTCGCGTATACCGCCAAGGTCTTTCCGCAATCGGTGAGCTATGCCACCGGATGGATGATGCTGCTGGCCTACTTCATCGTCTGCCCATGGGAAGCGGTGGCCGTCGGCCGCATCGCTGCGTATATTTTCCCGGCGCTGGACTCGATGGAGCTTTACCACGTCGGGGGCCGGCCCGTGTTTCTTCCGCGGCTGATCATCGGCCTCGCCCTGACTGGCTTGCTTACGCTGCTGAACTATCGCGGCATCCGCCTGAGCGCCACTTTTCAGAATTGGACTGCTTTCGGGACACTGGCGCTGTTCGCCATCTTCGTGGCGGTCGGAGTCAGCAAAGGCTCGCCACAGAATTTTCAGCCGTTGTTTTCCCATGGACCATTCCTGTCGATTTTTCTGGTGATGCAGATTGTGCCCTACTTCATGACCGGCTTTGAATCGGTGACCAAAGCTGCCGAGGAGGCGAACCCGGAGTTTCGCTCGCAAACCTTTCTGGTCGCGATCTGGATGGCGATCATCGTGGGTATCCTCTTTTATACGATTGTGATCGGTGCGGTCGGCTATGTTGCCCCCTGGCGTCAACTCACGGGCACGAAGTTCATGACCGCGGTTGCCTTCGAGCGCGCGGTCGGTTCGCGGTGGATCGTGCGCAGCATCCTGGCTGCCGCACTGTTATCGCTGGTGAAGTGCTTCAACGGAAATTTTGTAGCGTCCACGCGCTTGCTGTTTGCGATGGGACGGCGCGGACTGCTCGAGCAACGGTTTGCGGCCGTGCATCCGGCGAATCGAACGCCGTCGGTCGCCGTGCTGGCGATTGGGGGCGCAACCGCGGTCTGCATGTTTCTGGGCGACGCGATCCTGGTTCCGGTCTCGGAGGTGGGCTCGGTGGCGTCCGCAACAGGTTGGCTGGCCACATGCGCCGCCTATTATGCGATGGGTCCTCCGGCAACCCAGCGGCTTGTGGCGCTCTTAGGGGCGGCGTTGGGGCTCGGGATGATTCTGATGAAGGTCGTCCCGGTGGTTCCGGGGCACTTCTCACTCTACGAATGGCTGGCGCTGGTGATCTGGATAAGCGTGGGAGTTCTGTTAGGCTGGCGGGGCCAAATACAAAGAAACTAAAGAAGAGGATATTCCGAATGCGTTTGTGGCGAGCCTTTCTTTTCCTTGCGATCACGTTTCTGTGCGCAGTGGCATTCTGTTCCGCGCAATCGACGCAGTCTTTTGATGTGATCATCACCCACGGTCACATCATCGACGGCACCGGCTCTCCTTGGTATTCGGGCGATGTGGGCATTCGCGATGGAAAAATTGCGGCCATCGGGAATCTGTCCGCAGCCACCAGCAAACACACCTTCGACGCGCACGGTATGGTGGTAGCTCCGGGCTTCATCGACATGCTGGGCCAATCGGAATGGACGATTCTTGTGGATCCTCGCCTGCCTTCGAAGATTTACCAGGGAATCACCACGGAAATTACCGGCGAGGGCAGCTCGATCGCGCCACTGAATGACAGCATCATCGCGGCGGACAAGACGAAATATGAGCACCTGAAGATCACGCCCGATTGGCGCACGTTCCGCCAGTATTTTGCACGTCTGGAAAAGCAGGGAATCGGAATTAACGTGGCGGACTATATGGGCGCTACGCAGGCGCGGCGCATGGTTCTGGGCGACGCCGATGTGCAACCGACGCCCGTACAACTCGAGCAAATGAGGTCGCTGGTGCGCGATGCGATGCACGACGGCACCATTGGAGTCTCCACCTCGCTCCAGTACGCCCCCGCTCCTTATGCGAAGACGGATGAAATTATTGCCCTGGCCAGCGAAGCGTCGAAGTTCGGAGGGGTTTATGCAACCCACATGCGGAGCGAGGGAGATGCCATTACGGCCTCCATCGATGAAGCTTTGCGCATCGGCACCGAAGCTCACATTCCAGTGGAGATCTGGCATATCAAGGTTGCGGGCAAGAGCAACTGGCATCGCATGCCGGAGATTGTCGCAAAAATCAATGCAGCCCGCGCGCAAGGCATCGATGTCAGCGCCAACACCTATGCGTATCCGGCATGGTTCAACGACTTCTCCGCGTTCGTTCCGCCGTGGGCACACGATGGCGGCGATGCCAAGCTGATCGAGCACCTCAAAGATCCGGCAACCCGCGCCCGCATTCGTAAAGACATGCTGACGCCATCAACCCGATGGGACAACGAATGGCAGGAAATTCCCGGGCCCGAAGCCATCCTCATAGGTGTAGTGCAGAATCCGAAGCTGCTGCCGCTGCAGGGTAAGACGTTGGCCGAGGTCGCGAAGCTTTGGAACAAGGATCCCATCGACGCCCTATGCGACTTCCTGATCGAAGACCAGGCGTTCACCGACGTAGCGGTGTTTGGGATGTCGGAGGACGACGTTGCATTGGCACTGGAGCAGCCGTGGGTCTCGATCGATAACGATTCGTCGGGCACCTCGCCCGAGGGATTGCTGGGTCAGGAGCATCCGCATCCCCGCGCGTACGGCACCTTCCCGCGAATTCTGCGCAAATATGTTCGCGAAGAGAAGAAGCTTTCGCTGGAAGATGCGATCCGGAAATTTTCCGCATTGCCCGCTCAACGTATGCGATTCACGGACCGGGGCGTGCTGAAAGAGAGAATGTGGGCTGACGTGGTGGTGTTCGATCCAGCCACCATCAAGGACGTGGCAACCTTTGCCGAGCCGAATCAGCTATCGCAGGGTATGGAATATGTTTTGGTGAATGGCGTGCCCGTGATCGAGCAGGGAAAGATGACGGGCGCGCGACCGGGGAAAGTGCTGCGCGGGCCAGGATATCAACCGTAATCCGGCGGGGATTTATCTATTTCGCCCAATGCGACACCTTTGGTGGGCGATAACTCCTAATGCCGAGCTTCGCTCGGCTGGGCAGACGGGGCGTCTGCCCCTACGCAAAGCATCACGTTAGATCTCCGGATAGAAATCGAAGAACGCTTCCAGGCTTGTCTTCAACTGCTTTTCGATCTCTTCCTTGCTGCCTTCGAGCACGTGCATGGTTACGTGCGCATCGCGCCCGCTCTTCAGCTTCACGGTCGCGTCACCAACTTCCGCCACCTCGTCAGAGGGCAAGAGCCTCATACCGTACACCAATGTTAAGTTCGCCATTCCAGGATTTTAATGAAAGACGTGCGAACTGTCTTAGCAACTGGAATGCTCGCGCCTAGTTCGCCCTTCATTTAGAATGACCGGCGTGTTCCCCAAATTCCTACTGGTTTTGACCGGGCTCTTCCTGACCTGCGCCAGCGCGCTCTCCGCGCAGGAGCTACCCGCTCAGCAGCAGCCTCAGGTGAAAGTAAACGTGCTGAACGTGTGTACCCCTTCCGCCGAGGAGCAGAAGGAAATCTCCGCCGCGTTGTCGCGAGTGCCCAAGCAGCCGCTGTTCAGCCAGGACTTTGAGGTGGCGCGCGGGCGATCCAGCCTGGCCGAGTCCCCCGGGTTTCTGCAGGCCGGGCAGAGCGCCCAATTGTCCGACGAGCCTTCGGTCGCAAACTGGGTGCGGCTGCGGCGCGAGTTCTCGATGCAGGCCTTGTTCTCGACCGTGCAGTATTCCTTCAGCAATGATGGCAAGAACATGATCGAGACGCTGGTGCTGCACGTGCGTGATCCCAAGGACCTGGTTCAGCTTTCGATTGAGGACAGCGCCTCCGCCGTGACCAGCCCGGCGACCATGTTGGCGGCATCCAGTCCGGCGAGCCGTATTAAACTCGAGCGCTTCGGCAAATCGTCGGTGGTATTAGCGCGCTGTACCGGAAGCGAGGGCGGACCGACACCGGACCAGAGCGCTTACGAACCCCTGTTTGCGAACGCATCTTCGATTCTTACGAATTACCGGACGCTGTTGAATGCAAGACACACGGTGCCGGACGAGTTGGCGCGGGTCGCGGCCGCAGGTTCGAAGCCAGCCGGCAAAGGCGCGGCCGCCAAGTCTCGAGACCATAATCCCGGGCCAACGAATGTCAATAAGAAATGAGGCTAGGGGGTGCAGTTGGATCGTTTGCTTAGGGCGTCCTGTTTACGATCTTTGCGGTTAAAGCCTGGTTCGAGAACACTTAGGAGTAAGACCGCCCCGTCAGGAAAGTGCCATTGCACCGAATTTGTGATTTCGTAATCTAACATATCGACGCCTATGGATATTCGCAACGTCGTCATCATTGGTTCCGGCTGCTCTGGACACACGGCGGCGCTTTACGCTGCCCGCGCGAACCTCAAACCGCTTGTGATCGAAGGCCACGAGCCGGGCGGCCAGCTCTCCATCACCACGCTGGTGGAGAATTTTCCCGGGTTCCCCGACGGAATCCAGGGCCCCGAGCTGATCGAAAACATGCGCAAGCAGGCGCAGCGTTTCGGCGCCGAATACATGCTGGGACATGTGACCAGCGTCGACCTGAGCAATCGCCCGTTTCTGCTTCATGTCGGAAAGCACCAGATCCATACAAAGACGCTGATTATTGCCAGCGGCGCTTCAGCGAAGTGGCTCGGACTGCCGCACGAGCAGCAACTCATCGGACATGGCGTAAGCTCGTGCGCGACCTGCGACGGATTCTTTTTCTCGGGCAAAGAAGTTGCAGTTGTGGGCGGCGGCGATACCGCGATGGAAGAGGCGAATTTCCTTACGCGCTTTGCGAGCAGTGTCACGATCATTCACCGGCGCGAAAGTTTCCGCGCCTCGAAAATCATGCTCGACCGCGCCCGCAACAATCCAAAGGTTGCCTTCATCACCGACACCGTGGTGGAAGACGTCAACGACGTAGGAAAAAAAGAAGTCACAGGGCTCAAGCTGCGCAATGTCAAGACGTCCGAAACGTACGATTTCCCAACCAGCGCGCTGTTTCTAGGGATCGGCCACGAGCCCAACGCGAAAATCTTCGAAGGCCAGCTCGATATGGATCATGACGGCTATCTGAAAACGCTGGACTACGTGCTTACTCGCGTGCCCGGTGTGTACGCGTGCGGTGACGTCGTCGACCGCCGTTATCGGCAGGCCATCACGGCGGCAGGAACCGGCTGCATGGCGGCTATCGAATCGGAGCGCTTCCTCGAAGAGCATCCGGAGTAAGCGGGAACCGCGATTCCCCCTCACCCCGTCATCCAACTGTTTCAAGAACTTTTGAATCCTCTTTCCGGCACTTTGCGTCGAAACCGAAGTGCCGTCTCCAGAGCCAGAGTTCCATGCTCTCACTGCACTACCCCAACTGCTTCCAGAAGTTGGTTGCCGATGCGGTCGTGCATGATGCGTTGGCAGCGTTCAAGAAATTGTGAGGTGACCTGTGGCTAAGACTTGTACTCATCAGAAGGACATCAAAAAGGTGAAACCCAGCGGCAAGGGCTGCAAAGAGTGCCTGGAAATGCACGATACCTGGGTCCACCTGCGGCTGTGTCTCGAGTGTGGCCATGTCGGCTGCTGCGATTCGTCCAAGAACAAGCACGCGACCAAGCATTTTCACCAGACCAGTCATCCTGTGATGCAATCATTCGAGCCGGGCGAGGACTGGCGCTGGTGCTACGTGGATGAGGTGTTTCTGTGACGGCTGGCAAGTCGATGAACACCGAAGTGTCTACCTCTCAAGACAAGAAGCTGCGGATGCTGGACCATCTGCAGGCGAATCTACGTGGCGAGCTCCCGGATGCGCCGGTTGCTCAGCTCATCGGGTTTAAGTTAGCGGAGGTATCCGAGGGCCGCGCTACAGTTCTGCTAGAGGCAGGACCGAAACATGCCAATCCCATGGGGACGTTGCATGGAGGCATTCTCTGCGACATTGCCGATGCGGCCATGGGGATCGCTTACGCGAGCACGCTCGGCATCGAAGAGTCGTTTACTACGCTTGAGCTCAAAATCAACTTCCTGAAGCCGATCTGGAGTGCGAAGCTTCGCGCCGACGGCCGGGTCGTCAAACGAGGCCGGACGATCGGCTTGACGGAATGCGACATCACGGACGAGACGGGAAGCTTGGTGGCCAGGGCCTCCAGCACCTGCATGACTCTCCGCGGGAACGATGCAGCGGGGCGCTGAGGGGTGACCTGCGTCACCACTGCCCATGGGGGTTTGTGATACAACTTCCTGTGAGTCGCATGCACGTCTCAGGCGCGAACACCCCAGCCCTCTTCTCGGACGGTTACTCGTGCTGAGAACCCTGTTTATTTCCCTCTCTGAGAGCCGGTCGTTGCGCGGAATTGCAGAGCGGTCCGCCGTCGGACAGCAGCTTTCCAGTCGCTTCGTGGCAGGAAATCAGGTAGAGGACGCAATCCGGGTGGCGGCGGAACTCAACCGCAGGGGCATCAGCGTCAGCGTCGACAATCTGGGGGAAAACGTCACGAACGTCGAGGAGGCGCGCGCCAGCGCGCAGCTCTATCATCAACTGCTCGACCAGATGGCCGCGAACAAGCTCAATGCCAACGTGAGCCTCAAACTTACGCACATGGGACTCGACGTGGATGAGCAACTCGCGCGCGAGCTGGTGACGGGCCTTGTGCAGAAAGCAGCCACCATGAATCCACCGAATTTCGTGCGCGTTGACATGGAGGGCTCACCCTATACGCAACGCACGCTCGACTTCGTGCACGAGCTCCATCGCATGCCGGGCAATGGCGGCCATGTGGGTACGGTGATCCAGTCGTACATGCTGCGCGCCGAAGCCGACGTCGAAAAGCTGCTCGCGGATCGCATCCGCATCCGCCTGTGCAAAGGGGCATACAAAGAACCTCCCGAGGTTGCTTTCCAGAAGAAGTCGGAGGTCGATGCCAACTACATCAAGCTCATGAAGATGCTGCTGAAGAGCGGCGTCTACCACGGCCTGGCGACGCATGACGAGAACATCATCAACGAAGCCAAAGCATTCGCCATGCGGGAGAAGATTCCACGTGACGCCTTCGAATTCCAGATGCTGCACGGCATCCGCCGCGACCTGCAGCAGGGCCTGGTGCGGGAAGGCTGGGGCATGCGCGTGTACGTCCCATTCGGCACGGAATGGTACCCCTACTTTATGCGCCGCCTCGCTGAGCGTCCCGCGAATGTGTTCTTCCTCGCGAAAAACATATTGCGCAACTAGTACGATGTTTCGATAATTCGCGGCATAAATTGGTGGCGCTTGAAAGGGCACGGCTCAGCCGCGTCGTCTTCAGCGCTTAGAACGGCGGTTCTAGCCGCGGAGTGCGAACCTCCGCCCTCACCATGCTTGGCCTTAACGGTCTCCCGAGCGCCGCCCACGCGGGCGGCGCTTCGCAGGGTGAGTGCGCAACCTGGGTGCGTCCTTCAGACGCCGCCACCAGTTGCATTGCGATCACGTAACCGGCATTGTCGGAGGCCTGGTCGGAATAGAAGAGGATGTTTTCGACGCCGACGGCGTCAAACCGTTTGAAATATTCGACGCCAAACTCCAGGTTCGACGGCAGGTTGTTCGGAAATGCTCCGCTCAGATGAACCTTGCCGGTGTTGAGATCAAAGGAAAACGTACAAGGAACCTGTTGCAAGATGTCTAGCGCTCCGCCGGAGTTCTCGAAACACGAGACCGGCGCGCCGGTGTTGCCGGCTGGCTGACCCTTCAGAATCCCACGCTTGCCGCTCGGCGTAAAAGGAGTGCAATCGCCGAACGCCAAAAATGCAGGGCTCGGAGCACCTTGCCGCGATATCGAGAAGTTAATGTTCTCTCCGCCACCGATTTTGTGATTCTTGGCCCACTTGGCGAGCGTGTCCAATGCCGCTTCTGTAAGAGCGTGGTCGTGCCCCTCCGTCACTGCCATGGTTACCTCTGATTGGAAAAATGGCGACGCGGACTCCGTCTGGACGAATCAGTGCGACCCACTCCCCACATGGACCCAACGCCGTGTCTCATGAGTTAGTGACTGGAGGCGCCCATCCGTTTCAACGATTCTGAGAGAACGGGAGGTAGGGGCTAGGGGCTAAGAGCTAAGAGCTGGAAGCTATTCGTGCGGCTCCCCGGGCTGTGCCGGCGCCAGTGGCAGCTTGGTCGTCTCGCGCAGCATGTCGCGCTCCTGGTCGGAGAACATGCCTTTGAAACGCTCCGATTCCAGCACGCGTTCGCGCTGGTCTGGAGGCATGGCTCGCAAATCACCGATGGCCGTTTTCATCATCTGCCGGCGCGGAGGTGGTAGCTGCTGCCACTGCGAAGCCAATTGCCGGGCTTGTCGTTTTTGCTGAGGCGTCAGATGCTCCCAGGTTTCAATCCGGTTCAAACGCCGCTGCTGTTCCTGCGGGGGCAAGCTGTTGAAGCGCTGTAACCGGTTCTCCAGTCGCTGTTGCTGTTGGACCGGCAGCTTTCGGAACTGGGGATCGCTCTGCAAAGCTTTCTGCTGGTCCGCCAATGGCAAGTCGCGATGAGTCCGCAACCAGTCGCCGCCGTGACGTTGTCCAGCCTGAGGCGGCCGTGGGACTTCGCGCGTCGCAGAATTCCCCTGTGGCGGACGAGGCACATCGCGAGCCTGTCCGGCCGCGTAGCTGGCCGGGTTCTGTGGATGTGGCTGGGTCACTGGCTGTTCCGCACGCCGCTGTTCCTGCGCAAACGACGGCTGACGATTCTGTCCCGGCGCGGTCGGTCGGGGAACTTCTCGCCGTTGCGCACCGCCATAATTGGAAGTGGGCGCTTGTGGCCGCCGTTCGATCTGGGAAGGCGGATGTGGCACAGGGCGCTCCTGCGATCGTTCTTGCGAGTAGGTCGAAGTTGGAGCGCTCGGGCGGGTGTAGGAAGGTGGACGAGCTACCGTCCGTGACTGTCGTTCCGAATAGCCTCTGGGATATGGGGAGCCAGGTCGCGAATCGGTTGGCTGCGAACGTGGCTGCTGCCACGTTCCGGCCGACCGTTGATTATTCCGGTACGCCGGGTACGCCTGCCGAGGCGGAGAAGGCGCCTCCCGATGGGGGGCTGACTGCCTCTGAGGTGCAGAGCGGTCCTGCTTGGGATGTTGCGTTTGAGCGGACAAGGATGCGGGCAAAGATAACGGGATCGCCAGCATCAGACCGGCCATCCCCGCCATCCCGAATTTGAAATTGCCCGTCATACTGTTTTATTACTAGCCTCTGGCTGGCGATCAGCCATCAGCTACTCCTTACGGAGTCTCCTGATCCGCATCGACATCCGGTTGTACTTGCAGATCGTCGAGCAAATCAAAATTCGCGTACAGATCTTCGTTCTTATCGAGGGTCTGCAAGTCGCCCACGGCCGTTCCCACTACCGGCACAGGCGGAGGACCAGCTTTGCCGGCGACTTCTGAAGGAGTCCGGCTCCGGGTGAACCAGTTCACCCCGCCCGCCATCATCAACACCAATGCGAGAGCACCTGCCAACACGGGCATCCGAACCCACGAAAACCAGGACTTGCGTTCTGGCTTGACCCGTTCCTCGCGCATGCGCGCCGCCAGCCGCGTATCAAAATACGGAGACGGTTCCGGCGCTTGCCACTCATCCAGCAGTGCCATCGTCTTCCGCATCTCTTGCAGTTTGCCAGCGCAGGCGGGGCAGTCGAGCAAGTGCTCGTTCATGCCAGGCACACCTTCGCCGCTCATGGCGGCGTCCAGCATCAGTTCCTTGATCTCATCGCACTTCATGGTTCCACTTCCTCACAGAAACTCTTTCAGTTGTTCCCGCAGCGTTTCGTACGCCCGGAACAATAAGGACTTCGTCGCCGATTCACTCAACTTCAGCACTTCAGAAATCTGCTTGTAATCCATCTGCTGGTACTTGTGCATCAGCACTGCCACGCGCTGTCGCTCGGGCAGGGCCTGCACTTTCGCGCGAATTGCTGACATCCGTTCGCGCCGCAGAATCGTTTCTTCCGCCGTGGGGGAACCGTCAGCCACGTCCATCGTGCTCCCGGTTTCCTCGTCCGGCTCATCAAGGCTGGCCATCTTTTCCGGCCGCTCGTTGCGGGTGTCGCGGGCATGGTTCACGGCCAGATTGGTCGCGATGCGATACAACCAGGTCGTAAATTTCGCGCTCGCTTCGTATCCCGAGCGCGACCGGTACACACGCAGGAACACTTCCTGGGCCAGGTCTTCCGCCGCCGCCGCACTATGCGACATCCGGTACATGAAGCCCACCATCGACCGGCGGTATTTCTGCACAAGGTATTCGAAGGCAGACTCATCGCCAGCCTTCACTCGCAGCATGACTTCGGCGTCGGTGAGCCCGGCGGCAGATCCCATAAGGGCAGTGGTGTCAGCCGCTGGTTGGGCCCCGACCGAACCCATTCCGAGGAGACCCCGGTCCATGGCTACAGTGCTCACATCAGTATCAACCCCATCCGGTTCAGAAAGTTGCACTTCTTCGTCGTCCGGTGGATCGGCGGATGTGCCTTTTCTGAAAGGACTTGCGGACGGGCGTGGGGGATCGGACGGCAAATCCATGAGCCTCGGAAGCTAAAATCCGGGACGGGAGCCCATGACCGAGCCCAAGCCGATACCTTCCGCCCCTCCGCCAAGGCTACCACGCCCAGTCGGTCACGGAGAACTAGTTCATTTGCTACAATATGCGAACCGCACCAGTGGGCGCTTAACTCAGCGGTAGAGTGCCATCTTCACAC
>Ga0210401_10000084_pt1 | contig 106639 bp, 83 predicted proteins | sample IncBWH32MmetaG_FD_150866 | JGI IMG/M metagenome (GOLD analysis project Ga0210401, IMG submission 150866) | Forest soil microbial communities from Barre Woods Harvard Forest LTER site, Petersham, Massachusetts, United States - Inc-BW-H-32-M | ecosystem: Environmental > Terrestrial > Soil >...
AATGAAGTATTACAACCGCGATCGGGGTTCGCTCATTATGGGTAGCACCGGTACCGTCCTTATAGATCGCGACGGTTACGAGATCTACGACCTTAAAGGCGCCAAAATCAGCGAATGGAGGCAGCATACCAATACCTCCTCCGCTGATCTCGTCGGTGCCGATTCCATGACGGATGCCCACTTCGCGAACTTCATCGCCGGAATTCGTAAAGGAGAGAAGCTCAATGCTCCAGTGTCAGAGGGCAACATTGCCGTTACCATGCTTCAGCTCTCGAACATTGCGTGGGAAGTGAACCGCGAGTTGCAGTTCGACCCCAAAAGCGGCCACATCCAGGGCGACCCCGAAGCAATGAAAATGTGGCAGCGCGAGTACGAAAAGGGCTGGGAACCACACCTCCAGTTAAGCTGCTGAAAAACTGTTGTTTCAACGTCGTTTTACGTGGCTGGGGATTTTCCAAAGAACAACACAAAGAATCTGCATTTTCGCGATGGCACGCGTAGGCCCAGACGTCCTCGTCTGGACGGCCGGGCACCCGCCCGGCGGCAGCTTGCGTCGAGACAGCCTGCTCCCATTGGCAAGCAGTCATAATTCCTGTCTGTTTTCCGTCTTCTGCGTCACCGCTGGCTGGCGATGATTTCCGAAGCCGAGCTTCGCTCGGCTGGGCAGACGAGGCTTCTGCCCCTAGGCGAAGCTCGAAGCCGCGCCCTTTTCAAAACGGGATCGAGACCCGACTTTTTCCGCAGCCTCTTCAGCCCGTGCGGGAAAATTGCGGACGGCGAACCAGAGTTTTTCGTGCTAGCTTCGCTTCCGTCCCGATTTCTGACTCGCAGCCAACGAACCCCGCTGTTCCTTCCTCACATGCGATAACCCGCGCTTCAATTCCTCCGACAGGTCTGCCTCGTTTGTCACCACGTGTACCGGCTCCCCAGATTCTCTTCCCAGCCAGTTGTTCAATTCTTCTGGAGTTGCAACCACAAACCGGCCCTGCCGGATGACTGGCATACCCGTCGTGGACCAGCGTTGTGCGACCGAAATCGGCTGTCCCAGGAATTCCGCGATTTGTTTCCACCCCTTCAGCAAGTCGGACTGTGGTTCCTCAGACAATGTCGGGCTCCTTGCCCTGATCAATTTGAATGCGCATGAATTGTGATGTTTTGGAGCCGGCGAAGGATGGGAATCTTGCGTCTTCCCGTCGGGGAAAGCATGCGCCTTCAGAGCGCGTTCGTTCCCCCGGTGAGTTGTCGAAATTGGGCAAAAAAGAGAGCTCGGACAGTCGCTTCCCTGAAAACGGAAAACCGGGCAGGAATCATCGGTTCCCACCCGGCCTTTAAGCTGATCTCAGACTGGTTACAGCGTTGCGAATTTGCGACGCACCATGCCGCCCAAGCCGAGCAGACCCGTACCCAGCAAGGTCAACGTACCCGGCTCCGGAACTGCGGCGAGTGAAACCGTCGTTTTTCCGTGAAGGTCGTCAAAGGACAGGTGTCCATCTTCGCTCTCGAGTTCGAAGAATTGCGTGGTTGTACCATTCAGCGCCAAGCCATTCACCACTGCTGAGAAGGTTCCCACCAGCTTATACATATCATCGGAAATCTTGGTCCAGGCTCCGGCAAAGTTGCTTGCAAAAAGAACGGTCCCCGGGCCATTAAGCGTGATGTCAAAGGTGCCGGCGCCGAACTGACCGCCGCCGAGCAGACTACCTGTGAAGCTTCCGGTATTGAACCCGATCGTGCCCAGATCTCCCGACGCAATGACCTGACCGTTCAGGCTGATTTGGTTCAGAAAGGAAACCACGTTGATTCCGCTGCTGCCCCCACTCGCGGAGACAATTCCCTTGTTGTCGAACTGGAGTGAGTCGGCGAACGCCGGCGCCACGAACAGCGCAATCAATATCCCCAAAAGTGCAAAACGCAACTTCATTGCGATCTCCTGAAGGTCGGGAGCAGCGCCAAATGCCACAACCCGTTTCTAACCTGTGTGATCGGTTGCCGACAGGAGTCGGAGGGGAGTCAACCGTCGTTCACGACATCGCAGGTGGGGGTCCAATCGGGGGGAATTGCATTCTATTCAGAATCATGCGGTTACCTGCCCTCAAAAAAGATATCCAAAGTAACAGTTACCGCAAAACTCTGCGACATTAGGAGAGAAATGGATTTCCCTGTCCACTTGTAAGCGACTTGCAAACGCCGCATTGCAAAGTGTTTTGCATGCGACGGAAGAAGCTCGCTCCGAGAATGCCGGCAAGCTGGATCGCGAAAAGTGTTGGATTGCTTGGGCTGTTGTTGCAGTGCTCGAATTGGTCGAGAAGCTTTTGCTCTGCCCGGATGTTTGCTTTGACCGCCATTCCCGACTTGCACGCAGTGGAACTCTGTCTCCGGAGGTACTACGATATGCAACGGCAGGAGGAGACGCCATGTACTTCGAGCAGTTTTACCTGGGCTGCCTGGCTCATGCATCCTACATGCTGGCCTCGGAGGGCGAAGCCGTAGTGGTCGATCCCCAGCGTGACGTTGATATTTATCTAAAAGCAGCCGATGAACAGGGCGTTCGCATCCGCCACATTTTCGAGACTCATCTCCATGCCGATTTCGTCTCCGGCCACCGCGAACTCGCGGACCGGACTGGCGCCACAATCTACATTGGTCCGCACGGGGGAGCGCGTTTTGCCCGCATCGAAGTGCAGGACGGTTTCCAGTTGCGCGTTGGAAAAATCCGCATTCAAGTGCTTGCGACGCCCGGCCATACACCGGAAAGTATTTGTCTCGTCGTAACAGACGAGGAGAAATCCGCTAAGCCGTGGGCGGTGCTGACGGGGGACACCTTATTTATAGGAGACGTCGGCCGGCCCGATCTATCCGAATCCCATACACCTGCCGAACTCGCCGGCATGCTCTACGACAGTCTCCACAACAAGCTCCTGAAGCTCCCCGATGACGTTCTGGTCTATCCCGCACATGGCGCTGGCTCGCTTTGCGGACGCAATATGCGCGCCGAGCGTTCCTCGACGATCGCCACCGAGCGCCTGACCAACTACGCCTTGCAGATTCCAAGCCGCCAGGAGTTTATTCGCGAACTGACCTCCAAAGTGCCGGTGCGTCCGGAATATTTCTCGCAGGATGCCGAGATCAATCGCGACGGTGCGTCTGCGCTCTCAGAATTGCCGGAACTCGCTTCCATTCAGCCGCAGGAACTCCAAGCGCTGCTCGACGCCGGAGTCACAGCTTTGGACGTTCGTCCAGGCGACGCATTCGCTTCCGGACACGTGCCCGGTTCCATCAACATCGCATTGTCGGGGCAGTTTGCCTCCTGGGCCGGGTCCGTACTCGGTCTTTCATCGCGTCCCGTCCTGATCGCAGAAACGGCGGACCAGATTTCCGAGGCGCGCTTACGCCTGGCGCGCGTCGGAATCGAAGACGCCCGCGGATACTTGCAGGGCGGCTTCGCTGCATGGAAGGAAGCCGGCTTGCCGATCGCCGAGTTCCAGCAGATTGCTGTCGAAACTCTGCGAGATTGGCTGCAAGCTGGCCACGCTGAACTGCTCGACGTTCGGCGCGAAGGCGAATGGAAATCCGCTCACATCCAGGGCGCCACGTGGTCCCCTCTCGACACTCTCGCGAAGTCTCTACCTCCCATCGATCCGAACGCTCCCATTGCGGTGCACTGCAAAAGCGGCTACCGAAGCGCCATCGCGTGCAGCGTCCTGCAGCGCGCCGGATTCCGCAATGTAGCCAACGTCGTGGGCGGCTTCGACGCATGGCAAGCCGCCAATTTGCCCTTTGTGACCGCGCAGCCCATCGAAGTCTGAGGCCCGCCGCGATCGGCACGAGCCTCAGTGGATTCACTCCGGCTCTCTCTCTTTTACAAAGAACGCAGGAAGCTCAGCAGGTCCTGCATCTGCGATGGTGTCAAGGCATTGAACTGGTGCACGACTCCGCTCGCCTCCGACTCGCGTCCATCATGCGCCCGAATGGCTTGCACTAAGTCAGACGTGCGACCGTCGTGCAGGAAAAAGAGCCGTTGTCCCAGGCCCCACAAAGGTGCAGTGCGGAATTGATCCGCGCCCGCTGCTCCTTGCGCGATCCGGTCCGCCAGCCCCCATCCCATGTGATGGAGCGCGAAATCGGAATAAGGATTGTAGGTAACGTTTGACATCCCTGTGTACCGGGATGTTCCGGTCGTGAGCGAGGGCGAATGACACAAGGTGCATCCCACCTTATCGAATAGCTGTGCGCCATTCTGGGTGGGAACCGTGGGGGTTGCGGGTGTCGGCGGAGCGGATAAGCGAGCGAAGTTGGCGAAGTTTTCGATATCCGTAACTTGCTCTCCGCCGCTGCTCGATGTACTGGAGTCCTCGGGCGACGGGTTAAACGCGCATCCCGCGACGGCCGAGCGCTCGTTCGGGAATATCTCATTCGACACTCCCTGTTCCACGTTGTACGCTTCCGCCACAAACATAAGCAGAGACTTGTTCTGCGCCTTCCAGCCAAAGCGCGTGATGGTGCCGTCATTTCCGCTCGTGTTGAAGGTGCCGCGAATTCCGAGGAGCGCCTTGCGATCTGCATTCGCCGCCAGGTTTGCCCGAAGCACATCGTCGGGCGTCATTTCCACCAGCCCGAGTCCGAACAGCGGCGTGGGAATCCGGAAAATCACGTTGTTGCGTCCAAGCTCTTTTGCAAAGTCGGGTTGAGCCAGACTGCATCCTGCGGCATCACTGCGGCCAGTGATCGTGAAGAGGTTATGGACACCACCGTCCGGAACAGCTCCCCGTTGTGTGACCGTCACGACGAAACGAGCTTCCCGAACCGGACCATTCGCTGTAATGAATGGCGGAAGCGCATTGCGAGCGCCGTCCATTGTCGCCAGCGCAACCTGAGGATTGGGAATCGGACTTTGCGGGTTGTTCATTCCCGGGCTGCTTCCGCCCGCGCTGGGTTGCGCGTGGCACTGCGCACAGCTGTTTCCGTTGAAGCCGGGTCCCAGCCCAGTTCCAGTTTCTCCCGTCATTCCACCCTTCACTGAATCTACTTCCATGAAAGTTTGCAGTCCTTGCGTGAACATGGCCTGTTCGTTCGCATTCAAAGTGGGGTAGTAGCTTCCAGCCCCGGCCGCGCCGCTGCGCGGCCCAGGATCCTGTTGCGCCAACAGCTTCCGTTCGCTGAACGGGGTGAGTAGAGCCAGACACACTCGAACGTCAAAGTCTTTGTGCGATTCACTTGGGCCCTCCTTCGGGGGAAGCAGACACACGTCTGCCCTGTCATACATCGGTGGATTCGTGGGAGGAGTAGCGCGAAGTCTTCCCAATGGCCCAGCTCTGGCGACCTAACCCAGATCAGTGCGCGAGCACATTCGCGACACTGACACCATCCTCGGCCGTGGCGCCTGCGCTAGAGCTGGAATGACTTCAAAGCAAGTGCGAGATGGCGAGGACTCTAAGGTCGAACCGCGTTCGCGGTCAAGATGTCCGGAAGTACATGGGGCGAGTATGAGTCAACGCGGCACCACTGCGCTTTCGTCAGCTTTCGTCAAAGGTCCGTTAGAGACCTGGCTGTTGCTTGTGCTCGTATCAGGGCTCGGCTTTCAGCCAAGCGCTTCGCGATGCACACGTAGGCTCAAGACGCCGGGGTCCCCATCAAGCCCGTTCCTGGCTTGATGGGGTGGAGATGCCCTCGTCGTGTTTTGGAGGGCGCAGCTTCGAGGTTCGCGTAGGGGCAGACGCCCCGTCTGCCCAGCCGAGCGAAGCTCGGCTTCAGGAATTATCGCCCACCTCCTCTCTGTTTTCCGACCAACGCGACGCCGGGTCTTTCAGCACTCTGTGGACCCGAGTCCTCACATCAAGAACACCCAAAAGTACGCACGCTTGGGAGCGTTGGCCACATTGTTTAACTATCCTCTGCCTTTTGAGCTTGTTACCGAGAATTTGCAACCCCATGACAATTCCTTGACAATTGCTAACCCCTTATCTATGTACCCTTTCTTTGACAAGGCCGAGGCATAGGACCAGAATTGCACAGCTCGCTCGGGAGTCCGCACAATGCCCGGTTCCTAACAATTTCTGTTTCGAGCGTCTAATTGCGGAGTGGTTCAATTCTCCGCAGGAAACTGGATAATGGAACGAATTCTCGTTGTCGAGGACGACCGCGCCGTGCACCGGGCCCTAAAACGGCTATTTGAGCCGGAGGGCTACTCTGTCGACGCTGCCTTCGACGGACAGTCCGGACTCGAAGTATTCCGCAGCGCCCAGCCCGCCGCAGTGGTGCTCGACTTGCGCCTCCCGGGCATGCCGGGCCGCGATGTTTGCCGGGAGATCAAGCAATCCGCCCCCGCCGTCCCTGTGATCGTGCTGAGTGCAGCCTCCGACGTGATGGACAAAGTTCTGCTCCTGGAACTGGGTGCTGACGACTACGTCACGAAGCCATTCAGCCCAAAGGAATTGCTGGCTCGCGTGCGCGCGGCGGTTCGGCGGTCGAACCGGCCAGTGATCACTGAAACCTTCGCGTTTGACGGCGTCGTGGTCGATTTCACTAAGATGCAGGTACTGCGCGAAGGCGCTGAGGTCGCTCTGACTCCTCAGGAGTTCAAGATCGTCAAGTTCATGACGCAAAATCCGAACCGTGTGATTTCGCGTGAAGAGCTCTTGAATGACGTTTGGGGATATCAGAACTACCCCACCACGCGCACGGTCGACAATCATATTCTGAAGCTCAGGCAGAAACTGGAAACCGATCCCGCCAACCCGGTCCACTTCCGAACCGTGCATGGGGTAGGCTACAAGTTTGTGCCGTAGCCGCAGCAACTCAAGCGCAGGCATTCGGAGGAGCGCGAACAAGGATGGGAAAGTTCCGACTACGGACGAAATTCCTGTTCTCGCTGATCCTGGTCGGCGTCGGGCTCACTGCGGGCACGTTGTTTGTCGCCCGTCAGACCGCCGAGCAGCAGGTTCGTCTGCAGATCCATCAGGATCTTCACAACTCGGTATATACATTCGGAAACGTTCAGAAGCTCCGCGAACAATCTCTTACCCATTCTGCAGAACTGGTGGCCGACCTGCCTATCCTGAAGGCACTCATGACCACCAACCATCCGGTCACCATCCAGGATGCGTCCCAGGAATTGTGGCGGCTTGCGGGCAGCGATCTCCTAGTCTTGGCCGACCGCACTGGGAAGCTGGTCGCGTTGCATGCGAAAGCATCCGACTTCGGCAGTGATGCCGCGCAGAATTCCCTCACGAACTCCCTTGCTTCGGAGCAGGGTGCACATTGGTGGTGTGGCAGCAAGCATCTGTTCGAAGTCTCAATCCAGCCGATCTACGTGGGCAACCGCTCCGAGAATCGCGTTCTGGGCTATCTTGCACTCGGGTATGAAATCGATGACCGCGTCGCCCGCGAGTTGAGCCAGGTCGCCGCCAGTCAGGTAGCGTTTTTGTATGGAAACATCCTGGTACGCAGCACGCTCTCGCCCCTGCAGGAAACCGATCTGATCCAGCATGTGAGCAATTCATTGAACGGAAGTGAATCTACTCCCACCCAGATTCAGCTCGGCCAGGAACGTTTTCTGGCCACCAAGGTCGACCTCGCCCCCGGAGGCACGCCCCCAGTGCAGTTAAGCGTCCTCAAGTCTCTCGATCAGGCCACCTCATTCCTGGGCCGCCTGAACCGCCTGCTCCTCGCCTTGGGATTGCTAGCTGTCGTGGTCGGCAGTTGCATGGTCTTCATCTTCTCGCACACCCTCACCCGTCCGCTGGGCACCTTGGTGGAAGGCGTTCGCGCCTTGGGCAAAGGAGACTACGACTATCCCCTGGTCGTCCGTGGAAGCGACGAAGTGGCCGAGGTCACTGCATCCTTCCTCCGCATGAGAACTGGCTTGCAGGAAACGCAACGCAGGTTGATCGAAGCCGAGAGGCTTGCCACCATCGGCCGCATGGCAAGCTCGATCTCTCACGATCTGCGTCATAGCCTGGCCGCCGTCATGGCGAATGCCGAGTTCCTTAGCGACAACAATCGAAGCAGCGCGGAGCGCGACGAGCTCTATCACGAAGTTCTTATGGCTGTGGAAGACATGACCGACCTTATCGACTCGCTCCTTGAGTTCTCACGGACTCGGGAGTCGCTCCGCCCCACTTACGGAGATCTGGAAGAGGTGGTCGAGCGTTCCATCCAGAGTGTACGCGCCAATCCGGAGTATCATTCGGTGCACATCACCGTCCACAAAGACGGAGCTACCGATGGCTGGTTCGATTCCCGCAAGCTCGAGCGCGTTTTCCAGAACTTGCTCATCAATGCTTGCGAAGCAGTGTCGCCCGAAAAGGGCCACATCCGTGTGGACATTCATGCTAACAAGAGCGCCATCGAAGTGCGCATCGCCGATAACGGACACGGCATTCCGGACCTCGTGCGCGAACGCCTGTTCGAACCTTTTGTGAGCCAAGGCAAGGAAAACGGCACAGGCCTGGGCTTGACTGTCGTGCAAAAAATCGTGCAAGACCATGGTGGGGACGTGAGAGTGGAAAGCACATCTTCCGACGGTACAGTCTTTCTGATCGTGCTTCCGGGAACGCGCGGAACGCCAATTGCATCCGCGACCGGCGATGGTGTCGTGCGCTCCAACGCTCGTGTTAAAACAGCCGAATGAGAGCTGGTACCCCGCAATTTGCTAAAGAACAATTAGGCGAAATCAAACTGCACCTTGTTTTTCTTTTGGGGGGAGTATGTGGATCGAGCGTCCTTTCGCTTACATCACGTTAGTCTTTCTCCTGATCGTCTCTTTCGCTTCAGAGCGCAGCGTGGCACAGTCCCCGGCTTCTGATGGTAAGACTACGCAGGACGCTGCTCTCGCGGAGACCGTCAAGCAACTGCAGGAACAAGTGAAGGAGTTGCGTTCCATCGTCTTGGATCTCCGAACCGAATCGGAACGCTACCATGCCGAAGCCAACGAACTCCGTCAGGAATTGCATTCTGCGGTCGCCCGTCTGCCGCAGCAGCCCGCAACTGAGGTCCTGCAGACCTCCGAGCAGTCGAGCGGACAGCCTGAGGCGACTCAGCCCAACTCGAGTAGCACACAGGAATCCAAAGTCAACGCTCGACAGGAAAGACTCGAGGAGCAATACGAACTGCTCACCGGCAAGATCGATGATCAGTATCAGACCAAAGTGGAGAGCGGCTCGAAATACAAAGTACGCCTGTCAGGCTTGCTGCTGATGAATGTTTTCAGCAATCGGGGTGGGATCCTGAACGCCGACCTGCCGGGCCTCGTAGATGCTCCTGACGCCCTTGGTCGCTCGAACAGTACAGGTTTTTCGCTCCGCCAATCTCAGATCGGCCTGGAAGTTTTTGGACCAGAGATCGCTGGCGCGAAAACGCATGGCGAGTTGCAGGCTGATTTCGCCGGCGGATTTCCATCCGCGCCCAACGGTGTGGTGTTCGGCTTAATGAGGCTGCGAACTGGCACTATCCATCTCGATTGGCAGCATACTTCCGTGGTCGCGGGCCAGGACAGCCCATTCTTCTCAGCGCTCTCGCCCACGTCTTTCGCCACCGTCGCCGAGCCCGCCTTCGCCTACTCCGGAAACCTGTGGACCTGGATCCCTCAGGTCCGTGTCGAGCACCGTCTCACGCTTGCCGAAAACTCGAGTCTCATGTTGCAAGGCGGAATTCTCGACGGACTGACCGGCGAGCGTCCCCTGTATTCCTACGGACGCGTGCCCCAGGCCGGTGAGTATTCCCGCCAGCCGGGATATGCAGGCAGGATCGCGTGGTCCCACAATCTGTTCGGTCAGCCCCTTATGTTTGGCGCGGGCGGATACTACACCCGTCAGAACTGGGGCTTCGATCGAAACGTCAAGGGTTGGGCGAGCACACTCGACTGGACAGCACCACTCGGCAGTCGCCTCAGCCTGAGCGGAGAATTTTATCGTGGCCAGGCACTGGGTGGACTCGGCGCGGCTGCCTACCAAAGCGCGCTGTTCAGTGGGAACCCCACCGACCCTGCCAGCCGCGTGCGCGCCCTTGAGACCATGGGAGGCTGGGCGCAACTGAAATTCCGCGCGTCCTCGAAGCTGGAATTCAACGCGGCCGCGGGGCAGGATAACCCGTTCGCGAGTGAGATCCGCGCTTTCCCCTTTTCTGCCTACACCAGCGTCGCCGCCGCAACAGCGATCGCTCGGAACCAGAGTGGGTTGTTCAACTTCATCTACCGGCCGCGCTCCGATCTGATATTCTCCGCCGAGTATCGCCATATCGCCACCTACCAGATCGACAACTCGCGTTACACAGCCGAGCAGCTCAACCTGGTCATGGGGATTTTGTTCTGAGCCGGCATTTTTTCATTTCGACAGTCTTACGCCTTGGCATCTCGCTTGGCTGCGTGGGTGTGTTTCTCGTCTCGTGCTTAACATCGCAGGCACAAGACTTCACAGTCACAGGTCAGGTCGAGCTGGTGAGCGAGGGCTCTTCGAAGAGCGCCAAGGGTGATCGCAGCAACGTGGTCGTATGGTTGACCGCTCTCGACGATCGTGCCGGACTGCACACCGTGTCTCAGGAAACTCCCCACCAGCCTCCGCGCCTGGTTCAAAAAGACAAGCGTTTCTCCCCGCACGTCGTGGTTGTGCCGGCCGGGACTTCAGTAGAGTTTCCGAACCACGATCCCTTCTTTCACAACGTGTTCTCGCTGTTTGAAGGCAAGCGCTTTGACCTCGGCCTGTACGAAGCCGGCACCACTCGCATGGTGCGATTCGATCGCACTGGCGTGAGCTATATCTTCTGTAACATTCATCCGGAGATGAGCGCCGTCGTGGTCGCTTTAAAAACTCCGTACTACGGAGTCTCAGATAAAGGCGGGAAGGTTGCCATCCCTCATGTGCCCGCCGGCCGCTATTCGATGCAAGTGTGGGCGGAGGGCGCAAGCGGCGACAATCTGAAAGCGCTCACTCGAGAGATTGAAATTTCCGAGAGCGCGCACTCCCTGGGAACGCTGCGCATTCTTGAAGACAGCCCTCCGGCGCCCCACAAGAACAAGTATGGCCGCGACTATGACGCGCCGGGCACCGACTATCCCCCGGGCGAACCTAAATAAAAGGTATGGACGGCAGCCGCACTCGGCGGGAAAACGAGATAGGTGAGCAGCAAGAGTTTCCCTCGAAGGACATGGATATCGCCACAAACCGGCCTACTTGCCCACCTTCTGATCAATCTGAGCGATGAGGTTTTTCACGTCCGCCGCCATTGGACTGCTGGCGTCATATTTGAGAAAGTGCTGGAAGGCGTGCCTGGCGTCGTCTGCCTTTCTCTGACGCAGCAGCGCATACCCCAATATGACGTAAACACCCGGATTAGTTTCCTTTAGCTTGATCGCATTTCGGGCGTGCGCCGCTGCTTCAGGAAATCTGTTTAGCGCGAATGTCACCTTTGCGAGTTCAAATTGTGCTTCGGGATTATCGGGCTCGAGCTCCGCAAAGCGATTGAACCGTTTCTCAGCGATTTCTACTCGATTTGTCTTCGCATAGAGGACGCCCAATAAGTATTGGGACCGGGGCATCCGGTCCTCGATCTCTATGGCCTTCAACAAGGACGCCTCGGCTTGCGGCCCTTGGTTGGACTGCACTTGGGCGACTCCGAGAAGCTGGTACGCCTCGGCATACTTCGGATATAGCTCAGTTGCTTTCTGCAGGTGAGGGATCGCGCCAGAAAAATCGTTGCCGTTGACAGCCCTTTGACCGATATCGAATTCTGTTTTCGCTTCTGCAGGAATTGCTGCAATGCGGGCGTCGACCACACCCGTTGCCGGCGCCTCCGGTACTTTGTTACTCTTCGCCTTCAGCGTAATCCATTCCAAAGTGCGGCACGGATTCATGCTTACGTCAACGCGTCCCGAGACAGGGCGATACCCGGGAGCCTCGATTTTATATTGGATGACCATGCAAGGCACACCCACACCGAATTTCCCCATTCGATCCGTGATCGTGGTGGTGCGCCAACTGCTTTCGCCGTCGGTCCACAATTGGACTTGCACAAATTGTGCCGGGGTATTGTTTTCATAGCGGACAACACCCTGAAAATTGGTCCCTTCCATACCACTCTCGCTTTGCAGTTGCGCCAGAACAGGCACAGCTGAAAAAGCGAGAGCAATCCACGCCACATATCGCGCTAGCTTTCGGCAGGAATGGATTCGCATGGGACACCTCCCAACAACGATCGATTCGACGTAAGTGCGCGCACCCACTACCTCGGCGGAACGACGCTATTTCACATTTTCCCTGCCCTTCCCAATTTGCCTATCGAGAATATTGTGATCCGGTTTCGCCGAGAACTCAATGCCCTTGTGTCTGACGTCCCTTCGTTCAACCCCTTAAACAGTCGTCTCCGTGACCGGAGGTTGCGTTCTCCAGCAAACTTTGGAACCGAGTTCCTTGAAAACGGCCCCGTAATTTAGCTAAGAGTTCCTAATGCTCTTGCTCGCCTTGTCAAACGTCACCACACTCTTCCGAAAATAGGACTCATTCGCCATGTGGCACGCCAGCGCCGCATGATTGCCGAACACGGCATCCTCGACCACCGGCTTTCGCGTCCGCACCGCCTCGAAGAACCTCCACAGGTGCGGCTTCAGCTCATCGTAAGAAACACCGCGATAGCTCGTAGCAGCCTCCAGCGGCTCTTGGCCCGGTGGAGGATCATGTTCCGCGTGCCACTGCTTCAAGTACTCTTCCCGCATTGCTCGCGGAAAAGACTGCGTCGCGTAGTAGCTGGGAGAAATGTCGACGCCTGGCTGAGGAACGTGCGTGACGGCGCCTTCGCTCACCTCGATGTACCCCTTCGCCCCCTGGAAGCGCACGACCTCCGGACTCTCCGTCCCCAGGTTGAGCCGCGCGTAAATCGGTACATTGCCATATTCGAACAAGGACGCATGTACATCGGGCATGTTCCGGCCGTCTTTCCAGCGCAGAATGCCGCCCATCGCCATGGCCCGCTTCGGTGGCTCATTCAAGTTCAGCGCGAACATGATCCCGCTGATCATGTGCACCAGCAGATCGCCCGCAACCCCGGTGCCGTACTCCTTCCAGCAGCGCCAGCGCGCGAAAAGCAGAGGATCGAACGCGCGTTTCGGAGCAGTCCCTTGCCACATGTCCCAGTCGAGTGTCTGGGTCGAAAGGTCGGGCGGCGGTGGATACTCCCATGCTCCCGTGGGATCGTTGCGGCCCAGCGTGCCCTCCACCAGGCACAGGTCTCCAATCGCCCCCTGCGCGAGCAGTTCCTTCGCCTTCCCGTAAATCGCCGAACTCACTCGCTGCGATCCGACCTGCACGAACTTTCCCGTCTTCTGTTGCGCCGCCGCCATATCGAAGCCATCGGCGACCAAGTGCGACATCGGTTTCTCGCAGTAGATATCCTTGCCCGAATTCACGGCATCCACGACGATCTGGCGATGCCAGTGATCCGGAACTGCCGCGATCAGGCAGTCGATCTCCTTATTGTCGAGCAGTTCCTGATAGCGCCGCGTCGTCGGAAGGGAAGCGTTGACGATCTCCTTCGCGAGGTTATGCCTGCCATCGTATAAGTCGCACGCCGCCACGCATTCCACGCCCGGCAGCGTGATGGAAGTCGTCAGCAATCCCGAGCCTTGCATCCCAACGCCAATGATGCCGAAGCGAATGCGGTCGCTCGCCGGACCGGGGCGTGCCGGCGGTATCGCTTCTGCGTCCAGACAGATCGTATTCGCGGCCGCCAGAGCACCCGCAACTCCACCGCTGGTTTGCAAAAATTCACGACGGGAAAAATTCTTCTTCATAAATCCTCCCACAGTGAGCTGGTAACGACCCTAACTACTTTGCGAGCGGCTTCATCGCGACTTCCTTGAAGAAGACCACGTCATTGTCGCTATGGTTCTGCAGTCCAATGTAGCCGTCATTGGGACGCGGCCCACGTTGCGGTTCAAAATTGAACTTCCGTTCGGGCACGGGTTGCCCCTCGACATAGTCCGTGACCTTCGCACCGTTTAACACCACTATCGTCCGCGGACCATCAAGAGTAATCTCCATCGTGTTCCACTCCGGCCCGGGCTTGCCCGGTTTTGCCAGCGGCTTGGTCAGCGAATAAAGCGTCCCCGTAACGTGGTACTCATCTTCATTGGACTTCTCGGGCTCATTGTCAATCTGAACCTCGTACCCATAGTGCACTGGCATCCATTCCTCTCGCGGTTCAATCGGAATGCGAATGAACACGCCGGAGTTGTCATTGTGATCGCGCATCTTGTACACGACGCGAATCACACAGTCTCCCAGTTTTCCTCCCGTCCAGTACAGTAATCCCATTCCCCCGTGCGTGCGGATGAGCCCGTCCTCGACCGTCATCTCGCCCGGACCCACATGTTTCCACCCGACCAGGTCCTTGCCATCAAAAAGCTGTTTCCATTCACTGGATTGGGCCAAGGCGATATTCGCAGAGAGAAAAATCAGAGCTATCAACAGAGTGGTGCGCACAATTCACCTCGACCCAGCAAAGTACTCGGCACATGAAATTTTCGCCGTGCGCCGAGATTATAGTTCCTCATTCCCGCCAGCACACGAACCGAAGGAGAGACTCGCCCAAACCGACTCTCTTGGATAGAAATTCGCCTGTCGAAGGTTGTGAAGCAAACCGGCAGAATATGGCATGATGCTGGCCAATACATACTCTGCGAGGACCGATGACCTCGATCTCAGAAACAGCGAAGCATCTCCTCTCACTCGAAGGCAAGGTCGCTATAGTCACGGGCGCTGCTTCCGGCATCGGGCGCGGTATCGCGTTGCGTCTCGCCGAATTGGGCGCCGCGATCGTCATCCTGGACATCGATGCAGCGGGAGCCAAATCCACCGAGGAGAGGATCGCTCAGCAAGGAAAGGTGCGCTTCGAGAAGTGCGATGTCCGTTCCAGTCGCGATTGTCAGCGAGCGGTTGCGGCAGCCATCGATGCCTTCGGCAAAATTGACATCCTGTGTAACAACGCCGGTGTCATCTTCCGCAAGGATGTCACGAACCTGACAGAAGACGAGTGGGATCTCGCTCTCGACGTCACCTTGAAAAGCATCTTCCTGCTGTCACGCGAAGTGATCCCCCACATGATCAAGGCCGGCAGTGGTGCGATCATCAACACCGGCTCCGGATGGTCCCTGAAAGGAGGCCCGCAGGCCGCTTCCTATTGTGCGGCTAAGGCGGGCGTTCTCAACCTGACCAGAGCCATGGCCATCGACTACGGCAAACACAACATCCGCGTGAATTGCGTCTGCCCCGGCGACATCGATACTCCCATGCTGCAGAGTGAATGCGAACAACTCGGCGAGAAAACCGTAACCTTCCTGCGCGAAGCGGCCAACCGTCCCATCGCTCGCGTGGGCACTCCTGAGGATGTGGCGAACGCAGTACTTTTCCTGGCAAGTGGGATGGCGACGTGGATCACCGGCACGCACCTGGTCGTCGACGGAGGCGGCTTGGCCTAAAGAAACTGGCCTAAAGAACCAAGTGTGAGTGGTGGACGAAAAACGATCAACCAGCCGCATAGCGGCGACATTCGTTAGCCCAGCGCGTAAGCGCTGGGTAGGGAAAGATGAAACAAATCGAGCCCGCTTCAGCGGGCGACACAATTCTCGTGACACGCTCTTTGAAGGGACGCGTCTTCAGCAACTGAGAAAACGAAATTTCGACCTGAGATGAACCAATCTGACCTGCGAAATCCCGCTAGTCGCCTTCCACTGCGCTGGCCGCACCCACCGGAATAGCCTTCCCCGAGAGCGTTGTCCAACCGCGTCGCGAGAGATCCCAGAAAATCAGGTACCCGGCAACGCCAGCCATCGCGAGCAGCACGAATCCCCAAATCCACTGGCCAAATACCAGCTTGCCAATCCCAAACAAGCATCCGTAGACCAGGATCACGCCCATAACCCAGTTGAACGCGTTCGCCTTAACGTCGCGCACCTCAGGCAGTTCCGGCACCAGCTTTGCGATCCGCTTCCACCCGTAGACAGTCGGATGCACTCGCTTGTAGAAGCCAATCAGGGTCGCATCGGACTCGGGATGAGTCGCGAACGTCGCAATCACCCAGGCGATCGTCGTCACGAATCCGGTAATCAAGGCAGTTTTCGCATAGACCAGGGTGTCGTTTCCGCTGAACGGCACTCGGCTTAATCCCATGGTCATCAGCGCCGCTACCGCCATCGCCACAATCTCACTCCAGGCGTTGATGCGCGACCAATACCAGCGCAGGATATAAACGGCGCCCGTCCCGAAGCCGATGTTCAGAACCAGTTGCCATCCCTGGTTAATCGATGCCAGACGCGTCGCGGTATAGCCGCTCCCGAGCACCAGCAACACCGTGAACAGCTTGCTGATCAGCACGTAGTGCTTCTCGGTCGCGCGGCGCACGAAAAATCGTTTGTAGAAATCATTGACCAGATACGAACTACCCCAGTTCAACTGCGTTCCGATCGTCGACATGAACGCCGCCAGGAACGCTGCCACCATCAGGCCCCGCAACGCGGGCGGCAGATAATCGCGCAGCACCATTACATAGCCCTGCTCCGGATTCTGTGCGAAGGCCGCACTCGGATGCAGTCCGCCATAAGGCGAATACACGACGATGGCCACCAGCCCCGTCACCACCCAAGGCCACGGCCGCAGCGCGTAATGCGCGATGTTGAACCAAAGCGTGGCGCCCAGCGAATTCTTCTCGTCTTTCGCGCTGAACATGCGCTGCGCGACGTAACCTCCGCCGCCTGGTTCTGCTCCCGGATACCATGCCAGCCACCACTGCATGCCCAGGTAAACGATGAACGTCAGCACCGGAAGCGTCCACAGCGCGTTGGTCGTGAATCCCAGGTGAAAATCCGGCAGAAAGGCCGTCGGATCGGAGACCTGCAGGCCGGATTGTCGCGCATTGTTCGCGATGACCTGCAAATGCACCTGCAGAGCCTGCATGCCGCCAATCTTTGCCACCGCCACCCAGGCCAGCACGATGATCATCGCCATCTTCAGGGCAAACTGGAAAAGGTCCGTCACCAGCACGCCCCACAGTCCGCCAATGAACGTGTAAAGCCCCGTGAATGGAATCAGGATGAAGACGCAAATCAGCAAGGCCGTCGAACGCGGATCGCCCAGCGTGTAGTGAATCGCATGGCTGCCCACGCTGAGCTGCAACACGCGCCCGGCCGCGATCGCCGGGCCCAGCAGTACGGTGATGATGCTCACCATCGCCTGCGTCACCCAGCCCAGGATGAAGCAGTTCATCAACAGACCCAGGTAGATTGCCTTGAATCCGCGAAGAAACGCTGCCGGCTTGCCTCCATAACGAAGCTCAACCAGCTGTACGTCGGTCAGAATTTCCGCCCGCCGCCAGTAGCGCGCAAAGAAGAAGACCGTCAGCATGCCGCCAACGCACGAGCCCCACCAGATCCAGTTCCCGGCAATTCCTTGACGTGCCACCAGCCCACACACCAGCAGCGGAGTATCGGCGGCAAACGTCGTCGCCACCATGGACGTTCCCGCCAACCACCACGAAACGTCCCGTCCCGAGATGAAGAACTCTTCCGTGTTCCCGCTCGCCCGCTGCCGGTAATACACGCCGATCAGCAGATTCGCGATGAGATACCCGATGATGACAAGCCAGTCGATGGAGGTGAGAGGCATGAGTCTCCGTAATGCAAAGACCGAGAAAGAGAACCTGAGAGTTCGAGAGTCGAAAGCTAGAGCCCAGAGCCTACGGCCTAGAGCCTGCTCTTTTCCTACCGAAACCGCCGAATAAACAAGGTATGCCGTTCCGACCGATAAAACCCAACTCCGTAAATCACGGCTTTTCCCGTTGTGGAGTAGATCACCTGGCGAATTCTCAGCAAGGGCGCGCCCCGCGGTACCGAGAGCAGTTCGGCATTGTGCACATCTGCGGGCGTTGCGTCCACCTCTTCATCCGCGTACGCAAGCTCGACCCCATGATCATGTTGCAATGTGGCAAAAAGCGAATTCTTCCCGAGCGGCGCAGAAATAAGGTCCGCGAATTCCGGACCCGGAAGGTAAACTGTTTCCAGCGCAAACGGATCATCTCCGGTAAGCCGAAGCCGATCGATTTTCACCAGGTGACTGGTCGCGGGTAATCCCAGCCGGGCTGCAATCTCGAGTTGTTGCTCGATCAGTTTCGCCGAGAGCACGCGTGTCCGCGGCGGCAGTCCGCGGCTGGACATATGTTCCGTATAGCTCATCAGTTTGTTGAAATGGATTTTCGGGGGCGCAACGAACGTGCCCGATCCGCGCCGTCGCTCGACGATCCCTTCCCGCTCCAGCCCGGCGAGTGCATGGCGAGCCGTCATCAGGCTGACACTGTGAATCCGGGCCAACTCTCGCTCAGAATCTACCGCATCGCCAATCTTTAAATGGCCGCCCTCGATGCGCTTACGAATAACGTTCTGGATCTTCTTATACGCGGGCGTTCCATTCCGGCCGCCGTTTCGGTTTTGCGCCATCAATTTCCTCACGTTCGATCGAACACTTCCCCTAGGGACCAGGAATGCGTGAGTACGCTTGCGAAAGCCTCGTGCGAGCTATATAGCACATGCGCTGTCTCACGTAAAGGGGCACTTCACACTGAATTCCTAAGCGTAGTATCCGCCACAACTGCTTCGCTATATAGCGGCAGAGTGCTATAGGATTGATTCTGCCCTATTTACCTTGCTCTGGCGTCCCAAAACCGTTCCTGAGAACCGGGCGAACCCGGGTTAAAACCATTCAATACCAGAAATTGTAGGCATCATTTGATCTCTTCAATTTTCCGTAGAATCCGGCGGGAAGGTCCTGTGTGCCCTACCGGACGCTCAAATGCTTTTTCGCGGAGACGAAGTGCTATGCAGCTTCCGCTCGCATGTATTCGATGAATTGCTGAGGAAAATTGAAATTTTCTTCTTGACCTTACACACACTACTGCTATATAGCATATGGCCATTCGTGATGTGGGTTCTCTGTGGTCTGCCCAGAAACTTAAGCGCGTGGGGAGGTTCTGTGATGAAAAAGGTATGGTTCTTCGCCTGTGTTTTGCTTGTGGGAATAGCGCTATTCGCGCTCACGCTGCCAGCCTTTGGCCAGGAAGTGACGGCCGCGATCGTCGGTACGGTGACCGATCCTAGTGGAGCTCCAATTAGCGGTGCAGCCGTAACTGCGACGGACATCGAGCGTGGCACTACATGGACCGCGAAAACCAACGACTCCGGTGCCTACAATCTGCCACGCGTTCCGATCGGAACGTATAAGGTCGAAATCGGAGCGCCCGGTTTCCAGAGAGCGGTGCATCCGCCATTCACGCTCGTGCTCAATCAGACCGCCCGCGTCGACGTTACGATGAAAGTTGGCCAGGTGACCGAGACCGTCGAGGTTACCGGCACCGCGCCCGTCCTGCAGACCGAGAACGCGCAAGTCAGCACCATCATCGACGCCAAGACCAACGACAACCTCCCGCTCGCGACACGTAACTTTATTCAGTTGACCCTGCTCACCCCGGGAGCCATCTCTGTCGACCCGCAGAGCATGAATACCGGCTCCAATCTCGCCGAAGAGGGTGGCCGCCCCTATATCAACGGAAACCGCGAGCAGGCAAACAACTTCCTCCTCGATGGTGTGGACAACAATCAGGCCTCGGAGAACCTCGCCGGCTACACGCCTTCCCCGGACGCGATTGGAGAATTCAACCTCATCACCCAGAACGCCTCCGCGGAGTTTGGCAACTACAACGGTGGCATCATCAGCGCCACCATCAAGTCGGGTACCAACGGCCTGCATGGAGATGTGTTCGAGTTTTTCCGAAACGACAAATTCAACGCGAATAAATGGGAGAACGGCCTGGGCAAGGGGACCGCAACCGGCATCATTCCGACTCCGAAACTGCGCTGGAACATGTTCGGAGGCACCCTCGGCGGTCCCATCATCAAGAACAAGCTTTTCTTCTTCGGGGACTACCAGGGAGGGCGCCTCGACTTCCCAGCCAGCACCAGCAACATGACCGTCCTCACTGCCGATGAGATTAACGGAAATTTTGGCGCGCTTCTCCCCAAGGCCCAACTCTATAACCCTTGCGCCGCCGGCACGGGTGGCACCTCGGGGACACCCTGCAACATCCTGTCCCCCGCTTCCCGGAACTCGCAGCCCTTTCCGAATAATGTGATCCCGGCGAACATGCTGGACCCGACTTTCACTGCGCTGGTCACGAACGCCCTGTACCCGAAGGCCGTTACGACCTTGTCGAACGGTTTTGGCCAGGCATTGAATACAACTTCTCAACAATTTAATAGCGATCAGGGCGACATCAAGATCGATTTCGATCCTTCAGAAAGAGATAGATTCTTCGGTCGCTACTCCAAAGGCGATCAATACGACCCACTATCGAATTCCGTCGGCCTCCTTGGAAACACGGTCAATGAGGCTTACATCCAAAGTGGCGTTATCAACTGGACCCACACCTTCTCTCCAAACCTTTTGAATGAGGCCCGCGTAGGGTTGAACTGGACGAAGTTGCCGCATGGACTTACCACTTTCAACAGTTCCGTGGGTAAGCTCGCTGATCAGATCGGGATTGCTAACGGGAATCCGAACGGCCTGATCGGCCTCCCTCTGCTTAGCTTCGGTGGAGGGTCGGGCACGAATCCCAACACCGGTACCCTCGCCAATCTTGGCAGTGCCGGTGTCACGGAAAAGTTCTCCTCCACCGTTGAACAATTCACCGACAATCTGATTTACACACGCGGTCGCCACTCCATAAAGGCTGGCTACCAGATGAACTACTACAAGATCAATGTGTTCTATAGCGGTAACGGTGGCGAGCTTGGGATTCTGATCTATGGATTGGGATCGGGCGGCAATTACACCGGCAATGGCAGCACTACTGCAACTACGGGCGATCCAACCGCAGATTGGGCGCTCGGTCTGCCTCAGACCGTAGCGCGCGGTACCTCTACCGGCGGCTGGCATCAGAGAGACTGGTTGTTTGCCGGCTACGTACAGGACGATTGGCGCGTTACCAATGACCTCACTCTGAATCTTGGCCTGCGCTATGAAGCGCGTACGCCATGGATCGAGCAGAACGATCGGCAAGTGGGCGTCAACATGTTCACCGGGGCCCTCGAATACCCCGGTCACGTTGCCGTTCAGGGAATCGGAAGCAATGGCTTCAGCCGTGGATTGTACAAGTCTGTCTATGGCCTGCCGGATTTTCAGCCGCGCATCGGCTTTGCTTACAGCCCTGCCTCCCTGAATCACAAGACCGTATTCCGGGGAGCTTTTACCATGTCGTCCTATCTTGAGGGAACTGGAACCAATCTACGTCTTACCCAGAACCCACCGTTCACTCCTGCCCAGGTCGAAGCGCAGAACGTGGCCAGCGGAACAGGTTTCACCACAGGGAATTCCTTTGCTTCGGCGGCGCCTCCGGGCGGCAACCCCTTTATCGGCGCGACCATGCTGACTTGGGACCCAACTGTCCAACCTGCAATTGCACAGCAATGGAACTTTTCGATCCAGCATGAGATTGCCAACAACACAACCTTCCAGATTGGGTACGTCGGCCAGCACACTACTCACCTCATGGTACCGGAGTGGCTGAAGCAGGGCGACCTCCAGCCCAACGGGACGATTACCTACCCCTACATTGGCGGGCAGAACCTTCCCGGAGTGGCTGGATCGACTGCAAAAGCTCCTACCTTCGGTCCCAATGGCTTCGGCAATGTGAAGGATACTGCTTCGAACGGCAATATGAACTACAACGCTCTGCAGGCTGTACTGCAGAAACGTTACACTTCAGGTTTGCAGACGCAGGTTTCTTATACCTTCCAGAAGTGCATGACCAACAACGACGGCTACTACGGGACCTGGGGAACAGCGACCCAGGCTTCCCCAGCCGCCAATTACTGGCAGAACCTCTACGATCCCAACTCGGACTACGCTCAGTGCTACTGGGATACGAAGCACGTACTCAGTGCCTATGCGGTGTACGAACTTCCCTTCGGAAGAGGCAAGCGCTTTGGTCATGACATGCCGGCCGTAGCCAATGCGATCGCCGGCAACTGGTCAATCAACCCGATTGTCTCGCTCCACTCGGGATTCCCACTTGCACTTTACGGCCCGGATAATTCCGGGACCGGTTCTCCTTCCCCACGTCCCAACTGCAATGGCCCGGTGCACTACCCTAAGACCGTAAGCAGCGCTGGAATGCAGTGGTTTGACCCAGGCGCGTTCTCCGCGCCTGCACCCGGCACATTCGGCAATTGCCCGGCGCAGGGGCCTGTCATTGGACCAACGTACAAAGACTTCGACATCAGCTTGCAGAAGAACTTCCTGTTCACTGAGAGGATGCGCCTGCAGTTCCGAGCCGACTTCCTCAATGCATTCAACCATCCCAACCTCGGCGCTCCTGCGCATAGTGTGGGCTCCGCAGGTCTGGGCCTCACCAATACTTCCCAGGACGCTCGAGAAATGCAGTTTGCTCTGAAGTTCTACTTCTGACGCTGCTTTCCGAACGAACTCGACTCGAATGTGAGAGCGACAGGCACTTTGGGCGCCTGTCGTTCTCCATTTATCATCGTTGCATGCAGATGTCCCGCCGGTTCCTTCTCGTGATCCCTCTCATTGCCCTAAGCACTGCCCTCTGGGCACAGAGCGCCAAAGCGCCCACTGACGCGGCTGCAACGGCCCACAAAAGCATCGAACTCGCCGAAACCGGCCATTGTGCTGAAGCTCTTCCAGCTCTAAACGGCATCACTCGCAAACAAACTGACAAAGACCTCAAGCGACGTGCCGGCCTCGATGGCGTCCGCTGCGCCATGGGCCTAGGCCGCTTCGACGATGCTCTGGAATTTCTCCGAACCCTGAATCGCGAATTTCCCACCGACCCGGACGTGCTCTATCTCTCGATCCACACCTTCTCCGACCTCGCCACGCGCGCATCCGAGGAACTGGCCCGCTCCGCGCCCTCTTCTTATCAGGCTCGTGAGTTGAATGCCGAAGCCTACGAGAGTCAGGGCAAGTGGGATCAAGCCGCGCAGGAATACCAGAAAGCCCTGGCCAAGAATCCCGACGCCCCCGGTCTCCACTTCCGTATCGGCCGCCTGTTGCTCTCGAAACCCAATCCACCCGCCGACGTCGTCGAGCAAGCTCGCAAGGAATTTCAAGCCGAGCTGAAGATCGATCCAAATAACGCTGGCGCCGAATACGTCCTGGGCGAGCTGGCCCGCCAGGATCAGAACTGGGACCAGGCCGTCGAACACTTCTCCCGCGCCTCCAAGCTCGATCCCGCATTCGGCGATGCGTTTCTCGGCTTGGGCGAGGCCCTCATCTCCAGCCGCAAGTTCCCCGAAGCCGTTCCGCCGCTCCAGACAGCCGTGAAACTTGAGCCCGCGAATCCCGGCGCGCACTACAATCTGGCTACCGCCTACAGCCGCTCTGGACGCAAGGCGGAGGCGGACAAGGAGTTTGCCATCCATCGCCAAATGACGCAGAAAGAGCCCGCGCAGAGTTCGGCTCCCACCGACACTCCGCCGGCGAATCCGAATTAGCCCAGCCACGAGACTCGATGTCTTCAATCATTTCAGCCACGCACCGATCGCAGTGAAGATCCCGATCCCAAGTCCTATGCACCTTCTCCAGTCGCGCCGTCGATTCCTCGGTAATCTCCTCGGCGCAGCGGCGGTCACGGCCTTCCCACGCTGGGGCCGGGCCCTGCCACAGTCGCCATATCCATTCGAGGAGGTCCTTGCGACCACCAGTGGCATCACCTGGAAGCACGTCGCCGGCAAATCTGCCGAAAAGTATCTTCCCGAGACGACGGGCGGGGGCTGCGCATTCCTCGACTACGACAACGACGGCTGGATGGACCTGTACCTCGTCAATAGCGGTGCCTGCGATTTCTTCACGCCCACTCCTCCCCTCCGCAACGCGCTCTACCACAACAATCGCGACGGAACTTTCACTGATGTAACGGAGAAAGCCGGCGTGGGCGCAGGCGGCTTCGGTCAGGGAGTCGCCGTCGGCGACTATAACGGCGATGGTTTCCCCGACCTCTACGTCACCCAGTACGGCAAAAGCATCCTCTATCGCAACAATGGAGACGGCACCTTCACCGACGTTACAGGAAAGGCCGGCGTGGCCGCTCCCGGGTGGGCTTCGAGTGCCGTCTGGTTCGACTACGACAACGATGGCCGCCTCGACCTCTTCGTTTGCCGCTTCGTCGACTTCGATAAGGCCAAGAGTAAAGACTGCCATGCCGGCGAAGATGCCAAGCGCGGCTACTGCATTCCGCATCTTTACAGGCCAATGGCCAGCTGGCTCTTTCACAACAACGGTGATGGCACCTTCACGGATGTCAGCAAGTCATCCGGAATCGCCAATTACCTCGGCAAGGCTTGGGGAGTGGTCGCGACGGACATCAATAACGACGGACGCCTCGATCTCTTTGTCGCCAACGACACGGTCGCCAACTTCCTCTTCGCCAACCGTGGCAACGGCCGTTTCGAGGAGATCGGAACCCAAGCCGGCGTGGCCTACAGCGCCGAAGGCAGGCCGCGCTCCGGGATGGGCCTCGATTCTGCCGACGTCAATCAAGACGGCTGGATGGACCTGTTCGTCGCCAACATCGACCACGAGATGTACTCGCTCTATCAGAACAATCACGACGAGACCTTCGACGACCAGGCCCTCGCCACCGGTATCGGCGCGGCCACCCGCCTGATGAGCGGCTGGGGCCTCAAGTTCTTCGACTACGACAACGACGGCAACCTCGATCTTCTCCTCGCCAATGGCAACCCTGACGATCTGATCGAAGAGCTCTCCCACCACCAGGTCGGCTACCGCGAGCCACTCTTGCTGTTTCACAACTCCGGCAACGCCTGGACCAACGTCAGCGCCCAGAGCGGTCCCATCTTCTCCAAACCTTTTTCCGCTCGCGGCCTTGCCATCGGCGATTTCAACAACGACGGCGCAGTCGATGTCCTGATTTCCGTGAACGACGACGCCCCTCTTCTCCTGCGCAATAACATCGGCGCTCAGAACCACTGGCTGGGTATCACGCTGGTGGGTAAAAAAGCGAATGCGGATGCAATCGGCGCCCGCGTAACTTACCAGGCAGGAGACCTCAAGCGAAGCCGCATGAAAGTGGGAGGCGGAAGCTATCTCTCCTACCACGATCCCCGCATCGTATTAGGAATTGGCAAGCGCTCCAAACTGGACTGGCTGGAAGTGAAATGGCCTCAACCCAGTGGCCGCGTCGAGCGCTTTGCCGATCTCCCGATCGATCGCTACATCACCATCATCGAAGGAGAAGGCAAGTGGAAGTAGGAATTCGATTGCGATTATGGATCGAGAGTAGTTAGTAGCTCTTAGCCGTTAGCTTTTAGCCGACGACCGACGACCGACGACCGACGACCGACGACCGACGACCCGAAACGTGTCCCCGAAGCCACCACGAAGTCTTCGCCAACGACTAACGACTAACGACCAACGACTAACGACCAACGACGTGTTTAGCCCTCACGGCGTCAGCCTCCCGGTCGAAAGATAATCCTGCGATGGAACGCCAAACGCATCCGCCACCCGGTTGAAGAACGCGAACATCGCCGTGACGTACACGGCCTCGGCGATCTGATCTTCGCTCCAGCCGGCGTCCCGAAGTCTCTGTACATCTTCGGCAGTCGTCCGAGGCGCCGCGTTTGTCACTTTCTCCGCATAATCGAGCAGTGCCCGTTCTGCCGCAGTCAATCCGGCATCATCGAGCTTACCCGCAAAAATCGCCGCCACGCATTGCTCACTCGCTCCCTGAACCCGCAGGAAGTAGGTATGACTGTCCAGTCAATACGGACAGCGGTTCAGATAGGAGACGTAGCTGGCGATCATTTCCTTGTGCTGCCGCGCCAGGTGTCCTTCGGAGAAGTGCACGGTATTTGAAAACTCCACCACCTGCCGCAAAAAATCCGGCCGCGCCCCAAAGCACTTGATAATCCCCGGAACCTGCTTCCGTCCCGAACCCGCCCGCCAGAAATCGTAAGCTGCGGCCGTGTCACCGGTTGCCTCGTGGTCTTCGATAATGCGGATTTTGGTGGAAGGCTTTGGTGATCCGGGCGTCTGGAGGACCGCACGTTTGTCATTGGTCATAGCGATTGATCGTACATCGTTCATGAAGATATATGAGCGGTGCCCCATCCTAACCTCGCGTTCTGTGCGAGGTTAGGGTGGGGATTTTCCTAAGAACAATACTCGGCGACGACCTTAAAAATCTGTGGCTTTGCAACGGTTCAGCCTTAGCCGAGCCGTAAACGCCACACTCATCGCGCTTCAGCCGCGGCCGCTTGCGCCACTGCGCCGCTCGCAGCCACCCACGGTTCCGCGGGTGTTGCCGGTAATTTGCTGCGCGAAAACAGTTGCCGGCACCACCACCATCAGGACGCACGTCCACCTGCTGAGCCAATGCATGATCCTCACTCTCCCAAGCAAGATTTGTGACGACGGCTTTAGGATTACCTGCTGTCGGTTTGTGGTTCGATCTTCTCGATTACTATTGCGCGCGAGCCGCCGCGCTCAAACACCTTGCCCGTCGCGGTCGCTTTCTGACCGGCAAAGGGCAGCAGCTTCTCGTTCTGACCGCTTGAAGGTGTCGTGTCCGCGATCGGCCAATAGATCGTGCCATCGGCGGTCAGCAGCACCAGTGGCGAGCCCGCCTTCGCGCAGGCGATCGCGCATTGCGAGCTGATCGGCTTCTCCAGTCCCTTCGTGAAAGCGCAAGCGGAGTCGAGCACGTAGCCTTTGAGAGTTGCAGTTTTCCCCTTAGTATCGGCTCCCCAAGGTGCCGCGACCAGCAGACACGGCACCGCCCACTTTGCTGCGATTGCTGCCATCCTCACGATGTCCCCCACAACCCAGAAATGAACTTCCCTCGCACCACGACACGATTTCCGAAAAAACCCCAGCCAGCCACTGCGGCCAGCTGGGGAAAATCATTGCCCGGCAGTCTGCTGCCGGTTTCTCTAGGGGTGCCTCAGAAGCGCGAGCGTGGGGCGGCGCAAGTGAGGACTGATGAATTGCTGGGCACTCTAATGGGGATGGGAAAGGGGAACAATACTGTAAAAGTATTAGTAAAGCTGTGAGTGTCGTGATGGCCTTGGACTCAGCGCCGAACCAGGTCTGCTGGTCTTTTGACGCTTTACGGCAACCCTCAGATCTCGAGGGCTGTTGATAGGGGTTTTGTGTGTAACCGCGATATTTCGCCAGTTAGGTTCCCGCACGCGACACAAATTCCAAATCCTCGTAGTCGTTCAATTGGCCTGTCGCAATAAATGTGCGACCTGAGACTATGGGATCGAGAATCATTACGCCACCACCAAATTCCTGCACATGCCAAGCGTGTTCCGGCTCGTTTGGATCAAAGGCCACAAGTTCGACTTCTGCCGGGTTTCCGTGGAAAAGTACACGGTCACCCTTTTTTATCTCTTCGCCGGATCGGTACTTGAGAATCAGAACACTCATACGGCCCTTGCCTAGTATCAGCATCGTTGGTGCTATGGCGATTTTTCGCCAATTGACGCGCCTGGATCAAGGCCATCAGCTATCATTCATCCCGTTTGCAGCTTTGGAAAAAGTCGGATGCACGAGACGCGTCAATCTCGGATAGCTAGGCTCACAGAAACAATAAGACGCCATCGCTATACATTGGCTCAGAGCAAACGAATTGTGAAAATAGTTCCACCTGAACGGAAGGATGAAGTCTTGACTCAGGTGCGTGAAATGGAGGACAAGCTGCGGGAAATGGAGAAAGAGTTGCACGATCTTTACGTGCAGCAAATTCGCGACGAGTCGACACAGTGACCGTCAGTGAGTTCTATAAAAAGGGATGTCAAGAAAAAAAGCTTTCCCACGGCCGGAGTGGGAATTGTTTCTCGACATCCAGCCCACCTTGGATATGCTTCGCTGAGAGCAGCTATGGCTTTCCATTCTCATAAGATCTTTCCTCTGTCAGTGACGACGCGATCGAGTTTGGGAGAGCGGCAAGTCACTGGTGTTGACTTGTGTCAACCATGGTTCTATCCGAGGCTCATGGCCTATGACTATTTCTGGTTATGCGAGGAGGCATAGCGTGTAATGGGTGACTCGGTGCCAGAGCACACGGGGCCAGATCTCATTGACTGATACTCTCCTCGAAACCGAGCATCCTCAGAACCGACCGATACCACCGTAGAGCAATTGCCAGAGATGGAAAGGCCTCTGCCCTCAGGAATGCTCAAGCTGCTTGCCGACTCAACTGTTGCGGATCGAAGTTCGCTCCTTTCTTCCACAGGGTCAAGGTGATGGCAGCGATTTTCCGTGCCAGGGTAAGGCGAGCCATGGTTGGCCGCATCCCCATGGCAACTCGGGTTTCATAAAAATCCTGGAGAGGGCCAGGTCGGCTGCTAGCCGAGATGGCTGCTCCTTTGAAGATATTCTTCAGGTCTGGATTGTGGTTGCGGTTCAGACCGCGCACGGTGATGCGCTCGCGGTTGCGTTGTAGCTTCCCTCGTACATAGCGCGGCTTGCGTTGTACCCTTCAGATAAAGTGCACCCTGCTCAGAACCCACCCAATCCCGTGATCCCCTTCCCTTCCACGCACTGATAGGCCTTTCCCGCCGCGAGCCCCTTGTATTCCTCGCTGCGCCCGCCAGGCCACTGAATCACCACGCGGTCGATCTGATCGCGCTTGCCCAGTCCGAACGTCACCGGCAACTCCGATTGCGAAAGATAACTCGAGCCGCTCTTCACCATGCGCGACTGATGTACCCCTCCGCACTCGATGCGCACTTCCGCTCCAATCGCGTCCCGGTTCGATTTCGTTCCCACCAGGTGAAAACGGATGCTGCGATTGCCCGCGCCCTGATCATTGCGATAAAGATACGCGGGCCCATTGTTGGTGGTGATCAGGAGATCGACATCTCCATCCCGGTCGAAATCTGCACAGGCCACGCCGCGCCCCACCTTCGATTGCGCAAACTCTCCGCCCGCTTCACTGGCCACATCGCGAAACATTCCCTTCCCGTTATTGAGAAACAGCTGAGGCGGCTGCGCGTAGCCAACGTTGCCGCGAATATTGCGAACCGTCTCATCAATGTGCCCGTTCGCCACCACCAGGTCTAAATATCCATCGAGATTCACATCGCAGAAAGCGCACCCGAATCCGAGACTGTTCTTCGAAGGCAACCCCACGCCCGACTGCGTGGACACATCTTCGTACACGCCCTTCTTCATCTCGCGATAAAGCCCGATCATCTCGTTATCGAAATTCGTGATCGCAATCCCCGACGTGCCGGAATTCGTGAAGTCCCCGGTATCCACGCCCATGCCCGCGCGCGCCTTGCCTTCGCTGCTCAGCGCGATGCCCGCCTCCATCCCGAGATCCCGAAATGTGCCATTCTGCAGATTGCGATACAGCTTGTTCGGCTGCGTGTCGTTCGCCACCAGCAGGTCGGGCCAGCCGTCGTGGTCGTAATCGAGCATGGCCACCCCGAGCGCCTTGGAACTGCTGTCGAAAATCCCGCTGTGCGCCGTGACGTCTTCAAACGTGCCATCCCCGCGATTGTGGAAGAGCCACGAAGTCTCGCCCCGATACGCTTCTGGCGTGCAGTACGACTTATGTTTCCCGTCCAGGCTGCAGAACACGTCATGGTCCGGCGACCACTTCACGTAGTTGCACACGAACAAATCCAGCAGCCCATCGCGGTCATAGTCGAACCACAGCGCCGACGTGCTGAGCGCCTGCCGCCCACCCAGCCCGCTCTTCTTCGTTACATCGACGAACGTGCCCCTTCCGGTATTCCGAAATAGCCGGTTCTGCCCTACGCACGTGATCAGAATGTCCGGAAAGCCGTCATTGTTGTAATCGCCCACCGCCACGCCCATGCCGTACATCTCGATATCCAGCCCCGCCGCGCGCGTCACATCCGTGAACGTGCCGTTGCGATTGTTCCTGTAGAGACGCAGCGTACTGCGCTGGCGTTCGTGCCCGGGCCAATCCATGCCGTTGATCAGCAGAATGTCCTGCCAGCCGTCCGCGTCATAATCCAGAAACGCGCAGCCCGACCCTAAAGTCTCTGGAAGGAGCTTTCCTCCATACGCGCCGCTGTTGTGATGAAACTGCAGTTCGGCTGCCGACGTGACATCGGTGAGGGTGAATCCAAGGTTAGAAGAAGGCAAGAATGGAAGGGCCCACGCATTCTTACCGTGCCCCGCCGCCCATGCGACTCCTGCCATGCCCCGCAGGAAGGACCGTCGGTTCAAGGGATATTCACCAGCCCGTTGCGGATGGCGTACACCACCAGTTCCGCGGCTTTGTGAATGCCCAGCGCGTCCATGATGTTGGCCCGATGCACCGCCACCGTATTGACGCTGAGCCCAAGCTGATCCGCAATTTCTTTGTTTGATTTTCCGTCCACGATCAACTGCAGGATTTCGAGCTCCCGCGCCGTGAGTCCGCCGTTGCGCTCGCCTTTCAAAGTGGATCGCTTTGCCACTTGGGGATCAAGAACCGTCTTGCCCTCGGCGACTTTTCGGATCGCCGCCGGCAACTCCAGATCCACCGCGTTCTTCAGAACATAGCCGCGCGCGCCCGCTTCGAGCGCCTGCCGCACCAGCGTCTCCTCCGAATGCATGCTCAGCATGAGAATCGCCTGCTCCGGATGCGTCTCAAGAATCTTCCGTGTCGCCGCCAAGCCACTCGTCCCGGGCAGCGCGCAGTCCATCACGACAACCGTGGGTTTAAGTTGCTTGGTGAGCCGGACCGCCTCCGCCCCATCACCAGCCTCTCCGACCACTGTGATGTCCGCTTCGTCCTCCAGAATTCGGCGGAAACCGCGCCGCACCAACGCGTGGTCGTCGACCAGCAAAACTGAAATTTTATTCGGCATGCAACTCCGCTTTCTCGCGCGGTACCCGCAGTCGGACTAATGTTCCTCCCGCCGGAGGCTGGCGGAATTCCAGGCTGCCTCCCAGCAACTCGGCGCGTTCCCGCATCGCGACCAGCCCGATCCCAGCCTTGGGCGTGTTCGCACCAAAGCCTTTCCCGTGATCTTCCACTTCCAATTCGAGGTCTTTCCCCGTGAAGCGCAGCCGCACCCAGGCCGCACGCGCCCCGGAATGCCGCGCCACATTGTTCAGCGCTTCCTGCAGCACCCGGTACACATGAATGCTCGCGCTCCCATTCAGCGGAAACGATACGCCGGATTTTTCGTAGGATATGTCAGTTCCCGTCTGCTTTTCCACCGTAGCAAGATACCAGTCAACCGTCGTCTCCAGTCCAGCTTCGTCCAGCATAACGGGATGCAGCGCCTGCGACAGGCTGCGCACGTTGTCCAGGGTCGTCTGCGTGATGTCCCGGACCTCTTTCAGTTCCACTCGCAGCGGCGAGCCTTCGGGCGTGTGCTTCTCGGCGCGTCCCAGCATGGCTCCGACCGCGGTCAGAATCTGGCCAAATTCATCATGCAGTTCCCGCGAGATATGGCGCAGCGTCGACTCCTGCGTGGCAATCAGCTTTTGCGCCAGATCGCTGCGCTGTTCCGACAACACAGCAAGTTGCCCGAACAGCTGCCGGTTCGTATAGATCACATACAGGCTGGTGAGCAGGATCGCCAGCAACGTCGCGCCCAGAAACACATACACCTGCCGCTGCACGCGATCATAAATCTGGCGGATTTGCAGGTTCGCCTGTTCCTCGCTCTCGTTGTTCTCCACCAGAAGCCGCGCCACCGCAGAGCTCAACGCCGCCTGCCGCGCCTGCAGCGTGAGCCGGATTTGCGCGCGCGCTTCGTCTGCCTTTCCATCTCGCGCTAACGCAAACGTCCGATCGACCGCGTCCCAGAATTGTCCCAGCGAGCTGGCCAGGTATTGCCGCTGCTCCGGCGTTCGGTGAGTCGCCGCCAGGTCCTCTTCCACCTTGAGCGCATTGTCCAGATCCGAGCGAATACGTTCAAACTGCGCTGTCCATGCGGTTAGCGGGTAGGGCTCGGTATTGTCGAGCATGTCCCGCATTCCCAACCCCAGGGAGTTGAGATCATTCTGAATGCGCAGCAACTGGAGAGAGTCGCGACGATTGCGATCGAGAAGATTGTTCTGCAACGCCCGCAAACCGGAAATCTGCTGGGTGGTATACCAGGAATACGCCACTACTGCTGCGAGCGTGACGATCAGTCCGAGAAAAAGCCCCGCCGTTGGCGACCGCACTGTCGAGCGCTGCACGCCCCGACATTATAACGTTTCCATGGAACGGCGGGCGTCCACTCCCATCGGCCGTTCGCTCGCGTAGGGGCAGACGCCTCGTCTGAAGCCGAGCGAAGCTCGGCTTCAGTAATTGTCGCCAACTAGCGGTGTCGGCATTGGACCGAAAACAGGAATTATGAGTGGTTGCCAATCTAAGAGCCGATTGTCTCGCAGCAACCTGCCGCCGGGCTGGGGCCCGGCCTACGCGTGCATTGCGGGTCAACCCCGCCCTCAGCCAGTCATGAAGAGTCGTCGTGCAGTGGGTCCTAGCCAACGACCAACGACTAACGACCAACGACTGTCTATTGCCGAACCATCTCGCGCTGACTTCTCTGCGGCACTTGCGGCCGCCGCTCATCGATCGCCTGAATCGGCGAGGTTATGATCGGCGTGCTGTACTCAGGATGATGAAACTCCAACCGCATCCCACGGCCCACAAATCGCGACTTTAACATGGTCCCGCCCCAGGTCGATCCCACGATGGACACCGAAACCGGACGCGGGCAGAACTTCGGATGTCCCCATAGCAGCGCCCGATTGTCCCCCAGAAACACCGCCGCATAACAATGATGTTGTGTCTGGATCAGCAGGACCGTGCGCGGTTGCAGATCGCTCAGAAACACCCCGCCCTCAATTTCAGACTGCACAATATTGTGGTTGATTTGGTCGCACAGATTCGCATGGGGCCGGAACATCTCGACTTGCAGGTCTCGACTCACGAGGGCTTACCAACTGATAGACGTTCGCATTATTCACCCGGAAGCGCCGGAAGGGAAGTAATTTCCGAGAAAGGATGCCCTCGTAAGGTCTTATATCTCCGGGGGACTACGGCCGTAAGCCCCTCGGAATACTAGCTTCTCCCTAGCTCTCCCGCATCACGGTCGAGCCGGCCAAAATCCCAGCCGCCATTTCGAGCTCGTGCAAATCCTCACGGCTGAAGTCTGCTCCCGCATACGTGGCTTCGGAACCCTTGCGCGAAATCTGTATTACTCCCAGCACGCGATGATTCTCGTCCACCACCGGTGCGGACATCAGTTTTTGGATCGGCAGAGGCTCGCTCGTATCCACGCCTTCCGAAGCCCCCAGCTTCACGGTTTCAAAAATACTGGCGTGTTTGACGCGCGCAAAGTTATTGAAGATTTCCGACTTCTTGCTGATCGCCGTGTGCGCCGCAATCGAGGAACTTGAAATCGGAATCGATCCTGCTGTCCGCAACTCGTCCGGATAGACGAACTGCAGCAACCCGCGATCCAGCCGCAACAATGCGACTTCCGTCTGTTGCACCTGAAACATCTTGGCCAGCACGCCGCACACCTGACGCGGTGTGACATCCTGGTCCATAAGGTGCTCCAGTGGCGACAAATCGGGTATAGATCCCGCATTCTTGGGGGTATTCGAGATTTGGGAGTTTCGGATCATATCCATCTTGCCTCGTACCGCCTCCAACGACTGAAGTTCTCCGCAGCTAAAGCACCAGACGGAACACCCTGACGTCACTTGCCGTCCCAGCGCATAAGTACAATCTTTTCATCCACAAACCTGACCGAAGCACGCCCCGAAACTCAGGACTTCCACGCTCGGCTGGCCTTTCTGCGTCCCAATATTGACAGTTTCTGTCATCGCGCCCGCCCGAGCGTCGCGCACTGCCGATTCGTCTGTGGATGGTGCCCGCTTTACAGTCTGCCTGTCTTCTGCTCGAAAATCTCTGGCACGGACGTGGGATTACTTGCGTAATTGGCGTTCTGTTCGCTTTCTCCGGAGTTCCGCCCCCTCTTCACCACCGAGTCACAGAGAATTTTTTTTGGATTTCTCTGTGACTCTGTGTCTCGGTGGTGCAAAAGGTCTTACCGGGTCCGGGGGGGATCCGTAACCTTTCACAGCGCGAGACATCCAATCGCCGTACACGTTTTTCGTCTGCTGGGGGGACGAGCATGCATCGATTGACTCTCATGGTTTTCACGATCGCCGCCGCGTTTCTCGCCGCCTTTCTTTTCGCCGAAAATTCCGCTCCCAGATCGGTGGCGAACGCCAACTCGCTCACTTCGGTCGTGGTCGAACTGTTCACCTCGGAAGGCTGTTCCAGCTGTCCCCCCGCCGACTTGCTACTCCAGAAACTCGACAGGCAGCCCTTTCCGGGTGCTCAGCTCATCGTGCTCAGCGAGCACGTGGACTACTGGAACCACATCGGCTGGACCGATCCTTTTTCTTCCGCTGCCTACAGCGAGCGCCAGAACACTTACGGAAACCGCTTGCGCCTCGAGAGTGTCTACACCCCGCAGATGGTCGTCGATGGTTCCGACGAGTTCGTCGGAAACGATTCGCACGAAGCCGCGAAGTTCTTCGAGAAGGCCGCCGCCAGAACGAAGATTCCCGTGCGAATTTCGGGCGCAACTTTAGAAGGCAACGTCGTGAAGGCCCACCTCGAGACCGACCCCCTGCCCGCGCAGTCCAGCAAGGCCGACCTAGTGTTCGTGGTGGCGCTGAACCACGCCGAGTCGCAGGTCGCTCGCGGAGAAAATTCCGGACGGCACCTCACCCATGTCGCCGTGGTCCGTGTTCTCGTCAAGGCCGGTTCGCTAAGTAAAGGGCAGTCATTTTCCCAGGATGTTTCCGCGAAAATCGAGAGCGGAGTGGATGCGTCACAATTGCGAGTGATTGCATTTCTGCAAGAGTCCGGGCAGGGAAGAATTCTGGGAGCCAGTGTCACCCAGCTTTCGAAACAGGAATAAAGCCCCCTGAGCACCACAGAGTCACAGAGGCACAGAGCGAACCCTGGTGCTTTTCTCTGTGCCTCTGTGTCTCTGTGGTGAAACGACGGAGCGCTCCGCTCTGCTACATTGGACGGGCATGAAGCCCATTCGCAGCTTCGCCAGCGACAACAACGCCGGCGTTCATCCCGAAATTCTCAAAGCCATCGCACTCGTCAACGAAGGCCATGTGGTCGGCTACGGCGCCGACCCCTACACCGCCCTCATGGTCAACACGTTTCGCGAACACTTTGGCGCCGAGGCTGAGATCTTTCCCGTCTTCAACGGCACAGGGGCGAACGTCCTCAGCCTGCAGGCTTTGACCAAGTCGTATCACGCGGTACTCTGCGCCGCTTCTGCGCACGTCTACACCGACGAGTGTGGCGCGCCCGAAAAATTCACCGGCTGCAAGCTGATTCCCATCCCAACTCCCGATGGCAAGCTCAACGTCGAAATGGTTCGTCACGCCTACCACGGTATCGGCGACGAACATCACGTGCAGCCGAAGGTAGTTTCCATCACGCAAGCCACGGAAATGGGCACTATCTACCAGCCGGGCGAGATTCGCGCGCTCGCCAACTTCGCCCATGAGCGCGACATGTACCTGCATCTCGACGGCGCCCGCATCGCCAACGCCGCCGCCGCGCTCGGCCAGACCCTGCGCCAGGCCACCCGCGATCTCGGCGTTGATGTACTCTCCTTTGGCGGAACCAAGAACGGCATCCTGGGCGGCGAAGCTGTCGTGTTCTTTCGCCCGGAACTAGCGCAGGATTTCCTCTTCCTCCGCAAACAATCCATGCAACTGGCGTCGAAGATGCGCTTCATCTCCGCGCAGCTCGCCGCCCTCCTCACCAACGATCTGTGGCTCGTCAACGCGCAACACTCCAACCGCATGGCGAAGTTGCTGGAACACGAATTGCGCCAGATCCCGCAGGTCAAGATCCATTACCACGTGGAAGCCAACGGGGTCTTCGTAAAAATCCCGCGCCACGCCATCCCAATAATCCAGGACCGTTACTTCTTCTACGTCTGGCACGAAGACGAGTCGGTGGTCCGCTGGATGTGCTCCTTCGACACGACCGAAGAGGACGTGCGGGAATTCGCAAAATTTGTAGCTCAAGTCATCGGCGAGTCACGTAATGCAGATTAATGCCCGCCGCGCACATGGAGCGACGGGCGTCCTCGCCCGTCCATCCGCACCCGCAATATAAGAGGAGACTCGGGAAAGTGTCTTGCATTTTGTCCAGGCTTTTGGCTAAAGTGACCGCACTCGCTCACAATCAACCGCAATCGAGATTTGTTCCCTGGGAGTGTTCATGAGTGACAGGTTGTCGGCTCTGCTGGGCTTATTTCTAGCCGCTTTTCTTCTTTCCACCATGTCGGCCTGCGGGCACGACCAGCAACTCGAGTCGATCACCATCATCCCCGCGGTTGAGAACTTTGGTTCCACCAAGACTCCAGTAATCGACGATGCCGGGCTGAACGTCCAACTGCGGGCCCTGGGTTCTTATATTCACCCACCCGTCACCAAAGACATCACCCGCCAGGTCACTTGGACTTCGAACACACCCCAGATGGTCATGGTCGACGCAAACGGCGTGATCACCGCGACCGGCCTCGCTTGCGGAGGCACAATCATTTCCGCGACCATTGTCACGAATCACAGCGACGGAGCTATTTCTTCCACCGGCGCTCTCGTCACCGGCAGCATGACGGCCAACGTGATCTGCCCCACCCAGTAACCCTAAGTCTCCTCCAGCAATTTCCCCAAAGTCGGCTTGTGCTTCTCTTTCTTGCGCTTCGTGCGGTCGGGCACGACCTGCGTCGGAGGAGGCGTGCCAATCCGTTCCCGAGCCATCTCCTTCACCGCCGTTACTGCCCGGAAGCGCTTACTTTTCTTCTTCTTCACCATGGCACCCGAGTGTAGCGCGACACCGTCGACGGCACCCCTCCAACCGCAACTTTGTGCAATAATTTCAAAGTCGTCAGCTCACCAGCCTAGCTGACGGCTGGCGACTGAAGATTGACGACTGTTCCTATGGAAGAACGCGAATTTTTCGACGAGCGATCCGACAAGAAGCCCGCCAGTCTCAACTGTCCGCACTGCCACCAGTCGGCCGAGTACGAGATCAACTGGTTGGTCCGCACCAAAAAGCGTAGTCTCCCGCCCCGCGCCGACGATCGCGACCGCGCCCGTTTCGCGAAGGCCCGGTCCTACATGGTCCGCAAAGACGATGTGCTGATGTGCAAGAACCTGCGCTGTCGCAAGCGTTTCGAGATTACCAGCGTCCAGTCAGTTGTCTCCCTGGATTGATTCCTTTTCCTGTCACTCCCACATTGGACCGGAATGGATTTGAGGTCTGCGTCGTCCTCGCCCAACTGCGTCCGAATTATTTATAATGACCAGTTTGCCCTACATACGCGGAGCCTTCTGAGCGACGAAGGTCCGTTTCCGAACAGCCGCCTTGTATCGGCGGCAGGAGTCATTCGTGAAAATCCTGGTTTGCATGAAGCAGGTTCCTCAGAAAGACGCGCCCCTCAAGCTAAACGAATCTGGGACCTGGATCCGCGAAGACCTTTCCTACGAGGTCAATGAACCCGACGCCTACGCCCTCGAAGAAGCCCTGCGTCAGAAAGAAAAGCATTCCGGCGAAGTGGTCGTGATTACTTCTGGCCCGGCCCGCGCCAGTCAGGTCTTGCGGGAAGCGTTGGCCAAAGGCGCCGACCGCGCCATCCACCTCGAGGACAATGCTTTTGTCGGCCTCGACGCCTTCAACACCGCCCGCGCGTTCGCCACCGCGATCAAGGACGAGAAATTCGACCTCATCTTTACCGGCCTGCAATCCGACGACTATGGCTACGCCCAAACCGGCGTAATCCTCGCCGAATTACTGGGCTGGCCGCACGCCACCATCATTATGCAGATCGAGAAACAGGATGGCGGCATCCGCGTAAAGCGCGAACTCGAGGCCGGCTACTTCCAGTATGTCGACATGCCGTTGCCGGCCGTGCTGACCATCCAGTCCGGCATCAACAAGTTACGCTATGCCACCCTCATCGGGATCAAGCAGGCCAAGAACAAGCCCATGCGCAAGGTGACCATGGCCGAAATCCGGCCGGCCCTGGGCGAAAATCTGCAGAAGATCGAGCGCCTGTACATCCCGCAGAAGACCAAGAAAACAGAAATGATCGAAGGCTCGCCCGCGGAAATTGCCAAGAAGCTTACGGAAAAGCTCCGCAACGAAGTTCGTGTGCTGTAGATGTCGGCTGCAATTTTGCTTCACGGAATGTGCGGCAAGTCACAGCGGGAATGGAAGTGTCGAGCCATACTGCCCACCAGGACGCAGTCGTCCTCTGGAGGTTTGTATGGCCAGTGCAATCGAAAATCGGGAGCAGTCAAAAAAGGAGACAGGCGCGAGCCTGATGTTCATCGGCCTCGCGATCTGGGTAGCCGACGCTCTCGTATTATTTTTTCTGCCCGCGAGCGTGAAGATGGGCGGTCGCTTCACCTGGTTGATTGCGATCACAGCCCTCGCGCTCATGGGTTTCACGTTGCTGGTAGTCGGTTACATGATGCGAGGCAAAGCAGAGGAATAGAGCCTTTTGTCATTCCGACGCCGAACGTGGCGGAGGAATCCGCGACACCACGGTGCGTGTGCAGCATATCCGGCGTCGGAAGAGACCAATACCATGCCCAACAGCATTCTAGTCATCGTTGAACAGCGTGAAGGTAAACTGAACCGAGTCTCCTGGGAGACGCTCACCGCCGGCCAGGCGATCGCTGCTGAAACTGGCTGGCCGCTCGAAGCCGCCGTAGTTGGAGGCAGCGTGGCCCCGTTCGCCGCGGAAGTTGCCGGCAAAAAGGTCGCCAAGGTCTACGCCATCGAGAACCCCAAACTCGAGCCGTATACCCCGGACGGGTTCGCCGCCGCACTCAAGCAGTTCATCAGCCGCAAACAGCCCACCCTCGTCCTGATGCCGCACACCTACCAGGTGCGCGATTTCGTTCCCAAGCTTGCCACCGCGCTGCATCGCACGGTTATCAGCGATGCTGTTGGCTATAAGAAAGAAGGGGAGAAACTCCGCTTCACCCGCCAGATGTTTCAGGGCAAGTTCGTCGCCGACGTGAGCTTTGCCGGCGAGGCCCCATGGTTTGTCACTTTCCAAAACGGCGCGTTCCGCGGCGATAAAGTCGAGGCAGGCGCCAGCGCGGCTCCGGTCGAAACGGTGGCCGTCGACATCGCCGACGGCGTCATCCGGAACAAGCCGCAGGAAGTATTTAAGGAAGCCAAGCAGGCCGTCGATCTGACGCAGGCCGAGATCATTGTCGCCGTGGGCCGCGGCATCAAGGAACAGAAAAACATCGACCTCGCCAAGCAACTGGCCGAAGCTCTGGGCGGAGAACTGGCCGCCTCGCGCCCGATCTGCGATTCCGGCTGGCTCCCCATGGATCGCCAGATCGGCTCCTCCGGCCAAACGGTTGCGCCTAAGCTTTACCTTGCACTCGGAATTTCCGGTGCAATCCAACACATCGTCGGCATGAAAGGCGCCCGCACCATCGTCGCCGTAAATAAGGACAGCGAGGCCCCCATCTTCGAAATTGCCGACTACGCTGTAGTCGGGAACTTGTTCGAAGTCGTGCCGCCGCTGATTGAAGAGGTGAAAAAGGCAAGGGCAGGGGCCTAGACAGTTTGCTGGAAACTCTCGCGATCTGGCTGTTGCTTTTGCCCGTATCAGGGCGCGCCTTCAGGCGCGCCGCAGAGCAATCTAATACGAAAACCGCTTTAGCGGGGGTCTCTGCGATAATCGCGCCGTGCATCGCGCCTAAAAGGATCCAGAGAGAAATCAATGAGAAGAGCGTCGAAGGGGGTGACAAACAGGAAGAAAGCAAAGGCCGTCCTGTCTGGACGCAGCAAGACCCTTCTTCAGAGGATTCGCAGTCGGCGCGAGGCAATTCGGCAGCGGGCGGGGCCGCTATCGGACAGTTCCGCCTTGACCCGTGAAGAGAGAGATGGCCGATTCTGAACTACGTGGTTAACGCGAGCGTCGTTCTGAAATTGATTATTCGCTCGCCCACCTAAGATCGGCGTATAGGTCAGATGTTAAAAGCTAAATGCTAAAGGCTAACAGCTAAATGCTGACTTTCCGCACTCCCCTCGAAAACATCGACCGCCCCCAGATGGAAGCCGACGTAGTCATCGTCGGCGGAGGCCCGGCGGGAATGGCTTGCGCGCTTCGCCTGTCTCAACTCATCGACGAGCACAACGCCAAATATCCTGACGCGCCGCTCAGCAAAGAAAACATCTACGTCCTCGAGAAAGCCCGCGAGGTCGGCCAGCACTGTCTCTCAGGCGCGCTCCTCGATCCGCGCTCCATGCGCGAACTGCTGCCCGGCTTCGAAAAGGAAGCTCCCATCGACGCGCAGTGCCACAAAGAAGCGGTGTATTTCCTCACGAAGTCCGGCAAATTCAAACTGCCAATCACCCCGCCGCCGCTGCGCGATCACGGCAACTACGTGATTTCCATCAATAAGTTCGTGAAGTGGCTCGGCTCGAAGGTCGAAGAGACCGGCATCACCGTCTTCACCGGCTTCGCTGGATCGCAACTTCTTTACGACGGCGCGCGCGTCACCGGCGTTCGCACCGACGACAAGGGCGTCGACAAACAGAATCAGCCGAAGTCCAATTTCGAGCCCGGCTATGACCTGAAAGCCAAGGTGACCATCCTCGCCGAAGGCACGCGCGGCTCGCTGACCAAAGAACTCATTACGAAATTCGATCTCGCCAAGGGCTGCAACCCGCAAACCTACGGCGTCGGTGTGAAGGAACTCTGGGAAATTCCCTCCGGCCGCATCGCTCCCGGAGAAGTCATCTACACCATGGGCTGGCCGCTCACCACCAAAGAATACGGCGGCGCCTGGATTTACGGCTCGAAAGATAATCTGGTCTCGCTCGGCTTCGTCACCGGCCTCGACTATCCCGACCCGCGCCTCGACCCGCAGCACGTCCTGCAGGATTTCAAGCAGCATCCCTTCATCGCCAGCCTGCTCGCGGGCGGCAAAATGACCCGCTATGGAGCGAAGTCGCTGCCCTACGGTGGATGGTGGGCGATTCCCCCTGTGGCGGGCGACGGCTGGATGATCCTCGGCGACTCCGCCGGCTTCCTCAATTCGCAACGCCTCAAGGGCATTCATCTCGCCATCAAGAGCGGCATGCTGGCCGCCGAGACCGCCTTCGAAGCCCTGAAGAAAAGCGATTCCTCGGCCGCTAGGCTGAGCCAGTTCCAGAAAAAAGTCGATGCCAGCTGGATCAAGGACGAACTATGGAAGGTCCGCAACTTCCACCAGGGATTTGAAAAAGGATTCCTCGCCGGACTGTTCCACGCGGGCTTGCAACAGTTCACCGGAGGCCGCGGCCTCTATAAGCGCTATCCCGCCCACGCCGGCCACGAGCACATGAAGAAGCTCGCCGAATTGCCTGCCGATGGCGGCGACGAAGCCCACCTGCTCGGCCCCGCCAAGGGCGACGGCAAGCTCACCTTCGATAAGCTCACCGACCTCTACCACTCCGGCACTAAGCACGAAGAAGACCAGCCTTCGCACTTGATCATTCACGACACCAACGTCTGCAACACACGTTGTGCCCAGGAGTACGGAGGTCCTTGCCAGAACTTCTGCCCTGCAAACGTCTATGAGCTAGTCGAAGACACGTCGCAGCCCCATGGCAAGCGCATCAGCCTGAACCCCGCGAACTGCGTCCACTGCAAAACCTGCGACATCGCTGACCCGTACCAGGTCATCACCTGGGTCCCACCGGAGGGTGGCGGCGGGCCGAATTATGATGGGATGTGAGCTTGTGTGGCGTGCGCCATCGCCCGCGAACAGTGATTCGAATCCGTGCGAATCTATTCAGATTTAGAAATCTTTGTCATTCCGACGCGGAGCGGAGGGATCTGATTTCTTTCGGCTGTTTGCGGAACTGGACGAGATCTCATCATGAATTCCATTTGGAGAATTGCGGATCATGAAAAAGAAATTTTCCACTGAATCATTTCTTCGATTCATTCTGCTTTTCACGTTCGCGACTTTCGCCCTCGCCCAGCAACCCGCCCAGCCCGCGCCGCCCCAGTCCCAGCCCCTGTCCGGCCTCGAGCGCTACCGCAACTCCCGCATTTCGATCTACATGAACGATTTCGGTGAACTCTCCCGCTATCGCGACGCTAACGCCGCGCTTCCTCCGCCTGCGGCCGGCGAGAACCGCGTGGTCTTTTTCGGCGACTCCATCACTGACATGTGGCACCTCGACGAATCCTTTCCCGGCAAGCCGTATGTCAATCGCGGCATCAGTGGCCAGACGACTCCGCAGATGCTCGTGCGTTTTCGCGAGGACGTCATCAACCTGCAACCAAAAGTCGTCGTGATCCTCGCCGGCACCAATGACATCGCCGGCAACACCGGCCCCATGACACTCGACGAAATCGAAGCCAACTACGCCTCCCTCGCCGAACTCGCGACCTTGCATCACATCCGTGTCGTGTTCTCTTCCGTGCTTCCTGTCCACAACTACACCCCGCAATCGCAAGAGTTATTCGCGCGGCGTTCGCCCGCCAAGATTCTCGAACTGAACCGCTGGCTCAAGAATTACTGCGAAAAGAATGGACACGTATATCTCGATTATTTCAGCGCAGTGGTCGACGACAAGGGCCTGCTCAAGAAAGATCTCGCCGAAGACGGCCTGCACCCGAACAAGGCTGGCTACAAGGTCATGGCGCCGCTCGCGGAGTCCGCGCTCGCGCAGGCGTTATCGGGCGCCGCCCACTGAGCATGGCTGACACGAGCGCGTCACAACCTCCGCTGCTACCGCGCCTGGCAACTCTTCGCCTGATGTCCATGGCTCGTGCGTTCCTGGCAGTGTGCCTGCTTGTCTCATCGTTCCGCGCCCAGACGTCTCCGGCCGAAAGCGCGCTCCAATCGCCGCCGGGCGCTCGCGTCATCAAGCTCACGCCCAGTCCCGGTCAATTCACTGAGCCCTCCATTGCCGTGAACCCCTCGAATCCCCGGCAACTGGTGGGCGCGTTCCAGAACACCGCGGTGGCCTACTCGCGCGATGCAGGGCAGACCTGGAATCCTGCCGAAGGCGCTGCGCCTCCCGACTACAAGGTTTCCGGCGACGTCTCCGTCGTCTATGACAATCAGGGCCATGCGTTCCTCTGTTACATCGCCTTTGACAAGCTGGGCACGATCAACTACTGGGCCCACAACGCCACCCGCAACGGCATCTTCGTGCGCCGCTCGCTCGATGCCGGCCAGACCTGGGAAAAAGATGCGGTCGCGGTGATCGCCCATGCAAGCGACCCCGGCATTCCCTTCGAAGACAAACCCTACATCGTCGCCGACGCCACGCATTCGAAGTATGCCGGCAACCTTTACATCGGCTGGACCGAATTCACCCTCGAAAGAACCATCATGCTCTTTTCGCGCTCGACCGACATCGGCAAGACCTGGTCGAAACCTATCGAGATCAGCACCCACGAGGGCCTCCCGCGCGATGACAACGGCGCCGTCGAAGGCTTTACCGGAGCGGTAGCCGGCGACGGCACGCTGTACGTCGCCTGGTGCGATATTACGGGCGTCGTGCTCGCCATTTCCAAAGATGGCGGCCGCACCTTCTCCCGCTCCCGCACTATTCTCAAAACCGGCCCATCGTATTTCGACCCAACCTCCGTGGGACGCGGCAACGGCTTTCCACAGATCGCAGTCGATCCGCGCAACGGCCAGCTATTCGTCACCTGGGCCGACTACACCAACGGCGATATCGACGTTTTCTCTTCCACTTCGAAAGATCGCGGCCAGCACTGGTCGCCGGCGGTTCGCGTGAACAACGATCCCCTGCACAATGGCCAAGATCAGTTCTTTCAGTGGATGTCGGTCGACCCAGTCGATGGCTCGGAGAATGTCATCTTCTGCGACCGCCGCGCCGATCCCGGCAACCGCAGCTATTACATGACCCTCGCGCGGTCCACCGACGGAGGCCGGACTTTCAAAAACTATGCCTGGAGCACCCAGCCCTCCGATCCCAAAGACATTTTCATGGGCGATTACATGGGCATTGCCGCCTACGGCGGAAAGGTCTACGGCATCTGGACGCGCACGGCCACGCCCGAAGAACAGTCCGCCGCCGCAAAAACTGCGGAGCCCGCGAAGGCCATGCCTGAGGAGAAATCCGGGCAAGAGGAAAAATCCGGCAAGCCCCAAAAGCCGAGGCAAGAAGAGTCCGGCAACGACGAAGTGCCTGCCAAGAAAGCCCTCTTCGTGGAAGTAGGCGTCGCCGACTTCTCACCCTAACCAAACGGCAGCCACGATCCACGTAGGGACAGGCGCCCCCGCCTGTCCAGCCGAGCGAAGCTCGGCAGCTGTGTAGGTCGCAAAGGGAAATGTCAGCCCCGACCAAAGACCCAAAAACCCGTATCCCAATTTCAAAAAAGCTCTATAATTAAAGACGAGTTTCCGACCTCCACCGCCCCAGGGCATACCCGGGCTATGGAGGCGAGGGCTGGTTTTCATAAAACCACCCAAAGGGTGCCGGTGGAAACGCCGTCGCCTCCCGCGCTTCGCAAGGAGCGCATTGGAAAGGAGACACTCGCCGGACGTACCCGTCCCGGGTGCGTGTCCTTTTCCAGTAAGCACTTAGCAACTAGCACTTGGCATTTAGCCAATCGACGGTCCGTTCACGAACTCGAAGGGCTAAATGCTAACTGCTAAGTGCTAATGGCTGCTCTTCTCGACAAATTCGGCCGCCCGATTACCGATCTCCGGATCGCCATCACCGATCACTGCAACTACAAGTGTGTCTACTGCCGCACCGGCAACGAAGGCGCGCTCTACCGCGATCTCCCCATTGCCGACTACCTGCGTATGGCCCGCGTTTTCGCCGCACTCGGCATCAAGAAAGTTCGTCTGACCGGAGGCGAACCGTTACTGCGCAAGGGAATTGTCGAACTGGTGCGCGATCTCGCGAAGCTGCGCAGTGCTGATGGCGAACCCCTCGAACTCGCGATCACCACCAACGGCCACCTGCTCGCCGAAATGGCACAGCCGCTCAAAGACGCGGGCCTCGACCGCGTCACTGTCAGCATGGACGCAGTCGATCGCGACCGCTTCGCCCGCATCACCCGCGTTCCAAACGGCTACGACAACGTACTCGCCGGCATTCGCGCCGCCCAGCGCGCCGGCCTCGAACCGGTGAAGGTGAACTGCGTGCTGCTCCGCGGCTTCAACGAAGATCAGATCATTCCCTTTGGCAAGTTCGCGCGCGAGGAAGGCGTCGTGCTGCGCTTCATCGAATTCATGCCGCTCGAAGAAGACCGCGTCTGGTCGCCCGACGTCGTGGTCACGCTCGACGAAATCCTCGAACGCATGTCCGAATATCTCCCGCTCGTCGAGATCCCGCACGCACGCTCAGAAACCTCCCGACGCTACCGCTTCGAAGACGGCCTGGGAGAAATCGGCATCATCGCGCCCGTCTCGCACCCCTTCTGCGGACACTGCAGCCGCATCCGCCTCACCTCCGACGGCAAAATCCGAACCTGCCTCTTCTCCGTCTGGGATCACGACCTGCACGCCCAAATGCGCCGCGGCGCCACCGACGCCGAACTGGAAGCCTTCATTCGCGAAGTCGTCCTCCACAAGGAAGAGCGTCACCACATCGGAGAACCTGACTTCATCCCCGCCTCGCGCACCATGGTGCACATCGGGGGCTGAAAACCAGTCGCTAGTCGTTGGTGGTTGGCGAACCTAGTCCATGGAGCGACGGGCGTCCCCGCCCGTCGGCTCTTGCGCGATGCTCCGTGGTCGGTTGTGGGTGACAAAGCCCCGCACGCTAAAATTCATCTCTGCTCCGCGAAGCAAGTGTGACCGAGCATCCCCGAAGCCGGCCCGTGGCGATTCGCATGACGGGTTCGCCAACGACCAACGACCAACGACTAAGACTGCTTTTAACCGACGACTGACAGCTGCTCTCTCACACCTGCCCCATGCCGCCATCCACGTTGATGTCCACGCCCGTCACGTACGACGACTCCGGGCTAGCTAGGAATAAAACCGTGTCCGCGACTTCCTCGGGCTTGCCGAATCGGTTCATGGGCACTTTCGAAACCAGGTAGCGCGACAGATCGTCGATCGCTTCCTGCGACAGCCCGTTGCGGCTCAGAATCGGGGTATGAATTGGTCCGGGACTGACCACATTGATCCGTATCCCGCGCCCGACCAGTTCCGCCGTGAGTGTCCGCGCGAAGGAACGCACCGCAGCCTTTGTCGCGGAATAAATGCTTCCTCCGCTCAGACCACTCTCGCTCGCTACCGATGAGTTAATGATGATCGACGCGCCCTCGCTCAACAGCGGCAGCGCCTTCTGGATCGTGAAATACACTCCCTTCACATTGATGTCGAACGTCTCGTCGAACATGGCCTCCGTACTGTCGCCAAGGGGCGCGAACTTGCCGATGCCCGCATTCGCAAAGAGCACATCGATCTTGCCGAACTTCTCGGCGACCGTTTTGTAGAGCCTGTCCAGATCGGCGAGTTTCGAAACGTCGCTGCGCACCGCGACCACATCGCCCCCGATCGTCTTGACAGCCTCGTCTAGCGTCTTCTGATCGCGTCCAGAGATCACGACCTTGGCGCCTTCCTCATGAAACCGCTTCGCGGTCGCCAACCCGATTCCGCTGTTGCCTCCGGTCACCACCGCTACTTTTCCTGTCAGTCTTGCCATGATGTCCTCCAATGAAGTTCCTTGCAAAAGCCAGGCTCGCAACGCGGTTCCCAACTTGCCTGACCACGCGCCTTGACTCCGCCGCTTCAGTTCGATAGTTTGATGAGTATCAAAATATAAAGTTTCATTCCTATTTCCACAGGCGAAGCAAATGAGCAGGTTTCTCCGTATCCACTAGAATCAAAATGGGCGCGGCGTACCAAAAGACGAAAGCGCGCATCGAATTTCTGATGGCTGAGACCAGATACCCGACACCTGACACCCGAGACTGACGCCTGAGACCTGACCAATGACTACCGACGAACTCGCGAAAATCTCGAAGGCTCTCGCCGATCCCACCCGCCTGCAGATCTACGAATCGATCGCGGCCAACCCCAATACGTACTGCGGCCAGATCATCGACAAACATGATTTGTCCCCCGGCACGGTCTCGCATCACCTGAAAATCCTTATGGAAGCCCGCCTGATCGAATGCCGCCGCGACGGCCAGTTCATTCACAATCGTGCCGTCCCTGAAACCATGCGCGAATACACGCAAGCCCTGGCCCGCTTGGCGCGCTCTGGCAAATCGGAGCGAGATCGAAAATGAAGCAAGTGCTCTTCTTCTCCACCCCTGAAGAGTTCCGCGCCTGGCTCGAGCGGAATCACGCGAGCGAAGCGGAATTATTTGTCGGCTTCTACAAAAAAGCTTCCGGCAAGCCCAGCATCACCTGGCCTGAATCCGTCGACGCCGCGCTCTGCTACGGTTGGATTGACGGGGTTCGCAACGCCATCGACGAACTCAGCTACCGCATCCGTTTCACTCCCCGCAAGCCCAGCAGCACATGGAGCGCGGCCAACGTCAAACGCGTTGCCCAACTGACAAAGCTTGGCCTGATGCGGCCCGCAGGGATCAAGGCATTCGAAGCCCGCCAAGGCGACAAAACCGGAATCTATGCCTACGAGCAGCGTAAGAGCGCCAAGCTGCCGCCTGCCTACGAGAAGAAATTTCGCGCGAACAAGAAAGCCTGGGCATTCTTTCAGTCACAGCCGCCCTGGTATCAACGCACAGCTACCTATCGCGTAATCAGCGCGAAGCAGGAGCCCACGCGGGAGAAGCGCCTGGCCCAGCTGATTAAGGACTCTGCGGCAGGCCTGTCGATCAAGGAACTCAGGCGGACGGAGACGAAGAAATGAGGACCGCACGGCTTGCCGCGATGCTGATTGCTGCGATGGGTGTGATTCGCGTGCACGCGCAAATCCCGGCCGCGAACACGCCTGAGGGGTTTCAGTCGCAGTTTCACGCGGTATTCGAAGCCTTCCAGCAACACAACGAAGCCGCCATGCAGGATCGCCTCCAAAGTTTCGCGATCCCGTCGCATTGGTTTACCGACTCATTCGCCCCCGGCCAGGCAGCAGAATTCACGCGCCAGTACGCCGGAGCGTTCGCCGATTTCAAACGCCGCACCGCTTCCAATTTCGCTGGGATTGACACGCTGAAAAGGCGTGTTCTGGTCGACGCCGCAACTCCCGTCAACATCCGCACCCGCCGCTGGACGCCCGCCGAAAGCACCGGCACGCCACACTTGTCCGCCCTTCGCGCACCACTTCCGCCACTCCAGAAATTCGAGATCGATTACATGCTCGACGCACCCGGGCAAGGCGCCCGGCTCACCTCCTGGATCGAATCGTTCATTTACATGGACGGAGCCTTTCGCTTCTTCGGGCAGGGCAGCAAACCCTTCTGGGCGCCAGCCCCAACTCCGAAATCCACCAATCCGTGAGCAGTAATGACGAGGAATCATGCCTGGCCGACAGTAACGTTCCCAGCGTGATTCGCTCCCCAGCGACGCATGAATTAGAATAGAAACAATCTTATGTCTACCCGTACTTTTACACTGCAAGACGCGCAAATGTTACTTCCCACGCTGGAATCCCTGCTGCGTACTGCCATTAAGAGCAAGCAGCTTATCGAAGAGGTGGACGCCGAAGTCCAGGATCTTGCCCATCGCATTTTTCTGAATGGCGGAACTCTGGTGAAGGTCGTGGAAGTGGCACGCCGCAAGGCCGAACGGGAACGCGCCATCCAGCGCGCCAAAGATGCGGTCGCTGAAATTCACGCCACCGGAGTGCAGGTCAAGGACATCGATATCGGATTGCTGGATTTCCCCTGCAAGGTCGAAGGAGAAATTCTCCTGCTCTGCTGGAAACTTGGCGAAGAGAAAATCACCCACTGGCATTCGCCCGAAGAAGGCTTCGCCGGCCGCAAGCCCATCGATGAGCGCATCGAACGGGCGGGGAAGAAAAAGCGGTAAAAGCAGTCTTCGGTAGATCGCTGGTAGCTGTGGTCGTTGGCCAATGGTGAACGCCGGGGTTTTGGCTATCAGTCAACGAGCATCAGCCATCCGCCGCCCGCCAACGACGAATCGACCAATGTCCAAGGAATGGAACGCCACCCTCTACCACCAGATCTCCGCTCCCCAAGTAAGCTGGGGCAAAAAGGTGCTCGCGCGCGTGAAGTTGCGCGGCAACGAGCGGGTGCTCGACGCTGGTTGCGGTACCGGACGCCTCACGCGCGACTTGCTTGAAGCTTTGCCTCGCGGACACGTCGTCGCACTCGATGTTTCGCAGAACATGCTCGACGCGGCTCGCGCCTACCTCGAACCCGATTTTGGCAGCCGGGTTGAGTTCGCTCGCTGCGATCTCCTCGAACTGCCCTTTGAATGTGAGTTCGACCTGATCTTCAGCACAGCTTCTTTCCACTGGGTGCTCGACCACGACCGGCTGTTTCGCAATCTCTATCGCGCGCTGCGTCGGGAGGGTTCTCTCATTGCGCAATGCGGAGGCGGCAACAACCTCGCGCGCTTGCTGGCGCGCGTTGTCTGCCTGATGGAGTCCCCGGCGTATGCAAAACATTTTGTCGGCTATCGGTTTCCCTGGGAGTTCTCCGATGCCGAGACCGCCGCGAACCGCATGCGCAAAGCAGGTTTCGAGCAGGTCGAAACAAGCCTGGAGGAGGCGCCCACGAAGTTCGAAACCGCCAGCGAGTTCCAGAGCTTTGTGGAGAGCGTCATTCTGCATCGCCACCTGGAGCGTCTGCCGCAGGCAGAACTGCGGCAAAACTTCCTCGCCGAACTGACCCGCCAAGCGGCCAACGATAATCCGCCCTTCCTGCTCGATTACTGGAGGCTGAATCTGAAAGGCCGTAGAGTCTAGTCGCCAGTCTTCAGTCGCCAGCAAATCGCTGATAGCTGATGGTCGTTGGCTGATGGCGAAAATTTGCGCGTCCCCAATTTCGCGATGCGCGCGTGGGCCCAGACGCCCTCGTCTGGGCGGCCGGGCGCCAGCCCGGCGGCAGCTGGAAACCGAGCTTCGCTCGGCGGGGCAGACGGGGCGTCTACCCCTACGCGAAGCCCCAGGCCGCGCTCATTCAGACGTACCGGAAATCCAAGTTTTACCGCACCCTGCCACGTGGGCCGCCATCAGCCAACGACCATCAGCTATCAGCGACGTGCTGGCGACTGGAGACCGACGACTGGCGACTGAACCACGACTAAGGTCTCCCCCCATCCAGCCATCGTGGCCGAAACTCCGAATTCACCAGCCACTCGATCGACTCGATCAGCGATGCAATCACCACCCGCATGTGCTGGAAATCAATATGCGCAAGATCGTCGCTCGGCTGGTGATAATCGGCGTGCAGCCCGAAGCTGGACGCGGTCTGCGCAACTACGCCCCTCTTCGCAAACACGTAATTGTCGGAGCGCATGAAAAAATGCTCCTCCGGGCGCTCGTCCTTCACCAGCTTGGCTCCATGCGCTGCCAGCGCCGGCCCCAGGTTCGTTCGATCCCAACCGGAGAACCAAAGCGAGTCGTCCGGATATTTGGGATCGCGCCGCCCGATCATTTCGAACTCAAGATTGGCCGCGATATTCGCCAGCGGCACCGGAGGATGCGCCTCAAACCAGCTGGAGCCAAGCCCGCCGTCTTCTTCGCTGCCGAACAGCGCAAACACCACAGTGCGCCTCGGCTTTGGTCCACGGGCCAACACACGCGCCACCTCCAGCACGGCAGTAGTGCCGGAAGCATCATCATCCGCGCCGTTGTAGATCGCGTCGCCATTCACGGGCGGCCCGATCCCCAGGTGATCCAGATGCGCGCTGAGCAGGATCACGCTATTGCGAAGCTTGGGATCACTTCCTGTAATCTTGCCCACCGCATTCCAGGTAGAACTTTTTTCTGGTGGCGCCGTAGTGGTTTCCAGATAAAAGGTGGTGCCATCGGGAATGCCGTTGAGGCTTGCCATGGCTTCATCGCTGAGCACGAATTCGTTGCGGCTGCCTTCTCCCAGCGCAGGGCCGCCGCTTACGCCCTCCAGTTTCAGAGGCAGCTTGGGCAATTCCTTCGCCCGCTCGTCCCATTGCAGGAGATGCTCGCCGGAGGCCGGCACAAGCACGGCGATCGCGCCACTCTCCTCGGCCGCCAACGCAGCCGCACGAACTTTCCGGGAATCCTTTCCCCGGATCAGCACGACTGCGCCCCGTGTGTCTGCTGTTGCGTCGGGCGCATCCTGCTTTCGGATTTCAGAGAACGACATCTGCTCCAGGGATGCGCCGTCTCGATCGGTATCGATGCTCCTCAGCATCCCTTTGAACTCGGAGTCGGAAAGACTTAGCACCAGCATCTCTTTCCCGTGCGTCCATTGAATCCGCTGCGCTGGGATGCCGTCGCCCGGCGTCACGAACCACAAAGTGGGCGGCGCGCTCAGCTTCTCGCGGATCACCGGAGCCTGCTGGATGTAGGTGCCACGGTCGCCCGCGGGCGCAACGCCGTATTGCTCCAATTGTGCCGCCACGTAGGAAGCCGCGAGCAATTCATCCGGCGTGCCGCTGCCGCGCCCGCGCAAAGCGTCGGAGGCGAGAAACTCCATGTGCGCCCGGATGCAACGCGCGCACACACTTGGGGCGGAGCCACCCGAGGCTTGCTCTGCAACATTCCCGGCGCGTACGGAAGGCGCTGTTGTGGTGGGACTTGCGGCCGCCTGTGCTAAAACCGCCACGTCGGCCAGAAGGCAAAACGCGAGCAGAAAATGCTGCAAGCCCAGGCGAATAGTCCGTTCTTTCATGAGGATTGGGTTGAAGGGATTATAAGCCGCCGAAGTCTCGGCCTTGGATCGGTCGACACGGCGCAAACGTCCCGAGAACTCACTCCGACGAAGCCTGCTAGTTAACCCACGTCCTTTGGATTGTTGTGGATGAGCGAAGCGCAGAGCCGTAGTCTGCTACAATTTTGGTTACCCCAAGGAAACTAGATCGAGTGTTGCCAGCGAGGGTTTGTGTTTATGTCGAGTGCCCGTTCCCGTCGTAAGCTCCAAGTACTTGGATCTTTGAGCGTTCTTCTTCTGATCGCCCTGGCCATAGGCTGCAACGGATTTTTTGTGGACCCCACGCTCACCAGCATGACGGTGCAGACTCTGCAATCGACCAGCCTGGTGAATGTGGGCAACACGGTGCAACTGCAAGCCACTGGAGTTTACGACGATGGCAGCCATAAGAACCTGACGGGAACCGCTACCTGGAGCGTGACCTCGAACCCGGACTTCGTCAGCGTAAGTAAGTCGGGGCTGGCGACTGCTTTGAAGGTTTCGCCCGCAGGCACAACCGCCACGGTTCAAGCCGCGGCCCAGTCTTCCAGTGGTTCCGTCGTTTCTGGATCCATCAACCTCACGGTGGGACAGTCGACCACCCTGACTCTTACCTCCAGCTTAGGTACCACCATCAGTCTGGCCACAAGTCCCACGGGGACTGCCATCACCTTCACGGCAACGCTGAACGGAACTGACAAGACGAGTTCCACCACGTTCACTTCGAGCAACTCGAGCATTATCACCATCTCGAGCGGCAGCAGTGGGACCGTGGGCGGAACGACAGGTACGGTCACGATCACGGGCACCGACACGACCGACAACGCAAGCGGCACTCTGACGATTACGGTAACGCAATAGTCCGGCTCCGCAGGCGCGTGCTTCGAGGCGACCTCCATGTCTGAAAAGAGATTTCGATCGAGACACCGGGAGGAATCTCAATTTGATTCACTTTTAGCTAAGTTATTGAAAGTTCGTAGAAGCGGTGCCAGGGCCCAAAATGGGACCCCGGCCTTCGCGTAGAATGCCAGCCAGATGCGTTTAGAAGCGATATGGGCGCGGTTTGGGTGAGTAATAATGGTTTTCCTTCATCCGAGCCGCTCGGCGCGCCCTGGCGCATTCCAGCGCAAATATTATCTAACAGATAATCCATTCAGGTGCCAGGTCTCAGCCTCCATCGTGGTGTTCGCGACTTCGTGCCGAATACCTGAATATGAAATCTGAATCTTTGAAACCTCAGAACCTTGAAACCTTGAAACCTGAGACCTGACACCGCCCCCGTACCTCCGATACGCCCCAACCTGTGCCCCATCGCGATATATTGATTTCAGACCCCTGTGAAACTCTCTCGGCAAGTGCAACTCAGGAAAACTGCTTGGGCCCTTCTGTTTGCGTTGGCGATGCTGCCCGCCTGCGGGCGGGGTAGAGGGCGGACGCTGGAAGTCATGTATGTGTCCGCGCCGCAGGCATTTCTGCGGGATCGCGTGGCCGCCGTCTACAACAAAACTGCAACCGTGAAGAATGGCGACCGCCTCGACGTGCTCGACCGCGAGAAACGTTTTATCAGAGTGCGCACTTCGAACGGCACCGAGGGCTGGATCGAGCAGCGCTATCTCATCACCCAGCAAGTGTTTGATCATTTTCAGTCCCTTACCAAGGATCACCAGAACGATCCCATCCAGGCTACCGGCAGCACCCGCAACGATACCAATCTGCACATCGAGCCGGGCCGCGACACCGACCACCTCTATCTGCTCCCGGCCGCCTCGAAGGTTTCAGTGCTGGCGCGCGGCATGGCCGAGCGGACCGGCGTGGTTGCGCCTCCCAGACCAGGCAAGAAAGATAAGGCCCCGGGCCCGGTCATGGAGGATTGGTGGTTAGCGCGCGACGCGCAGGGCCATGTCGGATGGTTGCTGGCACGCATGGTCGATCTCGACGTGCCGCTCGAAATCGCGCAGTATGCCGAAGGACAACGCTTCGTCGCATTCTTCAAGCTGAACGAAGTGCAGGATGAAGACAAAAAAGTTCCGCAATATCTTGCGCTGCTCACCGAACCCAAAGACGGCCAGCCCTTTGACTTCGATAAAGTCCATGTCTTCACTTGGAATGTGAAGCGCCATCGTTACGAGACCGCGTACCGTGAGCGCAACCTGAATGGGGTGCTGCCGGTGACGGTCACGCACGAGGACTTCGGCAAAGAAGGCGATCTGCCGGTCTTCATCCTGCGCGTGAAAGACGACTCTGGAAATGTCGTGGAGCGTAAATACAAGCTGAACACGCCGATGGTGAGGCGAGTGCTCGCGCCCGGAGAAGTGCCGGCGAAGCCGGCAGTGGCAAAAGGAAAGCGGAGAAAGAGATAGGCTTTAGGCTCAAGGCTCTGGCAATCAGGCTCTAGCAATCAGGCTCGGCGGCAAGAATGGGTTGCCGCGCGATGCAAGGGCTGGGTTTCTCCGGGGCTGGTTGCGCCTGTGTGCCCATGGTTTCTCCCATCTGTCATCGGCAGTCCCGGGCGCAAACTTTAGCCCGCGCGTGCCGAGGCAGGACAGTTTTGTTCGTTTCCGTCTCACCATCGCGAGCGGGTCGCGTCTATAATCGGGGCCCTGCTTTGTTCGCCATGCAATTCAGATCGTTCTCTTCCGGAGAAATCATGCGCCTGTTGACTTGCTCGTTTGTGCTGACTTGCGCTTTGTGCGCCGGAGTCTTTGCCCAGCAGCCCGACACTACAAAACCCGCCGAGACGGCGAAAGCGCGGGAGAAGAAATCGAAGCCGGAGTCGCAACCGGCACCCGAACCGAAGCCCACCGAGCCGGCAGCGCCGGCTGCGGAGCCGAAGCCGGAGACTGGCAAAGAACCGGGCGGAGATAAGGAGGAGCATTTCGATATGACGGAGGTGCCGCCCGTCGCCACCCATCATCAGGTGATGGTTGCGGGCAAACTCCTCCGCTACACTGCGACCGCGGGACGCCTGCCCATCAAGCGCGGCGACGGAAGGATTGAAGCCGAGATGTTTTTCGTCGCCTATACGCTCGACGGCCAGGAAGCGAACCAGCGTCCACTGACGTTTTGCTTTAATGGCGGCCCGGGCTCAGCTTCCGTTTGGCTCCACATGGGCTCGGTCGGGCCCAGGCAGGTCGTGCTCCAGCCCAACGGTTTCATGCCCGCAGCGCCTTACCGCATCACAGACAATCCCAACACGCTGCTCGACAAAAGCGATCTGGTTTTTGTCGATGCCATCGCAACCGGTCTCAGTCGCGCCGCCAATGCCGAACTGCAGAAGAAATTTCTGGGCGTGAAGGGCGACATCGAAGCCTTCAGCGAGTTTATCCGGCTCTACATCACCCGTTATGACCGCTGGCCGTCGCCGCTGTTCATCCTGGGCGAAAGCTACGGAACCACGCGGGCGGCGGGCATCGCAGGGTATCTCGCCGATCACGGCATTTCGTTCAACGGCATCACGCTGCTTTCGACGGCCATGGATTTCGCCACACTGGAGTGGTCGAAGAACAACGATGTCCCCTACATTCTGCTGGTGCCCTCGTTCGGCATGATTGCCGCCTATCACAAGCGGCTGGCGCCTGATCTCATGCAGGATCTGGCGAAGACCCGCGCCGAAGTGGAGCACTGGGCGGCCAACGACTATGCCTTGGCGCTCGCGAAGGGCGACGCGCTCGCTCCCGATGAGCGGCAGAGAATCATTGATGCCTACGCGCGCTATACCGGGCTCGACCGCAAGCTGATCGACAACGCCAATTTGCGAATCGATGTCGAGCAGTTCACTCTGAATCTGCTGCTCGATCAGAAAGTGCGCGTGGGGCGGCTGGATGGACGCTTCACCGGTCCTGACCCGGAAAGCGTGCTCACTCCACACCAATACGATCCCACGGGCTCGGCGATCGTTCCGCCCTACACGTCGGTCTTCAACAACTACCTGCGCACCGAACTCGGCTACAAGGTGGACACACCCTACAAAGTCTTTGCCTGGGACGAGCCCGCGTTTCAGAAGTGGGATTGGGGAGAAGCTGTGAAAGGTTTCCCCAACACCGCCCCCAGCTTGCGAGCCGCGCTGGCGAAGAACCCGTATCTGAAGATATTGGTCATGGAGGGCTACTTCGATCTGGCCACACCGTACGCCGCCGCGAACTACTCGATCGACCACCTCAATTTCGGTCCTGACGCTCAGAAGAGGATTTCGTTCGCGACCTACGAGGCGGGCCATATGGTCTATGTCGACAGCGCGTCGCACGCGAAGATGACGAAGGACCTGGGAGAGTTCATGGGGAAGTGTCTGGAGACGGTGAAATAGTCGTCAGTCTTCAGTCTTTACTCGTCAGCGAAGAAGCGCTGTTGGCGGATGGTCGTTCGCTGACGGCAATGCCTGAGGGTTTTTGCGTCTAAGAACTGCCGAAAAGTCGGTTGAGAATGCGACGCCTGAGTCTTCGGGATAGGGCGCGAGACATTCTTCCGAATACTCATCGACCGGGTCGATGAATGTAACGGCGATGTTAGTGCGCCGGGCTAAACCGATATGAAGCAGAGGAGGAAGAAGCCTTACAAAGAAGGAGTAGCGATCCACTTTGGCCCCGAGTTTTGCGTTGGGCATCGCGAGGTGCACGGCGAAGCGTAAACAGGGGAATAGGCGGGGTGGGAGATTGAGCTGCGAAAATATACAACCCGGACGCCGACGCAGTTAACATGTGCGGAAGGCAACACGGACAATGGCGATAGCGCGAGCCCTTGTTGGTCCGGCGTAGTCGAAGGCCCCAGGCACGCCTAGAAACTTCATACACGAGAACCGGGAGACCTCGGAGATGCCTGCGGTGAACCTCAGCCGCAGGACGGCGGGGAGAAGGCTCAGGCCGTACGGCCCGCGTGCACGTCTGCGAGGAGTCGGACAGCGGCATATTACCGATGAATCATTCGAACAAAGACGGAAAGCTCGTCAGCGGAGAGTGAGGAGGGAAGGCTGCTGATCAAGGAGAACACTTTTCCATCTGGCACGTTCCCGACTCAGAGCGGGTGTGTACGTGTCCCACGGGTGGGCGAGTGTGCGGACAAGCTCCACGCTTGGCCGTTATTCATCTGCGATAAGAGCCGCATGCGCTAATGAGCGCTCGTGCGGATCCGCGCGGGGGGCGATCAGCGATGGTCGTCCCTACCGCGACCGCCAACTACCAGGATTCCACTGCATTTGTGACCGGTTTGCTAACAACTCGGAAAACTGTCTGGAGGTGGAATAGCCTGAGCAAGTCGCGGGATGGAATCTCCCCACATAAACCGATCAGACAAAATCGGCTACTCCCGAAACCGACTCGCTCAGAAGTTGCCAAGTGGATCAGTCTTCATGCTCGTGCACAACGACGACCATCCGCATCCATGGGTGGATACAGCATTCCCAGCGGGACACTCCGAGCGGGAGGGCAGAGCTTCCAGCAGCAGGCCCCGCTTCTGTCTTGCCAGCCTCCACAAACTGATTCGTAGGACTTTCAGGTTGCGGTGCCAGTGACCCGTCCGGTAGCACCTGGGCGCACTCTGCGGCCGGGACGGGATTGCCCGTGAGGCCATTGAGTCTGGCCTTAAATCCACCGCCGAATTGGTCAACCCGAGTGAAGGTGTGAGTTTCACCGCCCTTGTTCTCAAGGATGGTTTGATCGCCCGACGTAAGATCGAGCCGGACCAATTTAAATGTTCCGGCTGTCGCATTCAGCATCGGATTGAATCGCCAGGCTCCGGCATTTTGATCGGTTTGCAGTTCCCCGATGAAGTCAGTAAACAGAGTGTTTCCGTGCTGGCCGGGTCCGCAGTGTCCGGGTCCAAGGGCAGCGTTGAAACTTGCTGGATCACAGGCGTCCCGCATCGTGATGATCTTCGTACTTTGCGCGTTAGCGAGGCAGGCAAAAAGCACTGCGACGCCGATTCCCGTTGTGAACCATCTCATAGTTCCTCCAAGTTGTCGTGCCTTTGCGAGTATTACCGAGGGGCTGGCATCGCCGGAGGCAGACACGGGAATACAATCGGACGCCTTGGTGGGTACGGTCAAGCGGAAAGGGGCAGAATTGCCACCATTCCTGTACATTGCCGTCGAATGCAGCGCTTTGCCGTCGATGCGGACGTACAATCAGATTCCCCGAAGCCGCGCCCCCCACCGCGGACCAATTTAGGAGAGCGCCGTGGCTGAACCAGTCCCGGGCACCGGGCCGTCCGCCAGACCGGCCGAAGATCGGCTGGATTCCTGGAAGGAAATCGCGGCTTATCTCAACCGCGACGTGACGACCGTCCAGCGCTGGGAGAAACGGGAGGGGATGCCCGTTCACCGGCACCTGCACGAGCGGATGGGGTCGGTGTACGCATCTCGCGCCGAACTGGATGCTTGGGCGCGCAGCCGGAATCTCCCGGAAGTGGAGGAGAACGGGAACAATGTCCCCTCAGCCGATCCCGCGGCACCGCCCCCGCGCTCTGCCATGCCTCCCTCTCAAATCAAATGGAGGTTCTTGCTGCCGCTGGCAGCGGTGGTGGCCGCCCTAGCGACTGGCACAATTGTCTGGTTTCAAAAGACGGAGTACTTCTGGCGAAACCCGATCGCCGACGCACGATTTCAAACGGTTACGGACTTCGACGGCATTGAGCAGGCAGCGGCGGTGTCTCGCGACGGGCATTTCGTGGCGTTCCTGTCGGACCGGGGCGGACAGATGGACGTCTGGGTTACACAGATCGGTTCTGGAGAGTTCCACAATCTGACCCACGGAGGCGCGCCGGAACTGGTGAATCCATCGGTCCGCACCTTGGGGTTCTCGCCCGACGGCTCTTTCGTTACGTTCTGGGTGCGCAAGCAGAACGGTTCGAGCGGCGACGGCATCAGCATTTGGGCGGTGCCGACGCTGGGCGGACAGCCGAGGCCCTATCTTGAAGGTGTGGCGGAGTTCGACTGGTCGCGCGACGGCTCCCGGCTCACGTACCACACTCCCGGACCAGGAGATCCGCTGTTCGTGTCCGACGGCAGCCGGCAAGCAGAGGGTCGGCCCATCTTCACCGCGCCTGCCGGGCTCCACAGTCACTTTCCGCTGTGGGCGCCCGATTCGGCTTTCATCTACTTTGTCCAGGGGGCCCTGCCGGACAGATTGGACGTCTGGCGCATCCGTTCGTCCGGCGGAAGTCCGGAACGAATTACTTCGCACAACGGGCGCGTGACTCATCCGGTCCTGCTGGATCGGCGGACCTTGCTGTACCTTGCCGGCGAATCCGATGGTTCGGGGCCGTGGCTTTATGGCATGGACGTCGAGCGCCGCATACCCCACCGGCTCAGCTCGGGCCTCGACCGGTATACGTCGCTAGCGGCCAGCGCTGACGGTCGTCGTTTGGTTGTCACCGTCGCAAGTCCAAAGAGAACGCTGTGGCGCTTGCCGATAGAGGACTCACCGACGCAGGTGTCGGCGGCTGCTCCCATCTCGCTGACGACCAGCACGGGGTTCTCTCCACGCCTGGGACCAAACTATCTTCTCTATGTGTCTGCGACCGGGACAACGGGCGAGAGTATCTGGAAACTCGCCAGCGGAACTGCCACGCAGTTATGGAGTGGCCAGGGAGCACGAATCTTTGGCGGGCCGGCCATCTCCTCCGATGGACGGCAGATCGCGTTCTCGGTCCGGCAAAGCGGGCGGACACTCTTGTACGTGATGCAGCCCGACGGCACGAACGCGCGGATTGCGAGCGATACGCTCGACCTGCAGGGCGCCCCAGCGTGGTCGCCGGACGGCCAATCGATCACTTCGGCGGCGGAAGATCACGGCGTCCCCCATCTGTTCCGTGTGCCGGTTGATGGTCGTGCTCCGGTTGCTTTGGTTCAGGAGTACTCGGTCGATCCCACGTGGGCGCCCGACGGCCGTTTCGTGGTGTACTCGGGACCCGACATCGGCACGACGTTTTCGGTAAAAGCCGTCACGGCCGAGGCCGCCGTGCATCCCTTGCCAGCGCTGACCCTGACTCGGGGGGCTCGCCACCTCGCATTCCTACCTGGAGGAAGGTCACTCGTACTCTTACGAGGAGAGATTCATCATAAGAATCTCTGGCTCATCGACCTGGAGACGGGCGCCGAGCGGCAGCTGACCAACCTTCCTCCCGACTTCGACATTCGCGACTTCGACATCTCTCCTGACGGCCGCGAAGTTGCCCTCGAACGAGTGCAGGAGCGCTCGGATGTGGTGCTGTTCGATCTCCCCCGACCATAATCCCGCCATACGAGTCAACGCCCCAGTCCTGATCGCACCACCGCTGATGTAAACAGGCCTTAGCACAAGCTTGCGCTTTTGCTTCGCCTTTTTGATTGTCGGTGAGTGCCATGGGGTGTTTCACCAGCTAGCCTGCGTGTGCAATGTCGGGCCTCTGCGGGGGATCGCTGCGAATTACTCTTAAGGCCCATCTTGAATGAAAAGGACGGCTACCTTGGCAAAGACATCGATGGGCTCGCCGTTCAATTTGTACGGCTCGAAACGCCATTGCCGAATAGCGTCCACCGCGGCACGGGCGATCAGCGGATGGGCTGAGACCTGCTTGACGTCCACCGCGCCGTTCTTCCCGATAGTGACGCCGATAACCGCCATTCCCTGTAACCGCATCCCTGTCGCTTCTTTCGGGTAAGTCGGCAGCACCAGGCGCGTGAGTGTGCTCATCGCTTCCAGATCGGTCAATTCGATCAGTTGGCCTGCCACACCGGCGGGTTTGTGTTCCAAGCCGTCTCGGAAGACTCTGTCACTAGGAACAAAGCGCAAGAAGATCACGGTAGAGAACTTTTTGGTGTGTCCTCTTTTGGTGGATGGTTCAAACTTCCATTGCCGGATCGTCTCCAGCGCCGGAGCGTACAGTTCGTCTGCGCCATGATCTCTGCCAATATCCTTTACTACCTTTGCGGTCTCTACATCGCCGCTTTCGGAAATTGTTATCCGCATCTTGATCTCGAACGTGTCGTTCAGATTAGGATCTGGCGAAGGAAGGGTATAGCGGGCAAGGACAATTCTTGTGGCCACGAGTCCATGGGAGTCAGTCGTGACCGTTGCCGAAGGAAGCCCGATGAGGGCCGCCGGTGAAGCAGGGCGGGAAATCTGTGCTTCGCTTTTCTGCGCTTGAACGGAAATGGGTGGAGAGAGAAAGACCAACCCGAGAATTACACTTGTGATCGTCCGCATGACGGGTCCATCTTAGCTGGAACATGATTCACCCCGGAGACGTCGAACCCGAATGTCATCGGCGCCGTCTCTCCGCCCAAAAAATCCGGGTATAGCAATGTCCTAGTTTTTCCAATTTCGTTTCGATTTCCATCTATCACAGATAGCAAACCTGAGTCGAGCAAGGCTGGTCTCATCACAAAAGTCGGCAATCAGGTCCTTGCCATCCATCCAACGACCACCAGCTATCAGCTGACCACTAGGAATAGAACTCCGCGATACTCTCCACCACCCACTGCTGCTCCTCGTCGGTGAGTTCGGGGAACATCGGGAGCGCCAGCACTTCGCGGGCGGCGCGTTCCGACTCGGGCAAGTCTCCCTCGCGGTATCCCAGATAGGCAAACACTGGTTGCAGATGCAGCGGGATCGGATAGTAGATTTCGGTGCCGATCTTGCGATCGGTCAGGAATTGGCGAAGTTGGTCGCGACGCTGGGCTCGAATCACGTACTGGTGGTACACGTGCTGGGCATGCGGCGATCTGGTGAGCACGCGGACGGGCGAATCTCCGGTCGCGGAAATCAGCCCCGATTGCGTCAGCAGGAAATCATAGGCGGCGGCATGTTCGCGGCGCTTCCGGTTCCAGGTTTCGACATGGGGAAGTTTCACGCGCAAGACCGCCGCCTGGATTGCATCCAGCCGGCAATTCCAGCCCAACTCTTCATGGAGATAACGCTGCGGGCTTCCATGATTGCGCAGGCGCCGCATGTGATCGGCAAATTCAGCATGGTTGGTTGTGACCAGTCCCGCGTCTCCGTAGGCGCTCAGATTTTTGGAAGGATAGAAACTGAAGGTGGCGAGCGCGCCGATGGATCCGGCGTGCGCATCGCGCCAGCGGGCTCCGATCGCCTGCGCGGCGTCTTCCACGATGGCCACCTGGAACTCGTCTGCTAGCTGGCGCAGGGCATCCATGTCGGCGCACTGACCATAAAGATGGACGGGCAGCAGAGCGCGCAAGCGGGTAGACTTTCCCGCGCGCAGATGAGCCTCTAGCTGATGGGGATCAAGATTGAGGGTGTGCGGGTCGACATCAACAAATACGGGCCGTCCTCCGGCGCGCACGATCGCGCTGGCGGAGGCGAAAAAGCTGAAGGCAGTTGTGATCACGCTGTCGCCGGGGCGCACTCCCACGGCAGTGAGCGCCAGCCAAAGCGCATCGGTGCCGGATGCGCAACCGACCGCCTGCGCGGCGCCCGTGAAGGCGGCCAGCTCGCGTTCGAGCGCCTCGACTTCCGCCCCGAGAATGAAATGCTGCGAGGAGCAGACCCGTTCCACGGCGGCCAGAATCTCTTCGCGGATGGCGGCGTACTGGCGGCCCAGGTCGAGCAGCGGCACTCCCGCTTCAGAGGCCACGGGGCGCTGCTTCGAAGTGGAAGCCGATTTCACGGATGAGAAATTCTAGCAGGTCGATTCGTGGCGGCAAGTTCAGCACCGAGTCACAGAGACACGGAGAAATCTGAAAGCGGAATCCGCATGCTTCCGTTGTGCCTCTATGTCGTATACGCGCGTTGGCCAATGGCGGGACGGGAGTCTCGCCGGTTCGGCGGGCGAGGACGCCCGCCGCTCCATAACGACCAATTGGCGTTTACTGCGCCATGCGCAGCTGCGGGAACGGCGGTGCCGGGCTGCCTTGATGGAGCGCGTCGCGCCACCGGTCCACAGAGTCGAGCAGCCCGCCCAGATCCACACCGCCGTACTCTGCCGGATAAGTGCCCAGATTCCGCCGGGCACGGTCCAGCAGTGAGCGGCATCCCACTAGGTTGCCGCGCGAGTGATGGTGTAAAGCGACTGCAACCTGGATCAATCCCTGCAAAAACTTGCGCTCCCGTTCGGGCGCAGCACGCCAGACATCTTCCAGCACCTCGTGCGCTTCAAAGAAACTGTGCTGGTTGAAGAGAGCGATTCCTTCACGATAGTTCTTACTCTGCATAGTCGGATTCCTCGTCACCGATCAGCGAACAGAGCTTTGGGACCAGAGGTCGGATCACACTATGCGAGCCAATTCAGGGTTTTAAGAGGAAAAACAAGAGGTGCGATTTGAGCGTTTTTGCAAGCCGGCATAGTGCAATGCAAGCGCACAGGCTTGACGCCTGTCATGAATGACAATACCCTAAATCACATAAGCTCAACGCCTATGTTTGTATCAGCTGTTGTGCGGCCTTCTCGCCGCTTGCCTTCCGCCACCATTGGGTTGCTACTGGTTTTTCTGACCTTGCCGGGAGTCTGCTCGTCTACAAAACTTCCTCCGAAATACAGCGACTGGCTGAAAAAAGATGTCGCCTACATCATTTCCAATGAAGAGCGGGAGACGTTCAAGGGCTTAACAAGCGACGAAGCCCGGGAGAAATTCATCGAGCATTTCTGGGAAATTCGCAATCCGAACCCCGGAGCTCCGTCGAATCCCTATCGGGAAGAGCACTACCAGCGGCTGCAGTATGCGAGCGACCATTTTGGCAAGTTCGGCGACGGTTGGAGAACCGACATGGGCCGCATTTACATTACGCTTGGCCCGCCGGCGCAGAAGGCACGCTACGTAGCGCAAAGCGGAGTGCGAGGCATGGAGATCTGGTTTTACGAGAACTCGCACCCGGCGCTGCCGCCGTTTTTCAATATCGTCTTTTACGAGAAAGACTTCGGCGATTTCCGACTTTATAGTCCATACATGGATGGGCCGCAGAAGCTAGTTACCGGCATTCAGGCGGAACAGGGCCGCACCCAAGCCTATTTGCAGATCGATCATCTGCTGGGGCGGGAAGTGGCGCATACCACGTTGACCTTGCTTCCGGATGAGCCGGTCAGTCCCGATGACGCGAATTCCACCATGTTATCCGATTTGATGCTGGGTACGATTCACGACCTGGCGAACAATCCTTTCACCATCCAGGAACTCAAGCTACGGCGCTCGCTGAGTGAAGATGTGACTCACCGCGTGATTTTGCCGGGTGACCTGCTGAACGTAATAACGGTGCCTTTGCGCGACGCTCGTGGGCAGATTCGTCTGCACTTTGCGTTGCGCTTGCCGAAGCCAGAAGACTTTGCGGTGGCGGAATCCGATAAGGGGTTCTACTATTCCGTCGAAGCGTTGGTGCGCGTGCAGGATGCGGATGGAAAAGAGATTTACAACCTGCGCCGGAAGATGTCCAAGTACCTGACCAAGGATGAGCTTGAAACGTTGAAAGGCAAACCGGTTGCCTATGAAGGCTGGGTGCCACTCGCGCCGGGGAAATTCAAAATCAGTTTTCTGTTTACCAACCTGCTAACCAAGACCGCGTTCACGGCCGATCGTACGGTTACGGTGCCGGATGTGGTCGGTCAGGACTTCTTCGTAGGCGAGCCCACTCCGTTCGGGCAAGCGAACGCGCTCGACCCATCGCGGGCCGAGTTTGCGCCCTTCACGGCGGGTGGTGTGCGCTTCGATCCGTACATCACGGGTAGAGCGCTAGCGCTCGTGCCGGGACAAGATTTGAAGTTCTTCTACCAGATCTGGCGGCCCGAGAGTTCGGCGGTTAGCCCAGCATCGAAATTGTCGGTCGACTATGCATACGGGCGTCCCAGCATTTCAGGAAGCACGCAGAGCATTCACGAAGAAGTGGCCAGCGACCAGTTTGATGCCCACGGGTCAATGGTGAATGGCAAGAAGATTGATACCGTCACAATGGGTGTGGGCGACTACCGGTTGGCGATAACGATCCTCGATCCGGCGACGCAGCAAAAGCGTTTCAGCGCTTTCACGTTCAAGATCGTCAGCGATGATCCATCGCCTTCTGATACATGGCGGCTGGAGGACCAAGAACTGAAGGATTATGTCATCTCCGGGCAAGCTGACGTTGACCGCGGGCTCGCGTACCTGAGCCAAGGCAAGAGCCAGCCCGCCGCAGATTGTTTCGCGCAGGCTCTGCACTACAACCCGGCGAATGAGCGCGCGCGGACTCGCCTGAGCGAATACTACTTTCAGCAGCAACAGTACGCGAAGGTCGTCGAGTTGTACGCGCGGGGCGACATCACACCTGATACCGACGAAGGCACGATCCTCCACGTCGCTGCCAGTCTCAACAAAACCGGCCAACCCGCAAAGGCAGTGAGCTTTCTGGAATTGGCGCTCAAGGTGAAAGACCCCAGCGGCCCCCTCTATCTGGCATTGAGCGATTCTTACCAACACGCCGGTAATCCTTCGCGGGCGGAAGCGTTCGAGCGCAAGGGTCGCGCTCTGATGAACCCGCCCGCCGCAGACAGCGACCGCTAGCGGGAACGTCCAACATAACTCTCCGTAGATGTCTTATTCGGCAGGTACTTGAGCTCCCAAGTACCATTGTGCCGGCTCTACCATATGAAAACCCATAGCCTGCCAGGCAAAGGACTACGAATATAGGGAGAATGCCGTAATTGGCGGCACCCTCGTGTGTCCTTGAGATCTCCTGTAACAGACACAAAATACAGCACTAGTCATGGTGTTGTGAGGGCGGTCATGTCTTTGGCCCGGAGTGTGCATCGCTGTCTCTGTCTCTTTGTTTCACCCTGTCTTCCAAGGGCACAAGCAGTCTCATCGAGCCAAGCGCACATTCGAAGTAATTCAGGAGGAGTTGAATCTATGGCGAAAAAGCTATTTACGGGCCTTACGCTGCTAGCGTTGGTCCTAAGCCTCAGCGCAGTGAGCTTCGGTCAAGGTGCCGAGGCATCTGTGAAGGGAAACATCGCAGGTGTTGTGACTGACCCGTCGGGCGCTGTTGTTCCAGGCGGTAAAGTGGAACTGAGCGGTCCGACCGGGGACCGCAGTATGAATACCGACTCAGAAGGCCACTTCATGTTTCAGCTCTTGATCCCCGGGTACTATTCGGTCAAGATCTCGAAGGAAGGTTTCAAGACTACGGAAGCACGGCAGGTCGAAGTGCAGACTGGGCGTACTTCCAGTATTACGATGAAGCTCGAACTCGGCACCTCGGCGACCACGGTGGAAGTGAGCGCCGCAGCCGTTGCGGTGGATACGACTTCGACAGCAGTCGCTTCCAACCTGACCGACACCTTCTACGAGTCGGTTCCGGTGGCGCGAAACGTGACAGGCCTCTTCTATGCTGCGCCGGGCGTTACCTCGGGCGGCGGCACCGGCACGGCGAATCCGTCGATCGCAGGCGGCACCGGTCTTGAGAACAACTACATTGCGGACGGCGTGAGCATTACCGATGGCGGGTTCGGCGGCATCGGCGTCTATTCCCGTGTGTACGGTTCGCTGTCAACTGGTATCAATCTGTCGTTCGTAAAAGAAGTGCAAGTAAAGACGGGCGGCTTCGAGGCACAGTATGGCAAGTCGACCGGCGGTATCGTTCAGATCGTGACCAAGTCGGGCAGCAACGCATTCCATGGTCAGGTCGCCGGCTTCTTCGGGCCACAACAACTCGAAAAGCAGCGCTTGCAGCCAGACGATTTTGGCGCGGGCTCGTTACAGGAGCGGTTCAACCTGTACGGCAAGATCCTGCACCAAGGGCAATATGATGTGGACGCAGAACTCGGCGGACACGTGCCCGGTTTCAAGAACCACCTGTTCTTCTTTGGGTCTTTCAATCCCCAGTGGAACACGGATTACAACCAGTTTGCCCAATACCGCAATCCATCTGACCTGCTGGGTGGCGTTCCAACGCAAACGAGCCTCGGAAACGTGGATGTAGGTGTCAGGGTCTATTCTTATGCCGGGAAGCTCACTTACCGCCTGAATGACCATCACCAGATTGAGGCGTCGGTGTTCGGCGACCCAACCTATGGCGACAACAAGCCGAATGGCAATACCGGGCTGCAAACGGCGTCGCAAACGACCTTCGACAAGCTGCAGTACGGAACACGGAACTTCGTTGCGCGCTATAACGGCACCTGGAGTCCGACGTGGTTGTTCAATGCTTCCTGGTCATGGGGCCATAACAACCTGTCAGATACCCCCTTTGCGCCGGGCGACTACCAGCTTGTTGACTACACGCAACGCAGCACCTGCGGCGCGCCGCTGTTTTATGGGCTGTGCACCTCGACGACCAATACGCTGCGCGGTCAGTACACTCGCCAGGGCCTGGGATACTACGAGAACTCACAAGGGGATAATTACGGTTTGAACTTCGACACCCAGAAAACGTTCAGGACCCTTGGAGAGCATGCATTCAGCTTTGGCTACCGTTACGACATCAATCACTATGACGGGAGTAAATTCAGATCGGGCCCGAGCATCCCATTTGATGCAACTTCAGCCGCTCTGGTTACCAGTGACCCGACATTAACGGCTGATCTCATCAAGAATGGCACCAACGCCGCCTTCCAACTTCGCGCAGGTGCCGGAAATTGCCTCGAAAACAATGTTGGAAATCCTACCTTAGCAACGGAGATGCTAATCCCGGGTATCGCTGAGTGCGCCGATGGCCTAACCTCCGTCTACCTGTTGCAGACTCGTGGAGAGTTTGGCGACCTCACCTTCAAGACGAAGTCGTTCTATCACACGGTCTTCGCGCAGGACGCGTGGAGTCCGAGCAAATACATAACCATCAATGCCGGCCTGCGCTGGGAACAGCAGCATGTCGAAGGCTTGACCGCGAAGTACACCTTCGTAGATAACTGGTCGCCGCGCATCGGAATCAGCGTGGATCCGTGGGGCAACCGCAAGAGCAAAGCGTACATAAACTTTGGTCGCTACACCGAGGCTCTGCCTTTGGATATCGCGATCCGCTCGCTCAGCACAGAACTGGATTTCCCGACCACGGAATGGCTGCCGCAAGGCGACGCGAATGGCCACGTAGTGGAGAATCCGGATGGAACGATTACCGCTCCCCTGATTCCCGATGCGAACCACATGTTCCCATTGGGTGGCGCCTCGGCGCAGACCGGCGAGGCATTCGGGGCGGGAACTCGCAGCGAGTACCTGGATGAATATGTGCTCGGGTTTGAGCACGAATTCAATTCGGGCATCGTCTTTAGCGCTCGCTATACAGATCGTCGTATCAAGCGAATCATTGAAGACAATGCTGCGTTGTCACCGGAAGCGTATCAGGCTGGTCTGAACCAGTACTACTTCATCAGCAACGTGAACAAGAACCAGGACCTGTTCCTGAACCCGGTTGAGATTACCTGGAAGCACGACTACACCAGTGCAAATGCGATTGGCGATGCTCCTGCGGGTTGCGGGTCAACGGGTACGAATACGACTCTGTATTCGACACAGGCGCCCAAGTTCGCCGGCACCCGACCTCCGTATGACAGCAACGGAAATCTGGTCACTCTGGCCAATGGCAACAATGCGTTCTGCATTCCAAACGCATTCGACGCTTCCGGCACTCAGATCACGGCCACGCCGGGCGCGGATGGCGTTCCCGACGGATTCGTGGATCCAGTGCGTACCTACCGTGCCGTCGAGTTCGAAGTCAACAAGGCAATGTCGAAGGGCTGGCAGACACGGGCGAACTTCCGCATTGCCAAGCTGTTCGGCAATTACGAAGGTTCGTTCCGCAACGATAACGGGCAGAACGATCCCAACATCAGCTCTCTGTTCGACTTTACGCAGGGTCAATTCAACCTACTGGGGCAGCAGTTCATACCCGGTGTGTTGAATACTGATGTGCGGTATCTCGCGAATGGCTTTGTGAGCTATACCTTCCACGGGAGTCACGCAACCGGTCTCACCTTGGGAAGCTCGGTGCACTTCCAGACGGGCGTTCCGATTAACAATTTGTTTGCGCATCCGGCCTATCAGAATGCTGGGGAAATTCCGTTCTGCGCAGACAACACGACCAATTGCACTTCGGCCCGCGGCGCGCTGGGTCGCGAAAAGGATTTTGGTACCGTCGACTTCCACGGCGACTATCCGTTCAAGATCACGGAAAACAGCCGTTTCCGTATCGGAGTTGACCTGTTCAACATCACCAACAACCGCACATTGCTCCGGGTCGATCAGAATGCGCAGCGCTCGGCGGGTGTTCCGAATGCTGACTTCTTGAAGCCGCTTGGTATCGGCCCCTCATCTGTAAACGGCAACACGAACCCCGGGTATCTGCGTCCGTTCTATGCCCGGTTCAGCGCGAAGTTTGAATTCTAGGGATGTTGCTAGAGTTTCTCAGGGGAGGGCTTTGCGCCCTCCCCTTTTTCATTTTTGCGGTTGATGTGCGCGAGCAACGGGTTCATGCTGGGAAGCGGGCGAACCCGCTTTTGGAAAGGAGGGCTCCGTAATGGCTCTATTCCTACGCAGGTTTCTTCTCGTATCTTCTATTCTTGCCTCCACGGCCGCCTCGGCTGCATTCATCCGCGGCCAGGTGTTCTTTGCCGATGGACGCATGGCGGATCATATCGTGGTTCGTCTGCGCAGCGACAAGATCACATACATGGACGAACAAACGACCGATCCCATGGGCAAGTTCAACTTCGACGGCCTGACCCCAAGCATCTACACGCTCACCATCGAGGGCCAGGGTTTCAAGCCTTACACCGCGTTCATTGACATCAGCATGTCGAAGATGTGGAACGATCGCATTACATTGCAACCCGACCGTCGGCACGACGCTAAAGCAGTTCCGCCGGAAGGCACCGGCGCCACCGTCAACGCGCAAGAGGCCGAGGTCCCCGCGGCGGCGCGCAAAGAGTATGAGGCGGGTCAAAAATCGGTCAGCGAGAAGCATGACGCCGAAGGCGGCGTTAAGCACTACCGCAAGGCCATCCAACTTTATGACAAGTACTCCAATGCGTACCTGGCGCTTGGTTTGCTGTACCTGGACCTGCAGAAATTCGAGGATGCGCAGGGCGCGCTCAAGGCCGCGAGCGACCTCAATCCCAACGCGCCGGGAGCGTATATGGCGCTGGGAACCATGTACAACGTGCAAAAAAAGTATGACGAGGCGGAGAAGGCGCTGACGCGCGGGTTGCAACTGAACCCCGATGTTCCCCAAGGACAGTTCGAGCTCTCCAAAACCTATTGGGCTATGGGAAAGTGGCAGGATGCCGAGCCTCATGCCCAAAAAGCCGCGACGCTCGATGCCAGCATGGCGCCGGTTCATGTTCTCCTAGGAAATATTGCTTTGCGCAAGCAAGACACCCTGGATGCCCTGAAAGAATTCAAAGAATATCTGCGCCTCGATCCCAACGGCCCCATGGCGGGCAGCGTTACCCAGATGATTCAGAAGATCGAAGCAAGTCAGAAGAAGTAGGAATTCAGTCGTCAGTCGTCGGTCTTCAGTCTTCAGCAAAACTGGAACAGTGCTGACGACTGACGACCGAAGACTGACGACTCTCTCTCGTGAGATTTAAGCAGTAATGGGGTCCTCTTCGACTGCGCTCAGGGCAGGTTTTCGACTTCGCTCGGCGCCTCACTACCCTCAAGATGACAGACAATTGAGAGTTGGCAGAGCGGACAGCCCGCTCGGAGGCGCACTGCGTCTCGGGGAGCTGTACAAGCCCCCCGAAGTGACCTTCGTAACCTACCTCGAAAACCAAAGATGACATATCAATGTCTAGAGTAGTTGCACTCTTTTCGGTTCGTTCTGTTCGGTTCGTCCCGGGCCTAAGAAAAATTCAAGTGCCAATGTGCAGGGCCGATGCCCTGGCCGTGATTGGTGGAGGAACAATGTTGAAGCTGAAAATGTTTGTACTCGGAACGCTGGTTACGGCGTGTATGACTGCCGCCTGGGCGCAGACCGGTTCGATCCAGGGAGTCGTGAAAGACAACTCGGGAGCCGTGATTCAGGGCGCTGATGTCATCGTGAGGAATATCGAAACCAACGCACACCGCTCCGGATCCACGAGCTCCACGGGCGTGTATAGCGTTCCGAATCTTCCGGTCGGCCACTACGAGATCACGGCGAAGAAGGACAGCTTTAAGGCCTACCACCTCGACGACATTCAGCTCACCGTTGCGCAGACGCTCGGCCTCGACATCACGCTGGAACCCGGCATAGTGTCGGAAGAGGTGATGGTGCGAGCCAGCGACGTGCCTCCCGTGGATCTGGAGACGTCGCAGGTGAGCAACATTGTCGATTCGGCCCGCATGCTCAGCCTGCCGCTGGCCACGCGCGATCCTTACGAGTTAATTCTACTGTCGCCGGGAACCATTCAATCGGATAGCAGCCTGGGTGGATTTTCGGTGAACGGGACGCGGGAACGGAACAACAATTTTCTGCTGGATGGAGCCGACAACAACGATACGTCAGTGCCGGGCATACCCGGAGGATTGGCAGCTTTGAATCCGGACGCCACCGAAGAATTCCGGGTGATCACCAACAACTTCATGCCGGAATATGGCCGCAACAACGGTGCGATTATCGACGTGGTGACCAAGAGCGGGGCGAACAACTTTCATGGTGGAGCGCGCTGGTTTGGCCGCTACAACGCGCTGGGTGCACGCGACTACTTTAACCACAATATCGATCCGCAGACGGGCAACGTAGAAGCGCAGAATCCGTATGTGCGCAACCAGTTTGGTTTCAACTTTGGCGGCCCGATCGCCAAGAACAAAACGTTCTTCTTTGTAGATGCGGACTTTCAACGTTTCCGCACTACGCTCACGAACAAATCAACGGTTCCGAACGCAGCCTTTAAGAGCATGTTGAACGGCGGGACGTTTAACTACACCGACTACGATCCCAATGATTGCGCGCCGGCTTCGGCGCCATGCACGCTGCCGATCAGCGCGGGCGGGGCTAACAGCGCGTTTGGCTTTGGGATTTCGCCGACTGTGAAGCAGATCCTCAGCCTATATCCTGATCCGAATGGGCCGGCAGTCGATCAGTTTCGCGGCCAGTTGTTCTTTCCTTCTTCCTCCAAGTTTGATGCGCGCAACCTGACCGCAAAAGTGGATCAGCACATCGGCGACAAGCATCTTCTGTCGATCCACAGCGCGTATGACCAGAGCCAGGATCCCAACGGAAGTCATGAGGATTTTCTTCCGGGGGGGATTGGCGCGAGCGGGTTCGAGGCGCACACGCTGGTCACCGGAGTTTCGCTGACGTCGACGCTGAGTTCAAGAGTGGTGAACCAGGCCAAGTTCGCCTACAACAAGACCGACATTCCGTTTAATTGCGGTGGGCTCAATCAGCTGAATGTGGGTGCCGTGGATCAATATGGCCGTCCGCGGGACTTTTCATTGCCAGACGTGGCAGGATTCGGCTGCCTGGCGCTGTTCGACAGCAATGGTCAGTGGCGCAAGACGGGCACCTGGAGCTGGGGCGACAATTTGAGCTGGGTGCGTGGAGCGCACACGGTGAAGGTCGGTGGAGATGTCCGCTGGGTTTATGAGAATGGCTTCAATTCGTTTACCTCGCGGAGTCTGGTGACGCTGCAGCCGTTCACTAATTTCGGGTTCGCCACGATTATGGCAAATCCCAACCTGCCGCCGTGCGATCCCTTCAATCCTGCGGGACCACCGAATGCGGCTGACCCCTATCAGAACTGCGGCACGGACGCATCGGGGAATCCCGACTTTGTGTTTCAGGACATGGCCAATACGCTGCTAGGCGTGGTGGATACCGAGCAGCAAAGCCAGTTCTTCGACAAGAGTGGGAATCGCACGGCGAACGATCTGCGCCGCTTCCGCCAGCACGAGTACGACTTCTTTGTGCAAGACAGCTGGAAAGTGCGCCGGAACCTGACTTTGAACTTCGGGTTGCGTTACCAGTTCAACGGCGTGCCTTATGAAGTGGACAACAACCTTTCTAACTTGTTCGAGAATGCTTCCGGACCCGCTCCGGATGCGCTGAATCCTTTAACCACTCCCGGCTGCGATCCCACGCTTCCAACTTGCTCGGGGTTCACGTTCACGGTGGTAGGACCGGGCACCGGACACCTTCTCTACAACAACAACTTCAACAACTTTGAGCCGCGACTGGGATTTGCATGGGATCCATTCCGCGACGGCAAAACATCCGTGCGCGGCGCTTTTGGAATTTTTCATGATCGCGTTTTTGGCAACCTCTTTGGCAACGCGACCGGCAATCCACCCTTCCAACAAACACCCTTCCTGGAGCCGTTTGATCAGCCGGAGAACGTGGCCTTGCCCACCACTGTGCCGACTGGCATATATACCGCCGACGGCGCGGGGTTCTTCCCTGTGATCATCGACAGGCATTTCCCCTTGCCGTACACGTCGAGTTGGAATTTCGGAATTCAACGCGAAGTGCTGAGGGATGTAACCATCGACGTGAACTACGTTGGTAACCGGGGATTTCATCAGTTCCGTGTAGTTGACGGTAATCCGCCGCAGCCGTCGCTGGTGGCCACGAACATCGCTAACGGTACAGATCCTTCGCAACTGACGTTCAGCAGTCTCTGGTTCGGCGGACCGGGCGTTACGTCTGTGTACAACAGCGCGTTCTTCTCGGCAGCCCTCAACGAAGCCACGGGCAATTCCTGGTATCACGGCCTGCAGGCGAATGTGACCAAGCGCTTCTCCAAGGGATTCCAAATTCAGGGCGCGTACACCTACTCGCACGCGATTGACGATTCGGCCGATCCGTTGGTGGCGTCGGAAAAGACGAACCGCTCGTTCCCGCGGAACAGCTTTGCGCTCTTCAACGAGCGCGGGAATTCCGGATTCGACATTCGACATCGTCTCGTCTTGAACTATGCGTGGGACCTGCCGGTGGGCAAGAGCCGCGCGTACCTGGCTTCGGGATTTCTGGGCCGTGTTCTCGAAGGCTGGCAACTGGCGGGCATCACCACCATCCAGAGTGGACATCCTTTCGACCTGTTTGGAAACCGGGATTCGGAACATACGGGTCTATCAGCACGACTGGATCTGACGGGAGATCCCTCGCTTCCGGCGGGGCATCCCAAGAATCAAACCGGCGTGAATTATGCCGCTTTCGATCTTGCACCTTACGGGCAGGCTGGGAACGTGAGCAAAAACCGCTTCTTTGGACCTGGCTATAACAACTGGGACATGGTGATGTCGAAAGACACATCGATTGGCGAACGCGTGCACCTTCAGTTCCGCACGGAAGTGTTTAATGTGTTCAACCGGACGCAATTCGATCAGCCTGGAAACCTGCTGCAGGATCAGGGGACGTTCGGGTTCTCCACCCAGACCATCAGCCGCGCGGACTCAACGACCTCGGCACGGCAAATGCAGTTTGGGTTGAAGTTGCAGTTCTAAGCAGCGATAGAGAGCAAAAATCTTAAACCGCAGAGTTCGCAGAGAAGGGCCGCGGAGTGCGCGGAGACCTTCAGGAAAGTTCAGGGCCGTCTGGCAAAAACAGGCGGCCTTTTCTGTCGGACTGCTTTTGGGAGAATGCGTGGTTGAAAATGCTTTGGACTCAGTGCCGCTCCTGGCGCACTCGGGGTCCTTCGACTTCGTTCGGCTGTCGCCTCACTGCGCTCAGGATGACGATCTAAAAAACGTACGCACAAAGAAATAGATGCGATTCGGAGCCGCCTTCTTCTAAACAGCACACTACTTTCCAAACATCGGGTAATGGCTCGCGGCTCCCATGAAGAACAGCATGGGGATGCTCAGGTACGCGTTGGCGCGAGAGGCGAGGAATCCCATGCGGGCCATGCGCTTGGCTTGTTCGGGCATGGGTGTGCCTTTTTCGGCGTTCTCTTTGGTCCAGGCAATGAGGCGTTTCTGGATGCGCCAGATCACGCCCCAGACGTTGAACATCATCACCCAGCCGATGCCTCCGCCGATGCCAATGGAGAGCAGGCGATTGCTCTGCCAGCCCTGGTCGTTGACTGAGAGATAAAGCCACGCGGCAACCGCGACCACGACGGCGTAGATCACGCCGATCACGAGCCCCTTGTCCAGAATGCCCTTCCCTGGGATCAAGACGGCGTAGAGGATGCCCCACACGGCGGTCCAGATTATTAAGAAGCTGAGCATCACCATGCCGGAAGACGCACCGGCATTCTTGGCATCGACGTCAACGATGCCCATTCCCCAATAGGTTCCTCCGGCGAGTACGGTGAGCACGGCTGCCATTCGAAACCACCAGAGGGCGCGTGGCATGAGCGCAGGCACGACTTTGCCTTTGGTGACGGCGTCGAGTTCTTTCTGGAATGGGACATTGACCAGATTGAAGAAATAGAGGAGGCCGATCCACGTAATGCCGGCGAGGAAATGGATCCAGCGCGTGATCATCAGGAAATTCGTATTGAAATCGGTAGGAATGTGAATGCTGGGACTGAACAGAGATGCCGCGACGTGAAGCATGAAAGTTCCTCCCTCAAAGGTAAGGGCGGATTGTACATCAGTGGGAGAGTCCCGATGGCTGCGGACTTGCGCAAAGGATACTGAGCCGCGACTTGCAGAAGAGAAATCTTAAGTCGCAGGGGGGACCTCTTAGAACTCGTCATTCCGAGCACAGCGAGGAATCTCGTCCTTTGACAGTCACCGGACACAGCAAATTCCTCGCTACGCTCGAAATGACAAGTCTTCGAGGCGCCGTAGAGCAGAGGTCGCGGAGTCAACCAATTTTTGTGCGGACTAGGCCATTCCGGGTGCTGGGACGAGGCGGCAGCACGAGGAAATTCACAACACTGCGGGGTAACCAATCTCTGTAGTTACCTTGATTTTGGAGCGCAAAATCGGGTGTCAGATGTGAGCCAAATTTTTGCAACCCTGCGCACCGGATTGGGTTGAAAAGTCACGCCTGAGGCCGTATTGTACGGAGTGCTGACCAAGACAGTGCGGCCGAGCACCATCGCTGCAAGTGGGCCGTGCGGTTGCGGGTTGTCCCCCCTGTGATTTGCGGCCGGGTTTGCGCCACGGGCTGCGAGGAACAGCTGCTTTAAGTCCAATTTGGCAAGGAGATCGGCAGATGGAAAACAAGCCGGCGCAAAACATCCAGGATTCTTTCCTCAACACGGCCCGCAAGGAAAAGCTCAATATCACGATCTATCTGCTGAGTGGGGTCAAGCTGACGGGCCGAATCCGTTCCTTCGATAAATATTCGGTGGTGCTGGAGACCAACAATCAGGAGCAGTTGATCTTCAAGCACGCCATCTCCACGGTGGTGATGGGACGAGTGCCGCACGCTTCGTTTTCGACCCACGGCGAAGGCAAGCCGACCGCGGTTACGTCGGGGCCGACGCCCGTGTCTCCACCGAGTGCTTCCGGCACCGAAGGATAAGGCGCGTCCCAGTTGCGCACTGCAGATTCCAAAAGCTCCCGCAAGGACGCGGTGCGCCGCGCGCTCAAAGGCGAACCGGTGTCGCACGATCCACGCGACTCGGGCGAACGTGCGTTTCTGGTTGGCCTGGACTCGCGCGTGCGATTGCGCACGGCCGGCAAGCGCTCGCTCACGGCCGGAGCGCAGGCTGCGCGCGATGCCGCCACCAGCGTGGCCGCCGGCGTAAGAGCTCCCAGCATTCCGGAATTCAGCGCGCAGGAATCCCTCGACGAATTGCGCTCGCTCGCGACCAGCGCGGGCGCGGTGGTGGTCGGCGAAGTCTTGCAACACAAGGACCGGCCTGATCCGGCGACCCTGATTGGCAGCGGAAAGTTGGAAGAAATTCAGGGTGCGGCTGCCTCGGCGAATGCCGACCTGATTCTGTTCGATCACGATCTGTCGCCTTCCCAGCAACGAAATATCGAGCGCATCCTGCATAAGCGCGTCATCGATCGCACCCAGCTGATCCTCGACATATTTGCGCGGCACGCGAAAACTCGCGAAGGCCAGCTGCAAGTGGAGCTGGCGCAGCTCGAGTACATGCTGCCTCGTCTCGCGGGGCGCGGCGTGGAGATGTCACAGTTGGGCGGCGGCATCGGCACTAGAGGTCCGGGTGAAACGCAGCTTGAAACGGATCGGCGCAAGATCTACCGGCGCATCCGGCATGTGAAGGAGCAGATCGAAAACGTGCGCCGCATTCGCGCTCAACAACGGCAGCGGCGCGAGTCGGTGCCGGTGGCGACGGTCGCGCTGGTGGGGTACACGAACGCCGGGAAGTCGACTTTGTTCAACGCAATGACCAAGGCGGAGGTGCTGGCGTCGCCGCAGATGTTTGCCACGCTTGATCCCACGATTCGCGGGGTGGAGTTGCCTTCACGGAGGAAGGTGCTGCTGTCGGACACGGTCGGATTCATCCGGAACCTGCCGCACACGCTGGTTTCAGCCTTCCGTGCGACGCTCGAAGAAGTGCAACGCGCGGCGCTGGTGCTGCATGTGTCGGACGCGGGCAGCCCGCTCACGGCCGAGCAAGACGCCCAGGTGGAGTTGGTGCTGAAAGAACTGGATGCCGAGAAGAAACCGCGGCTGCACGTCATGAACAAGATCGACCTGCTCGAACCCAAGCAGCGCGAAGCCTTACGCGACGATGCGCGGACGGTGCACGTTTCGGCGGTGCGGGATCTCGGGATCGCGACGTTGCTAGAGCGAATTGACCAGATGCTCGAGGAAGACCCGGTGAGCCGCGTGCGCCTGAGCGTTCCGCAAAAAGAAGGCAAGGTGTTGGCGATGCTGGCCGCGCAGTCGCGGATTTATTCGCGCCAGTACCGGGACGGGCTGGTGGAGATGGAGGCGGAGGCGCCGGAATCGGTGGTGCGCAGGGTACGGGAGTGGGTCGTGAAGTCTGGTTCTTGAGCTCTTAGCTTTTAGCCTTTAGCTGTTAGCTCGGCCTCGTCTCGCGAGTACCATTTCGGATTTGTCTCGAAGCCATCCAATAACACTCCAAAAGCTTAAACCGCAGAGTACGCAGAGAACTGCCGCGACATAGGCCTGCCATTCCGAGCGCGGCAAGGAATCTGCTGCGCCCGGCGCCAGTCAAGTAACAAGATTCCTCGCTGCGCTCGGAATGACAAGCCTGTCGGAACGACAAATCTCTAGGAATGACAAGTCTCTCGAAATGACAAGTCTTCCATGACGCCGAAATACGATGCTGGATTGGAATGGCGTAGAACTGGTGTGGCTAAGAGCTAATGGCTAGAGGCTAACAGCTAGAATTTAAATGGGCCGATAGCCAAAAAGCGGTGACTTTTCTTGGCTGCCGGCCCATTCGATCCTGAATTGGATCGGAGGTGATGTATTTATGGTAGTCCGCTTTCAGGGGAAGTCAAGGGCTAGTTCAAAAAAGGGATAAGAAATAAGGCCAGGTCGGAAAATTTTTCCATTGTGGTCCTCCGAGCCCTCCGCCCACCCCGGCTTCCGTTGACACAAGCTCCCTAGGATGTTAACTTTAGGGGTTTTGTAGCCCTCTTACTTCCGGTTCTTCAGCTAAGCCATGGATGAGACACTTCGACAACTAGGCGGATTACTGCTCGGGTCCATCCCCACCATCATCATGCTGGTGGTGTTGTGGGGAGCTTATGCCGTGATCGTCCATAAGCCACTGTCGAAGGTCCTGGCTGAGCGGCGGGCTAAGACCCAGGGTGCGATCGAAAAGGCGCGGGCCGATGTAGCAGCCGCCGAGACCCGCACGGCGGAATATGAGCAGCGGCTGCGCGAGGCCCGAATGGCAGTTTTCCGGACCCAGGAAGCTCGCCGGCAGGCGGCCCTGCAAGCGCGGGCGGCGGCGGTCGCCAAGGCTCGAGCACGGGCGCAGGAGCAGGTCAAGCAGGCCCGGGAAGCTATTGAGCAAGACAAAATCCTGGCGCAGGAAGGACTGCAGGCGGAATCGGCCCGGCTGGCCACCGAGATTATTCGCCACGTCCTACGCCCCGTGGCAACGCCAGGCTCCGCAGGTGCAGCGCGATGATTCTGACTCCCCCGTCACGAACCCGGCTCCTGCGATCAACTGCGGGCATCTCTGTCTTCTTGTTTCTCTTAACACTGGCAGCCTTCTCTCAAGCTTCTGGATCGTCTGCATCTGGCACGTCATCGTCTTCAACAGAGCCACAAAAGGGACAGGAAGCGAAGGAGCAGCCAAAGAAGCAGGAGGCTGAAAAGTCTCGCGGTTTCGGCGAACAGTTGGCGAAGGAGACGCGTGAGGCCGCCGGCGAAGGCGACGACACTGCGCAGTTTAAGCAATCGGCTTCCGTGGTCTGGTTGTCGAAGCTTACGGGCGGAAACCTGCAGCATGCTTACTGGCTTGCCGTGTTGCTGAACTTTGCCGTGATCGCCGGGATAATGTTCTGGGCGGGCCGGAAATATTTGCCAGGCATGTTTCGCAATCGTACGGCCTCGATTCAGAAGGCGATGGAAGAAGCCCGGAAGGCTAGCGAGGATGCCAATCGACGGCTGTCGGAAATCGAGTCCCGTCTTTCGCGGCTCGACGGTGAGATTGCCGCGATGACGGCCAATGCGGAAAAAGATGTTGCGGCCGAGGAGGCCCGCATCAAAGCCGCTGCCGAAGCAGACGCACGCAAGATCGTGGAATCCGCGGAACAGGAGATTGCAGCGGCGGCGAAAGCAGCGAGACGCGATCTGACCACTTATGCCGCGGATCTTGCGATTTCGCTCGCCAAGAAGCAGATTCATGTAGACGCGGGTACAGATTCCTCGCTGGTGCGAAGTTTCGCCGACCGGCTGGGCAGCGACGAGGACGGAGGAAAGAATTAAGTATGGCTTCCGTCGCCAGCGTTTACGCCCGAGCCTTCGCCGACGTAGTGTCCCAGACCGGGCTGGATGGCGGCAAGGTTATGGGCGAACTGCGGCAGTTGAGCGCGTTGCTGCGGGCGAATCCTGACTTGCGCCGGGTCTGGGAATCTCCTGCGATTCCAGCCGATGGGAAGCGCGGAGTGCTCGATCGGATCGTGGCGCGGGAAAGGTTTTCAAAGTCCGTGCGGAATTTCGTGGCAGTCTTGATTGATCATCGGCGCACGCACTTTTTCGATGTGATCGTTACGCGTATGGGACACGAACTGAACGCGCGCATGGGTTTTGCCGAAGCACAGATCACGACCTTTCGGGACCTGAGCGAGTCAGAGCGGCGAGTGCTGGAGGGCCAGGTGGCAAAGGTCACCGGCAAGAAAGTCCGGGCTGAATATTTGCGCGATCCGGCGATCCTGGGCGGAGCGGTGGTGCGCGTGGGCAGCACCATCTACGATGGATCTGTGCTCGGGCAATTGGAGAGAATTCGCGAGCAGATTGCGGGAGGCAGCTGATGGCTGTTGGCTGATGGCTTTTTCTTCGTAGGGGAAAGATTTTAACCGCAGAGGGCGCGGAGAACGGCCGCAGAGTTCTCGGAGAAAAGCTTTTAACCGCGAAGGTCGCAAAGAATATCCGCGAAGGTCGCAAAGAGATGCCTGAGAGATTTGGAAGAAAGCATCATCGAGAACGAAATCACATCAGCTAGCAGCCAGAAGCTAGCAGCGAAGAGCTGATTTTCTATGGCACAGATCAAGGCAGACGAGATATCGCAACTGATCCGCGAGCAGATCGAGAACTACGAGTCGAAGATCACCGTGGACGAAGTCGGCACGGTCATCTCCCTCGGCGACGGCATTGCCCGCGTGTACGGCCTCGACAAGGTGATGGCCGGGGAACTACTGCAGTTTCCGCACGGCGTGGCTGGGCTGGCCATGAATCTGGAAGAAGAGCAGGTGGGCGTGGTGCTGCTCGGAGATTACACCGAAATTCGCGAAGGCGACGAGGTCAAGCGCACCGGGCGCATCATGAGCGTGCCGGTGGGCAAGGAGATCGTCGGACGGGTGGTGAATTCGCTCGGCCAGCCGATTGATGACAAAGGTCCCATCGCGACGACCCAGTTCATTGCTCTTGAGCGCATCGCCCCCGGTGTGATTGACCGGCAGCCGGTGCGCGAGCCCATGGCGACGGGCCTCAAGGCGATTGATTCGATGATCCCGATCGGGCGCGGCCAGCGCGAGCTGATCATTGGCGACCGTCAGACTGGGAAGACGGCGATCGCGCTCGACACGATCATCAACAACAAGGGCAATGACCTGATCTGTATTTACTGCGCAATCGGGCAGAAGCGCTCGTCGATTGCCCAGGTGGTGAAGATTCTGGACGACGCCGGGGCGATGGAGTACACGATCGTGGTGGCCGCATCGGCATCGGAGCCCGCGCCCATGCAATACATTGCGCCTTATGCCGCCTGCGCGATGGGCGAGTACTTCCGCGATAGCAAGGGGCATGCACTCGTCATCTATGACGATCTTTCGAAGCACGCCGCTTCGTATCGCGAGATTTCGCTTTTGCTGCGGCGGCCGCCGGGACGCGAAGCCTATCCCGGGGACGTGTTTTATTTGCATTCCCGGCTGCTGGAGCGTGCCGCCAAGATGAGCGACAAGATGGGCGGCGGCTCGTTGACCGCCCTGCCCGTGATTGAGACTCAGGCTGGCGACGTTTCGGCCTACATTCCAACCAACGTCATTTCGATCACCGACGGGCAGATCTTTTTGGAAACCGATCTGTTCAACTCGGGCGTCCGGCCAGCGGTGAACGTCGGTATCTCGGTGAGCCGCGTGGGCGGCAGCGCGCAGATCAAGGCGATGCGGCAGGTGGCCGGATCGCTGAAGCTCGAACTGGCACAATATCGGGAACTGGCGGCATTCGCGCAGTTCGGCAGCGATCTCGACAAAGCTACCTTGAACCAACTCAACCGTGGTCAGCGCCTGGTGGAGCTGCTCAAGCAGAGCCAGTTCTCGCCTCTGCCATTCTCGAAACAGATTCTGATCATCTTCGCGGGAACGAGCGGCGCTTTGGACGACATGCCGGTCGAGCAGATACGTCCGTTTGAAATGGAGCTCTACAAGTACGTGGATACCGTCAATCCCGGTTTGTTGAGCACGATCATGGAGAAGAAGATTCTCGATGACTCTTTGAAAGGCGAGATGACGAAGGTGATCAAGGAATGCAAGGAGCAGTTTGTGGCGACGCGGAAGAAGTGATCCTCCTTGCTGGTGGCTTGGGGCTTCTGGCAGGCTTCCGAGGGCGGTTGGAAATACATATCGGCGTTAGTGGAGACCGATACAGCAATGGGGTCCTTCGACTACGTTCGGCTGGCGCCTCACTTCGCTCAGGATGACAGCGGTTTTAAGGGTTCGCTTACGAGGTGGTTTTACTTGTTGGCTAACAGCTAACGACTAACGACTAACAGCTAACGACTAAGAGCTACAAGCTGCTTTTCCATGGCTAACATTCTCGACATTCGGCGACGCATTCGCAGCGTGATTAATACGCGGCAGATCACCAAGGCTATGAAGATGGTCTCGGCCGCGAAGCTTCGGCGCGCTCAGGATCGGGCGCTGGCAGCGCGGCCTTATGCGCAAATGCTGACGAATGTGCTGAAGTCGCTGGTATCGCGCGCGGAAATCTATGATCCCGAGACGGGGGAGCCGAAGCATCCTTTGTTGGCGCAGCGTCCCGAGCAGAATGTTTTGTTAATCGTGGTCACCGGCGACAAGGGACTGGCTGGGGCTTTCAACACGAACATCCTGAAAGCGGCCACGCAGTTTCTGGGCGAGAAGCCGGGCAAGAACATCGAGATCGAAACCATCGGACGCAAGGGGCGCGATTTTCTGCGACGACGCTTTCCAATGGCCGAGCCGCGCAGTGCCGAGTCGACCGAGCCGCCACGCACGACCGTGATCGGCGAGCAGATTGGGGTATTGAACAAGGTCGATCATGCACTGGCTTCCAAGTTGGCGGAACGAGTGATTGCGCGCTATGCCGAAGGGTCGGTCGATGCGGTCTATCTGATTTTCAACGAATTCAAGTCGGTGATTCAGCAGCGGCTGGTGGTGGAACGGATTCTGCCCATTGTCGAAGTGGGTGTGGCGCAAGTCGAGGTGGCGCGGGAACTCACTCAGCGGGAAAAAGAAGAGGCGCAGAAAGCGGCCATTTCCGCGGGCGTGGGCATGCGCTCGACTGAGGGGCGCGCCATCGATCAGGCTGCCGCAGGTTTTGCGACCGCGCCGGTCGATTACATCTATGAGCAGCCTCCGGCGGAACTCTTCAATGACCTGCTGCCGAAGTATGTCGGGATCCAGATTTTTCACGCGTTGCTCGAGTCGGTCGCGGCCGAGCACGCGGCGCGCATGACGGCGATGGAATCAGCCACCAACAACGCGACCGACATGATTGATTCCCTGACGCTCGCCATGAACCGGGTGCGCCAGGCGAAGATCACGAAAGAGATTATTGAGATCGTAAGCGGCGCGGCGGCGCAGTAGGAAAGCTATTAGCTGTTAGCCGTTAGCTTTTAGCTCAATCAGGCGCTGCAAGCGGTTCGTACAGGCTTCGACGAGCAGATTCGTACTTGTCGGCACAAAATTGTGGATTTCATAATGAGAGCTAAAAGCTAGAGGCTAACAGCTGATGTCGGAAAACATTGGACACGTAGTGCAGATTACGGGACCGGCGGTAGACGTGCAGTTCGCCGAGGGGGGCCTGCCTCCCATTTATCAAGCGGTGCGCGTGGTCAGCGATGGTTTCAAGGTGCCGCAGCCGATCAACGTCGTCCTCGAGGTTCAGCAGCACCTAGGGGAAGGCAGGGCACGTTGCATCGCCATGGAAGCCACCGACGGCATGGTGCGCGGCATGAAGGCTATCGATCTCGGCGGACCGATTTCCGTGCCGGTAGGTCGCGGCACCCTGGGTCGCGTGATGAACGTCATCGGCGAGCCTGTCGACCAGTTGGGTCCAATTGAATACAAGAAGCGTATGCCCATACACCGGCCGGCTCCGGCGTTCGACGAGCAGGCCACCACCGCCGAGATGTTTGAAACCGGCGTGAAGGTGGTTGATCTGATCCAGCCGTTCCTCAAAGGCGGCAAGATCGGGTTGTTTGGCGGCGCGGGCGTGGGCAAGACGGTCTTTATCCAGGAACTCATCAACAACGTCGCCAAGCAGCATGGCGGATTCTCGGTGTTCGCGGGCGTGGGCGAGCGTACCCGCGAGGGCAACGATCTGTGGCTGGAAATGAGCGAGTCGGGCGTGATCAAGCCGGGCGATCCGTCGAAGTCGAAGGCCGCGCTGATCTATGGACAAATGACGGAGCCGCCCGGAGCGCGGTTGCGCGTGGCCCTGACGGGTCTTACGGTCGCGGAGTACTTCCGGGACGTCGAAGGCGCCGACACACTGCTGTTTATCGACAACATTTTCCGTTTCACGCAGGCGGGCTCAGAAGTGTCGGCGCTGCTGGGCCGCATGCCGAGCGCGGTTGGATACCAGCCCAACCTGGCGACCGAGATGGGTGAGTTGCAGGAGCGCATCACGTCGACGAAGAAAGGAGCGGTCACTTCGGTGCAGGCGATCTACGTGCCTGCCGATGACCTGACGGATCCGGCGCCGGCAACGACCTTCGCGCACCTGGACGCGACCACAGTGCTTTCGCGCGCGTTGACGGAAATCGGAATTTATCCTGCCGTCGATCCGCTGGCTTCGACCTCGCGCATTCTGGATCCGCGCATTGTGGGGCAGGAGCACTACGACGTGGCGCAGGCCGTAAAGAAAACGCTACAGACCTACAAAGACCTGCAGGACATCATCGCGATTCTCGGCATCGACGAACTCAGCGAAGATCAGAAGCTGACGGTGGCGCGGGCACGCAAGATTCAGCGCTTCTTATCGCAACCGTTCCACGTGGCCGAGCAGTTCACCGGCTCGCCGGGGCGCTACGTGAAGGTGGCAGATACGGTAAAGGGCTTTAAGGATATTGTCGAAGGCAAGTACGACGATATTCCGGAGCAGGCCTTTTATATGAAGGGCACCATTGATGAAGTGCTCGAGGCTGCGGAGAAGATGAAGGTGGCAGCGTAAGAACCGTCGTTGGTCGTTGGCGGGGGCCGCTGTTCGCGCTCAGGGCCTGAGGGCTGTGTTGGAAAAGTATGTCGGGATTGATGGAATCGATACAGCAATGCGGTCCTTCGACTACGTTCGGCTGGCGCCTCACTTCGCTCAGGATGACACGGAGTTGAGGTTGGCCAACGACTAACGATCACGGACTAACGACACTAACGACCAACGACTGCTTTCCAACGACTAAGTTCCAATGACCGGCGACTAAGTTAGAAAGACTGATCCATGGCTGATTCTTTCCAACTCGAAATCGTGACTCCCGACAAGCTGGTCGTGAAGGACCGGGCCGAGGAGATGCAGATTCCCGGAAAGAACGGGTATCTGGGCATTTTGCCGGGGCATGCGCCGCTTATTACGGAGTTGGCCGTGGGGCAGATCAGCTATCGGAATGGCAGCGAAACCCATTACCTGTGCGTTGCCTGGGGGTTCGCGGAAGTTCTCCCGGATAAGGTCACGATTCTGGCTGAGACGGCGGAGCGGGGTGAAGACGTGGATTGCGAGCGTGCGCAGAAGGCGAAAGAACGCGCAGAGCAGCGGCTGGCGAGCAACGACCCGCAGGTGGATGTCCCACGTGCGCAGAATGCGCTGGCGCGGGCGAATACGCGGTTAGAGGCGGCGGCGAAGGAAGGCAAGACGACGGCCGGGCAGTGAGAACGATGTGGTTCCGCAGTACGCAGCCGAGCGGGCGCAGATTCCTCCGCGGCTACGCCGCTTCGGAATGACAAGATCCAAAGAATTGGACAAGAACGAGGCCGCCGGGGTGGTTCCGGCGGCCTCTTTTTGTGAAGGACCTGAGTTGATTTGCTGCCAGCACCCGCCCAAGCGGAGCTTGGACGGGGCACCCAATTCCAATCGCATCCTCACCCATCTGAATCGATGTGTCGAGACGGCGTGGCTCGGTTGACGACCACGATTCGACTTTCGTTGTGAGCCGTTAGCCAACCACCATCAGCCATAAGCCAGCCATCAGCCAACGACTACCAGCCAACAGCTGACGACTGAAGCCTGACGACTGTTCTTCAGTACCTGCCGTTGAACGTGGCTTGGTATCCGGCGCGGTAGCCGTCGGTGTACTGCGACCTGTAGGCGCTCTTGTCTCCGTACTCGCGGCGGTAGCCGTGGTCGCGATCATCGAAGCGGCCGCGCGGATTTGGGTTGAATGGCTTGTTGCGATATTGATCGTCGCGCGCCATGGTGACGCCGTCCTGGTATCCGGTGTCGTAGCCGACTCGGCCGTTGTAGGCATCATTGCCGTAGTAACCGTTGCCGCGATAGCGATCGTCACGATCGCCATCACCACGCCAGCCTGGGCGCTCGCTATTGAAGCCGGAACGGAAGCCGTCCGCGTAGCCCTGCTGGTAACCGTTCTGGAACACGTTCAACGGGCCCATCCAGTTTTTGTAGCCGTGCGTGGCCTGGCGCCAGTCGGGCGTGTGGTAGTCGTTGGGATCGTTCTCGCGACCTTCGTGGCGACCGCGTTTCTCGCCATCTCGAAAACCGTTGTCGTACCCGTATTGGCGCGTCTGGGCTACGTCGCCGCGGTAGTAGTAGTCGTCACGATCCTGCGCGCGCGCAAACGTGCCCAGCGCCATCACCAGGGAAGCTGCCAAAGCTGCCATTCTCAGTTGTCGCCGCATACTCACCTCCGTCACCGGTTGATGCTTCCGGTCTCTGCTCAGTTGGGATGCCGGCGGCGAGGAGCGCGATGCCTTGACACGCGCCGATGTCTGTCTGCGATAATTTCTGAAGCCAATCTGAAAACACAATGTTTATGCGGGTCCGCAACTTTTTCTGCGGAGTGGTGTTCAATACGCAACCGTCTCGCGGAAATCCGCTCGGCTGTTCTGATAGACTTTTTTGTTCCCTTACATGATTCGGAGTTGCTTCCGCATGCAGATCCAGCGAGTGGGCGTGGTGGGCGCAGGCACGATGGGAAACGGCATTGCCCACGTGTTTGCGCGCAGCGGCTACGCGGTCACGCTGTTTGACGTGGAACAGCGTTTTCTCGATCGCGCGCTCGACGTCATCGCCAAGAACCTGGCCCGCGAAACCGCCAAGGCGAAGATCACGGCCGAGCAGGAAGCCGCCGCGCTTGAGCGAATCATGCCTGTGCTCGACCGCTCCCGGCTGGGCGACTGCGATTTCATCATCGAGGCCGCGACTGAGAAATTCGAGATCAAGGCGGAAATCTTTCGCGACCTCGATCGCATTGCTCGAGCTGACATCGTGCTCGCGTCCAATACCTCTTCGATTTCCATTACCAAGCTCGGAGCTCTGACCCAGCGGCCGGCGCAGGTTATCGGGATGCATTTCTTCAATCCCGTGCCCGTAATGAAACTGGTGGAAGTGATCCGCGGGCTGGCGACCTCGCAGTCCACGTACAACATGGTGCGTGACCTGGCGATCGCACTCGATAAAACGCCGGTCGAAGTGAACGATGCGCCCGGCTTCGTATCGAACCGCGTGCTGATGCCGCTGCTGAACGAGGCCATGTACGCGGTCATGGAAGGAGTGGCGACCGCGCCTTCCGTCGATGAAGTCTTCAAGCTCGGCATGGCGCACCCGATGGGTCCACTAACTCTGGCCGACTTCATCGGGCTGGATGTCTGCCTCGACATCATGCGCGTGTTACATGCCGGTCTGGGTGATCCGAAGTATCGTCCGTGCCCTCTGCTGATCAAGATGGTGGATGCGGGCTGGCTGGGGAAGAAGAGCGGGCGGGGCTTTTATCAGTACTAGCAAGAGCAGGCTCCAGGCTTTAGGCTCTAGGCTCTAGCAAAATCTCAGAGCGCTAGCTCCTAGAGCCTAGAGTCGAGAGCCTGATTTTTTTTGAAGTGGGATTTTTGATGACTACCGCATGGGGACAAGTTTTACCGGAAGAGCAATCGAGTGTTCGTCGGGACACGGGTTTTTATGTCTTTGCCGCTGGCGCCGGCATGTTCGCGGGCTGGGTGGATATCAAGGCCGGAGACCTCCTGTTGACCGCGCTGCTGGTGCTGTCACCGTGCATGGTGCTGGGACTGATGCGTCCAGAGAAGCCCTGGCGCTGGATAGCAATCGTGGGAGTGTTGGTGCCCATTGCCGAGTTGCTGGGCTATCTGGTGTTGACCCGAAAGCCCTATCGCGCGCAAATCTACGAATCATTCCTGGCGTTTCTGCCGGGGATCGCAGGGGCTTACGGAGGCTCGCTGATGCGGCTTGCGATCACGAACATCTCCGGCAACAAATAACGCACGCCACCCGAAAGTCTCGGCTAACCAAAAAAGTACTCACGTTTTCACAGGCTTAACGAGTATCCTGCGGCATATGGCAGTATCAGTTTCGGTGCTGGCCAGCGGCAGCCGCGGGAACAGCGCCGTCGTGCAAACTTCGACCACCCGAATCCTGGTCGACGCGGGAATTTCCTGCCGGGAGACCTTCAAGCGCATGAAGGCTCTGGGCGAGGATCCACGCTGCCTGTCGGCAATTCTAATCACACACGAACACTGCGATCACATCTACGGTCTGGCGACGCTGGCCAAAAAATTAAAGATTCCCGTGTTCATGACGGGAGCGACTCATCAGTGCTGGGCGCGTGCGATGCGCGACGAAAATGGCGTTCGTCCCACTCTGGAGCGGCTCGAGGTGTTCGCGGCGGGCAAGAGCTTTCAGGTGGGCGATATCGCCATCACGCCGTTCACCATCCCCCATGACGCCGCCGATCCGGTGGGGTTCACGTTCCGGGCGGAAGGCGTGAAGATCGGCTTTGCGACCGATCTCGGTTATGTTCCGGCCAGCGTTCGCGACCACTTGCGGCGCTGCGAAGTTCTGATCATGGAGTCGAACCATGATGTCGAGATGCTGCGCGTGGGTCCTTATCCCTGGTCAGTGAAGCAGCGGGTCATGAGCCGGGTGGGCCACCTTTCCAACGACGCACTCGCGGAATTCTTCACCAACGACTATGATGGAGAGGCAGCCTACGTGGTGTTGGCGCACCTCTCCGAGCACAACAACCATCCCGAGATAGCCCGGAGAGCGGCGGAAAAGGCGCTCGGGCCCCGGCGTACGTTACTCCACAACCGCGTGCTGCTGGCATTACAGAACGAGCCGTTGGAGCCGATCCGGCTATAGTCAATAAAGTATGAGCCAGTGCGTCGACCCCCTCGTAGGCAAGATTCTGGCCGGATGGCGGTATGATATCTCTGGCCTCGCGCCCGAGATGCGCGAAGACTACGAGCACCACTTCGCCGCGTGCGAACACTGCCGCAGCCGGCAGAAAATCCATCGCACCATTGACGTTTCGCTGATTGTACTGGCCTCGCTGTCGGCGGGAGTTTTCCTGCTGGCCTTTGGAGTGATCCGGCATTTTGGGCCGCGCCACGCGTTGTTGTTAGAGTTGACCGCGCTGGGCGGATTCGCGTTGTCGGCGCTACTCTGGCTGATCGTAGCCGTGGCCACGCCAGCTCCCACCACCGTGGTGGATGTGGCGCGGCTGGGGGCGCGGCGCGTACATGATCGACTGCCCGCGGAGATTCGCGAGCGCTTGCCGGAAGACTTGCGGTTGAAAATCACTGGGTCTTGAGGGTGTGAGAACCGGTGTCAGCCCTGCGGGGCTTCGCTAGAAAATTCTAGCTTTCCCAGCGCTTGCGCGCTGGGCTAATGAATGACGCCGCTCCGCGGCTCGAATTTTGTGGATGTCGATTCACCGATGTGGCGGAAATTGAAGTAGAGTTCTCACGGACGCACTTGAGGCACCCGGGCAACTGCCCGCCAGGCAGAAAATGTTTTACGGTGGGGTGACTTTTCAGGCCTTCGCAACATCTGATTCAGAAAGCATGAGACGGTTACACAGCATCCTGACGTTATTGTTGCTGGCGGCGAGCGCAATGAGTTTGCTTGCGGCACAGGGGTCGACCGTTCCCGGCATTCACGACGAGAAGCCTGCGGGATGTCATGAGCACGGAAAGAAAGCTCCCGTGCACCCGGCTTCCGATTATGCGTGTTGCGTGGCAGGGCATGGCTCTGCTGTTGTGCAGGTGTCGTGCGTTCCCCAAGGGCAGCAAGTTTCTATCGGATTCGTATTGACGGCTCCTTCCTTGCAACCGCCAGAGCTGTATGGCGTAGCCGTTCTGCAGACGTATTCCGGCACCCCTCCCCACCAGACTCCTCTTCGCATCTAGACTCCCTACTCACAGCTTCAAAGCATCGCCGCGCGGATGCGTTCGGCATTGTGTTCTTGTGGCGCCGGCATCCTGCCGGCTATTGCGGGCGAGACGCCCGCCAGACAGCCGCCGGGACGGCGGCGCTACCCTGATTGACGGAGGCGGAGGTGGAGTAGTGCGAGCATTCGCATACCTGGTCATCATTTTCTTGCTAGCGTTTCCCCTGATTGCGCAGGACGACACGAAATCGATGGAGAGCCAGCATCACGGAATGCACGACATGCCGGGCATGGACATGTCCGCTTCCGCCAGTGATTGGAAGCCGTCTCCGCATGCAGGTTCGGGCACGAGTTGGCAGCCGGCGTCAGTGCCCGGGTATTTTTGGATGACATCCCGCGGGCATTGGGACTTAATGGCGCATGGCGTGGTGTTCCTGACGTACAACCAGCAAGGCGGGCCTCGGGGCGTCGGCAAAGCGGAGTCGGTCAATGTGCTGATGTTGATGGAGCAACACAAACTGGGTAAAGGAACCCTGCTGTTGCGCCAGATGTTCTCCGCGGAGTCGCTGACATCGCCTCACCCGGGATTTCCGCAACTATTTCAGACAGGCGAAACCTATCACGGCCAGCCGCTGGTTGATCACCAGCATCCGCACAATGTGTTCGCGGAGTTGTCTGCGTACTATTCGAGGCCCATCACGGAGAAAATTTCGTGGCTACTCTACGGCGGGCCTTCGGCCGAGCCGGCGCTTGGCCCGGTTACTTACATTCATCGAGCCTCGGCTGCGGAGTTGCCGGCCGCGCCCTTGAGTCATCATTTGCAGGATTCGACCCACACGAGCTTTGGCGTGGTGACGACAGGCGTGATGATCGATCGCTTCAAATTCGAAGGCTCGGTGTTCAACGGACGAGAGCCGAATGAAGAACGCTGGAGCATTCAGTTGGGCGCACTGGACTCCTGGTCAGCGCGGGCCTGGGTGGCTCCATCACGCAACTGGACGGCGCAATACAGCTATGGACGCCTGCTGCATCCGGAAGCGGCGGAACCGGGAAACGAGAAGCGACAGGGCGCTTCGGTCGAGTACAACCGTCCGTTTGCGGAAGGGAATTGGGCGACATCGCTCATCTGGGGACGCAAGCACAAGGACGAGACTGGTACCAATTTGAACAGCTACCTGCTGGAGTCGACCGTAAACTTCAAGCGCAGCAACTATGCGTATACCCGCCTCGAGTTGGTGGATAAAGACGAATTATTTCCACAGGCGTCGGTGCATCCTGCCTATCGCATCGGCGCGTACACCTTCGGCGGAGTGCGCGATCTGGTGCAGAGCCACAGTTGGCAACTCGGCCTGGGAGCGGATATCACGTTTAACACCAAGCCCGCGGTGTTGGATTCGGCTTATGGCACGAATCCGGTGTCGTTCCGGATATTCCTGCGCGTGCGTCCTGGGTTGACGGAGCATAAGCATTAGCAGGCTGCAACTCTTTTCGATGAGGAAAATCCCCACCCTAACCTCGCAAAAAACGCGAGGTTAGGATGGGGCACCCGGCGAGTGAAACTTTGAAACCTGAAACTTTGAAACCTGGGACTTTGAAACCTTGAAACTTTGAAACCTGAAACTTTGAAACCTGAAACTTTTCTCCTGTTGCCAAGCGCGGCACCGTCGCGAAATTTTGAGGAGAGGTGCCGAAATTGAGGCACAATGTTACTAAGTGGAGAATGCGGTCAAGATCGTTCGGATCATTCAGATCGCGATGTTGCTGAGCGTTCTGTTGCTCGTGATCGCGGGGGAAATGGTTGGCTCAATTCCCAAGTTCAGCAACCCTACGCTGTTCTACGCACTGTCGCTTGCCACCATTACGATTGTGGGCGTCATCCTGGTGGTGCGCCGCACGCTGGTATTGCAGTCGGCGAACGTCCTGGCGTCGCGGCCCAACGATGTCGCCACGCTGAATCGCTGGCGTGCGGGCTACGTAATGACTTACGCCCTTTCGGAAGCGATTGCGATATTTGGCCTTCTCCTCCGGTTCATCGGGTTCTCCCTGTCCCAGGTTGCGTCGTTCTATGTGGCCGGATTCATCCTGCTGCTCTTTTTCGGGCCGCGCCGGCCGGTTCGCGAAGCCACGTAGTCTTTCCCGCGATTTTCCCGTACGATTCTCTTTAGGAGAACAACGTGTCGATCAGCGGGCCGGAAGAGCTGGAAGCGTTGCGCGCGGCGGGAGCGGTCGTGCGTCAAGTGCTCGAGGCCATGAAGAAAGAAGTGCGCCCCGGAGTCACCACGGCGGAACTCGATGCGATTGGCGCTCGGGTGATGGAAGCCAACGGCGCGCGGTCGGCTCCGGCCAGCGTGTATGGGTTTCCGGGATCGAACTGCATCAGCCTCAACGAAGAAGCCGTGCACGGGGTTCCGGGCAACCGGTCACTGCGCGCCGGGGACCTGTTGAAACTGGATGTCACGGTCGAGAAGAACGGGTTCATGGCCGATGCCGCGGAGACGGTGGCGGTCGGCGTAGTAACGGATGAAGCGCAGCGCCTGATGGCTTGCGCCCGCCGCGCATTCGAAAAGGCGATGCTGGTCGCGAGGGCGGGATTTCGGGTTTCGGAAATCGGGCGGGTCATCGAACGGGAAGTGCGCCGCAACGGGTTCTCGGTGATCCGGGAATTGGGCGGACACGGCATTGGGCGCACCATCCACGAAGAGCCTCGGATTCCCAACTATGCGGACCCGGATGCCCGTCACATCCTCACCGAAGGCCTCGTGATCGCCGTGGAACCCATCATTGCGGCCGGTTCGGGCAGGGCGGTGCTGGCCAAGGACGGCTGGACTATGAAAACTGCTGACCGCCGTCCAGCGGCACATTACGAGCATACGATCGTGGTAACGGATGGAGCTCCGGTACTGCTTACGGCCTGACGGGTTGGAGAGAAACTCCCAAGAGTTTTGGTCTTTCGAAAATCCCCACCCTAACCTCGCACAGAACGCGAGGTTAGGATGGGGCACCCGGGCTGCTTATGGCGTGACAGGTTGGAAGAAACTCCCAACAGTTTTGGTCTTCGGAAAATCCCCATCCTGACCTCACACAGAACGCGAGGTCAGGATGGGGCAGCCACCGCGACCTGATAGCACAAATGGGCCATCTCTATGTATATCAATGGGTTGACGTGGTCGTGCTTTCCGGTTAAAGTCCAACCTTAGGATTGTTCCGTCCCAGGGAGTTTCGTGTTCCGTCGTTTCCATTCTTGGTGGGTTCCCGCCGTCGCGCTGTGTCTGGCAGCGCTCGGCCTGCAGGCATGGGCAGCCACTCCTGGCTTTTCGCCGCAGACGCGTGTCGGGCTTCGCTCCGGGGATCAATGGGAACCGGCCATTGCCGCGGATGGATATGGTCATGTCTACGTCCTCTACCCGCAATATCTTCAGGTGCCGGGCTGCCCAAGTTGTCCCATTCCCACCATGATTCTGGTGGAGAGCGCAGATAACGGAGCAAGCTGGAGATCAGAACGGCGGATTGCCACGCGCGGCTCGGCACAGTTCGATCCGCAGATGGTGGTTGATCCCGTGGACCGGCGCACGGTGTATGCGGCGTGGCTCGAGAATGACCGGCGAGACATTGTGATTGCGCGGTCCATCGATTTTGGCCTGACCTGGACAGAAGTGGTGGCCACTCGCACGGAGACGGAAGCCGACAAGCCGGTGCTGGCTGTGCATGGGCTGGATGTGTACGTGGCGTATAACCGTGCGGCCAAAGTCTGGGTAGCTGCTTCGCACGATGGCGGGAATTCCTTCACTGCGGTGAACGTCAACCCAAGCAACGGTATGGGATGGGCGCAGGCGGGCGGGGCGGCGATCGATCCTGCGGGAAACTTTTTCGTTTCGTGGGCCGGCTACACGCGCGCCGGCAACGGGCAGGGACCAGTGGACCTCTATGTCAGCCGTTCCGGGGACGGCGGCAAGAACTGGTCGACGACGCTGATGGACGTTTCTGGCGCGCCTCCCGAGTGTGCGACCAACGAATGCGGATGGGCGTATCTGGGGGCGCAGATCACCATGACGGCGGATGCTGCAGGCACACTGTACGCGCTCTGGAATGCGGGTCCCGTCGATAAAGGTGCGGAGAGGGTGTATTTCGCGTCCTCCACCACCGCTGGGCTGACTTGGTCCACGAGGATCGATGTGTCCAACGCCGCCTACGGGGTCGCGCATGCCTTTCCCACGATTGTGGCGGGAACCGTCGGGGACGTGCGCATCGCCTGGATGGACACGCGCGAGAATCCGCTATGGAATACTTACTACCGGAGCTCGACCAACGGCGGGGCAACCTGGTCGTCGGTAGTGCAATTGTCGAGCTATGTTCCCGGGTTCAATTACATCGACCGCAAAGGCTTCAAGTTCCCGTTCGGCGATTATTTCGAAATGGACATCGACAACCGCGGGGACACCCAGATCGTCTGGGGCGAGGGACTCACCTACGAGTCACCAGGTAGTATCTGGTATAGCAACGGTCGTTAGGGCAAGCTCTTCGTGTCGGTCAGTGCGCGGTTGCTGACGGATAAAGGAGACGGCAATGCTCTTCATGGGCGTCAATCTGTGGGCCGTGCTCGGCTCGGCGGTAGCGACAATGGTGATTGGCTTTCTCTGGTACTCGCCGGCTCTGTTCGGGAAGCCTTGGATGCTGGCGATGGGCTACGATCCCGAAGATAAAGCCAGGATCGCCGAAATGCAGAAAACTGCCGGGCCAAAATATGGAATTGCGTTCCTGGCGAGTCTCCTGAGCGCATTTATGCTGGGCAAGATCACGTTCCACCTTGCCGTCACCAGCTACTACTACGGAATCAAGGTTGGTTTCGGGGTCTGGCTCGCGTTCGTGATGACAGTGCAACTCACGGACAAGCTTTTCAGCAATCGGCCCCTCAAGCTTTTTCTGATCAATACTGGGTATCAGTTTGTGTGTTATCTGGTGATGGGAGCCATTGTAGGCAAGTGGGCGGGGTACTGATGCCTGGGCACGGGCATCTTTGAATGGGTTGTTGTCTATGGAGTGGCGGGCGTTCCCGCCCCCCGGACGGGCGAGACGCCCGTCTCTCCACTACTCCAGAATTAAGCCGCCGGTCAGGTCGGCGAGTTTGGGAATGTTGTGCTCCACGCAGTACTCCTGCAGTTCGTCCACGATCTTTTCGGTCGCGCAAGGATCCCAATAACTGGCTGTGCCGATCTGCACCGCGGTTGCGCCGGCAAGCATGAACTCGATGATGTCGGCGGCGGCGGAGATTCCGCCCATTCCAATGACTGGAATTTTTACGGAGTGAGCCGCGTCATAAACCATGCGAACCGCGATGGGCTTGATAGCGGGACCGGAGAGCCCGGCCGTCAGATTCGCGATGCGCGGCTTCCGCGTCTCCGGATCAATCGCCATCGCCACGAAGGTATTGACCAGCGAGACCGCATCCGCGCCCGCTTCCTGGGCGATATGCGCCATCTGGGCGATGCTGGTCACGTTCGGGGACAGCTTCACGATCAGCGGCCGTTGCGCGACACGCTTCGCGGTGGTGACCACTTCATCGAGCGAACGTGGATCGCTGCCAAACTGGATACCGCCGTGCTGCGTGTTGGGACAAGAGACGTTGAGTTCGTAGGCGGCAATGCCCTCGCCTTCGTTGAGGATCTGCAGGGTGCGCTCGTAGTCTTCGCGGGTGTAGCCGAATACGTTGGCGAAGACGACCGTGTTCTTGATTTCCCGGAGCTTGGGCAGCTTTTCATCGACGAAGGCTCGTGCCCCGATGTTTTGCAAGCCGATCGCGTTCAGCATCCCGGCCGCGGTTTCGTACAGGCGCGGGGGCGGGTTTCCTGTCATCGGCTCGCGCGAGAGGCCCTTCACGACGAATCCGCCGAGCTTGTCGAGATGCACGACATCCTCAAATTCCAGGCCGTAGCCGAACGTCCCGCTGGCTCCAATGACCGGGTTCTTCAGTTGAATTCCGGCGAAGCTCACATGCAGGTCTGGATTGATCGCGCCCCTGGCTGGAGAACTCAAGGCTGGCCTCCATCGGTGGCGATAAGCGCCGCGGGTTTCAATTCGACTGGGGGCCGCAGTGGCCGGGGAGACTTTCCGGCCGGCGGTGCGGAGTTGTCCGCACGATGCGGCGGAGCCAGCGCCTCGGTCAGCACGCGTCCGGTGGCGTGCGTGGGCGCGTTGATGCCAAGGAGGGACGCGAACGTTACAGCCAGGTCGACCGGCTCGGCGTGGGTGTAAAAGGCTCCCGGCTGAAATGGGACGCCGTAGAAAGCCAGGGGCACGTGCGTGTCGTAGGTGTAGGGAGTCGCATGATCGGTACCCTTTTTGCTTCCGACCGCAAACGGCGCGGGCACGCCCATCACGTACCATCCACCTTCTGGCGAGTAGCTGTGGAGATATTTGTGGCCCAGTTCGGTGTCGGCGACGGCACCTTGCGCAAGCTGCGAGCGCGTGTAGTAGCCGCGTAACCCGATCTGCTTCAGGGCTTCTCCCACCGCGTGCTCCGCGTCTTCTTCCTTCACCTTGAGCGATGAGAAAGCTTCATCATTGAGCCATGCGACCGGATAGTCAAACGACTTCACAAAGTCGACCGGCTTTCTGGCGGAGAACTTTGCCGCGAGAGTCTTATTGATCTGGGCACCCAGGCTGGCGGCATCCAGAGCAGCTGCTGGAATGTGGAGTTTTTCGGCAACCGTGGGTAGAGGCGCAATGCCGTGGTCGGCGGAAAGCGCGATCCAGAGATTCGCCAGGCCAATCTTGTGGCCGAGAAAATTGAAGAACTCCGCAAGTTCGTGATCGAGCGCCAGCGCCATGGCCTGGCTCTCCGGCGAGTCGGGGCCGACCTGGTGGCCGAGAATGTCGTTGGCCGACAGACTGATGGTGAGGAGGTCGGTACTGGCGCCGGTTCCCAATTGCTCGTAATTGATCAGGTCCTTCGCAAACTCGAACTCGTACTCGTTCGCGAACGGAGTGGAGCCGACCACCTCATAGAATCCCGCATCCGTGCCGTCCTTCGTCTTTCGATGGGCGGTGGTGCGGAGGGTGTTGCCGTTGCTATCACGCCAATCCCGGTCCCAGTATTTGCTGGAGCGATTGCTGGAATTGAAATCAGCTGCCCACTTGGGAAGGTCGTTGCGGTAATAAGTCGATGTCACCCATGCGCCCGTTTGATGGTCGATCCAGTAGGCAGCGTCGGCGGCATAACCGGCAGGCAAAATCGCTGCGCGGTCCTTTAAGGCAATGCCGAAAACGTGAGACCGGCCTTGCGTAGCAAGCTTCAGTTCGTCGCCCAGTGTGCTCGCCATGAGATTGTGCGGCGAAGCGCCCTTTGCATCGCCGGCCACACCGACCAGGCGGGTGGAATCGTCCTCGACGGAAGTCACCATGCGCTTCTTCTGAGGATCCCACCACTCATTGGCAGCGATGCCGTGTCCGCTGCTGTAGGCGCCGGTGAGCAGGGTGGCATGCCCGGGGGCGGTTCGCGTGTTGGCGTAGTCGTAGTTGCAGTCCGTGAAATAGGCACCACGATCGAGTAGCAGGCGAAACCCACCCTCCACGAACTGATCGCGATACCGCTCCAGGTAGTCACCACGAAATTGGTCAATCACGATGATGACAATCAGCTTGGGATGACCGTTGTAGGCGGAAGCATTCGCCAGGCGAGCGAACGAGGAACAAAATAAGGTGTAAGCCAGCAGGCTGGCAAACAGAGGTCGAAGGGAGCCTTTCATCGCGTCGGTAGTTTACAGCCTGCCTGCCGAAGGACCAAAGCCAACCCTCTCTCGTTCAAACCCATCGTTCCCATCCCCGTTTGGGCCGACAAAACTCCCAATATTGCCGGACTACCCGGCTGGGAGGACAAGGATGCCGTGAAGTTCCTGATGACCGGCATGGCCTACAACAGTCTCCCCGGGCACCCGCCAATGCCGCAGTACAGGTTCAATCAGGAGGATGCGAGCGCCATCGTGGCGTACCTGCGCTCACTGGCACCCGTGGCGACGAGCGCATCCAGGAAATGATGTTCCGGTGAAGGGCGGTCTGGTCCCTCAGATGGATAAGCACAGCCGTATTCCATGCCCTTGTGTGCACTCGCACGCTTTTTCGATACACTGAAAGTTTGCATGCTCGATCTGACCTTCGTCCGTAACAATCTCGCCCTGGTTGAGGAAAAGCTACGCCTGCGCGGAATGGATCCCGCGGAGGTCCTCGGCGACTTCCGCGCGGTAGACACTGAACGGCGTTCCTACATCACGACCCTCGAAACCGCACAAAAGCGCCGCAACGAGCTTTCTCCCAAAATCGGTGCTCTGAAGCAAGCTGAGAAAAAGGGGACGCTTTCCCCACAGCAACTGAAAGAACTCGCGATCCTGAGCGAGGAGGTGGCGCGGGAGAAATCGGTGATCGAGCAGTTCGAGCAGCGCGTCGCGGAGGCGGACGAGAAGTTCAAGTCCATCCTGCAAGGTGTTCCCAATCTTCCCCACGATTCGGTTCCGGTCGGCAAGAGTCCCGATGACAATGTGGAGGTCCGGCGATGGGGGACGGCTCCGAAATTTGATTTCACTCCTAAGCCTCACTGGGAACTCGGCGAGCAGTTGGGAGTGCTCGATCTGGAGCGCAGCGCGAAGCTTTCCGGCGCGCGTTTTGCCGTGTACTGGGACGTCGGCGCCAAACTGGAGCGCGCGCTGGCGAATTTTATGCTCGACCTGCACACGCGCGAGCACGGCTACACCGAGGTGCTGCCGCCCTTCCTGGTGAACTCGGAGTCCATGTACGGTACCGGCCAGCTTCCGAAGTTTGCAGCGGATTCATTCCGCGTCCCGCATGGCGAGAAGGATCTGTGGCTCATTCCAACCGCGGAGGTCCCCGTCACCAACCTGTACCGCGACGAGACCCTCGACGGAGCGCGCCTACCCATCTCGCTGACGGCATACACGCCCTGTTTTCGCAGCGAGGCAGGTTCGTACGGGAAAGACGTGCGGGGCATCATTCGGCAGCACCAATTCCAAAAGGTGGAGCTGGTGAAGTTCTCGCAGCCGCAAAAGTCGTATGAGGAACTCGAGAAGCTTACGCACAACGCCGAGACCGTGCTGCAGAAGCTTGGCTTGCACTATCGGGTGGTGACTCTCTGTACGGCGGACGTAAGTTTTTCGTCTGCCAAGACGTACGATCTTGAAGTGTGGCTCCCGGGCCAGGGACTGTTCCGGGAAATTTCGTCCTGCTCGAATTTCGAAGCGTTCCAGGCGCGGCGCGCCAACATTCGCTTCCGTCCCGAAGGCAAGGGAAAAAGCGAATTTGTGCACACCTTGAACGGCAGTGCGCTCGCGGTCGGGCGGACCTGGGTCGCGATCGTCGAAAACTATCAGCAGGCCGATGGCAGCGTGGTGATACCGGAGGCTCTTCGTCCCTACATGGGAGTGGAGCGGATCACGCCGAAGAAGTTCTAGATGTTGCAACCGCGAGGAGCAGTCACTAGACTTGGAACACGTGAAAGCAAGTCCGGCGGTTTCCGGTGTGCCCCCGCTGCCGATGAATTCGATCTGGCGCACAATCCGCGGCTACATCCTGTGGTCGTATGAGCGGGGCAGCCTTCACTACGACGTAATGGTGACGCTCATTCTGCTATTCGTTTTTCTTTCGCCCTACTGGATTAATTTCAAGGACAAACCGATTGAGCGGGTCCCGCATCAGACCGGGGTGGTCATCCAGCCCGATGGAAAGGGCGGATTTGTCTACCAGATCGATGCATCTGTGTTGACTGCGAAGAGCGATGCGGCTCTCCGCGAACAGATGCTGGGCATCATCGAGCCGATTACGGGTGCGGCTGCCATTTCGAACATCGAGCCCGTAAAAGACGGCAAAGGCCACATCCAGAGTTACAAAGTCTGGGTTGAGAAAGAATAAGTGCCGCATGTTCTCGCAACGTAGAGGGCGCACGATCAGCATGGAATTTCCTGATTCCACGCGCACCTGGCGGGCACGAACGCTGATCGCGGCCCTGCTATGCCTGTGCGCCTCAATCGCTCCAGCTCAGAACGATCCCAATCTTCAAAAAGTTCTCAGCCAGATGGATGCGGCTGCCGCCAATTTCCATACTGCGCAAACGAACTTTGTTTGGGAGCAATTTTTCAAAGTGGTCAACGAAACCGATACGCAGAAGGGAACGGTCTATTATCGCCGTTCGGGGAAAGAGATCCAGATGATGGCCGAAATCAGCGATCCTCCAAAGACCGTGCTCTTCAGTGAAGGCAAGGTGCAAGTGTACGAGCCTAAGCTGAAGCGGGTGACCGCCTACGAGGCCGGGAAAAATCGCGAGGCGGTGGAGAGCTTCCTGGTGCTGGGCTTCGGCGGGAGCGGGCGCGACATGCTGAAGTCGTTTGACGTGAAATATCTGGGCGCCGAAGAAGTCGGCGGGGTGAATGCGTCTAAGCTGGAACTCATTCCGAAAGCCGACCGCGTGCGCGGGATATTCGCGAAAATCTGGTTGTGGATCGACCCGGCGCGGGGCCTCTCCGTGCAGCAGCAGTTCTTTGAACCCTCCGGCGACTATCGGCTCGCCAAGTACTCCGACATCAAACTCAACCAGAAAATTCCCGATACTGTGTTCAAACTGAAGACCCCGGGTGACACAAAGTATGTTTCTTCTCCCAAGGGCTAATTTATTGAGTCTAAAAGCCGAAGATTGCCAAGATTAAGGCTGAAAATTGCGGAGCGGGTAGATATACTGAATTTTTGAAGGCAGCGGACAGAAGCGGCGGGTGAATTTTCGATGGCCAAAGTTTTTACCATTCCAGTAGTCCCTAATCTCGGTCGCAAACGAAGAGAACGCACTTCTGATCCCCGCTACGTTGACGGCCAGCGCTGCCTGGTCGAAGCCATGAAGTATTTGGCACAGTCCGATCCGGTCGCCAACCGTCCCGCGATTGAGCTGCTCTCCGAGCATGTAAGGACACGCTTCCGCATGAGCGACTCGCCGCTGAAGTAGACTCGAGGGTCCGTACTCCCGATCCCAGTGCTTCCATCGAATGCTAAATAAAAAAGGGGCGGAATTTCCGCCCCTTTGCCATTGCTGAAGAGCTATTACGTTCGCGTTAGAACTCGTAGCGCACGGCGAGTTGCATAACGCGCGGGTTGGTGAGCAGGCCGGAATACTTGCCAAAAGCGGCCCCCTGATCCAACCCATTCGTGATGGAAGCAACGTCGAAACGCGTCAGGTTCGGCACGTTGAATACCTCCCAACGCAGCCGTACCAGGTGCGACTCTGCATAGGGCATCTTCCAGAACTTGCTGAGGCCCGCATCGAAGGTAGCAAATCCATCGCCGCGAATCTGGTTGCGGGTTCCACTTTCACCGGGGAAATCGTGCCGGAAGGGACCAAGGCCCAAACCATTCGGCAACGTTGGCAGAGGGCTTGGAAACACCGACACAAAGGGACCATTTGCGTCGCTTCCCTTGGTCGTCTTGGTGTGAGGCGTGCCGATCAAGGTGGCGTTTCCGGGTAACTGCCAATCTGTGGGCCAAGTCGCGCCATTACTGATGTTCGAAGGAAATCCAGTCGTCCAGCGGGTGATTCCAGACAGTTCCCAGCCACCGATGATGGCGTTTACGACACCATGTGCGTTCGAAGCCAAGGCTTTTCCCTTGCCGAATGGCAATTCAAAGATCCAGTTGGCATTGAATTGATGGGTGGTGTCGAAATCCGAGACTCCGCGTAACTGGTTGGGAGCCCAAGTGTTAATGATGCCTCCAAGGCCCGTCGACAGGCCGCTGTTAAAGCCAACACGGACAGCGTCGGAGGTCAGATCGATCGACTTTGACCAGGTGTAATTCAAGTCGAACTGGAGACCGTGAGACATCGATCGCCGCAACGTGGCCTGCAGCGCGTGATAGCTGGCATTACCAATTGAGCGCCATGCAAATAGCGAGTGGAACTGGCTGTTAAAGAAGGAGTTTGGACCCAGAACCGAAGGGTAATAGTTGCCGGTCGGATTGAGAGTAACAGGATCGACGCCGGCAATTCCAGCTGTGCCGGAGAAGTCCGACCCCCAATAATCCAACTGAGCGAGCGGTGTAGTTTCGTCGCCGAAGCCGTTCATCGGTCCCCCGCCGCAACTGTAGAGGTCGTACATTGCTTGCACTGGATCGGAGGTGCCGCCGCCACTGCAAGCCAGCGAGTACTGGTCCGTCCCATGTAGCGGCGCGATCATGTCTTGCCAGTACGCGGCCGTCGGCCCAACAACGCTTGCATTGATGGCGGAGGTCGGAAGGCCGCTGGCACCTAATTTCGACATGCGGTTCGCCGCCTCGAAGTAATTGACTCCGGACTTCGTGTCGCGGAGGTTCAGCGGCATCGCCATGTCTTCTTGGGACAGCAGACGACGAGCTAGGTGTCCCACGTAGGACAAGTCCAAGGTCATATTCCGAGACAGTTGCTGGCCAATCGAGAAGTTGAGGGCATAGGTGTACGGAGTCTTGATGGAATCATCCAAGCCCCAGTAGATGGCCAATCCCGTGCCTGCTGCCGGGAATTGGAACGGGAATCCGCCTGTCGGTTGCGGCGGAAACAGATTCGTGCCGTCGGGCGAACAGCATGGGACCTGGGTCAGGCTGGTGAGGCGCGGGACGGTGCTCGCACTGGGGATCGTGGAATTCGTCAAGGTTGTCGACAGGCCGAAGGCTCCGTTCTGGTCGAACGTGGACAGCAGGCCGGCGCCGATGCGGTCATACACGATGCTGGCGCCGGCGCGGATAACGGTATTCGGCCGGGCGTTCCACGCAAATGAGAGGCGTGGCGCGAAGTTGTGATAGTCCCAGTTGTAGTAGCCGGGTTTTCCATTCGCCTGCCCAGCCAACGCAAACTCAACAGTCGGATCGGCTCCGGAGCCGATGCCGTGCTGCATATTGAACTCGCGCTGCTTGAACCATTTTCCCAGGCTCATCGTAGGCGCCACCTGAGTGCCGCTGGTCTCCCAGGGTGGGGACAACAACGAATACCGCAGGCCGTAATTAACAGTGAGGTTCTTTTTCACTCTCCAGGAGTCCTGCACATAAAACTCATACTCATTGGCGGCATAGCGCCGTTTCAGTGGAGCACCGAGTGGTAAAGCATTGCCCTGCTTGTCGAAGTTGTAGGTTGCATTGAGCTGGCTGACCAGTCCCATCATGGCCATCAGCGGATAGTTGTAGTTCAGGTTGAAGCCCGTATCGACGCCGGGGAATCCGTTGTTCCCTGGGTCAAGCGGGCTGTTCGTGTTGGCAATCCCGGCGGTGTCGAGTCCGGAAGAGTTGGTAACGCCAGACGGAAAGGAATTGAGGAAGCTGGTGCGGGGATTGCGAATGAACCGCACATTGGTCCCGAACTGGATGGTATGGGCTCCCTTTGTCCAAGAGATGTCGTCGACGAAGTTATGCACCGGCGTCGTGTAAGAGCGGCCGTAAACAAAGGCGAGCGTAGAGTTATTGGGAAGGCTGTTGTCGTTCAATCCGCGAAATTGGATGATGGGTGTGTTGGTGTTCCCGGGATTGCCGATACTCTGCCGGGTGTAGCCCCAGCGGAAATTGTTGAGCAGGGTCGGACGCAGGGTTGCGGTATAGCCCACTGTGAATCCGCTGCTGTTGTCGGTAAATTTTTGCAGCGCATCGGTGCCAGGCAAGTATGGCGGGTCCGATCTCTTGTCATTGCGCAGGGCACCGCGCCAGAAAAGTGCGTGGTTATCGTTGAGCTTGAAATCGACCCGGCCGATGTACCAATTCTTATCGTAAGGGGCTGGCCCACGGAACCGAAATCCCACAAAATTGGATCCGTCGCCTTGGGAATTGTCATTCGCGTGCGGAAATGTGTTGAAGAAGGCCATCACCACCGGGTTGAGCCCGATGTGCAGGGGATCCATCTGTGCGATCTGGGTGGGTGACAGCGCGTTATATCCGGCGGGAACGGGTGTTGGATCGCCCGGAACACTACCGCCCGGGCACTGGGTCGGGTCGGCACAGAGATATGTGATGTAACCGGCGCGCAAGGCGTCGCTGGGCACGATGCGCACCGCGCTGTTTTCCTCGCGTTGCCGTGCGGCCTCTACGTTCAGGAAGAAATAAAGGCGGTTCTTGAGAATGGGACCACCGATGGCACCGCCGAACACGTTGCGATTCAGCTTGGGGGCTTGGTTCGGCTGTCCGCTGGCGATCTCCGACGACTTCACGAAGTAATCGTTGGCGCTGGTATATGTGTTGCGCAGGTATTCATAAAGGGAGCCGTGAAAACTGTTGGTGCCGGTTTTTGTGACTAACGACACCTGTGCGCCGGAAGAACGGCCTTCATCCGCCCCGTAGTTGGTCGTGGTCACACGAAACTCCTGCACGGAGTCCAGGGTGACAGGCAGTACCGATGTGAAGGCGTATCCATTGACCTGGTCATTCACATCGACGCCATCCAGGGTGAGATTGCTCTGGTCGCTGCGCGCTCCGTTTACCGCGCCGCTGCGCGTATCGTCATCCTTATTGATGTCCGAACGGTTGCCTGTATAGGCGACGCCGTTTTGGAGGCTCAGCAGATCGGGCACGTTGCGGCCTTCCAGGGGCAGCGACTTCACCTGTGTTTCGTCAAAGGCGTTCCCCAAGCTTGCATCTGCGGTATTGATGACCGCCGCCTGTGCGTTTACCTCGATCACTTCTGTCGCGGTGCCCACTTCAAGTTTCACGTTCAGCGTTGCGGGAGTGTCGACCAGCAACTGGACGTGCTTCTGTTCTGCTTTCCGAAACCCGGCCACCTCGACCGTGAGCTGATAGACGCCCGGCTGCAACTGGAGAAATTCGTAATTTCCGGAGTCTCCGGTCGTCACCGTGCGCGTGAAGCCACGCTCGGGATTGGCCAGCGTAACTTTCGCGCCGGACACGGCGGCCTGGCTAGGGTCCGTCACGGTTCCGCGCAAAGAAGTAGTGCCCGACTGCGCGAACACTATCGCGCTAAGGGCAAGCAGAAATCCGACAAGCCGAATCACGACGCATGAGACTGCGCGCATAAGAAGCTCCCTACCCCGGAATGAGGGGCGTCGAATAGTTGTGGTGCCCAAGGATTGAAAGTACGATAGAGACCCTGGGATTGCTATTGGCGCGATATTTTGCAGCGAGAGGACGACAACTTACAAGAGCTTATTTGTAATAATTTCCATCGAGGAAATCGCTGGGGCAGACCAAATCGCGGTCCATGGGGCTCGGGCCAAGTCTTCGTAGTTCGCACGGCAGAGCGAGGATTCCAAAATCCATCAATCTCTATGTAAAGTTGGAGAAATACCGATTTTCGAGAGCCGCAGAAGCGATGTTCCCTGAATCACGCTGGGATGTAAGCTTTCCATGCCCGCGGCTTGTTATGTTAGGCGGAGCACTTTTGCTTACTCCAGCAACTCGCGGGCTTCCGGTTCGCCTGAAAGGTATGCCGGAGGCAAAGCAGCGGGTGTGACGTGTGCGCAGTTCGTGAGAAACATCGTGGATGGGTGGCCGCTGTGACGCAGACTCAGACGTGAGCGTGTATAGAGCGCCGCCACAAGGCCGACGCAAACCATATCACGACCGGGAAGCACTCCAAGGTGTAGCGCGATTCCGGGTTTTGCATGGTGCCCAGGAATAAAGATCGCAATACGATATAAGAGATCCCGAGGCCGGCCCATGCAATCGGGCGCCCTCGGACAAGTCCCGCGATGGCCGCGGCTACATAGATCAGATTCAAAACTGCCAGCCCGACCGCCAGTACAATCCACTTCCGGTCATCGTCGAATTCATACCAGCGACTCGATGGGGGAAGCATTTCGGTGCGCGGACGCAGCCACATGTCGGCGATTTTCAGTGCGGGCAGGATCACGTAGTACCGAAGCGGATGGGCACGGATTCGCTCGTCCGCGAGTGCAGCAAAACGGGCGTCCAGTTCGGGGCTGACATTCAGCGCGTTGTTGTACTCGTCTAGAAGCTGCAGTGTTTGTCGCTTTTGCCCGGGGCTGTCGAATGCGCGCGCAGGGAGGTTGGAGGCATCCACTTTTTCGCCGGGCACACTCCAGTAAACTTCTTCGGTGGAGGTGTAGTCGGCAATCCAGGTACTGACCCAGCGGTTGAAGCCGAGGGGAACGAACTCCTCGACCTCGTTGGCAAACCGGGGTGCGAGAAATTGCCAGCGATGGAGTGTATGCAGGTTTCGCGCACCCCATACAGCCAGCGGAAACAATGCCACCGCGGCGAGCACCAATCCAGCGCGCACGATCGGGATGACCGGCTCTGCCCTACGCAGTGCGCGCAGACACAAAAGGCCCATGTACGCTCCAAATGCCGCCAGCAGCAGGCCTCCATCGGGTCGCATTAAAATGCACGCTGCCACGACTGCTCCGCACTGAAGCCATGGCCGGATTTGTCCCGAGCCCAGACCGTTCAGGCCGATCACTGCGAACTCCAGCGCGAGTGCGGTGAAGAAAATTTCCAGCGTCTCAGTGAGAGCCGCGGCAGAGTACTGCGCGAGGAAAGGACAGAGTCCGGTCAGGAGAAAAGCCGCCTTTGCGGCTCGATCGCAGAGAGAGCGCCGAGCCACGTCGGCGATGACGAAACAGGTGCCTAAATCGACCAGGACCTGGATCACCATTACCACGCGATAATTCTCAATGCCGAAAATCGCAAAGACCAGCGCGAGGAATGCTGGATAGCCTGGCAGGCGCGAATCGGTGGGGACAATCTGGCCTAGATCGTACGTTCGGCCGTAAACGCCGTTCAGCA
>Ga0210401_10000086_pt1 | contig 104615 bp, 89 predicted proteins | sample IncBWH32MmetaG_FD_150866 | JGI IMG/M metagenome (GOLD analysis project Ga0210401, IMG submission 150866) | Forest soil microbial communities from Barre Woods Harvard Forest LTER site, Petersham, Massachusetts, United States - Inc-BW-H-32-M | ecosystem: Environmental > Terrestrial > Soil >...
GGCGGCGCGCACGTGGCCAATTGCGGTTACATGACCTCGGTTGCCGCCACCGGAAGAGGCGTGGCGCGCGCCATGTGCGGGCATTCGATCGAGCACGTTAAAACCCGGCCTTTCTTTCCGATGAAGTTGGTTAACCGGGAGAGTTTCTCATGTCCAGCTCGACACCTAGGTAACAGAACGTACCGGAGACATGGGTTACACTTTTTCCTCTGGAAGGGGGCGGAAAAGTGGGATGCCATGGAAGGAAAGTTCTGTTATGGACGAACGCATACGCTTCGTGATTCGGCTCAAAGACGGCGAGAGCATGGCCGCGCTGTGTCGAGAGTTCGGAATCTCTCGCAAGACCGGCTACAAGATCGTCGACCGCTATGAGGAATGCGGATTGGAGGGGCTCACGGATCGTGCCAGGCGCCCCCACCGTTATGCCAACCAACTGCCCGAGCAAATCGAAGCAGCCATCGTAGCGGCCAAGCGCGAGAAACCGAACTGGGGCGCCCGGAAGATCCGGGAGCGCCTCCTCAGACGACTGCCGAGCGAGGTGAAGGTCCCGGCTCGCAGCACCATTCACGCCATCCTCGATCGTCATGGGTTAGTGACACGGGCTAAGCGATCGCGCACCCATACCGAAGGAACACCTCTTTCAGAGGGCCTGCACCCGAACTCGCTGTGGTGCACCGACTACAAGGGCGAATTCATGCTCGGCGATCGGCGCTACTGTTATCCGCTCACGGTCACCGATCATGCTTCCCGCTATCTGCTGCTGTGCGAAGCCATGGAATCAAATGCCGAGAAGACCGCTTTTACGGCCTTTGAGCGCTTGTTTAAAGAGCGTGGTTTGCCCCAGGCGATCCGCTCCGATAACGGAGTTCCCTTCGCTTCGCCCAACGGACTTTTCAATCTGTCTAGACTTTCCGTTTGGTGGTTGCGGCTCGGCATCAGCATTGAACGCATTCGCCCTGGTCATCCGCAGCAGAACGGCCGCCATGAACGCATGCACTTAACGCTCAAGAAAGAAGCCACGCGCCCTGCCGGCGCCAATCTGCTCCAGCAACAAGCCAAGTTCGACGCCTTCCTGGAAGAGTTTAACAACGAACGCCCCCACGAAGCCCTCAACATGAAATGTCCGGCGGAGCTCTACTCTTCTTCCTGCCGCCCCTATCAAGGCATCTCGGAACCGCACTATCCGTTTCACGACAAAACCGTCGTCGTCACCAACTGCGGACGCCTGTGTCTTTATCGCAAGAAGATCAATCTCAGCACCTGTCTGGCCGGCCAGGCAGTCGGAATTAAAGAAGTCGACGACGGCATCTGGCTCGTCAGCTTTATGGATTACGATCTTGGTTATATCGATCTGGAGGAGAAAACTCTGCAGCCCCTCAACAATCCCTTTGGGCCAAAAGTGTTACCTATGTCTTAGGTACATTCTGTTACCCATGTCTCCGGGCCGGACATCCGGGCCGGACAACCGTGGGGATGGAGCGGGAGACGGGATTCGAACCCGCGACATCAACCTTGGCAAGGTTGCACTCTACCAGCTGAGTTACTCCCGCGCTGCTACCGCTTCCTGACGGTCGCGGTCTCGGTAACCGAGTTTTTTGCGGCTCGGTAATCGAATTTTATTGTCGCGCGCCGCGCGCGAAACTGTCAAATGACTGCTCCAGGCGGGCACTTCAGCGCAAGCTCGTCGAGAACCATAGTTTATCAAAACGTCACATTGTTGGCGGGTCGTGATTCTAACATTTGAGAAGCATACTGTTTTATGTAAACTGATGAAAACAATATTGATAACGGTCCAAAAATTAGTAGTTGCGCAGAGTGGCAACTGTGCTAGACTGACTTTGCCCGCAACACGGAGTGGGATGCACCCAAGCGCCCGCGGCCGCGTTTGATTCAGTCGGTTCCCTCAGAATCGAGAGTTGGAATTATAGCTTTTCCACAGGCTGTGGAAAAAGTGTGCAAAAAGTGCGCGGATTGTGAATAAAGAATGAATAGCTGGGAACAAATAAAGAAACTGATTTCCGACAACATCAGCCTCGAAGCCTACCAGAATTGGCTGTCGAAAACTTTTTTCCTCAAGTCGGAAGGCGCCAAACTCTGGGTTGGTGTCCCAGATTCGGCCACACGGGATTGGATCGAGCAGGAGTATGCTCCGCAGATATGGTCAGCTATCCGTGCGCTAAATCTCAGCGTGAAACAGGTGGCGTATGAAGTCCAGGGGACAACGCAGATAGTCGCTATGAAAAGCGCAACCGACGAGAAATCCGAAATTGTATTCTCACCCATCATCAGCCTGAATCCCAAGTTCACGTTCGATTCATTCGTGGTGGGCTCCTGCAATCAGTTCGCTCATGCGGCGGCCCAGGCGGTTGCTACCAGCCCTTCCAGATCGTACAATCCGCTCTTTATTTATGGCGGCGTGGGAATGGGAAAGACCCATCTGATGCATGCCATCGGACGATCGTTGAGCGACCGCTACACGGGAATGCGTATCATCTACACATCGAGCGAGAGGTTCATGAACGAGATGATCACCTGCATCAAGACCGATCGTATGCAGCTTTTCCACCGGCATTACCGTAACGCCGACGCACTCCTGGTGGATGATATACAGATCCTGGCGGGCAAAGATGGCACGCAGGAGGAGTTCTTCCACACCTTCAACGAGCTTTTTGAGCACCAGAAACAGATCGTAATTTCGAGCGACTCGCCTCCCAAGAGCACTCCCGGTTTGGTGGAAAGGCTCCGTTCTCGCTTTGAGTGGGGTCTCATGGTGGACGTACAGCCGCCGGACCTGGAAACAAAGATGGCCATTCTCGAAAAGAAGGCCGAGTTGGAGGGAATCAAGCTTCCGGAAGACGTCCGCATCTTCATCGCCACAAAAACAAAGTCGAATGTTCGCGAACTGGAAGGGGCATTGGTCAAACTAGTGGCCTACTCATCGGTGACGGGCACTCCCATCACGCTTCAGATGGCGCAGCAGACCTTGAAGCATCTGACTCATATCCAAGAGAGGCGAATCACAATCGAATCCATCGTGAAAGTTGTTGCCGACAGGTTTGCTCTGCAGCCAGCCCAGCTCAAGCAGAAGACCAACGAACGGAAGATCGCCTACCCGCGACAGATCGCCATGTACCTCGCTAAGGAGCTGACCCCGGCCTCGCTGCCCGAGATCGGTCGCGCGTTTAACGGCAAACATCACACCACCGTCTTGCACTCGATCCAGAAGATTGACCGGCTCCGGCAACAGGACCAAGATTTAAACAACCTCATCCACAAGCTAGTCGATTCAATCCATTAGGGTTATCTTGTTTTTCCACAGCGGGTAGACCGGAAGCCTTGTGAGTACTGTGGAGGAGAGCGTGACCGTTGAAATTTTAGGCTGCGGGACACCCTGGGATTCACAGGTTGCAGTGGCAAGAAGCATCTGATTTTAGTATAATTTAGAGAGAAATCAACTTTTCAACAGCACCTACTATTACGGTTCTAGTACATAGGTATTTTAGGGAGAGGGATTAGAACTAGCCAGACCCAAGGCAAGCAACGACAAAAAGCAAGGGGAAACGATGGAGTTCACAGTTAGCAAGACGGATCTGGTTCGGGAGTTGAGTCTGTCCCAGGGCGTGGTGGAGAAGAAGACTACCATCCCGATTTTGTCGAATGTTCTAGTGGAGGCGCAGGGGGACCGAATCAATCTGACCGCCACCGATCTGGAGTTAGGCATACGCTCTTCCTGTCCTGCCCGAGTCAAGAAGCAGGGGGCTGGGACGATACCTGCCAAGCGGCTACTGGACTATGTTCGATTGCTTCCGGATGCGGATCTCGAGGTCAAGCTCCAGGAAAACCAATGGGCGAGCTTAGTATGCGGACGCTCGCGTACGCGAATCGCTGGGATGTCGCGCGAAAGTTTTCCGGAGCTGCCCCAGATGCCGGCGGTACTGGCGCAGATTCCGGTTGGGGTGCTGGCATCGCTGATTGCGAAGACGATTTTTGCGATCTCGATGGAAGAGTCGCGCTTCACTTTGAACGGGTCCTTGTTGCTGCTGAAGAGCACGGGTCTTGCGATGGTGGCGACGGATGGGCATCGCTTGGCGATGGTGGAGAGCCAAATCGATTTGCCGGGAGTGACGGGAACGTATCGCGCGCTGCTGCCCCGCAAGGCCATGGGGGAGATTTTAAAGCTGGGTGGAGAATCCAACTCGGACGCAATGATCCAGTTCTCAGGCGATGAAAATCACCTGTTCTTCCAACTGGGCGACCGCTTGCTGCTGAGTCGAAAGCTGACGGGGAATTTTCCGGATTTCGAGCGAGTGTTGCCGAAGGATCACCCGCATTCGGTGACACTCGACCGCGAGGAATTGCGGAAGTCGATTGAGCGCGTCGCGCAATTCTCGGACGAACGCTCGCGAGCTATTAAGCTGCGAGTGCAGGAAGGCGAGCTGCACATTCATTCGTCACTCTCTGAGACAGGCGAAAGCGAGGAGAGCCTGCCGGCCCAGTATGACGGCGAACCGGTAGAGATCGGCTTCAATGCAAGTTATCTACTCGACTTCTTGCGCGCGACCACTGAGCCACAGGTCGCCTTTCATTTTAAAGATCCACATAGCGCCGGCGAGTTGAGGCCGGCTGGCGATGGCGCGGCGAATTACAAGTATCGGTACGTCGTGATGCCGATGCGGATCTGACTGGCGGAGACCAGCAGGCGTTAGGCAGTAATCAGTTTAAGGATTGAGCATTACATGGCAACAAAAGAAATGGGTCCGGTAGAAGTTTACGATTCCAGTAGTATCAAGGTGCTGGAAGGTCTGGAAGCGGTGCGGTTGCGGCCAGCGATGTATATCGGCTCAACCACCGAAAATGGGCTGCATCACCTGGTCTACGAAGTGGTGGACAACTCGGTGGACGAGGCGCTGGCAGGCTTCTGCGACCGAGTTGAAGTAACGATCCACATTGACAACTCGGTGACCGTGGTAGACAACGGGCGCGGGATTCCAACCGGAATCATGCCTGAAGAGGGAGTCTCGGCGGCAGAAGTTGTCATGACCAGGTTGCACGCCGGCGGCAAGTTCGACTCCAAGAGCTACAAAGTCTCGGGCGGTTTGCATGGCGTCGGCGTCAGTTGCGTCAATGCCCTTTCGGAATTGCTTCAGCTCGAGATCTGGAACAAAGGCTTTACCTGGGAGCAGGAATACCAGAAGGGTGTCCCTAAGGCGCCGCTCGCGCAGACCGGCAAAGCTGGAAAGAAAACGGGCACCAAGATAACGTTCAAGCCCGATCCCACCATCATGACCGCGGTGGAGTTCAACTACGACACGCTGTCGCAGCGGCTTCGCGAGTTGGCCTTTTTAAATAAGGGGCTCACGATTACGCTCACCGATGAACGGGTGGAACCGGCTAAACAGCACGAGTTCCACTATAGCGGCGGCATAGCGGAATTTATTAAGCACCTGAATCGCGGCAAGGCCGTGCTACACGAAAAGCCCATCAATTTCGAAGGCGATCGCGAGATGCCGAATGGCGGCTCGCTGGTGATGGAAGTGGCGCTGCAATACAATGACGGTTATTCGGAAAACGTCTTCAGCTTTGCCAATAACATCAACACCGTTGATGGGGGATCGCATCTAAGCGGATTTCGTAGCGCGCTGACGCGAACCATCAACGCGTACGGCCAGCAAGCCGGACTGTTCAAGGATGTGAAAGAGGGTCTCAGCGGCGACGACGTCCGCGAAGGATTGACCGCGGTGGTTAGCGTGAAGCTGCCGCAGCCGCAGTTCGAGGGACAAACCAAGGGCAAGCTGAATAGCGATATTCAGGGTTTCGTAGTGCAGTTCGTGAACTCGAAGCTGGGCGAGTATTTCGACAAAAATCCCGCGGTGATGCGGAAGATCGTCGGCAAGGCCATTGATGCGGCGCGGGCGCGGGAAGCGGCGCGGAAGGCTCGCGATCTGACGCGGCGCAAGGGCGCGCTCGATTCAGGCGGGCTACCGGGCAAATTGGCCGACTGCCAGGAGAAAGATCCGGAGCGATGCGAGCTGTTCCTGGTGGAGGGTGAATCGGCCGGCGGCACTGCCAAGGGCGGCCGCGACAGGCGCTATCAGGCCATCCTGCCGCTGCGCGGAAAAATCCTGAACGTGGAAAAAGCCCGCTACGACAAGATGCTGGGCCACGAGGAAATCCGGTCCATGATTACGGCCATCGGAACCGGCATCGGGTTGACGGATTTCGATGTCACCAAGCTCCGCTATCACAAGATCATCATCATGACCGACGCCGACGTGGACGGCTCACACATTCGAACTCTGCTGCTTACGTTCTTTTTCCGCCACATGCAGGAATTGATCAAGCGCGGCCATGTTTTCGTAGCCCAGCCACCCTTGTACTTAATCAAGAAGGGCAAGACCCAAAAGTACATCAAGGACGATAAAGAGTTCACGCGCGAAATCCTGCGCCGTGCTACGGAAAATTTAGTGGTGGAAACCAAGGGCGACGCCAAGGCCAGTGCGCCGTCTGGCGCGAAGCTGGAAGGCACGGAGCTCCGCAATTTCCTGATGTCGCTGGATGAGTTCCAGCAGATGTTCCGGCGCGTGGAACGGCGCGTGCGCGATCCTCGTGTCGTCGAAGTATTGGCCAACGTCGATCATAAGCTCGACACCAAGGCGGACTTTCACGAGAAGGCTAATCTCGAGCAGGTAGCGGCGGCCTTGAAGGCAGTCAAAGTAGAAGCCCGGCTGGATCCCGAAGAAGAGCACGAAACTTGGAAGGTTGTGTATCGCGATCCGACCAGTGCGGAGCGCACCATTGGTGTGGACCTGGTTTTGCAACCTGAGTACCGGCGCATGCGAGTGATTGCCAGGCAGGTGGCCAAGTACAATCAACCGCCGTTCAAGGTGTTGAGGGACACTAAGTCCGAGACTCTGCCTGGCTGGCGCGAGCTGCTGGAACATATCAAGAGCGAAGGCACGCGCGAGGTGTCGATCCAGCGCTACAAAGGCTTGGGCGAGATGAACGCCGAGCAGTTGTGGTCGACCACTATGAACGCCGAGACGCGCACGCTGTTAAAGGTGGATTTACAGGATCTGGCCGAGACGGAAGCCATCTTCTCGACGCTGATGGGCGAAGATGTGGAGAGCCGGCGCAAGTTTATTGAAGAGAATGCACTGGATGTGCGGAATCTGGACGTTTAATTCCGCTCCCTGATGGTCACGGCTCAGAGTCAGCATTTTCCGACTCCCGCGAGTTAGCGAGCAGTAAAAGGGATATCGAACAGCCGGTCACTACGAACAATGCCAACGGAGGAATCGGCTACGAATTCCCTGGGTCAAGGCCTTCCTTCGTTTATTGAATCCTTGATCTCCTTGTCGGATAGCGGTTTGAACACCTTTCCGCTTCATCTCTTCGCGTAATTCGCGGAGATCCTGAACGGCGAATATCGTCCATCCTGCGGTCACCTTCGGGAACGATCCGAGCGACCGGCTTATCATGCCGGGTAATGACAATTTCTTCACCGCGCGCTACACGATCGAGCAGTTCTCGAAAGCGTTTCTTCGCCTCAACTGCGGTCATGGTTGTCATCCGAGTAAACTCCTCTCCATCTTATCGGAGGGCATCCGTCGGATCGATCCGGGTAGCGCGCCGGGCCGGCAAATAGCTGGCCAGCAGCGCCACGGCGGTGAACAGCAACGCGCTGGCACCATACGCGATCGGATCCGTTGCGCTGGTCTGGTACAGCAGGCTCGACATCAGGCGTGTCAGCGCGAAGGCGCCGGCTAAGCCGATCGCAATCCCCATGAGCGTAAGACGGAGGCCATGGCCGACCACCAGCTTTAGAACGTCGTCCCGATCCGCGCCCAGCGCCATGCGAATCCCCAACTCGTGGGTCCGTTGCGCGACTGAGTAGGCAATGACGCCATAGATTCCGACGATGGCCAGAATCAGCGCGGTGGCCGAAAAGACGCCGAGCAAAAGCATCGTAAAGCGCTGCTGCTGGCTCGCCGACCCGACGAGCTCCTCCATAGTTTGCACGTTGGTCAGCGGTTGATCATGGTCGACCTCGGAAACCTCGCGCCGAATGGCTGAGATCAGACCGTGCGCGTCTCCTGCAGTCCGGACGCTCAAGTTCAACAACGGCCAGGGAAGTTGGGGAAATGGCAAAATCACCTCGGGCGAAGTCTCGTCCCCCAAGGTCACATTCTTGAGATTACCGAATATGCCCACCACTTCCACCGGCAGCGGCCGCTGTCCCAGCCAAATTCGTTTACCGATGGGATTATCACTGGGCCAGTAACGGCGCACGACGGCCTCATTGACAATCGCGACCCCGGGCGCGTCGGCATTGTCGTGATCGGTGAACTCGCGGCCTCGCAAAAGCGGAACGCGCAGCACGCGCGCATAGGCCGGGCTGATGGTTTGAATGTCGAGAATCGGCCGCTGGCCGAACGGCACGATCGGTTGTCCTTCCGGCAGCATGGGCGAACGCCGCGATGGATTCAGCGGGAGGGCGGACGATATGGCCGCTGCCTGGACTCCCGGCAAAGCCTGCACTGCTTGGAGCACTCGATTGTAGAAGGTTATTTGCTGTAGCGGCGTGGCGTACTTGGTGGGCGGCAATGCGATCCGCATAGTCAGCACCTGCGCCGGATCGAATCCCAGGTTGACCGTCTGAAGACGAAGGAAGCTGCGAATCAGCAGGCCCGAGCCGACTAGCAGCACCATCGAAAGCGCCACCTGCGCGATGACCAGCAGACTACGCGCGAGGTTTCGACCACGACCTCCCGTGCTCCCGCGGCTCTCATCGCGCAAAACCGTGTTGAGATCCGGTTTTGAAAGTTGGACGGCGGGCGCGAGTCCGAATAGTACCCCGCTCGCCAGTGAAATGGCGACCGTAAAAGCCAGCACCGGCAGATCCATGCGTAGGCCGGCCATACTGGGCAAATCCGACAGCGTCAGCGACGCAAGCTCGTGCGTACACCACTGGCCGAGGAGAATCCCGCAGACCCCGCTTACCATCGCGAGCAGCAAACTTTCGACGATCAGCTGGCGGATGAGGGCTCCCCGGCTGGCGCCCAAGGCCGCGCGGACGGCGATCTGTTTCTTCCGGCAGAGCGCTCGCGACAAAAGCAGGCTGGCCACGTTTGCGCAGGCGATCAGCAATACGAATCCGACCGCGCCCATGAGGACCAACAGAGCGGGACGGAAGTTGGCGACCACCTGTTGTTGAAGATCCCGTACCACGACCTTTTGGTTTGGATCGACGTCGGCACGGCCGGGATTGCCGCGCTGATATTGCCGATTGAGCACGTCCATTTCAGCTTGAGCCTGATCTCGCGTAGTTCCGGAATCGAGACGCGCGACCCCGTAGAGATAGCCGGACCCGAGCCGGACGCGCTCCGCGGTAACAAGACTGTGCTCAAATAGCCGCGGCGACCAGATGTCCACAAGTGGACCCAACTCGGAAAAACCAAAACCCGATGGCAGAACGCCGATGATGGTGTAGTCCCGAGAATCGAGCGCGATGGTTTCACCGATAATGTCCCGCGCTGCTCCGAAGCGCTGCAGCCAAAGCGAGTGACTGATGATCACTTCTGGTTTCGCCTCCGGCTGATCTCCATTCGGTGCAAAAATGCGGCCCAACTCCGGGCGCACACCGAGCACGTCGAAGAAGTTGGCCGAAACGCGAGCCGATGAAAGCTGTTCGGGATCGCCGCGGCCGGTCAGGTTGAACGTATCGCTGGCGAACGCGGCAACGCCGGAGAAGGAACGGGTCTGATCGCGAAGTAAACTGTAGCGCAGATAGGAGAAGCCTTGCAGTTGCCCGCGCCGGTCGGCGAAGAGCAGTGCCAGCCGGCCGGGGTCGGCATAGGGCAGGGGACGCAGCAGCAGCCCGTTGGCAACCGTGAAGATGGCGGTGTTGGCCCCGATGCCCAGCGCCAGTGTCAGGATTGCGACTAGCGCAAATCCGGAGCTTTTCACCAGCATTCGAACCGAAACCGCGTAGCGAAGATCAGTCCACATAAATCCGTTTGACGCGCGCGTGAATACCGCAGAGTACGCTGTAAGAGATGGTCCCTGCGATGCGGGCTATCTGCTGCGCGTCAATCGAGAGTCCGGCTTCCGAGCCAAGCAGAGTCACTGCATCGCCGACCGCCACGGGCGGGCAGTGCGTGACGTCGATAGTGGTCAGATCCATCGAGACGGCACCCAAGATAGGTGCAAGCTGACCTTTGACGATCACGCGGCCTTTATTCGACAGACGGTGCGGGATGCCATCGGCATAGCCGGCGGCGAGAACGGCGATCCTGGTCGGCTGCGCCGCTCGGAAGATACCACCATAGCCGATCAGCGCACCGGCCGGCAGGTCCTTCACGGATAGCACAGCAGCTTTCCAGGTGAGCGCGGGTCTGACATCCAGCAACCGGGGCGGAGCGGTTCCCTTGGCCACCGGCGAAACATAACCATAGATGGCGTGGCCCGGCCGCACCATACGCTGCCACGCGTCACGGCGCCCGTAGGCGACCGGCGTGCTGCTCGCCAAGTGCAAGAAGGGGGGATCCACTCCGGCACGCGCCAATCCCGAACAAACGTTGTGGAACGCGCGTGTCTGGTCTTCGGTCTGCGAACTGGCATAGTTTGCGGCCGAGGCGAAATGGGTCATCAAACCCTCCAGCGTTGCATGCTTGGCGGTACCGATGGCATCCAGGATCTCGCCCGCCGAGGCGCGCGTACCCAGCCGTCCCATGCCACTGTCGATCTTCAGATGATAAGCGCTCACGACGCCGTGGTTTTTCGACAGGCGGTCCCATTCCTGAATATCCTCGAGCGAGTGAATGACGGGCGTGAGTTTATAATCCAGCAAACCCACGCGTTCGGCCGGCAAAAAGTCCGCCATGACGAGGATGCGCGCAGTGATGCCGCGCTCGCGCAGAATCGCGCCCTCTTCGACATTGCTGACCGCCAGCCAGCGCGCGCCCGCATCGGTCAACCTCTTTGATACTTCGATCGCGCCGTGCCGATAAGCGTCCGCCTTCACCACCGGCATCACTTCCACGGCCGGGCCCACCACATCCCGGACCGCTTGAAAATTGTCGGCAATCTGCTGAAGTGAAATCTCCACCCAGGATCGGTAGGCGAACGGGCCCATGTATACATGGTAAGCCGGTAAACTTGCCCCAGCCGTTCAAATTTGACGGACCCGTTAAACTTGAGATTCGGCAAATCCATGGCGATCGAGCGATTCGAAATCCCTTTTTCAGAAGCCGCGATGCGCGATCTTCATGAACGGCTGGCCCGCACCCGGTGGCCGGACGAAATCCAAGGTTCTGGCTGGGACTACGGATTCCCACTCGGCTACCTGCGAGAAATCTGCAGCTATTGGAAAGACGAGTTCGACTGGAAAGCCAGAATCGCCCGCTTCGCTCGCTTTCATCATTACCGTTGCACCGTGGATGGTGCCGGCATTCACTTCATCCACCAGCGCGGCAAAGGTCCATCGCCGATGCCGCTGATAATCACACACGGCTGGCCTGGCTCTTTTCTCGAGATGTTGAAGATCCTGCCGCTGCTCAGCGACGCTTTCGACGTGGTCGTCCCGTCGCTGCCGGGTTTCGGCTTTTCCGACCGGCCCACCCAGCCGGGCATGAACCTTTTTCGGATCGCGGATCTGTGGGCCGGACTGATGACCGAGTTGGGATACTCTCGCTTCGCAGCGCAAGGGGGCGATTTCGGCGCTAGCGTCTCGACCATCCTGGGACTGCGTCATGCGGAGCGGATGATTGGCGTACATCTCAACTTTATTCCGGGTTCATACCGGCCTTATCTTGAACCGGATACCATGCCGTCCGCCGTGGAACAGACGTATGTGGAGGAGGCCGCTCGCTGGTATACCGACTGGGGCGCCTATTCGCATCTACAGCGCAATGAGCCGCTCACCGCCGCCTATGGCCTGAATGACTCCCCGGCGGCACTGGCGGCGTGGATCATCGCAAAGTTTCGCGATTGGGCGGACTGCGACGGCGATGTCGAACGCCACTTCACGAAGGACGAATTGCTAACCAACGTGACGCTGTACTGGATGACCCAGACCGTGCATTCGTCGTTCCGCCTGTATCATGAGACCAAGAAAGCGCCAGTTCATTTCCAGCGGGGCGAGCTCGTTCGCGTGCCGTGCGCTATCGCTCGATTTCCCAAAGAAGCCCCGTTTCCACCACGCGAGTGGATTGAGCGCGGCTACAACATCCAACGCTGGACAGATATGCCGCGCGGGGGCCATTTCGCGGCCGCCGAAGAGCCGGAATTGCTGGCCGAGGACATCCAAGCGTTCTTCGACGGGCTGCGATCCTAGGGCCTAATGGCGTGATCCTTGCTAGTCTCGCTGGCCGGCGCTTTGGGGCGTCGAGACTCGACGTCGCACGAGCCGGACAATCAGGTGGGCACGCCGAATTTGGGCAGGACCCAGCGCATCAGCGCGAAGTAAGCGGCCACGAAAAGTATGAGTCCCAACCACTCCATAATTATTCTTTTTGGCGTTTCAGTCGCATGCCGAGCAGCAGGGCTTCGTATTCCTCGGTAACCCTATCCCAACTATAGCGCGTGGCCACACGCTCCATCGCCCGGCGGCCCCACTCCACCCGCTCGGCTTCCGGCATCGCAAGGACCAGATCTAGCTTCGCCGCCAAATCACCGGCCTCGAACGGAATTCCCGCACCGCTTGCTACCTCGGCGTTTTCGGGCGTATCCAGATATAGCACTACTGCCCCGCGTCCCATGGCTTCGATCAGAGCCGGATGCGTGCCTCCGACCTCGGTAGCGTGGATGTACGCGTAGCAGTGCGACAGCAGCTCGTGATAACCACGGCCATAGATCGCGCCTGGCATCAGGACTCGCGGATCCTTCGTGGCTCGCACGCGCTGGATATACTCCTCCGCGTAGGGCGCGTCGCCGATGAGGGCCAGCTTCATCTGAGTGTTTAATTTCTCGAAAGCCTCGCGCACCAATAGTGCGTTATTCTCGGGCTCCATGCGGCTCACGTAGAGGATATAGCGCCCGCGCTCGAGGCCGAGCTGATGCAGCACACCCGCAGTTTCCAATTTGCCCAGCTCCGCGCCATATGGAATGAATTCGGAGTGCTTGCCATAGCGCTCCAGATAATACTCGGCTATCTTGCCGGCATCAGTCACTACCACATTCGGACAGAACGTGGCGAGCCGTTCGGATATCAGGTACCAGGTCTTGGCCAGCTGGTTCCATTTCTTGCGATGGCGCTCCAGGCCGTCGACGTTCAGCGCCGTCGGAATTCCGAAAATCCGAGGCCAGAATGTGAAGATTGCGTTTGCGGCGTTGCAATAGAGGGCTACATCCGCCCGATGAAAGATCAAATGAATCGTGGACAGGAAGGTATGGACCAGGGTGTCGAAATACTTGTGCCGCCAGGTCGGAAAATAAACCAGGCGCACCCCGCGATAAATCGGCTCGGAAGGCCGCTCGCGACAATAGACGGTGACCTGGTGCCCACATTGCGCTAAACGTGTGGAAAGCTCCTCGGCAAACGTCTCGAAACCACCATACCTCGCAGGAATTCCTCGCGTGCCGAGAATGGCAATCCACGACGTCTTCTGGCTCCTGGGTTCCAGCTCCTGGATGTTTCCCTAGTCTCCCGCCATCTTCGAGCGAGCCAAGGCGCGCAATTTCCTGGCCGGAGTGCTCACCGGCTTATAGCGGAACCAACTGGCGATGTAATCGTCGTCCACGCGCTTGCGGCTCATGATTTCGCGGCGCTTGGCCATGACGCGCTTCCAGTTTCGCGTGACATACCAGAACGCTTTCAGCGAACTCTGCTCGCGCACCAGGCAGGCGCCCAAAACCACGATATCCCGAGCGGTGATGGATAGCCAATTGCGCTTGTAAAGATCGCCTGTCATATTTTTCAAGCGCATCAGGAACCGGTTCTTGACGGAGTGCATGTTGATCCCGGACGGCAGTGCCCGCCGGTTGCCGGGAAGAACCTTGCGCACGTGATAACCGCGCGCATTGGGACTGTAAATACATTTCCAACCCAGCAACTGCGCCCGCCAGGCGACATCGGCGTCTTCCCGGTAGACGAAAAAATCGGGATCGAAGAATTCGTCGCCGATTGAAATGTCGTCGATCATCTCGCGGCGATACAAGGCCGCCGCGGCCGTTGCGCCGAAAACATATTCGTGTTTGAGATAGTGGCCGTTATCAACTTCCTGGCTGCCGCGATCCAGATGACGAAGCATGGGAGTGAAGTAGATGCCGGTGGAATCCACCAGCGGCTTGTCTGGAAGATCGAAGGTGGCCAGAATGGTCAGCAACTTTCCACAGACCGTTCCTACTTTCGAATCGAACTGTCCCGCCTCCACCAGAGCCTGGATAAAGTTCGGCAGTAGTAAGACGTCCGGGTTAAGAGTCAGGACCCATTCACCGGTACTGGTGCGAATGGCCTGATTCTGGGCGGCTGCGAACCCGATGTTTTCATCGTTGTAAATGATTTGACAGCGATCCTCGAACTGCTCCAGGATATCCACTGTGCCGTCCGAGGATGCATTGTCGATGACAATGATTTCCTTCTTGGCATAGCGCTGCGCCAAGACGGATTCCAGGCACCTTTTAATAAATCGCCCGCTGTTATATGTGACTATTGTTACCGAAACCCTATCGTTATCGGACATGTATGTGAGTCGCGTCTCTATTTCTAATTTTGACCAACTGCATTCACCCTACTGCCTTCGTATAATTTCCCAAACAATCCGCGTCCCCAACGCGGCCGGAAAGCATGCTGCGTCCCGCGATCTTTGCAACCTTCGCGTAGACTTTGAGCAGCCTAGCGCTTCTCCACTGAACCATCTCGATCGCCGCTCTAACAATGGAACCCAGCACTACAGCCGCGCTCACTCCCCGGTATGCGTACGGCCGAAAGTGTTTAGAGGCGTACTTTAGAAGGCTAACATACCAGTAGACTTGGCGGCATCCCCGGTCCAGCCGAGCAATGCTATGGCCACCTCGATGGCGCGCGATTACTTGCGGTACATATTGGATTTTCACGCCCAAATTGCGGGTCCGCTTGCAGAAATCGACATCTTCAAACCACAACGGATGAAACTGTGTGTCAAAACCGCCCAACCGCTGCCACAGATCGCGTCGAAACATCAGGAAAGCGCCCGGCGGCTGATCGGCTTCGCAGGGTCGGTCGAGGTCCACGTCCAGGCATCGGTAGCGGCGATTCACGGGATTTCGCGGGAGCATGCGATTGATTCCCAAAACTTCGAAGATCAACGCCCCGGGGGTCGGAAAGCGGCGCAGCGTGAAACCTGACTGGACTTGGCCGCTCCCATCCACCAGCCTTCCTCCAGCCGCTCCCACGCCCTCCCTGGTGCAGGCCTGAGCCATCGGGTCGATAGGAGTGTCGAGCTCGGCATCCGGATTCAGCAGAAGAACCAATTCTGTATCGAGGGCCTCGACGCCCTGGTTGACGGCTGCAGCGAAGCCCCGGTTGCCTGCGTTGCTGATGAGGATTACGGACGGCCGTTGCTGGACCACGTCGCGTGTGGCGTCACGAGAAGCGTTGTCGATCACGACAATGGGGAGGCCTGCGCAGGAATCGAGGCATCGACCGACGACATCCGCCGAGTTGTAAGTCACGACTACCACCCCGGTCCGATTCATGCCCGGCTCACGTCAGCGCAAAATACAGTTTCCAGTAGAGGTCGAAACCTGTCAATCGCTGCAGGTCTTGAATCTCTCTTTCACTGCGCTCGACGATAGCCGCAAGGTTGGCCGGAGATGTTCCTCGGGCCGATCGAAATCGCCGCATGCCCTCCGATTTGCCTTTCAGGTATGCAACAGCAGCCCCGTGGCGTAGCGCGACAATTCCCCACAGACCCTGGGCGACGAAGACCGGCCAACCATACCGTAAGATCCATTGCCGTGGATAGTGTTTCGCTATCAGCAGAAGTTGATTTCGAGCGATTTTTCTCACCGTGTCAGGATGCCAATGGCCGAGAGTGGCACTGCCTGGATGATAGGCGACGGCCTCGGGAACGTAGATCCCTTGACGACCTGCCGTTGCACAACGGATTCCGAAGTCCATGTCTTCCAGATAGGACTCGAAATCTTCATCTAGCAATCCAATCTCCTGGAACAATTCCCAGCGAAAGATCGCTGCCGTGAAGGGAGCGAAGCCAATTTGCCGCGGCTGGTTCCAGAGCGGCGAATCGAGGCGTCCGTGGCCGCATCGCCAGGCACAAGCCCCACGGCAGATCGCATCGAACGCGCCATCGATCCGGTCGCGATGCATGGCATCCAGCAATTTGCCGGTGGCAAACCAGGCGTTACTTAACTCGGCCTGGTCGATCAGTTTAGCCAGCCAATTCGGTTGTGGCGCGACGTCGTTGTTCATAACCGCGATCCAGCCGGAGCCGGCCGATCGGATTCCGCAGTTTACCGCGTGGCTGAAGCCAGTGTTCTTGCCAAGCTCGATGACCTCGGCGCCGGCACTCCTCGCCATGTGGACCGAATCGTCGCCGCTGCCGTTGTCGACGACAATGATCCGATGAACGGGATGGGTTTGCCGCCAGAGCTGCCCTAGTAAATTCCCCAGCAGCGCGGACCCATTCCAATTGGGGATGACGACGGCGACTTGGTGCGGCATTATGGCGCGCGCCGCCTGAAGCGCTTCCGGATCAGGAACCACAGATTATAGAACCCGTCGCGCCAGGGGTTCAGCTTGATCTCGCCCAGGCGGGAAGAATAAAGGATCGAGATTTCGGCGAAGCGAATACGTGAGCTTTTCAGCGCTTCGATCTTGATCTCTTCGGAGAACGACATGCCGTCGGATTCGAGCTGCATCTCTTTCAAGATCGATCGCCGGAAGACCCACATACCGGACTGTGAGTCGCGCACCCAGCGGAAGTACAGCATCGACATGGCCAGCGAGAGAATCCAGTTACCGAACTTATGCTTGAAGCTCATGGCGTGGCGATCGCGCACGGGGAACCGCGAGGCGTTGAGGAAGTCCACATCCAGGTGCAGGAAGGCCTCAATCAGGTAGGAGATCGCGTCCGGGGGATAACTGTGATCGCCATCCAGCGTGACGATCAGGTCGCCGGTTGCCGATGCAAAACCGCGCTTGTAGCTTCGTCCGTAGCCGCGGACCGGCTCACGAATCACCTCGGCGCCCAAGGAACGCGCGACGTCAGAAGTACGGTCGGTGGATCCGTTGTCCACCACAATCACCTGATCGACGAACTCCGGCATGCGCCCGAGAACGCGCTCGATTCCTTGCTCTTCGTTCAGGCACGGGATGATCACCGTGATGCGGGCCGATTTATACACAGTGGGGCATTGCGCCGCGGCTGTTTGCGGGCGCTGGTACCATGTTCTCATGAAGTTATTTTGTGGCCTTGTTCTGGGCGCTGCCATGCTTGCCTTCGCCGCCGTGAACCCGCAACTCAAGCAGGTGAATATGGTCTATATTCTGGCGATGGCCGGCGGCATGGACCAGTTTCTCGCGAATCAGATTACGGCGTCCGGTGTGTTTCAGGTTGTGACCGATCCGAAAAAGGCAGATGCGATCATCACTGATCGTCTGGGCGAATCCTTCGAGACCAAGCTCAGTGAGCTATATCCTCCGCCCGCGCCTCCCGCGCCGCCGCCTCCGCCGGTGGATGAAGACAAGTCGAAAGCGGATGGCAAGAAGAATACCCTGGACCTGGGCGCCGGGGCGCAACGCGTTAACTCAGGGGCGCGAGGAAAGGGAAATCTCTTCATCGTGGATCGCAAGAGCCGCAACGTGCTGTGGTCGGTCTTCGAGCCGCCCAAGGACTCGACTCCTGCTGAGCTCAGCAAGACCGCCGAGAAGGTGGTGAAGCGCTTGAAGATGGATTTGAGTGATAAGAAGCAGCCCAGCGAATAGGAATTGCGCTAGTCTAACGAGTATCGCTTTTCCCGCAGGCCGTGCCGAACCGTTCGGCGGCTTGGGGTTTATTGTCGAAGATAAAATTCAGGATGCTCTCTAAGTCTGGAAGCGCGTCTTCTGAGAAGAGGATCTCGTAAGCCACTCACGCAGCCGACGCCGGGCTTCTTCGAAGGATACGACTCTGCCTTCATCCGCAGCTTTGATCCCACGATCAATCGCTTCTAGCGTTGATTCATCTTCTTCATCGAGGATGGACTCAGTCTCGACCAGATTCCGCTTCTTTACTTCGGCCATAACGGTAGTTTAGCCGCGCTTCAATCGCAGAACTGTTCGGTAGCTCTCCACCAGTTGCCGGGTCAGCACCGCCATGTCGCGGGTGGCCACCACCTGCTCGCGAGCACGGCGCGCCATTTCGCGAGCCTTCTCGGCATCGTTGAATAACTCGACGATTTTGGCGGCGAACTCCGCCGGATCATCGGCGAGCGCGCATATCTCGCCGTCCTTTGTAGTGAGGCCTTCGGCGCCTATGCGAGTGGATACGACTGGAATGCCGGCCGAAAATGCCTCCAGCAGTTTCACTCGCATTCCCGAGCCGCTTAAAATTGGGCAGACGAAGACGGCATAGCTCGCCAATGGCTCGCGGACATCTTCCACGAATCCGCGCAGCTCGATATTTTCGGGAAGGTCGGGCAGGGAGTGACGCGGCGGCGCCTCCGCGCCCACGATCACCAGGCGCGCCTTCGGACAGCGCTCAAGAACGGCCGGCAACACTTTGAATGCGAACCAGTCGAGCGCTTCCTGATTAGGGGTGTGGCGAAAGCTCCCGAGGAACAGCATGGTGTAAGGCTCGCGGCCGTCGGGTTGAAATTGATAGCGCGAGGTTGCGATGCCGGCGCGATTGTCGTCGAGCCTGCCGCGCAGCTCCGGCAAGAATGACAACAAGTAGTCGCCATTTTCGGGACTGCACACTTGAATGCGATCGAAGCGCGGCAGAATGCCCAATTCGTATCGCAGAGAACGGAGGTATTCGAAGGTGGCTTTCGTTTTTCGAATCAGCCCCGGCATGCCGGCGAGTCCACGGCTGATGGACTGGAAATAGATGTCATGCTCGAACAGCACGCAGGCGAGGCGGCGAAAGTCGGAGAAATATTGGCCGAGTGCGGTGTATTCGAGCTGCACCACATCGACCTCGCGCAGATAGATTTGCCGATGGATCAACCATTCCAGATCGGCATTGGCAAACTCGCGAACCGCAAACGGAAGGATCGAGCCGAACTCCTTCGGCTGGCCTTCCATCCGGGTCAAGTACTCTACTGACGCCGCCTTCTCTTCCAGTTCCCAGTGATGCCAGCGCTCATAATCGTGGTCGAGCAGGATTAGCAGGTGAAGCGAACAGAGCGGGGCCAATTCAATAGCAGTCTGGTACATGAACACACCGCCGCCGTGGACCGGCGGGCAAATCGGATACGGTGAAACAAACAATACGTTGAGCTTCTCGGGAGCGCGCGGCGTTTCTGTGAAACGGTCGCGGAAATAGCCGCCCATCGGCCTTCGGAAAGCCTCGGTATCGGTGATGACCGCCAGGCTGCGGGCACGTGCGCGCGATCGGAGCGCGGCCGGCAGTTGGAGCGACGCCCTCCACAGTCCCGCAAGGCTGGCCCGCTCTGGCGAATCGCCAAAAAACGCGCTCAGCACCGCTCCGGCGAAGGTGAAAAAGAAATGGGACCAGAGGCGCGGCCATTCGTGAATGTTTTTCCAGCAGAACAGGATGAAATTCTTCTTGAGGACCCGATCGATCTGTTGCTTTGAGAAATGCTTGCCAATGGTGCCGCGGTGCTCGTGATATACGATACTGCGCGGCTGGTAAAGAACTTTCCAACCGCGCTTCCAAGCTTGGTAGCCGAGATCGGTGTCTTCGAGATAGAAGGGCCGGAGCAACTCATCGAAGCCACCCAGCTCCAGAAACTTGCGGCGATCGAATGCGCAGGATCCGCCGCCCCCGTAAAAGCAGGGGAACGGTTCTGTAATCGCGGCGTCAATCCGATGCCGGACGCGCAAGCCGCCGTTCTCCCAACAGCCTTGCGTGAGCCCGGTTTCTTCCCGCAGTTTCGCCGGATCGCTGAAGAAAATCTGGCAAGAGACCGCGAATACCTTTTCGTCGGTGAAAGCGTGGAGCAGCGGTGCGAGGAAATCCGGTTGAACGCGCATGTCGCTATTGAGCAGCACGACCATGTCGTTTTTCGCGGCGCGGAAGCCTTCGTTCGATCCGCCTCCGAAGCCCAGATTCCGGTCGAGCGCTAGCACGCGTACGTCGGAAAATCGCTCGCGCAAGAAATCGGCGCTAGCGTCTTCGGAGGCATTGTCGACCACAATGATCTCGTTCTCTGGATGGCCGGCCATGGCGTCGATCACGGAAGGCAAGTATTTGGCCAGAAGATCGCGCCCGTTCCAGTTGGGAATTACCACGGTCGCGGCAGTGTTAGCCGGCCGTTCATCTCGCGGCGCTGGCGGCTTTCTTCGAATCGATGCGAGCAAGTCAGCCGCGCCAATCGCGACAATTGCGGCCAAGAGCAGAACCGGAGAGACGATTAGCAGCGGGAGCGACTTGATCAGGCGCCAGACGACCGTCAGAAGCGTTTTCACTGCGGTTCGATAAGCGGGCCAACTCCGAATTTTCGACCCAGCTTGATCCAGCGTGAGGCCCGAATCATGCTCAATTGAAACTCGAGTTTTTCACGCTGCGCTTCTGCGCGCTGAGCCCACAGCGTGCGCTCTTCGACCGTCACTTCGGCCACTTGGAGTAAACGCACGCACTCCGCCAGCTCACGTCCGCGCGCTTGGAGTTCTTGCATCAAACGCGCTTCGGTGGCAAGCGCCCATTCGGTCTTGGCGCGATTCTCAGTTTCCAGTTCATTCACCTTAGCTTCATAACTTGACGCGACAGCATCCAATTCGTTCTGTAGCTCAACGATGCGGTGTCCGGAGGCCTCGATCTCCGCGCTGAGCTGCTGGGCCCAATGCGTACGATCGTCCAGCTCCTCCTTTTGTTTTCGAAACAGATCGAGAAGGGAATCGCGCTCGTTCTGTGTGTCGGCCAGCCACTTCTTGGTATCGACCAGCTGCTGCTCCAGAAGCTGGACGTGCTGCTCGCGTTCGCGCAGCAGATTCGCCGCGCGAGGAACATAGACGAAGGACGTTGGCTCGGGCAGCGGGCCGAACGAACACAACCCAATCAGGAAATGCGCGTCTTCGGCATTGCCACCGCCGCCGTCGATGCGCGCCTCGGCCGGCCAAAAGCTCGAGGCCGGATGAAATGCGAAAGACTCGATCCGATTCTGCAATACCAGGCGAACATTCTGGAACACTCCGGATAGTTCTTCCACGAATTCCCGTGCTTCGAACTCGTGTACGTGATAGGGATTGGGGCCGGTCTTCGCGCGGGACTCGGCGTAATACTTCTTATTGGGCGAAGAAACGATAAATAGGCCGTGGTGCGTGAGCACACGAGCGCACTCTTGAACGAATGACCGGTGGTCTGGCAGATGCTCGATCACCTCGAACGCCACCACCAGATCGAAACTGTTAGGCGGGAAGGGCAGCGCCGCGCAGGAGGAAACTACGAAATGCAGACCCGGAATCGGATAGGTGGCTCGGGCGAACGCGATCGGCTCCGTCGCCACATCCAGGCCTGTGACCGTGATGGCCGACTGCGCGAGCTCGGCCGATCCATAGCCGGTTCCGCAGCCTGCGTCTAAAGCTCGACGCCCTTCTGCGTAGCGGCGAGCGTAGGCGTAGCGCGCGATGTGTTCGCTCCACAAATCGTCATTCACCTGGCCCGGAATTACGCGCTCGCCGGTGAATTCAACCAACGCTGGGCTCCGCGTGGGTAAGGGCGGACGCGGCGTTAACCAGGCAGCGGTTCAATTCAACGCGGCAGGGCAAGTGCACGTGGCCGTAGATCTCGCCTTCGGCTGGGCCCATCTGAAGAACGATCGCGTTGTCGACCCAATCGCAGGTTTTGTAGGAATGGAGCGTGCCGTCGGCGATCGCGGGCGAGAAAGAAAAAGACGAAGGATAGAGCTCGGGAAGTTGAAGATGGAAATCGACGGTGTAGATATCACCCTCTGCCATAGGAGGAAAATCGAAGCTTTCCCTGGCGGTGTTGGTGCCCGCGAAATCGAGTCCCATATGATTGCGCATCATGAATCCTACTATCGGAAGTGTAATATCCTCGTGAGCGCGAACGCTGATGCGGACCACGATGTCGGACGACGGCTCCAGAATATAGACAGGCTGGCCGGCCAGATCGAGGACCGCGATCCCGATCACTTCAGCACGGCCATCGCCGAAGCGATGGTCTATATTCGGAATGGTTTCGACCACTTCCGGCGCACGTACCGGAGCATGTGGAATTCTCTCGGCGTTGCGATGGGCCGTGGTGAGATAGGCGTTATCTTTTTCGACCATCGCGGCCATATAATGCGTGACGACGTCATCGCTGGCGCCGAGCTGCCTCACTCGACCAGCGTCCAACCACATAGCGCGGTCGCCGATCGCTTTGACTTCGCTCATGGAATGCGACACGAAAAGGATGGTCACGCCACCACTTCGCATTTCATGAACCTTACGCATGCAGCGCTGGCGGAAATATATGTCACCAACCGAGAGCGCTTCGTCGACCAGGAGAATCTCGGGATCGACGTGGATTGCTACGGCGAACGCCAGCCTGACTGCCATGCCGCTGGAGTAGGTCTTAACAGGCTGATCCATGAAGTCGCCGATTTCGGCAAATTCCTCGATCTGATGGAACTTCGCATCAATCTCGCGGCGAGATAGACCGAGGATTGCCGCATTAACGTAGACGTTGTCGCGCCCGCTGAATTCGGGGTTGAATCCGGAGCCGAGTTCAAGCAAGGCAGCCACGCGACCTCGCACGGTCACCTCGCCTTTGGTGGGATGCAGAATTCCGGCGACCATCTGCAGTAGCGTACTTTTTCCCGAGCCGTTCTCTCCCACAATGCAGAAGGTCTCGCCGCGAGGGATTGCGAACGATACATCGCGTAACGCAACAAAATCGCGGTGAAATGATTTTCGATTCAGGAAGGCTAGTTCTTTGAGGCGTGCGCTGGGAGTCGCGTAAATTGGATAACTCTTCGAGACACGGCGAAATTCAATTACCGGAAGCGGCACTAAAATGAATCTACTGGAGCGGAAAAGAAGCTGTCAAATGCACCGAGAGGAATTTCAGGGCGACCGCCAACCCCCGCTATGTTCGCCGCGGCAATTTGAGACACGGTGTAGGCACCGCTAGCTTGGTGGGGCTAGTTTTCCCACCCTGCATTCATCCGCCTCGGTGAAGCAAGTCGAGTCAGGCCGGTAGCCGCCCTGATAGGAATCGTAGTCGATAAACAACCTCCTACGGTCACTTCGGTGTCGGTCGGGACCTAATGTCCCGACTCCACTATTAAGATAAACTAATCTTGTCTATCTGTCAAGCTTGTTAATGCTTTAGAACCCTTGGGTTGACATGTAGCCGTACCTCTGCCTACCCTTAAGAAAGCCTTTGGCTTGCCGGTGTAGCTCAGGTGGTTAGAGCGGCGGTCTCATAATCCGCAGGTCGCAGGTTCGAGTCCTGCCGCCGGCACCACTTTATTCCTTCCGTGCAGGAAGAATCAGTTCGTAAACTCGCTGGAGGTCTTCCTGCGAGTAATATTCGATCTCGATTCGGCCGCGCTGGTCGCTCTTTTCGATGATTCTGACTCGGGTTCCGAGCGCTGTCTCAAGGTCGGCGACAGCCGCCCGGATGTTTGGATCCTGAAGAGGTGTCTCGGAGGGATCTCTCGGTTCATTGATTTTCTTGACGAGGCGCTCTACCTGGCGCACGGAAAAGCCTTGAGCGGCGGACTTCTCCGCGAGTTGCGTTTGATGTTCGGGTTTAGTAAGCCCTAGGATCGCTCGGGCGTGTCCCATGGATAAACGGCGCTCAGCGACCAGAAGTTGGACGTCGGCAGGCAGGCGGAGGAGCCGAATCATGTTGGTGATGGTGGTGCGATCTTTGCCTGTGCGGTTGGCGATTTCTTCGTGGCTTAAGTTCATTTCGCGGGCCAAACGCTCGAGCGCCTGGGCCGTTTCGATAGGATTCAGATCCTCGCGCTGAATGTTCTCGATGAGGGCGATTTCAAGCACCCGGTCGTCCGCGTAGTCTTGAATAATGGCCGGAACTTCGACCAGTCCTGCCAGTTTGGCGGCCCTGAGCCGGCGCTCTCCGGCGATCAGCTCGAAATGGGAGTCTTTTCTTCGGATGAGGATTGGTTGAACAATCCCATGTGTTTCTATGGAGTTAGCAAGTTCCTGGAGCCGGCCAGCGTCGAAAATCGTGCGCGGCTGGAGGGGATTGGGCTCGATTTCTGATATCGAAATCGAAGCGATTCGTGTTCCTGCAGCGGGCTCCTGCGCCGTCGGCTGCGGCATGGGCAGCGGTTTCCTGGGGAGAAGTGCTGAAAGGCCCTTACCCAAGACCCTGCGTTGCTCCGGCTTTTTGTTCATTCGCCAATACCTCTTTTGCGAGCTGGATGTAACTCTCCGCCCCACGAGAGCGTACGTCGTAGAAAATAATAGGCTTACCGAAGCTGGGGGCTTCAGCCAAACGAACACTGCGAGGAATCACGGTCTTGAAGACAGCATTTTCAAAGAAATTGCGAAGATCCTGCTCGACTTGACGCGTGAGATTAGTGCGGTCGTCATACATCGTCAGCAATACGCCCTCTACTTTGAGGTCGCGACCGAACGACTCACGAACGCGATCAATAGTGTCCAGCAGTTGGGAGATTCCTTCCAGTGCGAAAAACTCACATTGGATCGGGATGAGGATGGTGTCAGAGGCCACCATGGCATTTAGCGTGAGGAGATCCAGGGCGGGAGGGCAATCGATCAGGATGAAGTGATATTGAGTACGAACCGGCTCGAGCTTATCGCGGAGCCTGGACTCCCGGTTTTCCAGTTCGACCAACTCGATGTTGGCTGCGACTAGATTCTTGTCCGACGGGATGATGTCAAGCCCCTCAAACTCGGTATGAACGATGGCACGGTCGACTTCTTCTTCTCCAAGTAGAACCTGATAAAGGGTCGCGCGCTCTCCTCCTTTAACGATGCCAAGGCCCGTGGTGGCGTTGCCCTGGGGATCGGAATCCACAAGGAGTACGCGCAAGTCATTCGCAGCGAGCGAGGCGCTGAGGTTGATGGCTGTGGTGGTTTTGCCCACACCCCCCTTTTGATTTGCAATCGCTATTACTTTGGCCAAATCGTCTCCGACGTTCCACGTGAAACGGACACCCTATGTTCCACGTGGAACCTCCCCAAACACGCACAGCCTACGGTCTCCCCACGGTAACTGAACCGGTGCGGACCACGCAACGTCCGGTGCAGATTGAATAACAGAAAAATCGTCTTGGCCCAACATAAGGCCAAGTTTGGAGGCCAACCGGGGGATACTCTTGAGAACGTCACGCGCATCGACGCCCCGGGATACCAGCCAATCGAACTGCCCGGGTGCCGTTTCCGCCCGCCGTGCCAAAACCGAGATATTAGGTAGCGGGCGGGTTGATTCCCTTAGAAATACTGCTTTGCGCTGGTGCGATTCAAGCAGTGTTATTCTCCAAGCGGGGCGGAAAATCGCGAGCGGGACGCCAGGAAACCCCGCCCCTGAACCCATATCCAAAATCGAAATTGGTTGCGGCGTCACCGGCAGTTGTGCGGCAAAGAAAAGCGACTCGCAGTAGTGCCGGATTACCATCTCCCTCCCAGGAGGGATCGACGTCAGATTGATCCGTTCATTCCAGCGTAGTAGGACGTCGTAATGTTCCCAAAGCTGGCGGATCTGATCGTCAGAAAGTGTCAGCCAAGGCCGCAATTCCGTTTCGAGCAAATCCCGAAACCAACCCCGGGAGTGGGCTTTCTCAGGTGTGGGCACCGATGCTCAGGTACACGTCCAGCACCGCGATAGCGGCGGGGGTAATGCCAGGAATACGGCCAGCCTGCCCTAGGGTCTCTGGCCGAACCCGCTCCAGCTTCTGTTTCGCCTCCGTAGAAAGCCCCGGGATTTGCGAAAATTCAAACTCGGCCGGAATCCGACGACGCTCGGAATCCCGGAGGCGATCGATTTGCCGCTCCTGTTGGGCGATGTAGCCAGCGTATTTGGCCTCAGTCTCAATAGTAGCGAGGACACCATGGACCAAGTCTTCGGTGCAGCTCTGCCGAATCCAGGGAGCCAAGGCCTTTATCTTGGCTTCAGGGCGTCGCAGCCATTGCATCAATGTCGGACGATCTTCCGAAAAACCATCGATGCTTCCAAAGGTGGCAGGATCTAAGCGCGTAGTCTCCAGCAGCTTGAATAGCCGTTCCTTCTCCTCCCGCTTGCGAATGTGCAGATTCCAGCGATCATCGCCGACCAAACCGGCCTTCCGACCTAAGGGCGTCAGCCGTTCATCCGCATTGTCTATTCGAAGGTGCAGGCGGAACTCGGCGCGGGATGTGAACATCCGGTACGGCTCGTCGGCGCCTTTGGTAATCAGATCGTCAATCAGAATTCCGGTATAGCCCTCGGTGCGGCTAATAATGATGGGATCAAGTCGGCCTACTCGGCGCGCCGCATTGATGCCAGCGATCAGCCCCTGACAGCCGGCCTCTTCGTAGCCGGATGTGCCGTTGATTTGTCCAGCCAAGAAGAGGCCGCTGATCGATTTCACTTCGAGGCTGTGGTCCAGCTCGCGCGGATCGATCGCGTCATACTCGATAGCGTACCCAGGCCGAATCATTTCAGCATCTTCGAGCCCCGGAACTGATGCGACCATGGCGGTTTGGACATCGATCGGCATGCTGGTCGACATACCGTTCAAATACACTTCGTAAGTATCTAACCCCTCCGGCTCCAGGAACAATTGATGGCGCGCTTTATCAGGGAACTTGACGACCTTGTCTTCGATCGAAGGACAATACCGAGGTCCAACCCCCTCGATCTGGCCACTGTATAGAGGTGACCGGGCAATGCTATCCCGCAGAATCTGCAAGGTTTTGTCAGAAGTGTAAGATATATAACACATAATCTGTTCACGGTCAATCTTCGCCGTCAAAAAGGAGAATGGTGTCGGGTCAACATCCCCATGTTGAGGTTCGAAGCGCGACCAATTAATACTGCGGCCATCCAGACGCGGGGGCGTGCCGGTTTTTAGGCGCGTCCAAGCCAGCCCAAGAGTGCGTAGCTGATCGCCGAGCAGATTAGACGGGGCTTCGCCGTTCCGTCCGCAGGAATACTTCATCTCGCCGACGTGCGCGAGCCCATTGAGGAATGTACCGGTGGTAATAATCACCGCTTCACTCGAAACGGTTCGCCCATCGCGCAAGAGCACACCGGTCACGCGCCGCCCAGGAGTTTCCTCAATCACCAACTGAGCGACCTCAGCCTGAAGGATTCTCAAATTCGGCTCGCGCTCGAGCACTTCACGCATGCGGATGCGATATTGCTTCTTGTCGCACTGCGCCCTGGGAGACCAGACCGCAGGCCCGCGACTGGTATTCAGCAGGCGGAACTGGATTCCAACGGCGTCGGTTACTTCGCCCATGATGCCGCCGAGCGCGTCGATCTCGCGCACGAGATGTCCTTTTGCGATGCCGCCGACCGCCGGATTACAGGACATTTGGGCGATCAGGTCCAGGTTCATGGTGATCATGGCGGTGCGAAGGCCCATGCGGGCGCAGGCCCGCGCGGCTTCACAACCGGCGTGGCCGGCGCCGACAACGATCACGTCGTACTTGGAGGAAATCATGGGGAGCTCAGCCTTTAGTGTGGCACAGCTATGCTAGCTTCTAGAAAACATGAAGATCTTAGTGATCGGTTCCGGAGGCCGCGAACACGCGCTGTGCTGGAAGCTGGCGCAAAGCCCGAAGACGTCGGCGTTGTATGCGGCGCCAGGAAATCCTGGGATAGCCAGCGTGGCCACATGCCTGGCCGTGACAGACTATCTGCTGGCAGCTGAATCGATTGATGCAGACCTTACCGTGGTGGGCCCGGAAGCGCCCCTGGCGGCCGGCGTGGTGGATCTTTTTCGAGCGAAAGGAAGGCCCATAGTGGGGCCGACTGCCGCAGCAGCGCGCCTGGAATCGAGCAAAGCGTTCGCGAAAGAGTTTATGCTGCGAGCGGGTATCCCAACAGCTCGATTCGCGACCGTGAACACACCAGAGGAGGCGCGGTCGTCACTGCGCGAGTTCGTTTTTCCAGTGGTGCTGAAGGCCGATGGACTGGCGGCGGGTAAGGGCGTAATCATTGCAAGCTCTGAAGCCGAGGCGCACCAAGCCATAACTCAACTTCTGACGCCTGGCTCGCGTCTGGTGATCGAGGAGTTCCTGACTGGAGAAGAAGTGAGCTTCATCGTCCTCAGTGACGGCGTAAACATTCTTCCGCTCGAGCCGACACAGGACCATAAAACGGTTCACGATGGCGATACCGGTCCTAACACCGGTGGTATGGGAGCATATTGCGATGGGCGAATTCTAGGTGATTTTCACAAAGCCGAGATTATGGCCCAAGTGATCCATCCGGCGATTCAAAACATGCGCGCCGAAGGTCGGCCGTTCACTGGCTTTCTCTACGCAGGCGTGATGATGACCGCGCAGGGGCCGAAGGTGCTGGAGTTCAATGCACGGCTGGGCGATCCCGAGACCCAGGTATTAATGCACCGCATGGTTTCGGATTTTGTCGAGCCTCTGTTTGCCGCGGCTCACGGCACTCTGGAGAGCGCTCAGCTCAAGTGGCGGCCGGAGCCCTCAGTGTGCGTAGTGCTGGCGGCGGCCGGGTATCCGGGCGCGGTGCGGAGCGGCGACCGAATCGAAGGCCTGGATCAGATGGCGGACGCGGCAGTGTTTCACGCCGGAACAAAATTAGAGGCAAATGTCTTGTCAACGTCAGGAGGCCGGGTGCTAGGCGTGACGGCACGCGGCGATACGCTGCCGGCGGCGATCCGCAAGACTTACGATGAATTGCGCAAGATCCGCTTCAAGGGCATGCACTATCGAACGGATATCGGACGGAAGGGCTTGATGCGCTGGTAGAATCGAAATATAAGCGGGGACGTAGCTCAGATGGATAGAGCGGTCGCCTCCTAAGCGACAGGTCGGCAGTTCGAATCTGCCCGTCCCTACCAGAATTCGAGAGCGGCGAATTTACTCGAAACCCAGTTTCTTTTCGAGCGCGACGAAGCGCGGCTCGGAGCGATAGGGCCGATAGAAGCCCTGCCGGTTCATGTAGATCAGCATCCCGTCGCGGTCAGCGTAGGCTCTCTCGAGCCAGTTGTACATCTGGGCCTTGTCGCCGAGAAGAGCGTACACGTTAGCGATCGCGGTTGAACGCACGAAGACTCCGCCAGCCGGCTTCTCCCACTTATGTACGAGCTGAAGCGCTTCCGTCTTCTTCCCCTCGATCACATACGCGGTAGCACGCATCAAATCGATTCTGCTTTCCAGCCCGGGTTCTTTGGCACGGTCGAGCGCGGAATAGAATTCTTGGAAGTTTCGCTGCTCCAATTCGATGTTAGCCAGTTCGAGCCGCGCTTCGACGAATCCCGGATCCAGTTCTAAGGCCTTCCGCAAGGGCGAGGCGGCGTCCGTCCGGTTGCCAACGAACTGATAGGCCAGGCCCAGATACGTGTTCGTGATTGGTGAGAGAGGATCCAGGTCCCGCGCGGTCTGCATTTCACGGAGTGCTTCGTCCAGGCGACCCACGGGCTCCAGATAAGTAATTCCGTAGCCGAAGTGCGCGTCGGAATCTCCGGAATTGAGCTGCAAAGCGCGCTTGAACTCGCGCTCAGCGCCCGGCCAGTCGAACTCATACAGAGACTTCACGTAGCCGAGCGAGGTGTGCGCCACGGCCAAGGTGTCATCGAGTTCCAGCGCTTTGAGCGCGGCTTGCCTGGCCTTGGGCATAGCTTCGTTGGGCGGCAGCGCGCCAAAGAATCCCAACCAGGCGTACGAGTCGGCCAGTCCTGAATAGGCGGCTGCGTAATTCGGGTCCTTCTGGATGGCCTGCTGGAAATACTCGATGGCCCGTTCGGCGCCTTCCGACCTCCAGCGGCGCCAGTGATAGCGTCCTTGAAGATAGAGATCGTAGGCTTCAACGTTGGCCGAAGGCGGCCGTGGCTGTCTGGCTGAGTTGGCGAGTTTGAGCTGCAGCGTGTCAACGATCGCGCGCGAGATCTCGTCCTGAACCGTGAACACGTCCTTGAGCTCGCGTTCGTAGGTCTCCGACCAAAGATGATAACCGTCGGCGACGCTATTGAGCTGGGCCGTGACTCGCAGCCGGTTTCCGTCTTTTCGAACGCTGCCTTCGAGAACCGTGGCGACATTTAGCTTCTTGCCGATGTCACGGATATCCTGCTGCTTACCCTTGAACGCGAAAGAAGAGGTTCGCGCCACAACGCGGAAGCCATTCACTTTCGCCAGCGCGTCGATAATCTCTTCCGTCATGCCGTCGCAGAAGTATTCCTGGTCGTGATCGGGACTCAGGTCGGCAAAAGGAAGAACAGCGATGGACCCGAGCTGCGGGCTGGAGGCGCCGGCGGAGCGGGTGCGCGCTTTCGAAATCAGATAGACCGAGGTCGCCAGGAACGCGACCACTAAAACGGTAGCGACTGCTGGTTTCCATTCACGCCGGCGATGCGGCTCGGGAACGACGGGCGCGGCTACTTCGACGGACGGTCTCTCTCGATGACGAAATGCGGGAACGTAACCGCCCTTCGGCAGATCGATCACGATCTCATCTTCGCGGCCTTCCGAATCGTAATAGTCGCGCAGGCGGGCGCGAAGCTTTACCGCCTCGGTGCGGACCACGGCATCGACGCGCGGATCGTAGCTTGGCTTACGTCCGAAAACATCGATCCCCAGCAGCGACTCCTTCAGCTTGTCGGTCTGGCCGTTCAATGTCTCTTCGACGGTGTAGCGTAGAAAACGGGTTAGCCTTTCGGCGTTGGCAAAACCGGGACTGGCAAGGATCTTTTCTAGGGCCGCGCGAATGGACTCAGCCGAGATCTCCGCCCCAGGCAAGCCCGTATTGTTGGCGTCCCGCTCACTAGATTCGGTTGCCGATCTCATTGATGGACCTACACCCGCTTGCGACTAATACGGCCAAACGGCTTTGGTTGTTCCTTCATTTTACCGCCGATTGAGCTCGCCACGGGCGGCTAGAATGAAGCATGGCAAAACTCGCGCTCATCTACGGCATGCGTCTTCTTCCTGCAGATGAACTGGAAGACGTGAAAGATGCGGAAATTACGCTGAAGAATGGACACAAGGCGCAGGTTACGATGCATCTGATCGAGGGTGGGGAAGAAGAGATCCGAAAACAATTGCTGCAGTCGCTGGATGCGTTCTTTGAGTTTTACCCAGAGCTATGAGGGTTAGTGGCCTTCAGCTTCGAGAAACCGTTCCACTTCGATGGCCGCCATGCAGCCGGCCCCGGATGCGGTGATAGCTTGCCGGTAGGTGCGGTCCTGGACGTCGCCGGCGTGAAAGACCCCCGTGACGCTGGTGCGTGCGCCGCCCTTCGAGAGGATGTAGCCATCCGGGTCAAGCTCGATTTGGCCGACAAATGGCGCGGTATTCGGAATATGACCGATCGCGACGAAGAAACCATCGACATCGCGGATCCAGGTTTCGTCAGTGGTGATATTGCGTAGTTTTACCGCAGTCACGATATTCTGGCTGGCATCGTAGATATCCTCGATGACGGTGTTGGTCAGGAAGTTGATCTTGGGGTTACTGCGGGCGCGGTCGAGCATGATCTTGGAGGACCGGAACGCTTCGCGGCGGTGCACCAACGTAACCTCCTGGCCGAAGCGGGTGAGGAAGTTGGCCTCTTCCATGGCAGAATCGCCGCCGCCCACCACCATAATCTTCTTGCCGCGATAAAAAAACCCATCGCAGGTGGCGCAGGAGCTGACGCCGTGACCGATCAGCTTTTGCTCGTTGGGCAGATTGAGCCAGCGCGCTGAGGCGCCCGAGGCAATGATCAACGTAAGGGCTTCGTGCCACTCGTTGTCGACCTTGAGGCGAAACGGACGCCTGGAGAGGTCGGCGGCGACCACGGTGCCGTGCAGGTATTCGGCGCCGAAGTGCTCGGCCTGTTTCTTAATGTTCTCCACCAGCAGAGGACCGTCGATGCCCTCGGGAAATCCAGGGAAGTTCTCGACCAGGGTGGTGAGCGAGAGCTGGCCGCCGGGCTCGTGACCGGCGATAACGAGTGGCTTCAGATTGGCCCTGGCTGCATAGATGGCCGCGGTGTTTCCGGCGCAGCCCGAGCCGACAATGATGACATTTCGCATGGAATTCCAATGCTATCAGACAACCATTGGATGTTAGAAACCTCAGGTGGATGCTGGGAAGACGAGCTTCTCGATCAGTCTATGTAAGCAAGCCCGAACGCAGCACCTGATTGGTGATGAGTGCGCCCAGGTACGCTAAGAACGTCATATAGGCGAACTGGATGGCGGGCCATTTCCAGCCGCCGGTTTCGCGGCGCACGACGGCGATGGTGGACATGCACTGCATGGCGAAGGCGAAGAAGATCAGCAGCGCCACGGCGCCGGCCGGAGTCAGCTCGCTTTGCAGCCTTTGCCGCAGGCCCACTGAATTGTCACCGGTATCCTCTACGCCGTAAATCGTTCCGAGAGTGCCTACAATCACTTCGCGCGCGGCCAGTGAGCTGATCAGGCCAATACCGATCTTCCAATTGAAGCCCAGCGGCTTGATGGCCGGTTCCACGGTGTGTCCGATCATGCCCGCGAAGCTATGTTCGATTTCGGGCGGCTTGCCATCGTGGAGCGGCAGATGCAGGAGCACCCAAAGCACCATCGTGACTGCCAGGATCACGGTTCCGGCGCGGCGCAGAAAGACCTTCGAGCGGTCCACTAATCGCAACCCGAGCGATCGCAGGGTAGGCAAGCGATAGGGCGGCATTTCGAGCATGAAGGGCGTCCGCTCACTCTTTAGGATGGACGACTTCAGCAGGCGCGCGGTCACGATAGCGGCCAGAAAGCCCAGCGCGTAGAGGCCCAGCAGGGCTCCGGCTTGTGTCCCGAGTAGCGGCCCGAGCAAAGGTCGCTCATGTATAAAGGCGGCAATGACGAGCGTGTACACCGGCAGCCTCGCCGAGCAGGTCATCAAAGGAGCGATCAGGATGGTGGCCAGACGATCACGCTTGCTTTCGATAGTGCGCGTAGCCATGATGGCCGGAACGGCGCAGGCGTACGCGGAGAGCAGCGGTATAAATGATTTTCCTTGCAGCCCGAACTTGGCCATGGTGCGGTCGGCGATAAGCGCCGCTCGGGCGAGGTAGCCGGAATCTTCGAGAATCCCGATGAAGAGGAAAAGAAGCAGGATTTGCGGCAGGAAGACGATCACGGAGCCGACACCATGCCCGATACCGTCAACCACCAGAGAGCGGAAGATCCCGTCCGGCAAAATGTTTCCGACCCATTGGCTACCATGCTCGACCAAAGCCTGCAGGCCATCCATTAACGGCTTGGCGCCACTAAAAATGGTTTGGAACACGCCCGCGACCACTGCCAGGAAGATCAGTGGACCAGCGACAGGATGCAGAAAGACGGCATCCAGGCGGCGCGTCCATAATGGTGGCGCGGGAGCTTGATAGGCCGCGCCGGTGCCCACCTGGTGAGCCCATTGCCGGCAGCGCGGGATATCCTGCAGGACCGGTAATTCCACCTTGGGAGCAGCTAGCGACGTGGTGCCCCCGGCCGTGCCGACGATGAACTGGAAGACCTTCTCTACGCCGTCGCCTTTGGTGGCGCTGATGAGCGCGACCGGTGCGCCAAGCTGACTTGCAAGTTCGGCCGTGTCCACGGTGCCGCCGCGGTGGGCAAGATCGTCCGCCATGTTCAGAATCACCAGCGTCGGCAGCTGGAGGCTGAGGATCGGAGCCGCCAGCACGAGATGACGGCCGAGATTGGTGCTGTCGAGGATCAGAAGCACGGCGTCCGGCTTGGGCGCGTCTTGCATCTCGCCTTTCAGCACGTCGTGGGTGACTTGCTCGTCTTCCGAGCGTGGATTTAGGCTGTAAACGCCGGGCAGATCGATGAGCGTGATATCGCGGTCGCCGGTGGTGCGGGCTCGGCCCACACGCTGTTCGACCGTGACGCCGGGGAAGTTCGCTACTTTCTGACGGAGGCCAGTCAGGCGATTGAACAAGGTTGATTTTCCGGAGTTCGGCGGACCAATAATAGCTACCACATGCGAACGTGTTGCTTTGGAGAGTTTGGGCGGCGGCGCGGCGACAGCACAACTTCCGCAACTGTGGCAGTCGCTCATGGCTTGAGGTTTCTCGTTCCGCCTTTGGGAGGTGGGCGCAGAATTAAGCGCGCGGCGGTTTCGCGGCGAAGAGCTACTTCCGATCCATCCACTCGATAAACACGTGGTTCGCCGCCGGGCGCGCTGCGGGCGGGAACTACCACATGGCCGGGCAGGAAACCGAGTTCCATCAGCCGTCGAGCCACATCCTCGGGCAGGTCGAGGCGATCAATGATGCCCGATGCTCCTTCTTTGAGGTCGGCAAGTGTACGGGGGGAGGGGGGCGGAACCTTAGGGCCTTCGAATTCCCTGTTGACACTCATTTGCATCATGGGATCAGTATCTGTGCTAGCCGCAAAGCACGTCAATGTCCGACTCTCCTAGTCCTGGATCAGGGCTCACTCATAGTATAGCGGACCTTTTCGGTCGTAGATACTTACAAAGCTAGAAAAATTTATAATCAACTATATTGACATTGCTACGCTCATATTTTATACTGTTGTTAGACAAAGATACCCAAGGAGACAATAACCATTATGCCAATAGTGAAATATGCACCTTTCGCCGATACCGAGGACTTTCCCGTCGGTCTGCGCTTGTTCCAGGACTCGATTAATCGCCTGTTTAGCGATCAGACAACTGCCAGGCCATGGGCACCCGCTGTCGATATCTTGGAGACAGAAAATGAGTTAGTTCTCAAGGCCGATTTGCCAGGGATCGATATGAAGGACATCGATATCCAGATGGAGAATGGGACCCTGACACTCAGAGGCGAGCGGAAATTCGAGAAAGATGAGAAGAACAAGGGCTTCCATCGGATGGAACGGAGCTACGGCTCATTCGTGCGCTACTTCACGGTTCCAGAAACTGTTGACACCGAGCATGTGAAGGCCGAGTACAATGCTGGCGTGTTGACCGTGACACTTCCGAAGAAAGAGGTCGCCAAGCCCAAAGCGATCAAAGTGCAAGTCAGTAACAACTGAGGTTTTGCGGCGAGTGGGGCGAAGCGCGGGATTTCGCCCCCTACACGAGCCTTTCCCGAGGCGCGCCCATCAAATAGGTGAGAGACGCCCTTTTATATGAACGGTCTGAAGACAGTCCTTTTACTCGGAATCCTGAGCGGTTTGCTGTTGGCCGGCGGTGAGATGCTGGGCGGCAGGAATGGTCTGTACATCGCGCTCATTATTGCGGTGGGGATGAATTTCTTCGGTTACTTTTTCTCCGATAAGCTAGCGCTTTCCATGTATTCCGCCCAGCCAGTGACTCCCACAGAGAATCCTGAAGTCTACGCCCGCGTTTTCCCGATCGTGCAAAGCCTAACGCAGCGGATGGGCTTGCCGATGCCGAAGCTGTGGCTGATCGCGGATGAATCGCCCAACGCGTTTGCCACCGGTCGCAATCCGGAGCATGCCTCAGTGGCCTTTACGGCCGGAGTCCTTAGATTGATGAACGATGCCGAACTCGAAGGCGTGGTGGCGCACGAGTTGGGGCACGTGAAGAATCGCGACATCCTGACCAGCTCGGTGGCGGCGACGCTCGCCGCGGCCATTACATTCTTGGCGCGCATGGCGTTCTGGTTCGGAGGCCGCCGGAACAGCGATGACGACGAAGGCAGTCCCTGGGCCGGCTTGGTGATGCTGATTGTGGCGCCGATCGCGGCGATGTTGATTCAGATGGCTATCTCGCGCACGCGCGAATATGCGGCGGACGAGACTTCGGCGGAAGTAACGCATAATCCTAATGAATTGATTTCGGCACTCGGCAAGCTGGACACTTGGTCGAAGCGCATCCCCATGTCGGACGTGAATCCGGCCACCGCGCATCTGTTCATCATCAAGCCTTTTTCAGGCCAGAGCATGATGCGGTTGTTCTCGACTCACCCTTCCACTGAGGATCGTATTGCTCGATTGCAGGCGATGAGATAACCTTAGGAGCCTTGCACACTGTCCGCGTCAATCGAAAAGCTGCTGATCGGGTCGCTTCCGGCCATCCTTGGATCTTCGCTAGTGATGTTGTCGATCGCGGCCAGGCAGCAGCGGGCGATGCAGTCTTAGTAGTGGATTCTAAGGGCGCCGCGCTCGGCACCGCACACTACAGCGACTCTTCGCAGATTTCGCTCCGCATGCTCGCGGACCGCGCAGAGACCATCGGCCGCGAGTTTTACATGCGCCGTTTGGCCGGCGCGGAAGCCTACCGCAAGCGCATCGTAACGGGATCGAACGCGTACCGGTTGGTGCATGGAGAAGGCGACCAACTGCCGGGCCTGGTGATTGACCGGTACGGCGACTATTTTACGCTGCAGACACTCGATCAGGGCATGGATCGGGCTAAAGCCGAGATCGCGAGTTGCCTGGAAGAGCTGTTCGCACCGAAAGGAATCATCGAGCGCAATGACGTTGCGGTTCGGAAGCGCGAATCGCTGCCGCTTACATCGGGAGTTTTGGCCGGCGAGGCACCAGAAGCTGTAATGGTGAAGATGAATGGCCTCGAGCTTTTCGCCGATCTGCTGCATGGCCAAAAAACCGGAATTTTCCTGGACCAGCGGGAGAATTATGTCGCCACGGCGCGCTATGCCCGTGGCAGCGCTCTCGATTGCTTCACGTCCAGCGGCGGCTTCGCGCTGCACCTGGCGGCCAAGTGTGAATCGGTGGAAGCGGTCGACAGTTCTGAAACAAGTCTGAAGATGGCCGGGCGAAATCGCGCTGCCAACGGGATTGGAAATGTCGAATTCCGGGAAGCGGATATGTTTGATCTGCTGGCGAGTTATGCCTCGGCGCACCGGCACTTCGACACGGTAGTTCTGGACCCTCCGGCTTTTGCGAAATCGAAAGGCAGCCTCGACGCGGCTCTGCGCGGATACAAGGAGATCAACCGGCGGGCGCTGCAACTGCTAGTCAGCGGAGGCGTGCTAGTGACGTGTTCCTGCTCGCAGCATGTGAGCGAAGCGGCGCTGCTCGGGATTGTGGCCGAGGCCTCGCTCGATACGCATCGAAAACTACGGATTTTGGAGCGCCGGACGCAGAGCCAGGACCATCCGATCCTGCTGACAGTTCCGGAGACGCTGTATCTGAAGTGCCTGATTTTAGAGGTGCTGTAGCAGCGGTCCGGTCACCAGTAAACGAACGACTCCTCCTCGCACACCAGCACAATCGGCGGGCCGCCGGTGGAAATCTTGGCGGCGTGCGCCAGCACTTCCTTTCCGCCGTCAGACTCAGCGCATTTGGTGAGATCGTCCATGGTGGAGAAGTGTACTTCGGCAATGCGATAGGCGAGTACTTTTCCCTGCGGAGAGCTCACTATCTTAGTTGCCACCAGCCGTGTCATGCCCTTCAGCTTCGATTCCAGGAGCGGAAGATGCTCTCCTTTGTAGGTCTTCTCGAAGGCTTCCTCATCCTGAGGCCGCGGATAGATGACCACAATCTTCACGCCATGAGTTCCCATGTGAACGAGTCCTCAACATCTTAGCATCCTGAGTTCTCGAACGTTTCCGTTTATAATGACAACATTGCTCCGAATGTCGGTCCGGAGAAACGGACTGGGTGAAATGCCCGGAATAATTTTCGCAAGGAGAAGGAAGCGTGAGACCTCTTACTCGTAACATTGTCGGATTTGCGATCGCTTGCGTGATTCTGGCGGCGTGCTCTACCGGAGCGTGGGCCGCCGATGCGGCAGCCGGGAAAGCCGTCTATAGCGCCAAGTGCCGATCGTGCCACGGCGCCACTGGCGAGGGCAACCCGTCTATGGCGAAGGCGTTGAAGGCGGAGATCAAGCCGCTCAGCGAGAGCACGGCCGATGTGAAAAAGGTAATCACAGACGGCCAGGGCAAGATGAAGCCGATGGCGAGTGTGACCGGCGCTGATCTCGACAATGTCGTCGCGTACGTCCAGAGCTTGAAAAAGTAATCCTGAATTTTGTCTTTCTTCCGGCGCGACTTCGGGCGGATGGGCTACAATGCTTCCGTCAGGTGCCGCGCCGTACTTCGCCACGGTCCACGCCGCCGTTCGCTGATCTCGACGGGCTACTCACGGTCTAACTCATGTCTACTTCCGCACAGTTTCAGACGTCACCCGCCAACATCGATCAGCTTTGTATCAACACCATTCGCACACTTGCGATGGATGCCGTGCAAAAGGCGAATTCCGGGCATCCCGGTACACCTATGGCGATGGCGCCGGTAGCCTATTGCCTATGGCAGCAGTTTCTGCGGTTCGACCCCGAGGATCCAATCTGGCCGAACCGCGACCGCTTCGTCCTCTCGATAGGCCATGCGTCGATGCTGCTCTACTCGCTGCTGCATTTGACAAAGGTGAAGGCCGTAAATCCAGAATACGAAACGCTTGGAAAACTGAGCGTGACTCTGGATGACATCCGAAACTTCCGTCAACTCGAAAGCAAATGCCCCGGCCATCCTGAGTATCGTTGGACATCCGGAATTGAGACGACCACCGGCCCGCTGGGCCAAGGCGTGGCCACCAGCGTAGGCATGGCCATGGCGCGCAAGTGGATGGCGCAGTACTTCAACCGGCCTGGATTCGATATGTTCGATTTCGACGTCTATGCCATGGCTGGTGACGGCTGCATGATGGAAGGCGTAAGCGGCGAGGCGGCGTCGCTGGCGGCCCATTTGAAACTGTCCAATTTGTGCTGGGTCTACGACAATAATCACATCACGATTGAAGGCAACACTGCGTTGGCCTTCACTGAAGACGTCGCCACGCGTTTCATAGGCTATGGCTGGAACGTTACGCGCGTGGGAGACGCCAACGATCAGGAAATGCTGGCACGCGCGTTTCGCGTGTTCAAGAACACCACCGACCGGCCAACGCTGATCGTCGTCGACAGCCACATCGCATACGGCGCTCCCAACAAGCAGGACACCAGCGCGGCGCACGGTGAACCACTGGGCGAGGAAGAAATTCGGCTCACCAAACGAGCCTATGGGTGGCCGGAAGACGCGAAGTTTCTGGTGCCGGACGGCGTATACGACCGGTTCCAGGAGCTGATCGGCCGCCGCGGTCACGGAATGCGCGAGGCCTGGATGGTGAAATTCGCCGACTACAGCCGCGAGTATCCGGAATTGGCGGACCATCTGTACAAGATGCAGAGGCGCCAGCTCCCCGACGGCTGGGATGCGGACATCCCATCGTTTCCGGCGGATCCAAAAGGGATGGCTGGCCGCGATGCGTCCGGCAAGGTGGAAAATGCCGTGGCCAAGCGCATCCCTTGGTTGATTGGCGGCGCAGCCGACCTGGCGCCCTCCACTAAGACGCGATTTACATTCGACGGCGCGGGCGACTTCGAGGCAGCCAACTATAGCGGACGGAATCTACACTTCGGAATTCGAGAGCACGCCATGGGGTCGATTGTGAATGGCCTAGCGCTGTCCAAGCTGCGGCCTTTCGGTTCCGGGTTCCTCATCTTCAGCGACTATATGCGGGCGCCCATCCGGCTAAGCGCGATTATGGAGTTGCCGGTAATCTTCATCTTCACGCACGATTCCATCGGTGTTGGGGAAGATGGGCCGACGCATCAGCCGGTGGAGCAGCTGATTTCGCTGCGCGCCATCCCGGGCTTGATCACGCTGCGGCCGGGCGACGCAAATGAGATCGCCGAAGCCTGGCGAATGATCTTGCAGTTCCACCACGAGCCGGTGTGCCTGATTTTGTCGCGCCAGAACATGCCGACATTGGATCGAACGCGATATGCGCCGGCGTCCGGCTTAACCAAGGGCGCGTACGTGCTGGCGAGTGCGCCGGGTGTCCCAGATGTAATACTGATCGGCACCGGCAGCGAAGTTTCCCTGTGCGTCGATACATACGAGAAGTTGACGCAAGAGGGAATAAAAGCGCGCGTGGTGAGCATGCCTTCCTGGGAGCTGTTCGAGCATCAATCGCAGGAGTATCAGGACAGTGTTCTTCCTCCGGGCGTGAAGGCGCGCGTCTCGGTTGAGCAGGCATCCACGTTCGGCTGGGATCGATACGCGGGCCGCAAGATCGGCATGCACACCTTCGGAGCATCCGCGCCGCTCAAGGAATTGCAGAAGAAGTTCGGTTTCACGCCGGACGCCGTAATAGCCGCCGCTAAAGAAGAGATCGCGAAAGCACGGTAGGGGATATGCGAATCGTTATTGGCTCGGATCATGCCGGCTTCGAGATGAAAGGCGCGGTGGGGAAATATCTGCGCGACCTGCGCCATGAGGTGGTCGACGTGGGCACCAACAGCACCGACCCGGTGGATTATCCGGACTTCGCCGAAGCCGTGGGGAAAGCCGTTTTAGAGGGCCGTGCCGACCGCGGCGTGCTGATCTGCGGAAGCGGCGTCGGGGCTTCGGTGGCGGCTAACAAGGTGCGTGGGATTCGCGCGGGCCTTTGCCACGACTCCTATTCGGCGCACCAGGGAGTGGAACACGACGATATGAACGTCTTGGTGCTGGGCGCGCGCGTGATTGGGTTTGCGCTCGCGCAGGACCTTGTGTCGGCGTACATCGGGGCGAAGTTCACCCATGAAGAGCGGCACGTACGCCGCTTGAATAAAGTAAAGGCAATCGAGGCGCGTTTCCAATCCTGAGAAAAGGCGGAGGAACACCATGAGTACCCCAACGACTACTCCCACTACAACCACAACGAAGACCGTGAATCCGCTGAGAGAACTCGCCAAATACGGCCAATCCGTGTGGCTGGATTACATCCGGCGAAATCTGATCACCAGCGGCGAGTTGAAGCGCTTGATTGACGACGACGGATTGGGCGGAGTGACATCGAATCCCGCCATTTTCGAAAAGGCGATCACCGGCAGCACCGACTATGCGGACGCCCTGCTGGAATTGCAGAAACGCAAAGACCTGGACGCCATGGGCATCTACGAGATCCTGGCCATCAAAGATATTCAGGATGCCGCGGACGCTCTGCGTGTTGTTTATGACCGCACCAAGAAGCGCGATGGCTATGTAAGCCTGGAAGTTTCTCCGTTTCTGGCGCGCGATACCCAAGGCACCATCAAAGATGCAAGGCGGCTTTGGAAGGCGGTGAATCGGCCTAATCTGCTGGTGAAAATTCCGGCCACGGCCGAAGGAATTCCGGCCATCCAGCAATGTATCAGCGAAGGCATCAACATTAACGTCACTCTGCTATTCGCGCAGGAAATGTACGAAAAAGTTGCGCACGCGTACATCGCAGGAGTGAAAACATATGTCGCCGGAGGCGGCGATTCGAGCCATGTCGCCAGCGTGGCCAGCTTCTTCATCAGCCGCATCGACAGCATGGTGGATGCAATCGTCAAGGCCCGTCTCAAATCCACATCCGATCCGAAAGAGCAGGCGCTCTTGCGAAGCTTGCTGGGCAAAGTGGCGATCGCGAATGGCAAGCTCACTTACCAGCGCTACAAGGAGATCTTCGCCGAGGCCGAGTGGAACGAGCTAGCCAAGAAAGGCGGCCAGACGCAGCGCGTATTGTGGGCCAGCACCAGCACCAAGGACCCAAGTTATCCGGACGTGCTCTACATCGAAGAGCTGATCGGGCCCGAGACAGTGAACACAATTCCACCGCAGACATTGGAAGCATTTCGCGACCACGGGAAGCCCAAAGCCAGCCTCGAAGCCGACATCGATGCCGCGCACGACACCATGGACACGCTGGAAAAGGTCGGCATTTCGATGAAAAAGGTCACCGACGATCTGGTGACGCAAGCGGTGAAGCTCTTCGCCGAGCCCTTCGACAAACTGCTGAACACCGTGGATGCGAAGTGCAAGTATGCATCGCAGGCCGAAGTGGATGCGCAGACTTACACCCTTCCGGACCCGATCAATCAACAGCTCACCGAAGCCATCGACGATTGGAAAATGGCGGGCAAGGTACGCCGCTTGTGGGCGCGCGATGCCTCGCTGTGGACCGGCACGGACGAGAGTAATTGGATGGGCTGGCTCGGGATCACCGAAGACCAACTCGCGCACAAGCAGCATCTGGAGGACATCGCGAAGGATGTGAAGTCAGCCGGATTCAAGAATGCGTTGCTGCTCGGAATGGGCGGTTCGAGCCTGTGTCCAGAAGTTTTCAAGATGACGTTCGGCAAAATCGACGGCCATCCGGAATTGTTCGTGCTGGATTCGACAGATCCGGCTCAGGTGAAGGCATTCGAGAGCAAAGTCGACATCGCTAACACGATCTTTATCGTCTCCAGCAAATCCGGCTCAACGCTAGAGCCGAATATCTTCAAGCAATATTTCTTCGAGCGCGTAAAGCAGGTAGTGGGCGCTGACAAAGCCGGCAGCCGATTCATCGCCATTACCGACCCAGGATCAAAGTTCGAACAGGTAGCTCAGGCCGACGCGTTCCGGCACATATTCCATGGCGTGCCGAGTATCGGCGGACGCTACTCAGCGCTCTCGGATTTCGGCATGGTGCCGGCCGCGGTGATGGGCATCGATGCTCCGAAGTTTTTGGATCGAGCGGATGTAATGGCCATCGCCTGTTCATCCTGCCTGCCGGTGGAGAAGAATCCGGGTGTCCTGCTGGGGTTGATTTTGGGAATCGCGGCGAAAAATAAACGCGACAAGGTTACGCTCATCGCTTCGCCTGGTATTTCGGATTTCGGCGCGTGGCTGGAGCAGTTGCTGGCCGAATCCACCGGCAAAGACGGCAAGGGACTGATCCCGGTGGACCGCGAAGCGCTGGGCGCGCCGGAAGTGTACGGCAACGATCGCGTGTTCGCCTATATTCGCCTGGAAAACGGCGCGGATGTGGCACAGGACAAAGCTGTAGACGCGATCGCCAAGGCGGGGCACCCGGTGATTCGCATCGCGCTCGCCGATACTTACAATCTCGGTCAAGAGATGTTTCGCTGGGAGATCGCGACCGCCGTGGCGGGATCGGTGATCGGGATAAATCCATTCAATCAGCCGGACGTCGAAGCTAGCAAGATTGCTACGCGTAAGCTGACCGCCGAATACGAGAAGACCGGATCGCTGCCGCCTGAATCGCCCATCTGGTCTGAAGACAGCATCCAGTTGTTCACCGACGAAAAGAACGCCGCTGCACTAGCGTCCGCCGTGGGAAGCGACAAGTCTTTGGTTGGATACTTGCGAGCGCATCTGAAACGGCTGGGCACTGGCGATTACTTCGCGCTGCTGGCATATGTGCAGATGAACGAACCACATGAGAGGACACTGCAGGGCATGCGAATTGCGATCCGCGATAAAAGGCGCGCCGCCACCTGTCTCGGGTTCGGACCGCGCTTCCTGCATTCAACTGGTCAGGCGTACAAAGGCGGTCCCAACTCCGGCGTATTTTTGCAAGTGACCTGTGACGACAAGAACGACCTGCCCGTACCGGGACAAAAATTCACGTTCGGGGTCGTCAAAGCAGCGCAAGCTCGCGGTGACTTCCAGGTTCTGGCGGAACGGAACCGCCGCGCGTTGCGAGTGCATCTCAAGGACGTGGACAAGGGCTTGACGGCGCTCGAATCCGCGATAAAGTTAGCGTTATCGTAAATAAGCGCTGGCGACAGTGATCGGGTGGACCGTTGTGTCACAACCTACGAGCAGTGAAGAGGAGCAAACCTATGCAGCTTGGAATGATCGGTCTCGGACGAATGGGAGGGAACATGGTGCGCCGTCTGATGCGCGGCGGCCATCAGTGCGTGGTGTTCGACTTGAACGCGGACAACGTGAAAGGGCTGGCAAGCGAAGGAGCCATAGGCGCAAGTTCCATGGAGGAGTTTGTCAAAAAGCTGACCAAGCCGCGTGCGGCCTGGGTGATGGTGCCGGCCGGCGCAGCCACGGAATCCACGGTCATGAAACTGGCCGGCTCGATGGAACCCGGCGACACGATTATCGATGGGGGCAATTCATACTTCAAGGACGACATCCGGCGGGCGAAAATCCTCAAGGAGCAAGGCCTGCATTATCTGGACGTCGGCACCAGCGGCGGAGTTTGGGGGATCGAGCGCGGCTATTGCATGATGATTGGCGGCTCGAAGGAATCGGCGACGCGCCTGGATCCGATCTTTAAGACGCTGGCTCCAGGAGTGGGCGAGGTCCCCCCGACCCCAGGGCGCGAAGGCAAGAAGAGTTCCGCCGAGAACGGGTATTTATATTGCGGGCCATCGGGGGCGGGCCACTTCGTGAAGATGGTTCACAACGGTATCGAATACGGGTTAATGCAAGCCTACGCGGAAGGTTTCGACATCATGCGCAATGCCACCTCGAAGGAACTGCCGGAAGAGCAGCGCTACAGTTTTGACCTGGGCGACGTCGCCGAGTTGTGGCGGCGCGGGAGCGTAGTAGGTTCGTGGCTACTGGATCTCACGGCCATGGCGCTGACTGAAGATCCTAATCTCTCGCGCTTCACCGGCACCGTGCAGGATTCGGGCGAGGGACGCTGGACCATCATGGCGGCGATCGAAGAGGCGGTGCCGTGCGACGTGCTCTCGGCGTCACTCTTCACGCGCTTCCGCTCCAGGCAGGAGCACACCTTCGCGGAAAAGATGTTGTCGGGAATGCGCAACAAGTTCGGCGGGCATGTGGAGCGCGCCAGCGGCGGATAGGCCCAAACAATCGAGAAAGGCGAAAATGCAGATCGCAGAAGACATCGCTGCAACCAGCAACAATATTGGTCCGGGACGCCCCGGCGAGCCGTGCATTATGGTGATCTTTGGCGCATCTGGCGATTTGACCAAGCGCAAGCTGATTCCGGCCCTCTACAACCTGGCGAAGGACAACCTGCTTTCCAAGGAATTCGCGTTGGTGGGGATCGCGCGCAACGAGCTCACTAGCGAGCAGTTTCGCGACATGATCGGCAAGGAGATCGGCGAGTATGCCACCACCAAGGTGGATGCGGATCTATGGCACTGGCTGGCTCGCCGTATTTATTATTTGGCCGGCGATTTTGATGATGCCCCGACGTACGACAAACTGCGCGACCTTTTGGCGCAAATCGACAAAGAGCATGGTACGCGGGGGAACTATTTTTATTACCTGGCCACGTCGCCGAGTTTCTTCGCGCCGATCGTAAAACAGCTGGGCGCCGCCAAGCTGGTCGCTGAAGAGACCGGATGGCGTCGAGTGATCATCGAGAAACCGTTCGGCCGCAATTATGATTCGGCCGTGGCGCTGAACAAGGAGATCCGCCAGGTTCTCAACGAAAAGCAGATCTACCGCATCGATCATTATCTGGGCAAAGAGACCGTTCAAAACATATTGGTCTTCCGTTTTGCAAACGGCATCTTCGAACCTATATGGAACCGCCGCTACATCGACCATGTCCAGATCACAGTGTCGGAAACAGTGGGCGTGGAGCAGCGCGGAGGCTATTACGACAAGGCGGGAACGTTGCGCGACATGGTGCCGAATCACATCTTCCAGCTCATCTCGCTGACGGCTATGGAGCCGCCCATTTCATTCGACGCCGATGTTGTCCGCGATGAGCAGGCCAAGATTCTCAAAGCCATTCCGCCGCCGACCGACGAAGAGGTGCTGGTTCGCACCGTGCGGGGCCAGTACGGCGAAGGTGTGATGGACGGCGTGAAGGTGCCGGCGTATCGCGCCGAGCCGATGGTGGCACCGGATTCCCGGACGGAAACATTCGTCGCCATGAAGCTATACATCGACAACTGGCGCTGGGCAGACGTACCTTTCTATTTGCGCACCGGCAAGCGTTTACCCAAGCGCACGACGCAGATCGCGATTCAATTCAAACGCGCGCCATTCGTGCTTTTTCGTAAGACCGCCGTGGATCGGCTGGAACCCAATCGGTTGGTGCTGCACTTGCAGCCCGACGAAGGTATCTCGCTCAGTTTCAGCGCCAAGGTTCCTGGGCCGGTGGTTCAGATCGGCGACGTGAACATGAATTTCAACTACACCGATTACTTCAACGCCACGCCGCAGACCGGGTACGAGCGCCTGCTGTACGATTGCATGCTGGGCGACGCCACTCTGTTCCAGCGTTCCGACATGGTAGAGACTGCCTGGCACGTGGTGGCGCCAATTCTCGACGTCTGGGAAGCGTTGCCGCCGCGCAAGTTCCCCAACTATGCCGCCGGGACCTGGGGCCCCCCCGAGGCCGATGAGCTGCTGGCCAAGGATCACCGGCACTGGAGCGCGGGCGAATGATTCTGGCCGGCGATATCGGCGGAACAAACACCCGGCTGGCTTTTTTCGAAGGTACTGCCGACCACCTCAAGACGGTGGCCGTCGAAGTGTTTCCCAGCCAGGACTATAAGGGTCTGGCGGAGATCGCGCGGATATTTCTTGACAAACATCATCAAACCGCTCGGGCCGCGGTGTTCGGAATCGCCGGCGCGGTGGTGGACGGCCGGGTAGAGGCGACTAATCTGCCGTGGGTTGTGGACGCGCGGGGTCTGGCTAGCGAACTAGGAATCGAACGTGTTTCGCTCGTCAACGATCTGCTGGCGAATGCCCACGGCATAGCATTATTAGATGAGTCGGATTTCGTGGCGCTGAATCCGGGTTTACGCAGCCCGACTGGGAATCGCGCGCTTATCTCCGCGGGAACAGGATTGGGTGAAGCCGGCTTATTGGCCGGTCCGAACGGATACGAACCATTTCCCTCCGAAGGCGGCCACGCGGATTTCGCGCCGCGCAACGAACTGGAAATCGAGTTGCTTCGCTATTTGATGGACCGCTTCGGGCACGTTAGTTACGAGCGTGTGCTCTCGGGTCCTGGGCTGCACAACCTGTACCAATTTCTCCGCGACACCGGCCGCGGCGAGGAGCCGGCCTGGTTGGCCGAGCAGATCAACCAAGGTGATCCATCCGCGGCTATTGCGACTTCCGCACTGGAGGGGACATCCGACATCTGTGTTCAAGCGCTGGATATTTTTGTCTCGGTTTACGGCGCCGAGGCGGGCAACCTGGCGCTTAAGGTAGTCGCTACGGGCGGCATGTTCGTGGGCGGAGGAATCGCTCCCAAGATTATCCGCAAGCTGAGGAGCTCGACTTTCACCAAGGCGTTCAATGCGAAAGGCAGGATGATTCGCCTGCTTCAAGATATTCCGGTTCGGGTGATCACTAACGACAAGGCAGCGCTGCTCGGGGCCGGACGAGTAGCTGCGCTCGCTCTGGCTGGCAAACCTTAGCCAGTTCCAGCTTAGCCAGCTAATACCGGAGGGTCGGCGGACGGTTTAGCGCGTAGACCGGACCACTGTTCGCAAATGATAATCGAGTTGGCTGGATTCCGCGGAGAATATTTCAGAGACGCTGGACCGATCAGTCTTTCGAGATCCGCGGGGACTTGCGCGCGCAATTGCGCGATGTCCTGCGATGCGGTGTACATAACGCCGCCCACCGAATAAGAATAGAAAATCGTATCGTCCTGTACTTCCGTGATGGTTGCATCGCCCAGGCGGCCATACAGGTTTACACTCAGCCGGCGCCGCATCTCCTTGTCTTTTGGTTTGCGCCGGAATTGAAACAGCACGACAAGTCCCATGGCGATCAACGCTCCCGCGACCACCACCAGCACCACTACCGATGTTGATCCCTGCAGACTTGGGGGCACGTTCTCTAGCGGTTCAATAAAACCGGTTGGTCGGCAACCTTCTTATAATCATTCAAGAATTGAGCCAAGCCGATATCCGTGAGCGGATGATTGAACAGCATGTCCAAAACCTTGAAGGGCATGGTGCCGATGTGCGCGCCCGCCTTGGCTGATTCGATCACGTGGGTTGGCGAGCGGAGCGAAGCCGCGAGGATCTGCGTCGGGAATCCGTAATTGCGGTAAATGGTCACGATCTCACGAATCAGATTCATTCCTTCCCATCCGATGTCGTCGATGCGGCCGATGAAAGGGCTGATAATGTACGCCCCAGCCTTGGCCGCGAGCAATGCCTGGCCGGCCGAAAAACATAGGGTGACGTTAACGCGGATGCCCTCCCGGCTCAGAATGGAGCAAGCCTTGATTCCATGGCGCGTCAGCGGAAGCTTGACGACTACATTCCGATGTATCCGGGCAAGTTGGCGCCCTTCGCCGAGCATTTCTTCGGTTGTAGCGGATATGACTTCGGCACTAATATCGCCATCGACGATCTCGCAGATTTTGTTGATCTGCTCCGCCGTGGTGGTTCCTTCCTTGGCCATGAGCGACGGATTGGTAGTGACGCCGTTCACGATGCCCCAATCGGCGCCCTTCCGCAATTCTTCCAAATTTGCAGTATCCAAGAAAAACTTCATGAGCTATCCTTCAGCGACGGCGGTGTTTTCGAGAACACCGACACCTTCAATTTCTACGCGAATGTTCGACCCCGGTTGGAGTGGTCCGACACCGGACGGAGTCCCCGTGGCAATCAGGTCACCCGGCTCCAGTGTCATAAACGCACAAACGTACTCGATTATAACATTCAGGTTGAACAGCATATCCGTTATCGGCGCGTCCTGTTTCTTCTCTCCATTGAGAAATGTCCGGACCCGCAAGCTGTTAAGATCCACCTCTTCGCGTGGAACCATACAGGGGCCAACGGCGCAGAACGTGTCGAAGCCCTTGCCGCGCGTCCATTGAGAGTCTTTGCGTTGGAAATCGCGCGCCGAAACATCGTTGACGCAGGTGTAGCCCAGGATGTAGGCGGGCGCATCCGAACTCTTGACATGCCGTGCGCGCTTGCCGATGACGACGCCCAGCTCACCTTCGTAGTCGACGCGTTCCGAGGCTTTCGGAAGGATGATCGCGCCGCCCGAGCCAATCAAAGATGACGGCGGCTTGAGGAAGATCAGCGGCTCGGACGGCGCCGGGTTGTTGAATTCTTTCGCGTGGTCGGCGTAATTGCGGCCTACACACACGATTTTGGATGGCGCGCAGGGCGGAAGCAGCCGCGCTCCGGCGGGTAACTGCGATAGATCGCCGCGACGTACGTCCGGATCGGAATCGGTGGCGGTGGGGGGAGTCTTTGGATTCAAGCTATAACGGATTATTTTCATGGCGCGATAATTTCGACGGGCTGCGACGGCTCGCTGACATTTCCTGTTTGGTCGGCGGCCGTAACCCTATATCTATAATGCTTTCCCGATTCAATCTTACGATCCGAGTAAACGGGGCCCTCCAGGCCGGCCGCAATCTGGACGAATGGTCCATTCTCTTCGGACCGGTAGACTTGGTAGTCTTTGAAATCGGATTCGGTGTTCCGTCCCCAGGCCAGTTCGATGGCGCCGATGCCGATCGACGCGGTGAGTCCCGAAGGCACAGCCGGCGGAAACTCATCTTTCGGAGTGATGGCCGCGGGTCCGGCGGCATCGCTTTCCGCTTTTTCATGAACCCCTTGGACGAAGTATTCGTACGGTTTTCCGTACTCGGCTGTACCATCTACGTATTCTGGCTTGTCCACGGTGGTGAGGAGGGCCGGCTCTTTCTCTTGATCGGCTTTTCGGAAGACGCGAAAGCTGCTTTCGTTCGGCGCGGTCCAAGTGAGACGCACCCCTTCAGGCGATGCCTTAGCCTGGAAATCAGAAGGCTTCTCCAGGGGCGTTTCAACATTTACTGGGAAAATGTTCGACCACTCCGACATGCGGCCCCGGCTATTCCCGACTCGCACCATAGCGAGAATTTCCTTTCCTACGAAATCCTGTGCGGGGATTTCCTTGTGGACCGGTCCGGGTTGGGAAGGCGCAGGAATATCGATCCGTTTCGCGTCCGCGGCCCATTGATCGCGATTGAATCCGCCGCTGGGATTCACACCGACTCGCAAATCCACGCTGCCGATGCCACGTACAGCGAGTCCATCAGTCGTCAGCGCTGGTATGTTGAAGTAAATCGCGAGCTGGCCGCCTCTTTCGATAGCAACCAAGTCGGTGATTTTCGCCGGTATGTTGAGCGTAGGATACAGAGGCTCGCCGATCGATCCGCATCCGGCCAAAAACACACAACCGGCGGCCCAAAGGAGTGTAGCGGGTACGCGCATCGGCTAAAGGATGTAACGGCTTAAGTCTTGATCCTTCACGATGTCGGCCAACTGCTTGCGTACATAGACGGCGTCGATTTTGACGTTTTTCTTCTTGAGATCCGGTCCAGCGAAGGAAATTTCTTCAAGCAGCTTTTCCATGATGGTGTGAAGGCGCCGGGCGCCGATATTCTCGGACATCTCGTTGACGCGCGCCGCGAAGCGCGAGATCTCCTCGACCGCGTCATCGGTGAAGGTGAGCTTAATGCCTTCGGTATCGAGCAGTGCGGTGTATTGTTTGACCAGCGCGTTTTTCGGCTCTCGCAGAATGCGAATGAAATCGGCTTCCGAGAGCGACTTCAACTCAACGCGGATCGGAAACCGGCCTTGCAGCTCGGGAATGAGATCCGAGGGCTTAGAAACGTGAAACGCCCCCGCTGCCATGAAAAGAATATGATCGGTGCGCACGAAACCGTGCCGAGTGTTTACGGTGGTGCCTTCCACGATCGGCAGGATATCGCGCTGCACGCCCTCGCGGCTGACATCCGGGCCATGTCCCGATTCGCGGCCGGCGATTTTGTCGATTTCATCCAAGAAAATAATGCCGTTGCGCTCCACCCGTTCCAGCGCCACGCGCGTGACCTGATCCATGTCGATCAGTTTTTGTTCTTCTTCTTGCACCAGATACTCGGCTGCTTCGGCCACTCGCATTTTGCGTTTGCGGACACGCTGGCCGAACAGACCCGGCAAGACATCTTTCAAGTTGACGTCCATTTCCTCGAGCCCGGCGCTGGTGCTGATTTCGAACGTTGGTCCACGCTCACGGACATCGATTTCCACCAGGCGGTCGTCCAGCTTTCCTGCCCGCAACTTTTCGCGCAGTTTTTCCCGCGTGCGATCGGCGCTTTCGGAAGTCTCGGGCTGCGGCGGCATCAGGAGATCCAGCAGCCGTTCCTCGGCATTTTTCTCCGCGCGATCAGCTACTTCCTCCAAACGCTCCTCGCGCACCATGTCGATGGCGATGTCCACCAGGTCCCGGATCATAGCTTCGACATCTCGCCCCACATATCCTACTTCAGTGAATTTGCTGGCTTCCACTTTTAGAAACGGCGAGTTGGCAAGCTTAGCGAGACGCCGCGCGATCTCCGTCTTGCCCACTCCGGTGGGCCCGATCATGAGAATATTCTTGGGCATCACTTCGTCCGCCAGGTCGGGCTCCAGCTTCTGGCGGCGAATCCGGTTACGTAGCGCGATGGCTACCGCACGCTTGGCATCGGCTTGCCCGATGACGTATTTATCTAGCTCCTGAACGATCTCACGAGGCGTCAGCTCATCCAGGAGCGGTGATTCATCGAGGGCCTGTCCGGGCAGGTAAATCACCATTTACCCGAGTTCCTCATAGGCGATGTTTTCGTTAGTGTAAATGCAGATCTGGCCTGCGATCTTCATTGCTCTTTCCGCGATTTCTTTCGCTCCCAGTTTAGTATTTTCGATTAGCGCCGTGGCCGCGGCCTTGGCAAAGGGGCCGCCGGAGCCGATGGCAGCGATGTCGTTATCCGGCTCAATCACGTCGCCTGTGCCGCTGACGATGTAGGTGTTGGCCGGGTCGGCTACCAGGAGTAGCGCCTCCAGGTGCCGGAGCACGCGGTCGGTACGCCATTCCTTGGCCAGTTCCACCACGGCGCGCGGCAGGTTGCCGTTAAACTGCTCGAGCTTCGATTCGAATCGGGCGAACAAGGCGAATGCATCAGCCGTGGACCCGGCGAATCCCGCCAGGATCTTGTCGCTATAAAGACGCCGCAATTTCTTGGCGGACGATTTCAGAACTTCCTGGCCGAGCGTGACCTGCCCGTCTCCGGCCATAACGACTTTCTTGTCCCGCCGGACGCACAGGATGGTGGTGGAACGTATCTTTACTTTCTCGCTCATCTTCTCTTAGCTTTTGCAAACCTCATGGTACAACCATTGTATGCCGTCCTATGTGGTCGAAACTCCACAGCGCCGCTATCCCATCGTGGTACAGCGCGGCGGTCTTTCGAAGCTCGGTGAACATATTCCCGAGCGCGCAGGCAAGCTGTTCTTCCTGTCGACTGAAGACGTCTGGCAGCTTCACGGAGGCGCACTTCGCAGTGGAATCGGCAACGTCGCGCACGAAGTACTGTTCTTCCGCGGCGGCGAAACTCGTAAGCGGCTGTCGGAAGTGGAGGCGCTGGCCGAGCAGATGGTGGAGAAAGGCGCGGACCGTTCGAGCGTGGTGATCGCATTCGGCGGAGGCATCCTTACCGACGTCGCCGGATTCCTGGCGGCGATCTTCATGCGCGGTATCCCCGTAATTCAGATTCCGACCACGCTGCTCGCGCAAGTCGACGCGGCCATCGGCGGCAAGACCGGCGTGAATCTAAAGTCCGGCAAAAATCTGGTCGGTAGTTTTCACCAACCACTCGCGGTGTTGATCGATCCCGCGGTGCTGGACACGTTGCCGGAGCGTGAGTATCGCGCTGGCCTGTTCGAGATCATCAAGCACGGGGTGATCGCCGACCCGGACCTTTTTTGGCTGATGCGCCGCGAGCCGGGCCGTGTGATGTCGCATGCCGCGGAAGTAGTCGATCGCATGATCTGCGATTCGGTGCGGATCAAAGCTGAGGTAGTTTCCGGAGACGAAAAAGAGGAAGATCGCCGGCGTATCCTGAATTTCGGTCATACATTCGGCCATGCACTGGAGGCGGAAACTGGCTATTGCCGGTTCTTGCACGGCGAGGCTGTGGCGTGGGGGATGAAAGCCGCGGCGCTGCTGGGCGAGAAGGAACGGATGCTGGCCGCCGGTGACAGGCAAGAGATTCTGCAGTGCGTGAATTCCTACGGCCCATTTCCGGCGCTCAACGGTATCGAGCCGGCGCGCCTGGCCGATCGGCTAAAGAGCGACAAAAAGACTGTCAACGGAAAAATCCATTTCGTACTGCCGGAGCGTATCGGCGCAGTGAAGGTCACGGCTGATGTCGAGGAACGGTTCGTGCTGGCGGCCATCGAGGAAGCTCTCGCTTGCTGACTCAGGGAAAAACTGGTCAGGGAACCACGCCCTCCGGCACCAAGGACGAGCAACAAGCGGCCACCTGGGTGCGCGGCATGTTCGGGAACATCGCGCCGCGCTACGATCTTCTGAATCATTTGCTCTCGCTCAATATCGATCGCTATTGGCGGGCACGAACCGTTAAGCAGGTCTCTGAAGTCCTTCGTAGGCCTGGCGCGCGCGTGCTCGATCTCTGCTGCGGAACAGGTGATCTTATGCTCGCGCTTCAGAAGCGAAGTGGCGCGATGGTTTACGGCAGCGACTTTTGTCATCCGATGCTGGTGGCTGCCCATCACAAGGTGGAGCAGCGGTGCTTGCGCTCACCCTTGTTCGAAGCCGACGCGCTCACTCTTCCGCTTGCCAACGCATCCGTCGATCTCATCACCATGGCTTTCGGATTCCGAAATCTCGCCAACTACCGGCACGGCCTCGGCGAGCTTATGCGGGTCTTGTCGCCGGGCGGCCTCGCGGCGATTCTCGAGTTCTCAACTCCGCCCAATCGAATGTTAGCGCGGCTGTACGACTACTATTCACGCGCCGTGCTGCCAGTGATCGGCGGATGGATTTCGGGATCGATGGAAGCCTACTCCTATCTGCCCGAATCGGTCAGGAAGTTTCCGGGCGCTGCGGAGTTAGCGGATCAGATGCGCGGCGCGGGCTTCACCAACGTCCGCTTTGAAAGAATGACGGCTGGTATTGTCGCGCTGCATCTCGGCCAACGGCCTGGATGATTTGTCCGGGCCTGCGCTCGCGGATTTTCCCATCTGCGTGATCGTGATAGCGGCTAGCGCCAGAGTGAGTCCGATCATGATCACTACTGAAACCCAGGCGACGGCGTTGTAGATCCGCGAGTTCGTCCACTCTTTCATGAGGCCTTTTTTGTTGATTAACAGCACCATGTAGATCAAGACAAACGGCAGCAACACTCCATTGAGCACCTGCGACCAAAGAATCATCTTCACCAGCGGAAAGTTCGGCCACAACGTCACTCCCCCGCCGACAACCACCAGCAGGGTGTAGAGCCAGTAGAATTCGGGCGCTTCATTGAAGCGTTTGTCGACGCCGGATTCGAAACCTAGTCCTTCGCAAACCGTAAACACCGTTGAAAGAGGTAGAATACAGGCCGCGAAAAACGACGCGTTGAACAGGCCGGCGCTGAACAACAGGTAGGCATATTGACCAAACGGTTTCAGACCCAACGCAGCGTCTTTGGCGGTCTCGATATCCTTGGGGCCGTGCTCCCATATCGCCGCGGCGCACGACACGATGATGAAAAACGCAACCACGTCGGTCAAAATGCAGCCTATGATGACCTCAATTCTCGATTGCACGTATTCCTTGGCCGTAATTCCCTTTTCGACAATGGCCGACTGCAAATAAAACTGCATCCAAGGTGCGATGGAAGTACCTACCATCCCGATCAACATGACAACGTAGTCTGTGTCCAGCATGAGAATCGGCTTGACGCTACTGATGGCCGCCTGCTTCCAGTCGGGCTTGAGCAAGAACGCCGAGAAAATGTAGGTTACGTAGAGGGTACACGCCACCAGGAAGACCTTTTCGACGCTGCGATAATTGCCCCGCACGATCAGCAGCCAAACTGCGAGGGCGCAGATTGGAACGGAGATGTAGCGGCTGATCGAGAATAATTCGAGCGAGGTGGCGATGCCGGCAAACTCCGCGATGACGTTGGTGAAATTTGTCAGCACCAGGGCGATCATCAGGAAAAACGTGGTTCGCAGGCCGAACTCTTCACGAATGAGATCGGAGAGTCCTTTACCGGTCACAGCGCCCATTCGCGAGCTCATTTCCTGCGTGACTATGAGCAGGAGCGTGATCGGGATCAGGGTCCAAAGCGGAAGGTAACCGTACTTAGCGCCGGCTTGCGAATAAGTGAGGATGCCGCCCGAATCGTTATCGACGTTAGCGGTTATGAGGCCGGGGCCGACGACAGACAGGAAGATCGCGATTTGATAACGAAATCGTTTGAGCAATTGAGTCCTCTTCCCGGGGCGGCTCCCGATCCGTCATTTGTGCCTCAACAACGAAATCACTTCGTCGGCCGTGATGGCTCCGGCCAGTTTGCCGCCCGCGTCCACCACCGGTAAAGCAACCAGATTGTACTTGTCAAAAGTCTCGGTGATGCGATCCTGCTTTTCATCCAGGTCGACCGAAATCAAGTTTTCGGCGGCCAGATCTTTCAAGGGTGTCGCGCCCGGCGCTGCAAATAGCCGGGCCAAGGGTACGGAAGCTTTGAGGCGTTCTTCCTCATCCACCAAAAACAGAGTATTCAGTTTTTCGAGGACCTCTTCGTGAAATCTCAAGGCTTCCATCGCATCGGCGACCGTCGCATTTTCCGGCAGCGCTACGAATTCGGTATTCATCAATCCGCCGGCGGAATCCTCCTTGTATTCCAGCAACTCCTGGACTTCGGTCTTCGGCTCCGGCTCCATCTCTTCCAGGATCTCTTCGGATGTCTGCTCGCCCAGTTCGGCCAGAACGTCGGCGGCCTCGTGCGGCGCCATATCCTCCACGATGTCGGCCGCTTTTTCGGGCTCCAGAGATTCAAGGATGCTGGCCTGGATATCCGGCTCGACTTCGGAGAGCGTGTCGGCCGCCACTTCGCTATCGATAGTCTCGAAGATGGCTTCGCGGTCATCGGGAGTCAGGTCCTCGACAATATCCGCCAGATCGGCCGGATGCATCTGCTCCAGTAGTTTGTTGCTGATGTTGAGCCGCAGCCTGCGCTGAGGATCCGCCTCGATGATACTGCAATGCTCCCAACGGATAAAGTGCGGTGGGATGAAAGTCTGCAGTCGCCGCACAAAGCGGGGAGGAACAACGCCTTGAACCAGACGCCTGAAAATGCTCCGCAACCCGATATCCACTTCGGAGATCATCAAATTACTGGTGCCGTTGTCGTGTTGGATCTTGAAGGTGATGTCGGTGACGCGGACAACCTTGCGGCCTTCGGCGTCGATAATCTGCTGGTCGAGGAGATCGCGGACCAGCCGCAGCATGTATTCGTCGGAATGATAGGGCGTGAGCACCTCGTCCTTGAGGTGGATGCCGTCCAACGAAATGGACCGAACCTGGTCGCTCCGGATGGTAAGCCAAGCCCAGCCTCCCCCTAAGAGGAAGCGATCGACACGGGAAGGATGGATAAGAGGAACAATCGCGGCGTCCTTCACGACGCCTAAGGTGCGCCCCTTGAGGTCATAGACCTTGAGGCCCAGCAGTTCGGTAAGAAAGAGGATCTCATCCGCCATCGAGAATCGCCCAAGCCCATGGATTAATGGTAGAGCGATCGCCACGATTCTCGCGTGAAGCGGTCCGCTTTCGAATGCGCTCTACATGACTTTACTACTCAATTTCTACTATGCCGCAAAGGCGGCGCGGGCCGCAACAAAAAAATGCTCACGCGACGCCGCGGGAAGCTAAAATTGCCGATGTGGACCTCAAGCCAGTAAGGGGCGGTTTACTTTTGGCGCTGGCCGCCGTTGGCCTCCACTCCTTCGCCGGTGAAACAGCGTCCCCAGCTCAGCTTCGCTCGATCCAAAGTTACATTCGGCTGACATGGACGACCTTGACGCGCTCGAACCGGCAGCTTGCTATGGCGGCTCCGGATCCGAAGTTTCCCGCCCCGGCCGGTGCTCGCTGGCCGGTTTATGTGTCGGCGGCCGAAAATGTCCAGGCCATTCAAGCCAAATTGCGCGAAGAGATGCCGGCCGCCGATTTTCCCAAGATCAATATACGGCAGCTTCCCACGGAACCTGGCTTTGTGCGCCAGCAGGGACTTCTCTATCTGCCACGCCCTTACGTGGTTCCTGGCGGCCGATTCAATGAAATGTACGGCTGGGATAGTTATTTCATCCAAGCCGGCCTGCTTCGCGACGGCGAAGTCAGGTTGGCAAAGGATCTCGCCGACAACTTCCTTTATGAGATCCGCAACTATGGCAAGATCCTAAATGCAAATAGGACTTACTATCTCACACGCTCCCAGCCGCCGTTTCTTACGGAGATGCTTCTCTCCGTCTACCATCGGACGGGCGATCGCCAGTGGCTCGCGCAGGCTGTGCCCGCTATCGAAACCTATTACCGCTACTGGACTGGCGAGCCGCACCTAACGACGGAAACAGGCTTGTCCCGTTACTACGATTCGGGCGAGGGCCCGGCTCCTGAAGTGATTTCAGCCGAACGTGATGAGAAAGGCCGGACGCATTACGAACTAGTAAAGGATTACTATCGCTCGCATGCGGTCTCCGATTACGATCTGGGCCAATATTACAACCAGAAATCCGGCGAGCTCACGCGCTTGTTCTATAAAGGTGACCGGTCGATGCGTGAATCCGGTTTTGACCCATCCAACCGGTTTGGTCCCTTTAGTGTCGATGTCATCCACTACAATCCGGTCTGCCTGAATTCCCTGTTGTATGTGATGGAGCGCGACTTGGCGGAGATCATGGGCATTCTAGGCCATGAATCTGATGCCGCAGCCTGGAGCAGACGCGCGGGCGAGCGCAAGGAAAAAATCAACCGGCTGATGTGGGACAGCCAGGATGGGTTGTACTACGACTATAACTTCGCCACCAAGAAACTCCGGCGCTATCCGTTTTTGACGACGCTGTATCCGTTGTGGGCTGGAATCGCTACACCGGAGCAGGCACGACGCGTGGAAGCAAATCTCCGCCGATTCGAGCGGCCGGGCGGCCTGCAGACCAGTACTTCCGAGACCGGCAACCAATGGGACGCACCTTTCGGTTGGGCGCCACTAGAGATGATTGCCGTGGAAGGGCTTCGCCGCTACGGCTTCCAGAACGATGCCGATCGGATTACCGGGCGTTTCCTTTCGCTGGTGCTGCAGCAGTTCATTGAGCGCCATAGCATTGTCGAGAAATACGACGTTGTCCGTCGAACCATGGATGTCAGTTCAAGAATCGGGTTTGGCTATCGATCGAACGAGATCGGCTTCGGTTGGACGAACGCGGCCTTTGTCGAGTTGTATGCGCAACTGCCGGCCGAGCGCCGGGCCGATGTCTTGCGATTAGACTGGCGCTAAGACCGCTGCTCGCTTAACGACAGTTCTGGCCTCTATGCGGTCAGGTGATGCAAGGTCTTCAGACGCTCCACCAGAGCGGACATTTCGGCTTTGCGCACCGGTTTGCGCAGGAAGCCCGAACATCCGGATTCGGACGCACTGCGCACCTGAGTTCCGATGTCATCGGCGGAAAGCACCACCATGGGCGTGCGAGCGTTCCCCGTCTCGGTTTCCCAATCGCGGATGGCTTTGATAGCACTGTAGCCGTCGCTTCCTGGCAAGTGGACGTCCATGAAGACCACGTCGAAGCGGCGCCGCTTTACCATCTCAAGTGCTTCGACGCCATCGGGGGCGCGCCATAGACGCTCGTCCCTCAGCAGCAGTTCGGCGAGTGCATAGCTCTCATCACAATCTTCCACCACCAGGACGTTCAGCATATTGCGCGCGTCATTTCGAGGCGGGGGCGACCCCCTCCAATGCGTATCTCGTCGCAAGGGCAGAGAAATCGACAAACTGGCCGGTCCTCCAGCGTTCGGTGTAATCCGTACGGTACCCTGGCGGGCGCGAATCCACCTTCCCGAAACCATGGCGTTGACCGCGGTCAGTATCTGCCCTCCGTTATCGAGCAGAACTTGGGCCGGATCTATATTCAGCCAATCTGCCAACTGGTGAATAGTGCTTGGATCTGGCAGCGTCATTCCCAGGAGTACGCCTTTTTGGTCCGCGACCAGCGAGACCAGCACTTCTCCCTGGGGACTTAACTTTTGCGCTGAATCCAACAGGCGCGTCAGCATCTGTTCGATGACCCGGCGATCGTCGGAAATGTTAATCGGAGCGGCATTGGGTGTCTCTAAAACCAGCCTGCTCAGCGTCGCGGAAGTTGCCGATAGGTTCAGCAATTCGACAATGTCCTCCAGGGCGATTTGCAGGTCGAACTCTTCAGGGGTTCCAGGAGCCAGGGCTTCATCGGAAAAAAGCGCTTGGATGTCATCCATCGATCGCAGCAGACGGTCCGCGCTAGCCCTGCAAAGGTCAACGCCAGCCCGCTCACCAGGGTCACGGGATTCGTCCAAGCGCATCTCCATCAGACCGACAATTGAGTGCATGGCATTGCGAGCTTCGTTGGAGAGGTATCCGAGCAGGTTAGCGATATTTTGATTTGTCATGAAATTTCCTAGAGACTAGCTCCTCCGGCCCTCCCGGGCGGGGCTGACGGAAAAATATTCCACGAAACGGCGAACGACATTGGATTTCTTCTGGATTTGTTTACCGTCCAGCATGTCATCGGCGATGCGTTCGATCTGTTGCGCGAGCGGCGACGATCCTTCGAGGGCGATTCCTTGACGGACTGCGCTGGCGATATCCGGCGCGGCGTCGGGCAGCAGGTAGCGAACCGGAAGCTGAATAATGCGTTCGATATCGCTCAGCGAGAAGGTGCTGCGGCGCTCGACGCGATTGAGAACCACCTGGACCTTATCCGCTACATGCAGGTCGCGCAGCCAGCTGGATTTGCGGTGTGCCACATGCAGCGCCCCCACATCGGGAGTGCAGACCAGGAGAATCTTCTTGGCCCGAAGCAGGGTTTCGCATTCATAATCTTCTAGCGTACCCGGCAAGTCCACCGCTACCAGCGGATATTGGCGCACCGCGAAATCGAGTAGCGTGGTGAAGCGATGCGTGGGCACCTGCTGGGAGTAATCCAGGGGTCCCGATCCGAGAACGTGCAGTGGACCCCGCTGGCAAACCAGGTTGGCCCACCGGCTGGGTTCGAGTTGGTCGGCCTGCTGGAGAGCGTCCACAATGGTGTGGGCGCCCTCAATCTTGAGCAGGAACGACATGATGCCCAGCCGGATGTCAAAGTCCAGCAACAGGGCTGGCTCCTCGGTTTGACGCGTCACCGCTGCAGTCACATACGTCGCAACTGTGGTGGCGCCGCATCCGGGCTTGGCCGGCACGAAGGCGAACAGGTCTCCCAAGACTTCTTCCACCTTTGTAAGTCTCGCGGCCGCGCGGGTGACGCTCCGCAGAATTTCCAACTGGGCGAATTCTGGAATGACGTCCCGAACGCCGGCCTGCATCAACGCCAGCAGCTCTTCCCGGCTACTGCCCGAGTTCAAGGCGATGGTGGCTACCTGAGGCCGTCCGCTAACCATCGAGACTACCGCCATGGCCCGGAGCGCATCGCTGAAGTCGATGACTAAAATGCATTGCTCTGCCAGCCCCAGGGTCCGCAACCGCGGCGCTTGCTCGTAATTCAGATCCCAGTCTGCCTGCCGCTGGACTCGGCCGTCCAAGACATCATGCACTTCGTGCAAGAAGCTTTCCTTCGAAGAAACGATTGCTAAGATCAAGTGTTTTTCCTACGTTTCCGGCGGACCGGCATACCCAGAACTCATCGGATTGACTGGAAGAAAGTAGAGCGGCGCTGAATTAAAACTTCTTCGATCCGGACCGATAAACTACCCATGACCGAGCGAAGCTCCACAGTCCGGGTCAGCCAACCTGTATCCAGCCGGTGCCTGGCGGCGAAGGTGCTAGTGGTGGACGATGACGGAGACTTTCGCGCCTTGGCGCGCAATATATTGGAACGGGCTGGGATGGAGGTAATTGAGGCCGAGGACGGCCGCCGCTGCGTTCAACTTACTGCGTCACTGGATTTGGATGCGGTCATCGTCGATATGGTCATGCCCCACCAGGATGGGATTGCCACGATTTGTCTTCTCAAAGATCGTTTCCCACAGGCCAGGATCGTGGCTGTATCGGGGGTCCAGGAATCGTCCCTTTACTTGGGAGTTTCGGCGCAGCTGGGAGCCAGCGCGATCTTGCATAAATCCGACATCGGCAGCCTGGCAGGGCTGATCCTTCGTCTGTTGGACAACTAGACATGCTCCGCCTGAAGAAGTGGCGAGACCTTTCTCTTCGGGCCAAAGGGGTCTGCGTGGTGGCGATCCCAGCTACCGCCACGGTAGCGATTGCGTGCCTGTCTTTCGCCCTGGGCGGCCGTGCGACGACGGCCGAAGATTGGGTCAATCATACCCGCCAAGCCTGCGAACAGATCCAGAGAATGGAAACTCTGGATGCCGAGGCCAGCGCGGAGACGCGCGCCTATCTCATGACCGGCGATGACGGTTTCAAGTTGCGCCTGGGGGAGATCTTTTCCAGTTTCGACTCCGCGCGTGAGAAGTTGGTGGCGCTGACCGCGGACCGCCCCGCGCAGCAGAAGCGTCTCGCCCAAATCTCCCAGATGGCGCGCTCCCGCCCGGAGCGCCTCTTTGGCGCCACCGCCCTTTCGGGTTCCAACGCTTTGCCGGCGAACGAGCTACATGCTGGACTGCTCGCCGCCGATCAACAGCGCCGCCAGATGGAGACCGTAATTGAGGCCATGCTCGAAGAAGAAAAGCGTGTCATGGATGACCGTTTAAGCCGTGCTGCCCTGCTCCGCGCCGAAATTCAAATGAGTTCCGCCATCTGCGTTGTCTTCGGGGTAGTCGGTGGAGTGGTTATCTCCATCCTCTTTGCATCCGGAATCACCTTCAGGATCGAGAAACTTAAGGAAAACGTGGCCAAGCTCCCGACCGGCGGGCTCTTGGAACCGATGCCCGAGGGTCGGGACGAAATCGGGGCGCTTACGCAAGACGTGTCCCAAGCCTCCGAAATTCTACGGCACGCCTTGCACGGCGTCGCCCGGGCCGATTCATCCGGCCGCTACTTGTCTTTTAACCATACTTACGCGGTGCTGACCGGCCTCTCGGAGTTGTCCCCTCCGGGCAGCGTGATCGAGGCCATACACCCGCTGGACCGCTCCAGAATCGGTGAAGCCATCGAAGACATGTTCGCGCGCGGGCGGGGCGAGGCTGAGGCGCGTGTAACCAAGCCCGACGGATCCGTATCGGATGCGTCGATTATGTTTCTGGCCGCTGGATATGCCCGCAACGACGGATTTTATGTGTTTCTTCGGGACATCAGCTCCCAAAAGGAAATAGAGACGCAGCTCATTCGCGCCAAAGATGCGGCCATCGCCGCTAACGCGGCCAAAAGCAATTTCCTCGCCAAAATCAGCCACGACATCCGCACGCCACTGAACGCGATTCTGGGAGCGGCCGATCTGCTCTCCGGCACTTCGCTCGATTCCGACCAGGCAGATTATGTGGACATGTTCCAGCGCAACTGCCGGCGGTTGGTGGCGCTTATCAACGACTTTCTCGACTTCGGCCGGATCGAAGCGGGCGCCCTCAAGGTGGACAAAGCACCCTATAAAGTCCGCCAGTCGGTGTACGACGCGGTTCACACCTTTGCCGAGACTGCCGCCCGCCAGCAGGTTGATCTCAGGCTCGAAATTGCAGAGGACGTTCCCGACTGGCAGCTCGGCGACCCGCTGCGTCTTCAGCAGGTGCTGATGAACCTGGTGAGCAACGCGCTGAAATTCACTGCTCGCGGCCGCGTGGACGTTCGAGCGTTGGTAACCGCCGTCGAGGGTGGCGGCCAACTTCGTTTCGAGGTCTCCGACACCGGGCCTGGGATTCGGTCCGAGGACCAGGAGAAGATCTTCGCGCCCTTCACACAACTGCCGAACCAAGACCTGGCTGCGCTTCCAGGCAGTGGTCTAGGCCTCACCATTTGCCGCGAACTGGTCGAGCTTATGGGCGGTCAAATCGGCGTAACCGGCGCCGTCGGGTCTGGTAGCACATTTTATTTCACGGTTCCGCTGATGGCTGCCGGGCCCGGGGTGTCGACGCCGGCTGCCACGCGAGCTCCCCGTCTCGCGCCAGGCTCGGTCAGCCTGCGACTGTTAGTGGCCGAAGACGGAGAAGACAATCGGACGCTATTGCAGTATTTCCTGCGCGGCGAGCCAGTAACTGTTCAGTTCGCTGAAAATGGCCAGGCCGCCGTTGATTTGGTTCTCGGGGGCGCCGAATTCGACCTGATCCTGATGGACCTGGACATGCCGGTTTTGGATGGCTACGCTGCCACCCGAAAAATTCGGGAATGGCACGCGTCGCGTGGCATTCGACCGACGCCTATAATCGCGCTGTCGGCCCACGCTGTCGAGGAGCTGGTGAGCGCCAGTCTGGAAGCGGGATGCAACGCGCACCTCGCCAAGCCTGTCGAGCGCGCCGTATTGATCGATACGCTCTATCGCTACACCGTTTCAGCCGAGGCCCTCAAACTGATCGAACCAGCCCCGGAATCGACCAGCGAACCGGTCGCTCCGGAAATCGCCGCGCTGGTTCCACAATATCTTGCTTCCAAGTGGCAGCAGCTCGAAGAAGCGCAGGGACGCCTGCTGGATCACGATTTAGAACCCGTCCGGCGCTTTGGCCATAATCTGCGCGGCACCGGCCGGGGGTATGGATTTCCGCTTCTGGAAAAAATAGGCAGAGAGCTCGAAGCTGCGGCCGCTGCCCGCGAAGAGCCGCACATTGCCGAGCAATTGGATCAGTTGCGGCAGTTCTTGGACCAGGAATCCGTGGCGGTGTCGTAATTCACCGCGATTGCAGCGAAATACCAAGCTTCTTCATTTTGGATTGCAGCGCGGTGTGTTTCATGCCCAGCTGTGCGGGTGTGCCGTTCGGGGCGCACTCGCGCAAACCTGGCGCCAATGGGAAAAAAGCTTAGACGATTGTAGAGATCGGCTCGGAACTGGCATTCACCGATCATCGGTGCCCGGCCGCGATTGCTGGCGGCCAACGGCGCCAGCCGGCTTTTAGGCAGGCTGGCGGTGCGCGCCGGAGAGCCTAGAACAGTTCCCCGATTTCCTTCGCAACACCGCGCGCTTCCAGATGAATCAATCCAGCATTCGAACCCATGGGGCCCATCACAGCTAGCACGGCCTTGGGACCAGCCGAGTACACAAAGAGCACTCCGTCGTCTCCTCGGATACTCACTTCCGATAGCGCTCCGGTAGCCATGCTTTCACTGATACGGCGGCCCAGGCCCGACGCTGCGGCTGCCATGGCGGCAACCCGGTTGGGATCTGTGCCGTTAGACAGCGAATGAGCCACGGGCAGGCCTTCGATGGACGCCAGCAAAACACCCCGCAGCTCCGGGATCGAATTGCGAAGTGTTTCTAAATGATTTTTCAAAGCTTCGTGTTTCACCATAAGTTCTCCTAGCGTTTACGGTCGTTCCCTCGATAGCGACACAAGGAATTCCCGGCGTCCATCCTCGCTGGTGCCGGATAAAACATCCGCACCCGCCATCTCGAAACGGGGGAACTTAACTAGTTCCAGTGAACGTTCCCCGCGCTGATAGTATGATCGTTAGGATAAGGCCCCGACTTTAGAGACCCCACCGATAAACACATTATTTTTTGGGCTGGCTGCCAGGCGCCTCCGACGTTAAGATCCAGTTGCCATGCCCTTGGAGTTGCGCCTACTTAGACAGCAAACCTGTAGGAAGAGCTCCCAATTAGCTGATGGTAGTAAGGTAGTCACCTTATAAAGGATCGATAAGCGCTTTACCGTATAGAAACTCCTAATGTCACTCTTCATGATTCGCCCCTAAGAGCCGATTACACGCATATGCGTTGCCTGTACTGTGGCAAGGAACTGGCGCTGCTGAAACGGCTCACTAAAGGTGGCGAGTTCTGTTCCGACGCTCACAAGCACAGCTATCAGGAAGAGTACAACCGCTTGGGCCTCAGCCGTCTACTGCAGGCCCGGTCCAGAGCGGATGAAAGCAAAGTCGCGCCGAAGTCCGCCCCCGGTCCGGCAGCTCCTGTGGCTGTGGCGGAACGGTCGGTGGAAGAAATCGCACCGGAAATCGAAGAAGTTGTTGTGCAAGCCCAAGAAGGGGCAATGCAAACCGAAGAAGTGGCCGTTCAGGAGGAGGAGGCTGCCCTCCCACCACCTCCGGTGGCGCGACGCGTGATCGCCGCACCACCAGAACCTCCGCCCCCGGCAATGGCTGGGTTCGTGATGGAAACGCCCTCCATTGCGGTTCCCGAGGAGCCTGTAACTTACCTAGAACCATGGGTGTCTGAGGAGGCGGCAGAGCCCGCTTCGCCACCGCTCGCCCCCACCTGGCGCTTGGAAGGCCCCTCCATAAAGCATCCGTTTTTCACCTTACCGTCCGCTAATCTCTTGCCTTTGGAGATGCAGCCGGGGGTTTGCGAGAACAGTTTTGCGCTCATGGATACCAGCGTGACGCCTCGGGAAAGCGGGGTTCCACGCGTGCACCTCAGCCTGCCCTTGACGGTGACCTCGTCGCACGAATTCCAGCGGGGCGGGTCCGTAACCATTGAAATTTTGCCGCGGCCATCGGAAAGCAGTTGCTACGCGAGCCTCAACGGAGCTCTCGATTTCTCTTTCCCCGTGGGAGTCCAGGTTCTCGGTCTGCTGGATTTGGCGCCCGCCGGCATCGCATATCCGGCTGAAGAGTGCGAGGTTACAGTTCCGGAATCTTGGGCGAGCGAAATTATGTCTGAAGGGCCGGTCGACCTCATTGTTCCGGCCATTCCAAGGGACGATGCTCCTGCGCCTGAGCCGCCGGATCAGCCTGCAACTGCCCCGACTCCCCGGGCGGCGCTCGAAGCTCTGTCAAGACTCCATCAGGACATGCGGGATCGCAAGGAGGCTAAGCCCGCGGCGCCTCCCGCAGAAGCCGCATCACTAGCAACTGGCGCTGTACCGGCGGCGGAAAAATCCAAACCATCGCCCGCCCGGCCGTCGCCAGAAAAACCATCGCCGGCAGAAAAATCGCCGCGCGAAGCCGCATTAATAGCCATCCCGGTCAAAAGCTTCGCCCCGCCCAAGGCGACCGCAGCGATCGATGCCAGTGCCCTTCTGGCCAACGGACATCCATTGCTTCCTCGGCTCAAGGCTTTGCCGCTGCGCCCAAAGGTGGCTCCAGCACCACGAGGCTTCAGCCCCCAGGTGCAGCCCGTGCAAAGGGTCAAGCCCGCACCTACTGTCGAAACCTCGAAGGCCGCACAGCCCGCTCCTCCGCCTGCCAAGAAGACTGTCCCACCGGCCGGCGCAGCCAAAGCCCAGCAGCCCGCTCCTCCGCTTGCCCAACCGGTTCAATCAGCCCAGTCTGCATCGCTGCCCAAGCCAGAACCATTGGCCCAGCCTGTCCCGGTGAAGAGCGTTCCAGTCGTGAAGACGCAAACATTGCCACCGGCACAAACTCAGAAGCCTGAGCCTATCGCCGCGACCAAGGCCAGTCCGCCACCTAAGAGCGAGCCGGTTCAGAAAGCCCCGGTCTCCAAAGAACCGCCCGCCGTTAAAGTTCCCACAGTTAGGGCTCCCGAGGTTAAAGCCCCTGCGGGTAAAGCCGCCGCGGGTAAAGCACATGTTGCAGCCGCAATATCCGCCCCCGGGGCATCCGCCGACCATACGGTACCGAACTTCGGCGCTGTCGTTAACACATCCATGTTCGGCTCACTCAAGGTCAAGATCGGCATGGCTGCTTTAGCGGCGGTGATCGGGATTGGTGTCTACGTCCAAGTAACCGGCAAAGCCAAAACTTCCGCTAATCCAGCCAAAGCGAGCGACGTCGGCATGAGCATCATGGTGGGAGAAGGGGGATGGGTTGAGAACTGGGCCGGCGACCCGGCCGGTCTCCACGGCGACCGGCAAATCACAATCTATCGTCCATCTTTAAAGCTTTCCGATTACCGTATCGAGTTTCAAGGGCAGATTGACACCAAGAGCATTGGATGGATCTTCCGCGCGGCAGATCCAAACAATTACTACGCCATGAAGCTGCAGCTCGTGTCGCCGGAATTACCCCTGACGGTTGTGCTGTACAAGTACATCGTCCTCAAAGGCCGGCAAGTGCAAGTGGGCAGGGTTCCGATCGAGGTGCCGGTGAAGAACGACACGGTCTTCAACATCCGCATGGATGTCCGCGGCCCCAAGTTCAATACCTATGTGCAAGGTCAACCAGTAGATGTCTGGACGGACGATCAAATCAAGTCCGGCGGCGTAGGCTTCCTGAACGAACGAAGCGAGCGGGGCAAGATCAAGTCGGTATCGCTGTCTTACCTGTCCGGGGGAATCAAGTGACGAAGAATTCCATGGAACAAACAAACGATCAATGGCTATGGTTCGTAGATAGCGAACTGGTAGAGGCCCTGGCACGGCACGACACTCTGGATTCAAAGAGTGAGAAGCGGCCAGTGCAGTCCGCGGCACTAGTCAAGGCACTGGCGCTCAACATGGAAGGCAAGACGGAACAGGCCTTGCGCGAAGTTCGGGCGGCTATAGAAAAGGGCGAAGCCCTGCTGGAGCTGGATTGGACCGAAGCGCACCTGGAGTTTCAGCTGGGTCAATATCAAGAGGCCTTGCAGGGCTATCAGAAGGTCTTAAGCGCGCAGCCCAATCACAAGGCGGCGGTCTACAACGCCGCGCTATGTCTCGAAAAACTGGACAAGTTTGAAGAGGCTGGCAAAGTTTTCCAAAAGGCTTTCGAGCTGGACCCCAAGCTGTACGAAGCCAATCTTGGTTTCGGCGTTTGCCAGCTTCATCTGAATCGCGCCGAACAAGCCTTGGCGGCCTTCGAAGTCTGCCTGACTGCCAAGCCCGGCTACGACAAAGCGCTGTACGGCAAGGCCATCGCCTTGCAATCCATGGGGCGAGCGGACGAAGCGATGCAGTTGTATGCGAAATTGCTCCCGGCGAATGGCGCCAATGCCGATCTCATCACCAACATGATCGGCCTGGCGCTGAAACTGGGCGATGACGCCAAGGTACGGGAGTATTGCGACAAGCTGCTGCGGGTGAAGCCTGGCGCGCGTCCGGCTGTCGAAGGATTAGTTGCGGCGGCCATCGCTCGGGGGGACTTCAAGACGGCCGCCCAACAAGGCGCTCAGTTGGTAAAGATCGCGGCGGATTCGTTCGAAGCCTGGTTTAATCTCGGGGTGGCGTATCAAAAGACGAATCGGCTGGAGCAGGCCGGCCAGGCATATTCCGAGGCGATCAAGATTCGTCCTGAAAGCGCATTACCCTACGCCAATCTCGGCGCCACGCTGCAGGAGCGCGGCGATCTGCCGGCAGCGCGCAAGGCTTACGAGCGAGCGTTGCAGTTGGAGCCTGGTCACACCGGAGCTCTTTGGAACTTAGCCAACGTTTTCGAACGTCAGGCGAACAGTGAAGAGGCCGAGAAGGCCATGGAGAAGCTGCTCGAACGCGAGCCGGAGCGCGAAGATGCCTGGTTCCGTTTGGGCTATTACCGTCTGTTGCGCGGAGACTACGCCGGGAGCATCGAGCCCTTTCGTAAATGCGTGAACAAACGAGCGGACTGGCTGGATGCGCTGATCAATTTGGGCTTGGCCCAATGGCGTACCGGGCAACTCGAGGCCGCCAAAGCAACATTGGTGCAAGCCGTGGCGCGTCATTCCAAGTCCGCCGATGCGCTGCGCACCTTGGCCGCGGTGGTCGTTGACATGGGCGATTATATTCTGGCTCTCGACATCGAAAAGCAACTCGGCGAATTGGGCCACACCATGCCCGAGCTGTCCTACAACATCGGCATCCTGCTGCAGCGATCGAATCTGCACGAAGAGGCTGCCCGCTCTTATCGACGCGCTACCGAAGAGAAACCGGCTTTCGCCGAAGCGTTGCTGAATCTCGGACATGCACTCAAGGCCCTGGGGCAGGAACAAGAAGCGCGCACCTGCTGGCAGAAGGCTGTTGAAGCGAAGCCAGAACTAGCCACTCAGTATTTCTAGCTATGTATCTATTTCGTCTCCAGCCACTTAACGCTGGTTGGATCGGCGTGCTCGCACTGCATCACCTCGGTAACTCCCGAAACCAGTAAGGCGCAGGCATTGGATTGAGCGCTTCTCAGCGCGTGGTCTTGGGTGTCGGCCGAAGCGATGCGGCAATCGTTTCTGCCTTTGTATGCCACGCATACCTCCACTCGGTACTTAGCGATATGCATGCTCGAATAGACCAGGAATACCAACACCAGGACTACAAAGATGACGCCCAGGACGACGGTCTTATTCACGCTCCCGTGCCTTCCTCGAAGAAATTACCCATCTCGCGGAACTTCTTGTATCGATCGTCGATTAATTCCTTGTCCGACCGGCATGAGAGCTCTTCGAGCGCCGTCCGGATAGCCTGTTTTACGAACTCGGCCGCTTTATCGGGATCGGTGTGGGCGCCTTCTGGTGGCTCGGGAATGATGCCGTCGATCAACCCCAGCGACTTCAGATCTGAAGCCGCCATCCGGAGCGCGCGCGCGGCCTCGGAGGCTTTGCCGGAATCCCGATAGATGATGGCCGCACAGCTCTCCGGCGAGATCACGCTGTAGTAGGCATTTTCGAGCATGTAAATGCGGTTCGCCACGCCGAGGCCTAAGGCGCCTCCGCTCCCGCCTTCGCCAATTACGATCGAAACCACGGGTACGCCCAACCGCGACATCTCGCGCAGGTTCACCGCGATCGCTTCCGCTTGGCCGCGCTCCTCGGCATCGATGCCGGGGTAGGCGCCGGGCGTGTCCAGAAAAGTGATGATTGGGCGGCGGAATTTGTCGGCGAGCCGCATGAGTCGCATGGCCTTGCGGTAACCCTCCGGCTTCGGCATGCCGAAATTCCGATGCAGTTTTTGTTTAGTATCGCGCCCCTTTTGCTGGCCGATCACCATGAGAGGGCGGCCTTCAAAGGAGGCCATGCCGCCTACCACGGCGGGATCATCGCCAAAGAAGCGATCGCCATACAGTTCCGAAAACCCAGTGAAGATGCGGGTTATATAGTCGAGCGTGTGGGGCCGCTTAGGATGACGCGCGAGCAACACGCGCTCCCAGGTAGGATTCGTGGGTTGCACCGCCCCATCGTTCGTGCTTAGAGGGGACGACGGTTGTTTAGGGTGTTCTGCCATTCGGATTGCGACCGGCCCGCGGGCCAAGCCTAATGCCGGCGAGCGGGCTAACTTGCCAGGATCTCGACCGACTCCGGTCCGCAGATCCGCTCCACTTCGGCCCAGAACTCCTTGTCCGGGCGGACCTTGGGGGTCACATCCAGAATAACGGAAAAATCGCGGGGCTTCTCGAGGCGCAGCCGCACCTCGGTCTCGCCGCGCTTGCGCGTAAAGAGCTGGTTCAGCGCTTCGGCCTTGTCCACAGTGCCGTTGGCGCCCACTGGAATACGAATAGATATCAACGTGGGAAGATTGACGCGCGCCACTTCCAGCGGGACGATGTCCTGGACGGAAATCTTCGGCGGAGCGTTTTCCTCCGGCAACACCATACCGCGCACTAGCACGGCTTGATCTTCCACCAAGGCCGCGAACAACCGATCGTATTGCGTCGTAAAGACCATGGCTTCGACGCTTCCGGTCCGGTCTTCCAGACGCATGGCCGCCCAAAGCTTGCCTTCCTTATTCCGCTTCCGCACAATGCCGGTTAGGATGCCGCAGATTGCCACGTCGGCGCCGCGCTCCAATCCCTCCAGCGTTTCGGTTGCGTGTGTGGACAGTTCGGCCACCTTGTCTGTGTAAGAATCTAGCGGATGGCCAGTGACGTAAATGCCGATGACTTCTTTCTCGCTCGACAGCTTCTGCTGCGGCGTCCAATCGGGCAGCAGCGGCAGCGGATGCTCCTGATGCGCGGGTTGGTCGGCCACCATCCCGAACAGTCCGGTCTGGCCGCTCTGCCGGTCTTTCCAAGCCCGCTGACCGGATTCCATGGCGTTCTCAAGCATAGCCGTCAATTGCGCGCGGTTGCCTTGGAGACTGCTCATCGCTCCGCACTTGATAAAGTTTTCAAGAATCCGCCGATTCACGCTAGTGAGATCCACGCGCTCGCATAAATCGTAGAGCGACTGGAACGGTCCTCCGGTTCGCCGCGCTTCAATGATCGAATCCGCGGCAGCGGCGCCTACGTTTCGAACCGCGCACAGACCCATCCGGATCGCTTGTCCGTCGGGCGTGAAGTCTTTGCCGCTCGCGCTCACGTCCGGCGGCAGCACCGCGATCCCCATTTCGCGGCACTCGTTGATGTACTTCACCACCTTGTCGGTGTTGCCCATTTCCGACGTCAGCAGTGCCGACAAAAACTCCAGCGGATAATTCGCTTTCAAGTACGCCGTGACGTAGGCGAGATATGCGTAGGCGGCCGAGTGAGCCTTCGGGAAACCGTACCCGGCAAACTTCTCCATCAGGTCGAAAACCTTCTCGACCTTTTTTTGCGGAAGACCTTTTTGCTTCGCGCCCTGCAGGAAGCGCTCGCGCTGCGCGGCCATCTCTTCGGGTTTTTTCTTGCCCATAGCCCGGCGCAGGATGTCGGCGTCGCCCAGCGAATAACCGGCCAGGCGATTGGAGATCTGCATCACCTGTTCCTGGTAGACGATAACGCCGTAGGTCTCTTGCAAGACTTCCTTCAAATCCGGGAAATCGTAGGTGACCTGCTTGCGGCCGTGCTTGCCGTCGATAAAATCGTCGATCATGCCGCCCTGAATCGGGCCAGGCCGATAGAGCGCGTTGAGCGCGCAAAGATCTTCGATCCGCGATGGCTGGTATTTGCGCAAAATATCGCGCATGCCTGGCGATTCAAACTGAAAGATCCCGCTGGTGTAGGCTTTGCAGAAGATCTGATAGGTGGCCGGATTGTCGAGCGGAATGTCCTCCATCACGAGTTTCACGCCGTGATTTTGCTCGATCAACGCCAGCGCGTCCTGAATGATGTCGAGGGTCGTGAGGCCCAGGAAATCCATCTTCAGAAGCGAGAGCTTCTCCAGCCCAACCATGTCGTACTGCGTGACAATTTCGTCTTTGTTGGTCTTATAAAGCGGGACCAGTTCCTGCAGCGGAACCGGCGAAATCACTACGCCGGCCGCATGCATGGACGCGTTGCGCGCCATGCCTTCCAACTTGACCGCGACCTCCAACACTTCTTTCAGTCGTGGATCCTTGCGGGCCGCGTCCTCAATGGCCGGCTCCTGCTGGAGCGCCTCTTTGAGCTTGATATTGAGCTGGGTAGGGATGAGCTTGGTGATGCGGTCCACATCGCCGAAGCTGATATCCAGCACCCGTCCCACGTCCTTGATTGCCGTGCGCGCGCCTAAAGTACCGAAGGTGATAATCTGTGCCACCTGCTCGCGGCCGTATTTCTCCGTGACGTACTGGATCACCTCGCCGCGGCGCCGGGTGTGGAAATCGATGTCGATGTCCGGCATGCTGATGCGTTCCGGGTTGAGGAAACGCTCGAACAGGAGCCCATTCTCAAGCGGGTCGATATCCGTGATATTCATCGAGTAGCTGACCAGGCTGCCGGCTGCCGAGCCGCGGCCCGGACCAACTGGAATCCCGCGCGACTTGGCGAAGCGGATGAAATCCCAGACGATTAGGAAATAGCCTGAGAACTTCATCTGCTGGATCATCCGGATCTCGCGCTCCAGGCGCTCCACATATTCGGCCAGATCGTGCTTCAGCGCGCCGGCCTTGCGCATGGTCTCAAGGCGCGTCCGCCGTTTCTCGAATCCCTGGCGGGCGACGTACTCGAAATATGTATCGGTAGTGTGTTCCGCGGGTACGTCGAATTTGGGGAACGGCTCCTTCACCTTTTCGAGATTTACCTGGCAGCGCTGGGCGATCTCCCAAGTCCGGTCGAGCGATTCCTCTAACTCGCCGAACATGGCCAGCATCTCGTCGCGCGTCTTCAAATAGAACTCGGGCTGCGTGAAACGCATGCGCTGCGGATCGCTCATCGTCTTGCCGGTTTGGATGCACAGCAGAATTTCGTGCGCCCGTGCATCTTCCTTGCGCATATAGTGCGAATCGTTGGTGGCCACCAGCGGAATGCGAGTCTCTTGCGACAGCCGGTGGACCTGGGGCACCACTACTTTGTCCTGATCAAGCCCGTGGTCCTGAATCTCCAGGAAAAAATTCTCTTTGCCGAACATGTCCGCGTACCCGTACGCCAGACGCTTGGCTTCCTCATAACGATTAGCCATGATCGTCTCGTTAATGTCGCCTCGCAGGCAGGCCGACATCGCGATCAGGCCTTTGGAATGCCGCGCCAGCAGATCCTTGTCGATCCGCGGCTTGTAATAGAAGCCTTCCAGAAACGAAGTCGAGACCAGCTTCAGAAGGTTGCGATAGCCTTCCTGCGTTTCACATAACAGCACCAGGTGGTTGTAGCGATCATGCTCGCTGCGCGTCGCTAGTCCCTGCTGCGAAACGTAGACCTCGCAGCCGATCACAGGCTGCACGCCTTTTTCCTTGGCCTTGTTGTAAAACTCGACGGCGCCGAAGAGATTGCCGTGATCGGTCATGGCCACGGCGGGCATTTTCTGTTGGACCACCAGATCCATCAACTGGCCAATTTCACAAGCGCCATCCAGGAGCGAATAATCGGTATGACAATGCAGGTGTACGAAGGGTGGTGCGGAGCTCATGCGTTAACTCGTGCGGGGGGAGGACACTTCCATTGTACTGCGTACTTCAATCTCACGAGAATTTTCTTCGATGGCTCTCAGCCGTATTTCGATCCGATCCTCCGGCATCAGGCGTTCAAATCGCTCGCCCCATTCGATCAACACCACTGCATTGCGGTCGAAAATCTCATCCAGCCCGAGCGTCGCCACTTGATCCTCACGATCCAGGCGATAAAGATCGATGTGATAAACGCTGGGGCTATATTCGTGGATCAAGGTGAAAGTAGGGCTCGAGACTTCGTCGGGTTGCGCCGCGCCTAAACCCTTGACTATCCCTTTCGCCAGAGTCGTTTTTCCAGCGCCGAGATTCCCGATCAGCAGCACCACCGCTTTCGCCGGCAACTCTGCTGCCAGCTTTACACCTAGAGCGACCGTATCTTCTTCAGACTGGGTGTGAAAGATCCGCGACTTCACGCATGGCCTCGGGCAAAAACTCGAACAGATCGGTGGCGATCAACCCTTTCTCACCCCGTCGCGCAGCGCCCAGTTCGCCCGACCGGCCGTGCAGGTAGACCGCGGCGAGCAAGGCCGTATCCAGTTGATCCGGGAATTGGGCTGCGAGGCCGGCGATCATTCCCGTAAGCACATCCCCCGTGCCTCCGGTAGCCATGGCCGGCGAACCGGTCGGATTAATCCACGCTCGACCGTCGGGAGCGGCGATCACCGTGCGATTGCCTTTGAGCACCAGATGGACACCATGTTCCTGTGCGAACGAGCGCGCGCAGCCGATGCGATCGGCCTGTACTTCGGCGACCGTGCCATTGGTGAGCCGCGCCATTTCCCCAGGGTGCGGCGTGAGAATGCGCGGCGCAGGGGCGCGCAGGTTTTTGGCATCCAACGCATTCAGTCCGTCCGCATCCACTACCATCGGGCGCGGGAGCTCGTTCACCAGCCGGCGAATGACCTGTGTGGTTTCGGCGTTTCGCCCCATGCCCGGTCCAAGCGCCGCGACATTTTTCTTGTCCAATAGTGCACTCAATTGATCCAAAACGCGCATTGAAATCGAACCATCCTCGGTCTCCGGCAGCGGCTCGGTCATAAGCTCGGGAGCGTGCGATGCGATTTGAGCGATGGCCGACTGCGCCGATGCCACGGTCGCCAGACCAGCCCCGACGCGCAGCGCCGCGATCCCCGCCATAGCCGCTGCCCCTGTCTTCCCACGCCCGCCCGCTATCACCAGCACGTGACCGTACAGACCCTTGTTGGAATCGCGCACTCTCGGTCGAAACAGTTTTGCGAATAACGTTGGTTCCGAGAGCGCCAGTGAGATCGCGGGATCTTTTTCGTATAGATCCGGCGGGCTTCCGATCGCGGCCACGTGCAGTGTTCCAACCAATTCGCAGGCCGGCGAAAGCACTTGGCACGGCTTCGGCGCCGTGAACGTGAGGGTGTGGTTGGCATGGATTGCCGGACCCGGTGGAGTCGCAGAATCGCTATCTAGACCGGATGGAATGTCCACCGACACCACTTCGGCCAAAGGAAACCGTTCGTTCACGGCCGTAATCATCTCCAGCGCTTTTCCAGTCGCGGGCCCGTGGAGACCGGTGCCAAGCAGCGCGTCCACGATCAACGTCGCCGTCTCCATGGACGCCTTAATTTCGAAAGATACGGCGCATCCCACCGCCTGCAGCATCTTGTAATTTACCGCCGCGTCGCCCTTCAGATCGCCCGGATCACCCGCCAGAACCACATCCAGCGATCGCGGCCGGATGTGCGTGTGAAGCTGCCGGGCCACCACCATTCCGTCGCCCCCGTTATTCCCCTTCCCGCACAGCACGACAACACGCTGCGCCTGAAGTGGGACGTAGTGGCGCGCCAGGAACTCCACCACCCGTTGACCTGCATTCTCCATCAGGATCAGACCCGGCACACCCAGCTCACTCGTCCGGCGATCCACCTCGCGCATCTGGGCCGCCGTCAGAATCTTCATGCGCGTACCTCGGCCAGCATCTGTTCCAAGCGCTGCAGGTTCGCGCTTTCACCCATCACAATCAGGAAATCGCCACCGTGGATTTCGGCCTCGGCCGGTGGATTGAACAGCATGCGGCCGTCGGACTTGCGTATCGCGAGCACGATGACACCCAGTTCCCTGCGAAGCTGCATTTCCGCCAGCGATTTGGAAACGAATTCGCTCGAAGCGTGTACCCGCACCTGCTCGATCCCGACCTCCAGGCCCATCCCCTTGGTGGTGAAATCGATGAACTGGAAGACATGCGGCTTCAACATCACCTGCGCCATCCGATACCCGGTCATGTCATATGGCGCGAACACGTAATCCGCCCCCGCCAAGCGCATCTTCCGCTCCGTCTCCTCGGTAGCGATACGCGCGGAAACCAACAGCCCCGGCTTCAAGGCTTTCGCGGACAGTATGACAAACAAATTATCGGCATCGCTGGATAGAGTCGCGATCAGGCCCTTGGCGCGCATGACCCCAGAATCGCGCAGCGTCTCGTCGTTGGTCGCGTCGGCCAGCACCGCCAGCATGCCCGATTTCATGGCCCATTCAACGCGATCTTCATTCTTATCGACCACCAGAAACGGCGCACCGGCGCGCTGCAGTTCGCTAGCCGCGCCCCGGCCCACGCGCCCGAAACCGCAGACGATGTAGTGGTCGTTCAGCTTGTCGATCATTTTCCTGTTCCGCCGCTTTCCAAAATACTGGTTCAACTCCAGCTCGATAATGGCCTGTGTCATGCCGCCCACGGCCAGCAGCATGATCGTAACGCCAAAGAATATCAGAAATGAATTGAAAACCCGCCCCGCGTGGCTAAGTGGATGCACTTCTCCATACCCCACCGTGCTCACCGTGATCAGCGTCATATAGAACGCATCGAAGGGCGGGTAACCTTCAATGAAGACGAATCCCAGCGTTCCGCCGGCGAGGATTACGATCAGCGCGGCGCTGATCAGGATCAGCCGGGTGCGGTAGCGGCGCATGCTGTCGCTATTTTAACTGCTGAGGAATGGCTTACTGTTTGCGCGCTAACAAGACCGTCATATCGTCGGTCAGTTCCGGCGAGTTGGTCCATTGCCGGACCGCCTCCATCACGGTCTCAATGATTCTGGTGTCTTCTCGATCCGCATGCTTGGAGACCAGCTCAATCAGCCGTTCCTCGCCGAACATCTCGCCGTATTCGTTCTCGGGCTCCGTGATACCGTCCGTGTAGCACACCAGCAAGTCACCGCTCTCAAGCTGAACCTTACTCTCGTCGTACTTTGAAAATGGAAACGCGCCCACCACGGTCCCGTTCACGTCCAGGCTTCTAGCCGAGCCGTTGCGAATCAGGACCGGCGGCAAGTGACCGGCGTTGGTATAGGTCACCATGCCGCTCGCTTCGTCATATAGCGCCAGGCAGAACGTCGCGTACTTCTCAGCGGAAGTGGTGGCATAAAGCTGCTGATTCAGATCTGAGACCATTTGCGCGGTCGAGAGCCGGAAACCGTTTACCGGCGTATGCGACGGCGCCGCCAATTCCGCCACTCGCTCCAAAGACGCCCGCAATTCCATCCGCAGAGCCGATTGAATGCTGGCCATTAGCAGTGCCGCCGAAATTCCCTTCCCGGCGACGTCTCCAATGGCGATTGCGAGTTGGTCGCCCGCGACCGCCTGGTAGTCGTAATAATCTCCCGAGACCATGCGCGCCGGCTGGCACATGCCGATGATATGCAGAGTCTTCATAATGGGAGCAGTCTTCGGATAGAGCTGCTCCTGTACCTCGCGCGCAATTTCGATCTCGGCCTGCAGGCGTTCCTTCTCCTTGGCCACCGCCAGCAAACGCTGCAGGTTTTCCGTCATGGTGTTGAACGACGAGCTCAGGTCGGCCAACTGATCGCGCCCCGAGACTTTAATGAGATGCGAGAAGTCGCCTCGCATCACACGCTGGGTTCCTTCGTACAGCGAATGCACGGCGCCCGTGATGGTGCGGGTAAGCGAGAACCCGATCGCGAAGCCGATGATTCCGACGATCAGAAAGGCGATGCATACGGCGTAAAATAAGATCAACACCGTACCCTGCACCACGTCCAGTTTCTCGCTCAGCAAAATTTGAAATAGCGCGGAAAACCGGGTGTGCGCCAGGAGCAGCGCCGATCGAGTGCTCTCTGGATGATTCCAGTCGGTGACACGGATGACCGAAAACCATGGGACATCCAGATCGAACCGATTGACCGAAGGGGCCAGCGGCGTGCCGGCTGCGTCGCCTCCGGCGGGTGTCGTCTCCACCCAATCGTCCCCGAGCGCTTTGCTGGTGAAGCGCCCAGTTTTCTTCTCGCCAGGTACCGGTGGAGTTGAGGGCTGCAGAAAGTAAACATCCCCTAATCCGGGAACCATTTCACTCATATAACGACGGGTTAGCGGCATCAGCGTCGCAAATCGCGCGCTATCTCGAACGGCGCTCGACCAGGCGTAATAACGTCCCCGCAGCAACGCGATGCCGCCGCTTTTCGGCGGGAGCTTCAAAGGCGCATCGATCGCGGCATGCTCGGGCCAGCGCAGCGTCGAACCGCCATCTTGGATCAGAAATTCGATGCCGGGATAGCGCCGGACATAGATTTCGCCTGTCTCGCGCATCAGCTCCTGACGAGCCGTGGGCTTAGCTTGCGTCAGTCCTTCCACAGCGGCCTGTAGCGAAGTTACGCGCCGGTCCAGGTCGCTCCGCACCATATAGATCGCTATCTGGCCGGCCATTATGTAGCCGCCCAGACCCACCAGAGTGATAATCAGCAGAATCGGCACCACCGCAATCAACACGTAAGTTACGATCAGCCGGTTGCGGAGCCGCCAGATGGCTCTGCGCAGTCCAATGCGAGCCAGTCGAAGGATTTCCCATCCACCCAAAACGAATACGACGAACTGCAGAAATACGGTGAAACCGCTCTCTGAAGCGAATAACAGCAAGACGAAGTAGAGCGCCGCAAGAATGATAAACGACTTCTCCACCTTGCCCTGTCGCTTCCAGCGGGATTTGAGGTCCAGAGTCACGGTCGCCGGTCAGACTCGCGATTTTGCGATTTGCGGCGTCTCGGGGACGGGCTCGGGTAGGGGTTTCTCCGGCTCCAGAAAATACTTCGTCAGCTTCTCTTGCAAAATGGCAAGGGCCGTTTCCGGATCGTCGGCGTATTGGAACAGGTTCAGGTCCTCCGGATCGATGGTGCCATGCCGCACCAAAGCCTCGAAATTCATAACCTCTTTCCAATACTTGGATCCGTACAGCACGATCACGATTTTGCTTTCCAGTTTCCGGGTCTGCGCCAGCGTCAAGATCTCGAACAGTTCATCCAAAGTGCCAAATCCGCCAGGGAAAATCACCAGCGCCTTGGCCAGGTAGGCGAACCAGAACTTGCGCATGAAGAAGTAGTGGAACTCGAATACCAGCTCAGGTGTGATGTATGGATTGGGCCGCTGCTCGAAGGGCAGACCGATGTTCAACCCGATGGTCTTGCCCCCCGCGTCGGCCGCACCCTGATTGGCCGCTTCCATAATTCCCGGACCGCCTCCCGAACAGATTACGAAGCGGTGAAAGGGCGACAGGATCTTGCTGGACCACTCCGTCATCAAGCGGGCCAGCGTGCGCGCGTCGCGATAATACTGGCTCAACGGGCCTTCTTCCTGAATCCGCGCCGATCCAAAGAAAACCACCGTATCCTGGACCTTTTCATCGCGAAAGTGAGACAAAGGCTCCAGATATTCGGATAGAATCCGTAAGCCGCGGGCGTCCGGGCTTTCCAGAAACGTTTCATTCAGATAGGCGACGGGCCTGCGGCCGCCATTGTTATTCTCATCGATCATTGGGAAGGTTCCTGAACGTCCTGGAGTTTTTCCAGACGCTTTTCTAATTGTCTCACTGTCTTCAATAATTCCGGCAATTTCTGGAAAGCCGTAATGGCGCGCAGCCAGTCTCGAGCTTCGAAAGCCGGCGAGCCGGACATTACCGCGCCTTCCTTCACATCCCCGCCGATGCCGCTCTGGGCGTATATTACGGCGTTGTCGTGAATAGTCAGATGGCCGGAAATGCCGACCTGGCCGGCCAGCAATACGTTCTTGCCCAGAATCGAGCTGCCCGCCAAGCCGGTCTGTGCGCAGATGATATTGTCCTCCCCGATCAAGCATCCATGCCCCACCTGCACCAGGCTGTCGATCTTGGCCCCACGCTGGACGCGCGTCTCGCCCACCGATGCCCGGTCCACCGAAGATAGCGACTGAATCTCCACGTCGTCTTCAATCACCGTCACGCCCGATTGAACAATTTTGAAGTGCGTGCCTTCGGCGGTTTTGGCGAATCCGTAGCCATCGCCTCCCACCACCACGCCGTTTTGCAGAATCACACGATTGCCTACGCGACAGTATTCGCGAACGACGGAATGCGAATGCGCACAGAAATCGTCGCCTATCTCCGCTCCCGGGTAGATCACGACATGTGGATGAAGGAGGGCGTTTCGGCCGATGGAAACGTGCTCGCCGACCACTGCAAAGGCCCCGATCGATGCGCCTTCGCCGATGCGGGCTGTCCGCGCGATGGAAGCTTGGGGATGAATTCCCGGCGCGGGTCTGGGTGGCTGATAGAAGAGAGCCAAGGCGCGCGCGAAGTCGTGATAAGGATTGCGGGATACCAGACTGGCGGGTTTTGATTCCTTTAAGGGCTCGGACACCAGCACCGCGGCGGCTTGCGTATTCCGAAGTTTGGGTGCGTACTTGGGATTGGCTAGGAAGGTGATTTCGGTGGGACCGGCCTGTTCCATTCCAGCCACGCCGGTGATTTCGACATCCGGGTCGCCCCGAAGTTCGCAGCCCAGCCGAACCGCGAGATCGCGCAGAAGGATGCGTTGAATGGTGGCCATAGGATGGCTTTATTGTATCGGTCCGCACTAAAAGCCTTCTATCCGAGGGTCGGTGCGGGCATTAGAATAGAGCTACATGAAACGCCGGGATTTTCTAATGGCCTCGACAGGCGCTGTGGCTGCCTTCGCCGCGCCGTCCACTTCCGCGATGGCAACCGTCTTGTATAACGATCACGCGGTGAAACTGGACAAAATCCGCCCCGACGGCGGCACTTTCAAGGATCTGTGGGTACGCGCCGCCGATCTCCCGCGCATCAACGAATTCGAGCTGACACCGCAGGGCGCCTGCCGCGCCGACATGTGTATTCCGATTTCGAAGAACCTCAAGGCCGGTGAGTGGCTTAACCTCACGGGCTTTGCGCAGAAGCTCGGCCAGACGGTGGTCCAAGATTCAGGCGTCTGGAGCTTCGGCGAGATCCCGGTGCTTAGGGGAGGCTTTTATAACTCCCGGATGGCGCCCGAGTTCGCGGCCCCGGATCGCAAAGGCCGCATCGTTCATCTTTCTGATTTCCGCGGCAAGAAAGTACTGGTGGTCACCTGGGCTTCCTGGTGAGGCTGCCGCTTCGATCTGCCAGGCTGGCAGAAAGTCTACGAAGAACTAAAAGACCAGAACTTCGAAATCGTCGCCGCTGCCCAGGACATCGGCGGTGAAGCTGCCGCCGGACCGTGGTACGACAAGGCTCACGCAACTTACACAACTCTGATCGACGCGCAGCACGCCGTTAGCTCGGCGTATCAGTTCATTAACGTGCCGATGGGCATCTGGATCGATGAGCGCGGCCGCGTGGTGCGTCCGGCCGAACCCGCCTGGACATCGACACAGTCGATGAAGTTCGGCGGCAAAGGCCTCGCAACCGAAGGCCAGCTTTATGTCGCTGCCCTCCGCGATTGGGTGAAGGCCGGCGAGCACAGCGCGTATGCTCTCTCGGACGAGGAATTCGCGCGGCGTGTGAAACCGCGGTCGCCGGCTGAGATGGAGGCCGAAGCAAGCTTCAAACTCGCGGTCTGGTTCCACGAGAAAGGCAATAACGAATTGGCGGCCAAATATTTCGGGCGCGCCGAGCAGCTTAACCCCGACGATTGGAACTACCATCGCCAGGAATGGAGCTTCACGCCCCAGGAAGCCGACAAGAAATGGCTCGAAAAGTTCCAGAAAACCGAGAGTCCCTACTACCCCAAGCTCGATATGCCCGCGGCCGGGCCCAAGCCCGAATCACAGCGCCCCTAAAGCTTTTTGCCCCATTCTTTCATCGATTTGCATTTTCTCGCGTGATGAGACGCCAGGACGCGCTTCTAGAATTCAACTAGAAAGGAAATGCGCCGTGCAGAAGAAACCAAACGAACCAACTGAGCAAGTGCTACCAGACGTTCCGACCATCGTTCAACCGATGGTCGACGAATTGAAGCAAGCCCACAAGACCAAGATTCCGGACGAAAAAGCTCCGCCGGTCGGGCCCGTTCACCCTCCCCAGTCCGCCGAACTGGACCAGGACCCCGGCGGCGGTTACAACACGGACCACACCATTCCTCAGCCATAGAACTCGTCAAAGGATAGAACTAGTTTCTAGTACTACCCTCTCCCATTGAAGGAAAATCTGGACGATAATGGGAACAGCACTACAAGGTGCTTTCATCCAGCAGTACAAGGAAGGTCCCATGCAGAAGTTCGCCGCAGTCGCTGTGGCTCTTGCGTGTTCTTTTGTCGTCTTCGGCCAGGAGCCTGCAACCCCCGTTCGTCCTAAGGCCGGCAAAGTCCAGATTTTCAAAGAGAGCGATCTCAAACCCGGAATGAAGGGCTACGCGTGGACGGTGCTCTCGGGCTCGGAACCCGAGCCCATTCCGGTTGAGATTATGGGAGTGCTCAAGAATCAATGGGGCCCCAAGCAGGACATCATCCTCGGCAAGATGGGCGGCAAGGCCATTCGGACCAACGTGGCCGGCGGTATGAGCGGCAGCCCGGTTTACATCGACGGCAAGCTGGTGGGCGCGGTAGCGCTGCGGTTCAGCGTATTTTCACCGGACGCCATCTGTGGGATCACTCCCATCGAGCTCATGCTCGAAGTGAACGATTTCGATCAGTCGCGCCCCGCCGACGCGCGCACGCCGGACAAGACCGTCGCGAAGGAAACGGTGTCTGTTCCTTCCGGCATGCTCGCCCAAGTGCTCTTGGCCGGCACATTCAAATCGCCGGGCTCAGATTTCACGATGGAGCCGATCGCGACTCCGCTGAGTTTCGCGGGCTTCAACGATAATGTTATGCGGCAGTTCGGACCGCTGTTCCAGCAGATGGGGGCCACCGTAGCCGCCGGCGGAGCTTCCAGCACGATGACCAATTCCAAGCCCGCCCCGGGCTGGCAGAAATCGCTGCAACCGGGCGACGCTTTTTCGGGTGTCCTGGTGTCCGGCGACATGAGTGTTACGGGCATGTGTACCGTTACCTATAACGACGGCAAACACGTACTTGGCTGCGGGCACTCTTTCTTCAATCTCGGACCTGTTGACATGCCCATGGCGAAGTCCGAAGTGCTTATGACACTGGCCTCCCAGTTCCAACCCAACAAGTTCGGAAACGCAACCGAAATCGTCGGTGCGTTGCATCAGGATCGGCATAGCGCCATCATGGGCGAATTGGGTGCGACGGCTCCCATGGTTCCGGTCACCGTCAAAGTCCGGTCATTTGACGACAATAACGGCGTACGCAACGAGAAGGCCCTGCACTTCAACGTGTTCGTGCAGCAGAAATGGACGCCTTATCTGATGATGCTGACCCTGTTCAACTCCATTTCGGGGCTGAACGATTTCGCCGAAGAGACCACTTATCGCCTGAGCGGCAAAGTGGAGTTCGACGGTGGACCGGGGCTTTCGCTCGCCACCATGCTGGCCGCCAACGAGGCTCCGGCGCCCGCACCAATCCAACTAGCCGGCTGGTGGGGCGACAAATTCAACCGCCTGTTCTTGAATCCCGTGGCGATGCCGAAGCTCAAGAGCGTCGATGCGACCATCGACATTCTTCCCGAGCGGCGCGTTGCCTCCATCGAGAACGCCTGGATTCCATCGAGTGAAGTCGAAGCCGGCACCCAGGTTCCCGTCAAAGTTTTCCTGCGCCCCTATCGAGGCGAGCGGCTGGAGCGCGACTTCATGCTGAAGATCCCGGCTGGTCTGCAAAAAGGCGAACACCGGATTCTGCTAAGCGACGCCGACACGCTGAATCGGATGCAGAGCGTGGCTAGCGCTTCCGATCGCTTCATGGATATTCCGCAAACCGTATCGCTCATCAACCAGGAGCGCACCAATAACAAGCTGTATATTTCGCTGATTGAGCCGCGTCCCACCGTCTTCTACGAAGACAAGACGCTCCCCAGTCTTCCGGCCTCCGTCATGAACGTCATGCAGACCGGCCGCACGGCCAGCCGTCATTTAGTTAGTTCTTCCGAAAGCGCCGTCGAGCAGGGCAGCCTTCCGTTCGACCTGATGATCGACGGCAGCTATTCGCTAAAAGTCACCGTTAAATAGTTTTGAAGTAGTTCGATAATGAAAATCCCCAAACTCCTCCTGGCGGCCCTGGCCGTCACCGTAGCCTGTTTTGCCGTCGAAACCAAATTCTGGCAACAGGGCGATCGCACAGATTTTGAAAAAGGCAGCCTCACGCATCTCTCGCTGCGCACCGACGGACGTATCTTTCTTGCGCCCGAATTTCCCGAAGTCTTCGACTCGTCCACGCCCTATCTCTGGGGCATCGCTGCAGATTCTAAAGGCAATCTTTATACCGCCGGCGGCGGATCCGGCAGCGGTTCGGCCAAGGTCTTCGTGATCGACTCATCCGGCAAGAGCCGTACCTTTGCCGAACTAGAAGGACTCGAAATCCACGCCATAGTGATTGACTCCAAGGATCAGGTCTATGCCGCCACCGATCCGGATGGAAAGATTTACAAGATCGGATCCAACGGCAAAGCGCAGCTTTTCTACGATCCCCACCAGAAATATATCTGGGCCATGGTCTCCGACGCCAAAGGCGACCTGTTTGTCGCCACCGGCGACCAGGGTGAGATTCATCGTGTAACGCCCGCAGGCAGCGGCTCGGTGTTTTTCAAGACCGAGGACACGCACGCGCGTTCGCTCGCCATTGATACACAGGGCAACCTCATCGTCGGCACAGAGCCTGGCGGGTTGATTCTGCGAGTCTCGCCAGCAGCCCAAGGGTTCGTGCTTTATCAAGCGCCCAAACGCGAGATCACCGCGGTTGCGATCGCCAAGGATGGTGCAATCTACGCTGCCGGGGTTGGCAACAAGACTCCGGCCTCCACGCCGCCCCCAACCAATCCGGCGCCCGCGCCGTTGCAGGTCACGCCGGCCGCGATTTCGATTGCCACCGTCAATCCGCCGCGCAATCCCCCGCCGACCCTGAACCAGGGCGCGGCTTCCATCGCGGGCGGCTCCGAAGTCTATCGTATCGACACCGAAGGGGCTCCCAAGAAAGCCTGGTCGAACTCGCAAGACATCGTTTATGCCATCAGCTTTGATGGGCAGGACCGCCCGCTTTTGGGAACCGGAAACCGGGGCAATGTCTACCGCCTGGATTCCGACGTCATGAGCACGCTGCTGATCGATGCATCGCCGACCCAGGTCACTGGATTCGGACGGGGGCGCAAAGGCGAACTATACGCCGTCACCGGAAACATCGGCAGGGTCTACCGTATCGGCCCAGCTTTGGAAAAGCAAGGCACCTTTGAGAGCGAGGTCCTGGATGCCGGATCGTTCACCTATTGGGGACGTATCGGCTATCGCGGATCGGGAGGAATTTCCGTTTTGACGCGCAGTGGAAATTTAAATCGCCCGGAGAGCAACTGGAGCGCCTGGGCAGCGCTGCAGCCGGATGCGCATGAGGGCAGCACGCTCTGCGAATCGTGCGGCGGAGGGCGCGTTACTTCGCCCCCAGCGCGATTTTTGCAATATAAGATTGAGCTGAGCGCTTCGGCCGGAAAGCCCGTTTCCGATCTATCGGAAATCGACATCGCGTATCTTTCGAAAAATGTCGCGCCAGTTGTGGATGAAGTGGAAACCACTCCCGCGAATTACAAATTCCCTACCCCCGTTCTGTCTGGTACGCCTTCAACTAGCATCACGCTTCCAGCGCTCGGCCAACACCGCGGCAATTCTTTATCGTCCAGCTCGGATGTTCCCAGTTCCCAGACACTGAGTTATTCGAAGGGCTCCATCGGCGCACGCTGGTCGGCGGCCGACGAGAATGGCGACACGCTGGTATACAAAGTCGAGATTCGGGGCGTGAAGGAGTCTACTTGGCGGCTTCTGAAGGACAACGTGAAGGAGAAATATCTGAGCTGGGACAGCACCGCGTTTCCAGATGGCGAATACGTGATCCGCGTAACCGCGTCGGACGCGCCCAGCAATCCCCGCAATCAGGCGCTCGAGGCGTCGCTTGAAAGTGATCCGTTCCTGATCGACAATACGCCGCCGCAAATTTTGAATTTAGCGGCCACCTCCAGCGGCAACAAAATCGATGTGCGCTTTGTCGCTCGCGACGCGCGCAGCGACATCGACCGCGCCGAATACTCCATTAATGGCGGCGAGTGGCTGATGGCTCAGCCCGTGACCAAGCTGTCCGATTCGCCCGAGGAAGAGTATCAGCTCTCGATTGATCGCTCGACGCCAGGCGAGCAAGTGATCGCGGTCCGAGTCACCGACGAGTTTGAGAACCAAGCCGTCGACAAAGTCGTAGTAAAGTAGCCGTGGCACAGGCCAGCCTGTGTTCTATCGTCTTTTGGTCTTGATCACAATCGGCGTCCCATCAAAACCGAACCGCTTTCGAAGCTGATTGATCAGGAACCGCTCAGTCGAAAAGTGCAACTCCTTCGCTTTGTCCGTGAACACTACAAACGCCGGCGGCCGCACCGACGCTTGGGTCATGTAATAGACTTTGATGTCGCGATCGAAATCCAGCATCTCCACGAAGCGATTTAACTCGCCGGTCCCCACCCGCTTTGAAGCGGACTTATACCCGTCGCGAATCAGGCCGAAAAGCTGCTTCACACCCGTTCCATTCTTTGCCGAAACAAAGGCGATCGGCGCGTAATCGAGAAACTTCAGCTCATCCCGAATACTCTCGGTAAATGCCCGCTTGCTCTTTTCACCCGCGATGTCCCACTTATTGACGCACAGAATCAGCGCGCGGCCTTCTTCGTGCGCGTAACCGGCGACAGTGGCGTCGTGGCCCAGCACCCCTTCGCTCGCATCCAGCACCAGGATCACGACATTCGCCATCCGGATGTGCCGCCGCGCCATCACTACGCTCAGCTTCTCGGCCATCAGCTTGGTCTTTCCCTTGCGCCGGATGCCCGCCGTGTCGATGAAGACAAACTCGACGCCGTCGTGAACCACGCTTTCGTCAACGGCATCGCGAGTGGTGCCCGCGACGGACGAAACGATCGACCGCTCCTCGCCCACCAGCGCATTCAACAGGGTCGACTTGCCTACGTTCGGCCGGCCCACGATCGCTACCTTGATGGCCCTAGGTTCAATTGCGGGTTCCGCCGCGGGATCGGGGGCGTCTTCTTCCGGCTCCACGCTCGTCTCAAAGCCCTCGGTCACATGATCCAGCAGATCGCCGATTCCCATGTGATGCTCGGCGGAAATCGGAAACAGATCCCGGAAGCCGAGCGCGTGGAACTCATGAGCCAGACCCTCGCGCGCCTGAGTGTCGATCTTGTTCACCGCCAGTGTCACCGGCTTGCCTAGCCGCCGAAGCATCTTGGCCAACTCGCGATCAGCGCCCGTAATCTCGGTTCTGCCGTCGATCAGGAAAATGATTTGCGCAGCTCGTCCCAGTGCCACGCGCGCCTGCTTGAGAATCTCGGTCGGGATCCAGTCCGCATCGTTCTGAATGATACCGCCGGTGTCGATCAACTGAAATCGCCGGCCGCGGTAAACAGCTTGTCCGTGGATTCGATCGCGCGTAATGCCCGGCTCATCGCCCACGATGGAGCGGCGCTGGCCCAGGATTACGTTGAACAAAGTGGACTTCCCGACGTTCGGCCGGCCCACAATGACAACTGTCGGCAGGCCGTCGATTGGGGGTTTTGGCTCTGGGCGTGCGACCATGGAAGTTACCGATGCAACCGGAAGTATTGAACCACACTATCGATCATAGCGAAGCGCCTGTGCACAACCAGACGATTCGAAACATTGCCATCATCGCGCATGTCGATCATGGCAAGACCACGCTGGTGGACGCTATGCTCCGCCAGAGCGGCATCTTTCGCGACAACGAGCAGGTAGCCGAGCGCGTCATGGACTCCAACGAGCTGGAGCGCGAGCGCGGCATCACCATTCTCGCCAAGACCACTGGGGTGCGATACGGCGGCGTCAAGATCAACATTGTGGATACTCCGGGTCACAGCGATTTCGGCGGCGAAGTGGAACGCGCGCTCAAAATGGTGGACGGCGTCATGCTGCTGGTGGACGCCAGCGAAGGCCCGTTGCCGCAGACCCGCTACGTCTTGATGAAGGCGCTCGAAGCCAAGCTCCCGCCCATTGTAGTCATCAATAAAATCGACCGGGCCGATGCGCGCATTCAAGAAGTGCTGAACGAAGTCTACGATCTGTTCATCGATCTGGACGCCACCGAGGATCAGATCGGCTTTCCGGTCATCTATACCAATGCCAAAGCGGGCATAGCGAAGACCGCTCCCGAAGACAATTCCACCGATCTCCGGCCGCTATTCGATTCTATTATCAAGAACATTCCTCCGCCAGTGGGAAATCCAGACGCGATCCTGCAGCTTCTGGTCGCCAATCTGGATTACAGCGATTATCTGGGGCGCCTGGCCATCGGCCGCGTTTTTTCGGGTGTATTGAAATATGGCGATGAAGTCGCAATCGCGAAGCTGGACGGCTCGCTCCACAAAACTCGCATCACCAAGCTTTACTCGTTCGAAGGCCTGAAACGCGTAGATGAAACCATCGGTCAGCCAGGAGACATTCTCGCCATCGCCGGAGTGGAAGGCATCACGATTGGTGAGACTATCACCAGCGCGGAAAATCCGAAGCCGCTGCCCAACGTCCAGATCGACGAACCGACCATTTCGATGGTGTTCACCATCAATACCTCGCCGTTCGCCGGCCGCGAAGGGCAATACGTTACATCCCGTAATCTGCGTGATCGCTTAGACAAAGAACTGTTGACTAACGTTTCCATCCGCGTCGAAGAGGCCGGCGGTCCCGACGCCTTCAAAGTGATGGGCCGTGGAGAACTGCAGCTCGCTATCCTAATCGAGATGATGCGCCGGGAAGGTTTCGAACTGATGGTCGGCAAGCCCGAGATCCTGACCAAGACGGTCGGCGGCAAACTGCTGGAGCCAATCGAGCTATTGGTGATCGATTGTCCGGAGGCGTTCGTCGGCGTGGCCATTGAAAAGCTCGGCGGGCGCAAAGGCAAGATGAGCAAGATGGTCAACCATGGATCCGGCCGAGTGCGGCTGGAATTCCAGGTGCCATCGCGCGGGCTGATTGGGCTCCGCAGTGAAATGATGACCGACACAAAGGGCACGGCGATTATGAATTCGCTGTTTCACGGCTATATCGATTGGCAAGGCGAGATCCCGACCCGTCCAACCGGTGCACTGGTAGCCGACCGGCCCGGCAAGACTACTGGCCACGCGATTTTCAATCTGCAGGAGCGGGGCGAGATGTTCGTCATCCCCGGCATCGAGGTGTATGAAGGCATGATTATCGGCGAGAATGCCCGCGATGCCGATCTCAACGTGAACATCGTCAAGGAAAAGAAGCTGACCAACATGCGGGCATCCACCGCCGACGAAGCGATCCGTCTCGTGCCGCCGCGGATCTTGAACTTGGAGCAGGCCATCGAGTTCATTCGCGACGATGAATTCGTGGAAGTGACACCACAATCCATCCGCCTGCGCAAGAAGATTCTCAAAGCGAATCAAAGATAGCGCACGCACTTTCGTGCCGCGTCGGTCAGGGCTTCGTCCAAGGACCTACGTATCGCGGGACAAGGCTCCACACGGCTTACGCCGCAAGGCAGTGGGGCCGTCCTGGATGCCCGTCGTCGCCACTCGTGTGTGCGCTATTCGTCTGAGGCCCAGCGAGAGCGCTCAGTTCGACGCTGGCCAAATGCGGGTGACACGCGGGGCTTGTGTCGACACGACGTCAATGATGTGATCTTCGCAGCCAATGCAGATGTGCTGGACCGGGGCAGAGTATCCATCGCTTACGCGCCGCTGGGGCCAAATTTAGTACTACAATAGGTACCATGCGTGCGTCAGACGTCAAGCCTATCACTTACATGAAGACTCATTCAGCCGATCTCATTGAAGCGGTTAACAAGAAGCGCAGCCCGGTAGTCATCACGCAGAACGGGGCGCCGCGCGCAGTCATGATGGATGTTGAAAGCTACGAGCGCCTACAAGACGCAGTGATTCTGCTCAAGCTGATCTCGCAATCGGAAGAAGCTCTGAAAAAGGGAAAGTGGCTCTCGCAGGCGCAGATGGAAAAAGAACTGCGCAAAAGGTTTGGCAGTTGAAACGACTTCTGGTTCGTTGGTCTGAGCCGGCGTCGAATGATCTGATTGAAATCGTCGAGTTTATTGAGCATGACCGGCCAGAGGCGGTGCGAAAGTTAGGTCGCAGACTTTGGCTGGAAGGTTCGCGCTTGAACCGGAATCCTCGCCGAGGGAGAATTGTACCGGAGCTTGTTGAACAGGGAATTTCGGATTACCGTCAGATCCCTGTCGCAACGTATCGTGTGATCTACGCGGTTAGAGCAGTTTCGATTGACATCGTGGCTGTCATCGACGGTAGACGCGATTTGCAAGATGCTTTGTTTCGGCGGCTAATTCGATAACTTCGTCTTCAACACCTCATTCGTTGCCGCCGGGATCGCCCGCCGGATCAAACGTGGTGACAGTGCATATCCGGATCGAGCCGCCTATAGAGCAAGCACTTTCTCAATCAGCTCCGCCTGCAGCACGCGTTCAGAACTTCCGTCCCGGCTGACACGCGAAATCGCTACGCCATCCGAATAAAACGCGCTGCCATCGCTCGCCAAATCGAACGTGAGCACGTTGCGGGCGATCACCTCCGTCTCGCCATTGCGCCCGCGCCGTACGAGCTCCCATGACGACGGCACCACTTCTTTGGCCTCATCCTCGGAAACCTGTGCCATCTGTGCCTGTGCCAGATTCCCGTGAATAAACAACTGCCGCGGATCCATCCGGCGCTGTACCGCACCCTTGCCCGTGACCAGCGGCTTCCCGGTGTACATCATTGAGAAGACGTTAAAGTACTGAAATAGCGCCCGCCCCATCCGGAAAGGAAACAGCCCCGCATCTTTCAGCGAACCCAATAGGCTCGCCTCGGGGACTCCTGACTGGTAAGGTTTGCGGATGTAGTAAAGCGAGCCATCCTCAGTCTTCCGCGGTTGGAGCAAGTCGCGCCCTGACTCCGCAGCCACCTCCTCTAGTTCGCCGGAATCCAAATCCAACTCTTGAATGCTGCAAGGCCCGAGGCCCGCGAAGCGACCCGCGGCATCCCGGCCCACGCCCGCGCTCTGAAACACGATCCTTCGTTTGGCCCCGGCCACCCATTGAGGAAACTGATCGAACGAGTCCCCTTCGGTTACCTCCGATAAGTCCGTTCCGTGCAGCGGCAACACGACGACGTTGGAGCGCATGTCATCCTTGTGAAACGCGGTCGCCGCCAGCAATGATCCCTCTGGGCCCAACGCCGCGTGACGAATGCAGAAGTCGGCCGTATGGAATAGACGCGTCTCCACACCCGCGGCGTCCAAGAGAAAAATCCCGCTGACCGAGTCTGTCTCCATGGAGTACAGGAGTGTTCCGTCCTGCCCGGCCGCCAAACCTGTTAGCAATACGGGCACTGCATTGCGGGCGTTCGCCTGCGCAGCCCAAACGCCACCCATGAACATCGCACCCCGCCCCTGTGTCTTCCAGGCGTGCCGACGCTCGATGGAAGCCGTGCGCTCCCGCACGGTCCGCTCAAACTCACTGTCCACCACGCGCGTCACGCCATTCCTCCGCACGTGCAATTTCCGTTTCGACAAAAAGGCGACCGCAGGTTCGCTCATCTACATTACCTTCGGTCGTTAATCGGCAATTCGTTCTAAGGCTAAACACTGAGTTGCACAGCCTGAGTGTTTCGAGACTACTTCAATTTAGTCTTGAGCAGCTCATTCACCGCGGCCGGGTTGGCCTGACCCTTGCTGGCCTTCATCACCTGCCCGACGAAGTAGCCGATCACTGTCGTCTTTCCCGACTTATATTGCTCCAACTGCTTTGGATTCGCGGCGATTATTTCGTCTATGATTTTTTCGAGTGCGCCCGTGTCGCTGATCTGCCGCAGGCCCTCGCGTTCGATGACTGTTTCGGGCGACTCCCCCGTCTCGTACATCTTGGCGAAGATATCCTTGGCCATCTTGCCGCTGATTTCACCTTCATCGATCTTCCGTACGAGTGTGCCTGTGGCCTGTGGCGTGATCTTGTCAAAGCCGTCGGGCATTGCCATCAGCTCGCCGGTCACCCAGTTGGCGGTTCCGCGCGGATCGCCGGCCACCGCCGCGGCCTGCTCGAAATAGTCACTGATCGAGCGCGTTGCCGTCAGCACCTGGGCGTCATATTCGCGTAGGCCATAATGATCGATAAAACGACGTCGCTTATCCGCCGGCAACTCCGGCATCGCCTTGCGAATACGCTCCAGCCACGCCTCACTTACCCGCAACGGGACCAAGTCAGGCTCGGGAAAATAGCGATAGTCGTGCGCGTGCTCTTTGCTACGCATGCCGGCGGTCTCCCCCGTCGCGACGTTGTAAAGCCGCGTCTCCTGCTCCACCCGGCCGCCGCTTTCGATCAAGGCTACCTGCCTCGCGATCTCGTAATCCAGCGCCATTTTGGCGAAGCGGAACGAGTTCAGGTTCTTAACCTCGGCCTTGGTTCCAAACTTCTCCGCGCCCTTCAAGCGTACCGAAACATTGGCGTCGCAACGTAGTTGGCCCTTCTCCATATCGCACTCGGAGACGCCCACGTACTGCATCACCTGTTTCAGCTCGGACAGATACTCATACGCTTCGTCGGAGGACCGTATATCCGGCTCGCTCACAATCTCAATCAGCGGTGTCCCGCTGCGATTCAGGTCTACATAGGTATAGCGGTCGGAATCCTTGAAGCCGTCGTGGATACTTTTACCGGCGTCGTCCTCCAGATGAATGCGCGTAACCCCGATGCGCTTCTTCGCGCCATCTAGCCCTACTTCCAGCCAGCCGTGCTCGGCCAACGGCTGATCGTACTGTGAGATTTGATAACCCTTGGGCAGATCCGGATAAAAATAATTCTTGCGCGCGAATCGCGAAAACGAATTGACCTGGCAGTGCATCGCCAGTGCGGCCTGAATCGCCATCTCGACCGCGCGGCCATTCAGCACCGGCAGCGCGCCCGGTAACCCCAAACAGACCGAGCAAACGTTGGTATTGGGCGGCGCGCCGAAACTCGTCTGGCAACCACAAAAAATCTTGGTTCGGGTGTTGAGCTGGACATGCACCTCCAGCCCGATTACTGGCTCGTACTTGGCGATTTCTTCCGGCGAAGCAATAGCCGGCGCGCTAGACGACATGCTTCATTGTAGTATCAGGCTACTGTTTCTGATTCGACAGCGCCGCCGTGCCTATCATGCCGCCCAGCCCCATGGTTTCGACCGCGCTCGAGGGCACGATCACCATTGAACCGCGCTCTTTGATGGCTTCATAGAGCATGTTCATGGCACGCAGATGCAAGGCTACCGGATTGTTTAGATAGACCATGGAAGCCTCGGCAAATTTTGACGAGATTTCCGTCTCGGCGGTGCCCAGAATGATGCGGGCCTGCCTCTCGCGCTCGGCCTGCGCCTGGCGTGACATAGCTTCTTCGAGCGCTTGCGGAATATGAACGTCGCGGATCTCCACCGACTGCACCGTGATCCCCCAGGGATTGGTCTTTTCGTCCAGAATTCGCTGCAGCTCGCGGCCCAGCATCTCACGTTCAGTGATCATTTGCGCCAGATCATGCCGGCCAATTGACTCTCGCAGCGCTGTCTGGGCGCTGAGAGTGATAGCTTGATCGAAGTCCATCACTTCCAAAATCGACTTCTCGGCATTCCACACCAGCCAGAACACGATCGCGTCGACATTCACAGGAACCGTGTCGCGGGTCAAAGCGGATTCGGCATTGACACTCGTCACGCGCACGCGCTGATCGACATACTGGCTGACCTGGTCGATGATGGGGATGATCAAGAAAATCCCAGGGCCGCGCAGCCCGATGTAGCGGCCTAATCGCAGCACAGCGGCCCTCTGCCATTGCTCGGCGACTTTGATGGCTAGCAGGAAATAAAGCCCGATTAGCGCTCCAAGGATCGCTGGGGCCGGATTCTTGTAAAGTGCGGTAGCGACCCAGCCGGCTCCAAATAAGATCACGAACACTGCGACCCCGAGGCTGCTGCTTTGCTTGAGTGTTTGTCCAAATAGCATGGCTTAACTCCTCCTGTTCTGTTCGTTCTGCAATTCGTCGAAATAATCGACTAGTTCCTGCAAGCTGATTCCCTCGGCGCCCGCGCGCGCCAACAAGTCGCCCGCCAACTGCGCCACACGCCGCCGCCGTTCCAGATCATCCGGCTGCGGCTTCTTTTCGGTGATAAAAGTTCCAGTGCCCTGTTGTGTAGCCAGCACTTCGCGTATTTCCAATTCCCGGTAAGCGCGCACCACAGTGTTGGGGTTAATCGCCAAGTCAACCGCGAGCTGGCGGACTGTTGGCAGTTGGTCGCCCGCTTTCAGGCTCCCGGCCGCGATTCCACCCAGCACTTGGTCGATGATCTGCCGGTAAACCGGGACGCCGCTGCGGACGTCCAGTTTGAATTCGAAGCGGCCATTCTTGTTCGTGCCGGTCATCTATAGTGCTAGTGTATCAATATACTAATACATTGTCAAGACCGAAATGCAAGTAAACGTTACGGTCGGTACTGACGTTTAATGAGATATGAGATCGCCAGCTTTTCTCGCCACTGGGCTGGCTTCGTTTTTGCTTTTACCGGCCATAGCCCCCGCCAAGCCATCGAAGGCAGTGGACGACGCCAAGCGGCAAGCCAAGCTCTACCAGAAGAAGCTTTCGAAAGAACAGCAGATTCAGCACGCTCTCGACCGCCTGACCTTCGGGCCCAAGCCGGGCGATGTCGCGCATGTAAAGAAGATGGGCCTCAAGAAGTGGCTCGATCTGCAGCTTCATCCCGAGCGCATTCCCGAAAATCGAGATCTGGACGCTAAGCTCCAACCGCTGGAGTCACTGCGCATGACTCCTATGGAGGCTGCGCAGCATTACCCATCTCCCCAGATGATCCGGGCTATCGCCGCCGGCCGCCAGCAGCTGCCGGAAGATCCGGTGCTGCGGGCAACCATCCAGCGGCTGATCGCCCGCTACAAAGTAAAGAAAGAGAACGACGCCGAGATGGAGCCGGTCAAAACGCTGGATGATGTTCTGGACCCTTCAGAACGCCAGACCATTCGCAACGGTAAGCCGGACCAAAAGCGCGCACTGCTCGAGTCCCTTCCCGCCGACAAGCTGGACGACGTGCTGATCGCTCTTCCGCGTGGCCAGCGGCAGCAGTTATTCAATAATTCTCCGGTGGATGTCCAACGCAGGATCATGCTGCTGAACTCCCCGCAGCAGGTAGTTGCGTACGATCTGCTGGAGGCGAAACTCCTGCGGGCTATCGAAAGCAATCGCCAATTGGCCGAAGAGCTGGACGATTTTTGGTTCAACCACTTTAACGTGTATTACGACAAGGGCTCGGACCGGTTTCTGATTCCCGATTACGAACGCGAAGCGATCCGCCCGCACGTGCTCGGCAAATTCCGCGACTTGCTTGAAGCCACTGCCAAAAGCCCCGCCATGCTTTTCTACCTGGACAATTTTCAATCGGTGCGTCCGGATATTGACGCCAATTCCAAGAATAGGAAAGTGAAGCGCGGTCTAAACGAGAATTACGGCCGCGAGCTGATGGAACTGCATACGCTCGGCGTGAATGGCGGTTATACGCAGCACGACGTCACCGAAGTGGCTCGCTGTTTTACGGGTTGGACCATCCAGGAGCCGCGGCGTGGTGGAGCATTCTTCTATGACGACAAGCTGCACGACAAGGGCGAAAAGGTAGTGCTGGGACACGTCATTCCTGCGGGCGGCGGCATCGAAGATGGCGAGAAAGTGCTCGATATCCTGGCCGCGCACCCCTCCACGGCGAAGTTCATTTCCACCGAGCTGGCCCAGCGATTCGTCGCAGACAATCCGCCCCAAGCGCTGGTCGATAAAATGTCGAAAACGTTTCTGGACTCGGGCGGCGACATTCGCCAAGTGATGAAGACCATGTTTGATTCGAAAGAGTTTTGGTCGCAGGGGGCTTATCGGGCTAAGGTGAAGACTCCCTTCGAGATGGTCGCCAGCTCGGTGCGTGCGCTCGATGCGAACGTGACCGATGCATGGGCGCTGGCAAATCAAGTCGGTAATCTGGGCGAGCCGCTGTATCGCAAGCAGGAGCCGACCGGCTATTCCAACTTGAATTCGGACTGGGTGAACTCGGCGGCGCTATTGGGACGGATGAATTTCGCTGTCCAGGTGACCAAGAATCAAGTGCCGGGTGTGAAAGTAGCGGGGTCGCAGCCAGCTGAAATGATTGGCTCTCCTGATTTTCAAAAAAGATAGGTTTTCTATGACTTCACGACGTGTTTTCCTGAAAGGCTCAGCGCTGGCGATGTTCGGCGTGGGTGCCCTGCCAACATGGCTATCGCGCTCGGTATATGCAGCCGACGACTCCGATCGCCGCAAGAAGATTCTGGTGGCCATCTTCCAGCGCGGCGCGGTGGACGGGCTGAATGTGGTCATTCCCTTCGGCGAGCAGCGCTATTACGATCTCCGCCCGTCGCTTGCAATCCCCAAGCCCGATGGCACGCCATCCTCGGCGCTGGATCTGGACGGCTTCTTCGGCCTGCACCCGTCGCTCGCTCCGCTGAAGCCGATGTTCGACGCGCAGCAGCTCGCGATCGTGGATGCGGTTGGCTCGCCGGACCCGACGCGCTCGCATTTTGACGCGCAGGATTACATGGAATCCGGCACTCCCGGCTTTAAGGCTACCAGTGATGGCTGGATGAACCGCGCTCTGCCGAAGATCGCCGGCACCGGGTCGCCGATGCGCGCCGTGAGCCTCGGTGCTAGTCTGCCGCGTTCTCTAAGAGGCCGCAATGACGCTGTGGCAGTGAATAACTTAAACGATTTTCAGGTGCGCGATCCTAAGGCCGCTGCTGCGTTCGAAAGCATGTACGAACATACGCTCGACACCACACTGCATGGCACCGGTAAGGAAACTTTCAGCGCCGTGAAGATCATGCAGTCGATCCAGAAGCAGACTTATACGCCGGCCAACGGAGCGAAATATCCCGGCGGCAGATTCGGTCAAAGCCTGCAGCAGATTGCGCGCCTGATCAAGGCCGACGTTGGCCTGGAAGTGGCATTCGCCGATATCGGCGGCTGGGACACGCACGTTAATGAGGTAGGCGCGCAGCCGGCGGTCGGCCAGCTTGCCAACAATCTGTCCGACTTCGGCCAGGCGCTCGCGGCGTTCTATCAGGACCTGGGCGACCGCATGGAAGATGTAGCGATTGCCACCATGTCCGAGTTCGGCCGCACCGCCAAAGAGAATGGCAATCGCGGGACGGATCACGGGCACGCCAACGTCATGTTCGTCATTGGCGGCGGCATCCGCGGCGGGAAGGTATACGGCGACTGGCCGGGCCTGGCCGAGGAGCAACTCAACGAAGGGCGCGACTTGGCGCTAACTACTGACTTCCGTGATGTGCTCGGCGAACTAGTCTCAAAGCACCTGGGGAATCCCAACCTAAACGCTGTCTTCCCCGGCTACGAGAATCCGAGATTCCGAGGCTTAATCGGGTGAGCCACCGCGTCAGCATTGCGGGCAGATCGTAATCGGATTGCCATCAAAGCGCGTAAAGCTGAATCCCGCGAACGGTTCGTTGTAGACGGTAGCTATATCGCGAAGCATGGATATAGCGATCTCTTCTCCCAGCCGCATGCCTTCCACGCCGTCTGAACGGTAGTGGACACCGCAGGCCTCCCGGCCTAGCGACACATTTGCGGCCAGTTTGTTCAACTCGCTACCCACCGTGAGTGGAGCTCCGGTATAAGGGACCAGCGTCAGACCATCATCGGATGGGACGACGGGACTGGGTATCACGAACGACTCGTTAAACATCGCCTTCAGCATCGTCACGCCGGCCCCCCCTGTCACAGCGTGCGCAGCGGGATAGGACGGGTGCATCGGACATCCTTCCGGATAAGGCATGGGCAGGAGGTAGTTGCCGTGAGCCTTGAAAACGGCTTGCACGGCCGCCGAGTTGAGCACATCGGAATGGATGGGGTATTTGGCGGCGCCAGTGATGAGATTGTGGATACGGCCGGCGAAGACTTCCGGGCGAACCCGCCGATGCACCAGCCATTTCTGGCACCACACGGCGTGCAGGGCGTTGATAGGAGCGCTCCACATCAGATTCAACACGTCTTGGTTGCCGAAAGTGATGGATCCCCCCTGCGTACCTGAGCTCAAGTATGGATTGTTTGGATTTAGCGCTGGAGCTCCGTAGCTCAACAGCAACAAAGCCGCCAGCATGTTGGCCTGACCCGAGAAATCCCGATGCAGGTATTCACTCAGATCGCGATTGTTGCGAATGTAGCGCGGAGTGGAATCGAAGACATTCGAGCCGGCCGCGACGCCTTTCAGCACGTTTAACCAGGCCGGATAGGTGGTCATGTAATCGTCGCCTGGCACGGTCGTCCTATAGAGCTGGGGAAACTGGGCCGCGCCGAACGGAATTGTTTTCCATAAGAATTGCGAGACTAAGGGGCCGTTAAGCTCGCCTGGAGTGAGGCCGCGAAAGATGACGTCGGGAGTTATCTGGCCATTGACGTTGGGCGCGCGGTAATCGGATAACTTACTCAAGTCAGCGCAAGCCTGGGTAATGGTAGGGTCGGATGAGTATTGACTAAACGGAACATCACGCGTAAGGGCGTACCAGTAATCTTCCACCATCTCTCCCGCCGCTTGGGCGCTGCCGAACGCCGGAGCGGGAGGCGACGCGGGCGCTGCCCCGTCGGCCCCCACCATGCCGAAACAGTAGGCCGCCTGCGGATTGGCTAGCTTGACAGTGCCGCCGAGGGGAATCGCCTCGAAATCGCTCCACTGGGCGCTGTTGAGCGCAGTAATCATGGCATTGTAGGCATTGAGATCCACCTCACCCAGTTGGTTGTGCGGCAGCCCTTTGGAAAAGCTCGCGATCCGATTAGCGTAAAGCTGTTCGTCGCCATTGCTGGTGGATACCTGCTCCGGACGGTCCCGTTGCAGGATCGCTGCGTCGCGGCGAATCGCAAAAGCGCGGTGCCGGCGCTGCGATGCATTCAGCGGGCCGGTGTCGCCTAGAGCGCTCGGGGCTTCCAGCGTGGAGAGCAAGCCGGCTCCGCCTAACGCTGTCAGTGATGGGGCGGCGCCCAGGTAGCTCAGAAATCTTCGGCGGCTAGCGCCAGAATTCTTCTGGCCGCGCTCGGATGGTTGGTTTGAATTTGGCATAGATCCAAGGACTTTGTCGCAGTGCCACGAAATTGTCAATATTCCGTGGCTATCCCCTGTCTATCCACGTAAGCTTCTGGATTTGATAAGCTTGGAACCTCAGATATCCAGAAATTTGAGGTCTCCCGGAGCGACCATGGCTCAAACTTCAATTGGAAGGCACTGTATCCGCTTCGCGGTGTTCGAACTGGATCTCGAATCCGCCGAGTTGCGCAAGCACGGAATCAAGATCAAGCTCCAGCAGAAACCCTTCCAAATTCTGGCCCTACTTCTGGAGCGCCCCGGCGAGGTGGTGACTCGCGAAGAACTACAACAGCGATTGTGGCCTTCCGACGTCTTCGTCGATTTTGAAAGCGGGCTGAACAATGCGGTGAAGAAATTGCGGGCAGCACTGGGTGATTCCGCCGAAACTCCGCGCTTTGTGGAGACGGTCGCCCGGCATGGTTATCGATTCCTGGTGACGCCGCAATCCGCAAACGGGACCCCGACCGCATCGCCGACCCTACCGCGCCCGATCGAGACGGCGCACCGAGGCTCTCGGATATGGATGGCAGCCGCACTAGTGGCCCTGATGGTGTTAATCGCCGCAACTTGGCTCGTGCGCCGGAGCGCTGTTCATCCGGCGTCCGTCGCTTCGCGGGTCCACAAGATTGCGGTGCTGCCGCTCGAGTATCTTTCACATGACGAGCAGCAGGAGTATTTCGCCGACGGCATGACCGATGCAATCATCGACCAACTCGCGCGGGTCCAGGGTCTTACCGTTATCTCGCGAACATCGACCATGCAGTATAAAAAGGCACGCAAACCGCTGCCCCAGATTGCTCGCGAGCTGGGCGTCGATACCGTGGTGGAAGGCACCGTGCTGCGCGCCGGCAGCCGGGTCCGTGTCTCCGCGCAATTGATAGACGCCGCAACCGACCGGCACCTCCTGTCTCGAACCTTTGAAAGAGATCTGGAAGATGTTTTGCAGTTGCAACAGGATGTAGCCCGGGCCGTAGCTCAGCAAATCACGAGCAGCTTGACAGCCAAAGACGCGAGCCGGCTGTCACATCCATTGCCCGTCGATCCGGCAGCCTACCAGGCATTCATGCTGGGGCGATTCTACTGGTTCAAGCGGACGCCGGACGCGCATTGGAAGAGCATCGAATACTTTCAGCAAGCCCTCGCTCGCGAACCCAACTACGCTCTGGCCTACATGGGTTTGGCGGACTCCTATTTTTCCCTGCAAAACTCCGAGGTCGTTCCGCCGCTGCAATTCAAGGCGCAAGAGCGATCCGCCATTCTAAGAGCTCTCGCTCTGGACGACTCCTTGGCGGAGGCACACACCTCCCTGGCCCACGCGCAGGAGATGGAAGATTGGGATTTTGCCGCCGCTGAAAAGGAATACCGCCGGGCGGTGGAGCTTAACCCCAACTATGCGCTTGCCCACCAATGGCTTGGAAACGACCTGGCGATTCGCGGCCGGTCGGTAGAGGCGCTAGAGGAGAGCCGTAAAGCGATGGCGCTCGATCCGCTTTCGGCGCTCTACCGGGCTAGTTATGCGCACCGGATCGCATATGCCCGGCGATTTGATGAGGCTGCCGACGCCTGCCACAGAGCCTTAGAGTTAGATGCGAATCATCCCACGGCCAATATGTATTTAGGGCAGATCGAGGAATACCGCGGTAGGTTTCCGGACGCGATCATCCGATTCCGGAAGGCATACGAAGCCACTGCCACGCCACTGCATCTGGCTAATCTTGGGCACGCATATGCGCGCAATGGAAATCGCAGCGAAGCTCTCGAGGTACTCGCTCAATTGCGTACCCTCTCCAAGACCCGTTATGTTTCCCCCTACGCGTTTGCGCTAGTCTACATCGGCCTGGCGGAAACCGAGAAGGCTTTCAAATGGTTACAAAGGGCGCTCTCAGAGCGCAGTCCGACCCTTACCACCTTGAAAGTCGATCCTGTGTTCGATGAGCTTCGAGCGGACCCACGCCTTGTTTCTCTCGTTCGGCAAATCGGGTTGTAAACCGAAGCGTGAATGAACAAGTTCAGGGTCTGATGATCTCGCGGCGCCCTGGATGTCTGTGATAACCTGATAGTGTTATGGCAATTCCCAATGTCAAACGGTTTCGGCCCTACTGCCCCACCTGCAACGAGGAGTTCACGGTAATGGTCGTTCTGCCCAAGGGCGCCGATCAGGACAAGTATCTGACTGACGTCGTGGCGCGTCACGATCACAAAGCGTTCCAGGAAGCTAAGCAGCAGCACTTCAAGATCCGCGTCGGACAACAAAAGCAGCGCAAATCGAAATAGTCCAGCGCAGGATCTAGCGAAGCGCACTAAGCCGGTCAGGGTCTTTTCCCAGATCCCCAAGGTGGGTCATTCGGAAGGCGACCGGATATTTCAAACCGAATCCCAGAAGCCGATCCAGGCCGATGTGAGCCATCCATATGTAGAGGTACGCGAGCATTCCGGTTTCATGCAGGAAAACGGCGAGTGCCGTGAAGCCCAACGGCAGGAGATAACTGTGGACGACATTGTAGGAAACACCGCCCACCTTGGGATTGATCAGATAGAACAGCATTATGAGATCCGGCGTTAGGAACAGCGCGAAGAATATCCACCAACTGTAGCCGGAAAACCAATACAGCAGCAGCGCGAGCGCGAGGACTGCGAATCCTTCAGCTCTCAGCCAAACCCGTACGGGCCCGGAGACTGCGCCGCTGGAAATCTGAAGGTCGTTCATATCAGGATAGTAGCTGAGCTATGCTGACCTTGCATCGGCAACTCATCCCCCATGTCGCCATCTAATCTACTGATCTCGAAGATTGGGCCCGAGTCGGAAACGGTGCTTCGAAATTTGTTCGAGTATTATCTTCACGACATGGGAGAGTGGTTTGAAGTGGATACCAAGGCCGACGGAAGCTACTCTTACGACACATCGTCGATATGGAAGAACGGCTCCGACGCGTACTTGGCGAAGGTTGGTGATTCGATCGCTGGTTTTGCAGTGGTCGGAACGGCAGTTGAGTGGCTAGGCGATATTGGCGCTCATGACATGCACGAGTTCTTTATCATCCGCAAATTTCGAAGGAGCGGCTGCGGACAGAAAATGGCGGCGCTCCTTTGGAAGGAGCGCCCCGGCGAATGGCTGGTCCGAGTCCTCGAAGCAAATACGCCAGCCGTCCACTTCTGGCGAGCCGCGATTTCGAGCTATTCGCGTGGTTCGTATCAAGAGGAAGGGCGTCTCGTCAACGGGCGTCAATGGCGATTCTTCAGGTTCGTATCCCAAGCGGATATGGGAATGGGATCATGACTGGCGTTCGCATGGACAAGTGGCTGTGGGCAGCACGATTCTTCAAGACGCGCTCGCTCGCCGGGCGGGCTTGCGAACTCGGCAGGATTGAGTCCAATGGGCAGCCAGTGAAGGCGGCGCGTGAGGTACGGGTGGGCGACCTTTTGCGGGTGAAGAACCCCAGCGGCGAGTTTACGATCGAGGTCCTGGCGCTGAGTGAGATGCGCGGCCCGGCACCGGTAGCGCAGACGCTTTATCGCGAAACGGAAGCCAGCCGTGAGTTGCGGGTCAAGTTGGCCGAAGAGCGCAAAGCGATGCCGCGTGTTGAAACGACGCGGGAAGGCAAGCCATCCAAGCGCGACCGCCGGGAAATCGCCCGGCTGCGAGGGCGAGTGTGACCGGCTTTTGTTAGCTTGGTATCCGCGGAGGTAGCCAAGCCGTCAGGCGTACGCGACAATGAAGTATCCGGATATGGCAAATCTCAGAGATTTCGAGAAACTGCTACCCACCTTTTCGCCCGGCGAAAAGGCTCAAATTCTGAAGTGGGTGGTTCAGCAACTCGGTGATGCATTTCCTGGGATCGATTCTCGTTCCGATGTATGCGGCGGCGAACCATGTATCGTTCGGACCCGGATACCGGTTTGGCTTCTGGAACAAGCTCGACGGATGGGTGCGAGCGAGCAGGCCTTGTTGGCTGCGTACCCATCCCTCAGAGCTGAGGACTTGGTGAACGCCTGGGCATACGCGCGTTCTCACGCTGCGGAAATTGAGGCGCAGATTCGCGAGAACGAGGCCGCTTAGTGGCTCGTTTTTATTCCAACGAGAACATTGCGCTGCAAGTGGTGATGGAGCTGAGACGCCTGGGACACGACGTCCTGACCTCACTCGACTCGGGGAGGGCGAACGCGGCTGTGCCCGACTCGGAGGTGCTGGCCTTAGCAGTCGCCGAAGGTCGGATCCTGTTATCGAACAATCGTCGCCACTTTCTGAATCTCCACCGTCGCCGGACTAGCGACCATGCGGGGATCGTCCTTTGCACTTTCGACACGGATTTTCGCGGACAGGCACAGCGAATCGATGTGGCCGTTGCGGGTGTGTCGGATATGAGGAATCAGTTGATCCGGGTGAACCGGCCCGGCTGAATGACGAAACCAGGCCGTCCGGTCGTGTCGCAAGCCTGCCGCCATACCAGGACCCAGCGAAGGCTGGGTGTATAATCTTCCGATCATGCACGAAACTGAACGGTTGCTGAAGTCCTTCATAAACGCCCTGGACTCTTTCAAGGCTGCACTCGACAAGTATGCTGAAGCCATACGTGAAAATGAGAATTCCAATCGGAATGCCGGCAACAACAAGCCAATTCAGCCATTGCTTGTTGAAATCTCTGCAGCTTCGCAGCTTGACCCAGCAAGGAGCGAATATTACGTCGCCGAGAATCGAGAGCGCGATTCCTTTTGGAGAAAGCTTAAGCCGTGGGTTGAAACAATTGGTGTCAGCGTAGGTATTATTCTTGTCTCTCTGACTTGTGGGACGCTTCAACAGGTCAAGCGGCAGGCCGACATCGCCGAAGCCGACAATCGACCGTGGCTCAAAATTACGGCAGTCAAACTCGACCCTCCGCCAACGTTACCAGTTCTCCATTTTGTTACTCGCGGTGGCATTCCCGGAATGAATCTGGCCGTTGAGTTTATCGTAAAGAACATCGGCAAGGGAGTTGCTCAGGACGTTTTCATAACACCCAATGTGATTTTTACACGCTGGAATGAGACGGATGCCAGCAAACGAACACGGGATCAACAGTTTGCTTGTGAACAATGGAGAACCGAGAAGTTTCCTGGGCCGTTCACCTGGTCTGCAGTGTTTCCTAGGGATCAAGTTAAGTTTCGAGTAGGTATCCTGGGTCGCTACCGTGAAGACATTGCGAGTAAAGTGCCCGACCATATCGGGAAGTTCGTCGTCGCCGCACTTTTTGGGTGCGTCACTTATCAATATCCGCGTGGGTATCAAACTCGCGCTATTTTCGACATAATGGGGGACCGTGATCGTCTTCTGGAAGTTGGGAAAGATCTTGATGAGCCGCACGTCCATTTGCTTCGCGACGAACACTATGAGCACGCACAATAAGGGGAACCCAAAAACCCAGCCTGTCAGGCCAAGA